>Ga0123354_10002933_pt1 | contig 23145 bp, 10 predicted proteins | sample TergutLab28metaG_2_FD_97872 | JGI IMG/M metagenome (GOLD analysis project Ga0123354, IMG submission 97872) | Labiotermes labralis P4 segment gut microbial communities from Petit-Saut dam, French Guiana - Lab288 P4 | ecosystem: Host-associated > Arthropoda: Insects > Digestive system > Gut ... | reverse complement strand
TCTTCAGGAGCTAGCGAGTACTTGTTGTGTTGTGTAGGCTGACTTGAGGCGTGCTGGTGTTATGTAGCGGGATTGTCTGTTGGTGATGTGGTATCCGAGTGTAGGCTGAACCACTAGTGGTCAACCACTAGTGGTTCAGCCTACACTTCGGCTCTTTCCCCAACTCCTTCGTAGTTGGGGAAAGAGCCGAAGCTACCCACTGCATAGGAGGACGTCAAACATTACCGTCGGAATACTATGCAGTAAACTCTCTTGCTGTCTATGAATATTGGGAGGCCTGCTTCGTGAGATGCTAACAAGATTCCCTCAGGTACTCAAACCACACACTTTCCCGAATTCTTATTTTCGCGCTCATAAAAAGCCGCTGATCACTACCTTGAAACAAATGAACCTAGTCCACATCGAAACTCATTACTTTAGAACATATTTTAAAATTATCGCCTGTACAAAATGTTTATTTTGTTTCTGTTTCCCATACTTGCGATAATTCCTGTAATATTAACAAATATAAAGTAGTAAGTTGCCAATTTTTCGGCTAGACTGATTGTTTCAGGGTATACTCGAACAAGAGAGTAAGTCCCAGATTTCCATAGGTGGAACGAGATTTTTTGCTAATTCGACAAATATGGAGTTTAAGAAAATGCATTGATACCTATAAGACAGGCTTGGTTAGTTTCTCAGACGGTCAGTTGTTTAGCTATTTAGCATCATTAAGCATGGGCCTATTTGCATGTTCCGGTTAAGGAGAGAGTTTGAAGGGATGAAAGACATCACAACACAGCGGAGAAGTTGACAGATACAAGAGAAAATCTGCACAGGAATTTCATGTAAAAAATACAGTCCTCCACTTTGTACGGCTCTCTCCTGCAGTAAAATTCTTGAAGCTTTCACAAATTACATCTGCTATTTTGAATGAGTATTAAATTAAATATTGAAGCATATACCATACACAAATTTCTTGTGGGAAATGAATGGAAAAATACCATTGGGAAAACCACTAGGAATGCGTGTTTAGATTACACAAACGTACGACTTTTTGCTGTCCAGGTATAAATTAAGTACTTGCTCTTTATCTACGAGCAGGACGGACGTCAGATACACTACAAGGCAGCAGCGGGACCTTGAAAAACTTTTCCAATGTCACGTGCTTAGAAGGCATTTTTATTCCATATTCGTTAGTTTCCCAAAATAGGTAAGCTTTATGGCATTATAGGACTTCATGGAGGCTACATACAAATTTCATTTAAGACTTCTGCTTTTATCTGAATAAGCAGGAGAAATGGGCCCAGCTATGTTTTCCTGTATTTCATTTCCTTTAAGTTAATAAACATGGCCATTCAACTTCAAGATTTATAATGCATGAGAGACCGGTAATGCTGTTATGAATTTTGGGTAGACAATAGTACAAGGGATGATCTTGACGTATATCAAGGCAGTGTCTCGGAATTACTCGGTAATGAATAACCAAAATATGAGAATCCGAAAACAATCTCTATTGTAGCCGAGATTCAACCACATCAGTTCGAGACTTAGAGCGATTTTTAGGCTTTCTTAGAGGTGCAGTTGAGGTGTCCTTTTCTCCGGGATATTGTTTCTCGTCCCTCTATGTTTTTATCCAGTTTCCTTACAAACCAATCATCTAGGTATTCGACACAATATCCCAGAACAACCGAGACCTGAAATACAAGACCCTTATCGCTGTGTTCATTCTAATTGATCAGAAACAGAAGAAACACCTTTAACAATTTTTATGCGGGCAGAAAACCGAACACAAGACTTAACAACGCGAAATAAGCGTGCCAACCTCTACATTTTTACATTCAGTTAATGTTAAACAAATGTTAATTGTCCGGTTCGTTCAAAATCACCGGTTTTTGCAGCGCGCGACACGAACTCAATCAATCACACGAGTGTGGATGTCACTTGGCTGCAACTGAAAATTCCTTCCTTTTTTCCACCCCCATTATTCCTGCAGACAATGGAGTAGCGGTACATGAAGTTAAAATAGAAAATATTTGGATATACCCACTGCATTCAGTTTATAACAACCAATTACATTAGGTCAAGCTTTTAAATGTTTCGGCTGTACAGAAATAAAAAGGTGGATAAAAACATGTACCATTATTTTCCTTCTCAGACACTAGATTCTGTCGTAACAAAAGTATCACAGACAATGTGTGCTGCGTACACACAGATATTCCTTTTATCGTACTTTGAATTTCGGAAAAAGAGAACAAGTCAGTCGAATGTTTAAAAGGCAAACAGGAAAATCTAAAAAAAGAATTCCTAACTAATTTGGATATTTTTCCTTCTGTATACCCAAGCAAGAAAATTTATAACAATGGGAAATAACCTGCCCTTCTATATATGATACCTCTTTTATGTGACCAAAATTTACAGCCCCCTCTCCCACCCGCTAAATCATCGTATGTGAAAATAAATTCTGTGCCTCATATCCAGTAACTTATGAAAGAATGAGGATGCCTAAAATCCAAGTACATAACTCCATTTCTTGAGGGCGAGTACTGGGTAATATCATACAACAGATCACAAACAAGCTCCGCCCTAATGATTTTGTCTGGAAATAATTTACGAATTAGTTATTGTTTCTTGGTTTATGATCATTATATAAGTTTTTAATTTTAAGAAAGAGTATTTAAGTTTCAAAAACAATCAAAACCATTAATACTATTTAAATTACACGAAGCAATGAAAAGAAAATAACAATTATATTAATCCCTTCAGCATAACGTGACTCTTACTGAAGTTTCCTTTACTCGACGACATTGGAACAATTTTTACAAATATCCGGCAAACGGTTTAGTCGCTGATACGATACAGCTGACAGAGAAATGGACCAGCGAATGGACAAGACTGTGTGATCCCTAAGTATGGTCTTTTCTGTACTAAGTTTAGTACGTCTAAAATGTGAATAACATTTGCAGCAGTATTAACCCGCATATCGTTTAATCCTAGGTTCCGAAAGTCTATTTCAAAAGAACATGTCCCGTAAGACCACACGACATTACAGGAAAATCAAGAACGCTAAGAACTCAAGGACTTGCCATGACATAACAAAGGTCATAGCTGCTTCAAGGAACTGCCAGTGCATTCCTCTGGAGCCACTAAGCACGACGACAAACACTGTCAGTCAGGACAGCCTTTATCTGCATGCAGGCCTATTTAGCATTCACGGACGCTGAAATCAACCAGTGGAATGCCATAGTCACTCAGCTGAAGATTAAGATAAATTTATTTCCTTATGGTAGTGCAAAACATGAAATGTATTCCAAACAAATGTGATTTTTTTTACCTGGCCAAGAAATTCTTTGTACATCACAAATGCTGAATGTGTTCTACACGGTATTTTGTTTCACGGACTGCAACATGTCCGAGTCTTACAGAAAAAAATTGTAATTTAATAAATTGATTATTGCGTCATTGTAAAATTTAACTTAAGTAAATCCCTCTAACAAAACAGTTTCAATCAACACCCCAACATTTCTGCAGGCATCACAACAACAAGATCCTGACTGTGAGCAAGAAAAAACAATTTCATCTACGGAATGTTGAGAGCCGTTCTCTTTATCCGTCTGAGAGTTAATCCTTTTTCTCCACTCTTACACCACGAAGCCAAGACATGCGTCGCACTGAGAAGCAGAGGTAGGGCCGCAAAAATTGCTGCGGCCAGTAACAGGTGGGGAGCATACCAATTTGGCTAATGCACTGCATGGAAGTGAAATGTTCGATTAGAGGCGCTTTTTGTAATACGTACATTTCCTTTCCACTATTGTCTACATGCATTTATAGTGCTGAATGTTTAATAATTTCGTTACTTTACAACATTGTTTCAGCTCCAAATCATGTAAATTTTTCAGTGTATCGCTCATAATTTACTTGGGAGAACTTCACTAAAAGTCAGTGAAAGATTCCAATTTTCCATTCACAACAATTTACATTAAAGTCTAATTTACACAGGATCATGAAAGAATTGATGTGTTTCCCACAAATCTTTGACAGATTTTACTGCAATTTGATACATAAGAAATGTTATTAAGTTGTCCGGTAATTCTGATTGTGAGACATATTAAATCATAATAACACCTACTTCACGAATCGCGCCATAAGCGCATTGTACACGTGTAACAAAAACGCCTCTACAGGTGCTACTGAAATTCAATATTGGAAGCTTTCATTAATGGTTTTGTCAATTTCGGTTTTCAGACACTCTTATCCGTAAAATGTATAGTTACACAAATCCACAAAAGAACATTTTTATATATCATATAAAGTGATTTACTTTCTGTGTTGACGTATTTAAGAGGTAAGCGTTGAAAGTTACTTGGCGATTTAAGTTTTAATTCTAGTTTCCGTAAGGCAATGACTAGGTCTTGTCATATAACTGTTTAACCTACAATGTATACATATATACATTCTCGAATTCGACATCGTAGATACGCCATTTTCTACTACATTTTTCTCTTTTTCAGTAGCCCATCTCCAAAGAAACCCATTGCTATGGAGTCCGGGCTTTCCATTCTTCTATTCATGCCGATGTAAATTCTTCTCCTTTTGTTATACAGATTCTCTTCGCAATTACTTTGTTGTCAAGCACACTCCATTTATCTTCTTCTCTAAAGGTGACAGGTCACGTTTCCGTCAATGTGAAACTGACTAACTAACTCCATGGAGCACAGACCCTTCCCAGAAACTGACATTTCTTCAGCTGGCTGAGCAACTCCTCGCAGTATAGGCAAAGTGTAATAGGCCTAGTCCCTGCGCAGAAGCCAGCCACTTGTTCCTGTCCTCAGCTAGATGAATCGAGTTCATGACACCCCTATTTATTTCTTTTAGATTCATGTTAAGATTAACATCCCTTCTGTATCCAGCTTACCACGTGGTCTCTGTCCTTTATATTGCCACACCAGAACCCTAAACGCATTCATACCTTCTTCACCATACAAACCACATGGCCTGCCCATAAGTCAGTATAAAGCAAGTGAAGCCATAACAGGAATTATTCTCCTTTAAATTTCACACGTTTACTTTCGGGTGTTGGCAACACTCTAAGGGGAATAGTCAATTTTGTAGCATTGCTAGGTAAATTGCATTTTAGAGACACATTATGTACACAAACACAATTTCTTTAGTTAATATCTGAGAGGAATATTGAGCCATTTTGTTCTATGCTCTTACAAGTATGTAAATATTTGTTTTCTATTTTTATACTTTTTCGTATATACAATAAAATTTTCACTAAGGAAATCCAACTAAAATGTATTTATAGCCCTATTACAATAAGTCTTCTGAAGCCATTACATTTCAGAGTCTAGCTATGTCTGCCTCTTCAGAAAAGTAAACTATGCTTTATAAAAAATCACTCGTGCTGTGACAAACAGACCGACAACCAGCCAGAGACACATACCCGCCACATTAGGCATTCTTATTTTTACTCCGTAAAGAAAGCATGAGAAACCTCACAGTCCCAAGGAGATCCGAATCCAAACGAAAAGCTAGCGATATTGCCATACTCATGTTTTCGGTGCATGTCTGATATAGTTACAGTAAACAGACCCCGTGTGGCGCCGCTTCTGGTGCCAGTAGAAGGTCCGTGTGTAGTCACAGCTGTCACGGCTTGCCTGATGATGTAAAATTATGACTTCTGTTCTTTAGGCAATTTACCATAAGGCAAGACACGTCTTAGATACCCAACGAATTCTTCACCACCCTACATCTTATACGTATTAGGATTATAATAGACGACCAGTGCATAAAGAAGCGGCCATGCGTTAACTGTCACAGCGTTCATGTGTAGGTACATCATTCAGTATAGCGGACATCGAGACCAAGAATCGAACACAGAACCACCATAATAAGAAACTCAGGTGCTGACAGTTCCATAGCCATCTTCCTGTCCTGTGTGTGCGTGCACGTACATGCGTGCGCGCATGCGTGTGCGTGTGCGTGTGTACGTGTTTCTATCCATTGATGCAGAGTCATATTCCTGAAGAGTGAATTCTTATCTTTACTTACCTTCTTCCTACATATTTAAACAATTTCGTTTTCAGAAACTCCTTTGCGTAATTTTATTTTTAGCCACGTCCGTATTATTTCACACATATTCCTTCGCACTAAAACCCTTGTATCAGCAGTCGACGTTCACATGACTAGACACAAAACCAGTAGGAAAAATATTCCCTTTCCTAATTTCGCATATCCATAAAGAGTTTTACATAGAGTTTTGTCTTTAATTTCAAGAATTGCGCTTTGTGGTGTCTGTTAGGTTTTCTATTTGCGGCGGGACCATTGCAAAAAATCAGTTATCCCTTTGGCCCCTCTCCTCAATACATACCATACCATACCATACCTTTCTCAAGACTGCTGCCAGTTGTCTCTATGCCCTATACGGAATGTATAGGGCATAGAGACAACATTTATATGATTATCAGAGAAAACATACTCCAGTGCGCGGTACAATTTTAAAACAGAACTTACCCCACCTACAAATAGATTTGCGTGAACATCCCCCAACATCCCGACTGCTTGTGTATAAACCTAAATCCATTTCTCTATGACAGTTCTTTAAAGTGATTTCCCATTGCATGATACGCAAAGAATTTACTGAAGAGAAGGAATGATACATCTTTTCATATTAAATATAGTATTCACTATTTTTTACAGTCATAAAGCTGTGGGATTCATTTCTCCGTAGTCCAACAGATCAGCCTTTGCGAACCGCATGCGCGGTGCCTATCAGTATCTAACAAAGCTTCTCTTAAAACCGAGAATCCGCACAGACGTATGTTCACAAAAACACGAGTTCATTATAAGACTGAGGATGTCGGATACCATAAAATTAGTATTAATATATTTCTACGGATTTAGAGAGACGCAACTGTGGCTTAAACGATACATGCACTCTCCCATTAATCACCTGATAAGTGGAATAACACGAAAACTCCATTACGCCATTCGATGCCACGTCCGAAATTCCAAAAGGTTACCTCTTCAATATTAGCAAGATTTGTTACAGCTTTGAGTAACTTGTTCAGTAGAGGCACTAAGGAAATAATGTCAGAATATAAGGGACTTGCATGCTTGTATATTCCTACTGACACAGTGCACACAATTAGGGAACGTAAATGTTTCTATGTGATAAAAACTTAAGATTATGTTATTAATTTTTTTATTACTTTATACCAAAAGTGTCATATTACGTTTGTTTAGAATTTGCTTTTTTGGCCGGGCCATGACATGGATAGTTAATCTGCACAGAGGCCTGATTTCGATCCTAAACCACTCGATGTGCGATTTATTGCAGCCAGAATGGCAGTGGCACGGGTCTTGCTCCAACGACTGCACTAGGACTATGTTACTGTAACAATCAACCACTGCCGTCTGTCACAAGCGCTATATAACCTTAGCATTTGACAGTCTCATTTAATAACACACATACTTTATACTATTCGAGTGGTAGACAGACGTGAATCAACAGATCGTCAATATAAGTAATGTAAAAATAGGCATAGCGGAGTAACTCCGTTTTTTTTTTTGTTCCAGTGGAGTGTCTAACACTGCTGTTCGTCTGACTAACGAAGGCACTGTAACGCCAAAGCTATGAAACTAACTACAAACGATTTCCAGGAATATGGATCAATGAAAAGTACAGGTAGGAAGGGAAAAAGCAAAATGAAAAGAATTAAGAGAAGGTAAAATATTTCGCTGTTTTGTGTGGCCTTGACACTGCCTACGCAGCGCCAACCATCATTACCACCTTCTAATTTGAACATACTAATATTTCATTCTGACATGAAGCTAAGCCAGGATCGTACTATACTGAGTAGATTGCGGGCGGGGCGATCGAGCAAGTGGGGTTCAACTGTCTGTAGAGGGAAAAGGTTTTTCTGTTCCCCGAATTGATTACATATATTCTGCAGTGTACTCCGTCTCGTATTCAAAGGTACTGGTTTTTTTTCCACTAGAAAGTGACTGGGGTAAGCAGAAAACAATTTATCAATATATTTAATGTCGCGGTTAAAAATGAATGGAGCTACGCTCCACTCCGTCATATGCAACCATTGCATAGAACTTAATTTAAAAAGGAAAAAGATTTTAGTAAATTTTAAGAGAACATAAGAGGCACGAGAATTGGAAAAATAACGAAAACCATTGTATACGTAATTCTGCAGATGTGTATTCGGAAATTATTGGATTGGACTCTTGACCCTTATATCCTTACCCCAGTCGTGTTTTCCCCATTATCTCCAGGTAAACGTCGACATTTTACCTTTAAATACGCTACGAACACCTATTTCAGAAGTCTTCGTTCCTTTATTAGTCTTCGTCGTCCTTATATCTTATTCGACGCTATAGCAGCTCTAAATTTGAAACGACGCCCTACTGTAGCGATAAACTTAGGCTGAAGTAGTTGAGTAACTTCATGTAGTTGTAAGTTTGTAGACCACTATGACGGCAGTACCCTGTCGGGATTTTGATAGTGTCCCTGTTTTCCACGCGAAAGCTGGTGCGTGCTATGTTAACGTCGAAATCAGACTCGTCGTGTTAAAAGTCCATGCATAATCACCATTCCTAACACCCTTCAAATATGAAGCTCCTCAGTGGAAACATTGACTATGTTCTGAAAGACACGCTGAATCTATGGCACTTTCATACGGGCTGTAACGTTTTTTCCTTACACGCTTTTGGCAGTTGGCTTTAGTAGTGCAATGTTAAGCAGCTCTCCGTCACCACGGTATGCCACATTCTCTGGTGTCAGAAGTACAAGAGGGTCTCCAGATATCAAAGATAGTTGCTAATGTATTTTACAAGCTGTCGCACACAACCGACAATGGTTGATCCTCCATCTTTAGAGATAACATACCATTAATCAAGTTACCTAACGTTCCACACGACCTGAGACCTTGGCGAAATATTTGGAATTAGATAGGCAACGGAAAACGGACATCAGTTTGGAACTTGGAATGTAAGGGTTCAATATTTTAGGGTCACTGAAAAGAATTCATGATACACCAAATTTTGTTGGGGTGATCCTGTACAAGAGGATCGGATAGGCGAAGCATGTAACAGGTACGCTGGAGAAGAGAAATTCATAGAAATGTGGATGGGCAAATCTGAAGAAATGTTACCACATGGAACGTGCCTGGATATGGTCGAGAAGATAATATTAGCAGAGATTTCAGAGATGTGAATGAGAGAGCATAGATGAGATTTAAGTGGTTTAGAACAGGGAGAATTGGTAGGTCCTTATGAAGACGGAATTGAGCGTTTGGGTTACCTAGAGCACGGGGGAATTTCTTGACTGCATGTGCAACTGCTAGCTTGAAAGTAGGATTATGCTCAGTGAAGTTGGTTGGTTGGTTAGTAAGTAAGTAAGTGAGTGGGCGAGTGAGTGAGTAAGTAAGTAAGTAAGTTAGTTAGTTAGTTAGTTAGTTAGTTGGCATTAATAGCGAAAGAAATCTTTTCGGCCACTTCTGGAGATTTCGGCCATTTTTCTGACAGTTTAATTTACAAGTTACAATTAACGATTAAAATAAAATATTATATTTCTAATGAAAACATCAGAATTTTACGGGTTCAGGTGATAATATTCACGTTGTTCGGTAATATTACCTTCTCCCTGCATGATGATACCAATAAAACCATTAGGATTATGCACTTCACTGCTTCCAATGAAAACAAAAGGTCCCTATAATTAGGAAATATGGGTCGTATGAATATGTCATGAACTGGTTGCAGTGTATAAATGACAGTTGCGTGCTGAGTCCAGGTAGCAACAAAATTCCGCTTTTTACGGAAGGTAACCTCGTTTAAAGACCAGTGCATGCAAGGGACGTATGATAATTACTCCAGTGATATTCTTCGTACCTAAGGCTTTGGTATTCAGAATTGTTGACTTTGGCTCTCTTGAGTTGTCTTTTTTCTCGGCGAGTTCTGATCCTAGTCTTCAGAAGGTCAGAAGTCACCCCAATTATCTGCTGTAGGAGCTTCCTTATGGAACTTAGTGGGCAAGAGGGAAGTACACTCACTTCTCGCACATCCTCGTCAATTCATTATTCATTGTCACCGTGTCTTTCGATTCTTTAAAATCTGAGTTATGCAAAGCGTTGTTGAATAAATAAAGAAAAAAATAATTTTCCTGAAACGCTGATAGCTACAGAACGAAATTCTCGGGTTTTTCTAGTTCTTCTGTATTTGTAAGTCTCGCCGTTTTAACTTATCCTGAGAAAATTAAACGCTCAGATGTTATAACCATCTGAACAACAAAGGTTGCTATGTGTACCAACAAGTGCAACACCTACGTTGCTGCACTTTGATACGTTCCTATTATTCGCCGAGTAAACAATGATTATTTTCATAAATAACATCAGCCATTTTGTCATTCCGTTGGAGACAGATTTTTGTCTGTGAAGTTGGAATTGAAATTTTGTTACAGGTTAGATTAGTTATAGTCTCGTAAGGGGTATACAACATCTCCATTATGTGTATACACTGGCTACCCAACTTCTCTTACCTAGTAAAATTCTTGTTTGATTGGCACAACCTCATCACCATTGCTAGATGTCCAGTCTACCTCATTTTCTTGCCTACTTAGATCTAAGAGCAATACGTGAAGAAGATTAAAGGGATAAAGTGTTCCCTGGCAAGGCCACTAAAGCACACATTGGGAGCAGAATTACAGCTGTACTCAATCTTAACCTCGGCGCTACTTGAAGTTGCGTAGTCAACATACACTCCGGCCGGTTTGCACCCCGGAAAGATCCCCATGCCCTTTGAAAAGGAGTCATTGTGGACACGGTTAGAAACATTAATACCAACATAGCATTCCTACTGTATTTCTGTCTTTATTATGCTCTTTTAGGCAGTCTTCTAGCAAACAAACTTATTCCCATTTTTGGGAAAGGAAGAAAAATTGAGGCCCACGTAAACAAAAAATTAATGTTTAATTTTTATGTGGCAGACAAGAAAGTCAGACACAAACAGAACAATAAAATCCGTTAAGAGATTCGGCAAAAATCTCGGACGGGGAGATTGATATGTTATATGCAGGGGATATATGCTGGCTATACACAGTAAATGTCAATTGCCCGCACACTGAGGCGGCGTACCTAGAAAACAAAGCATTACTAAATGTGTTTACGTAATAGGCCTAAATAAATGAAAGAGCATATTAGACGCTTTGAAGAGGTCTATGAAGCGCAAATGCATAAGCTTTTGTGTAATTAAATGCTATATATATATATATATATATATATACACGTACTATTCTCAGTGTTTTTTTTGTCAGTTAGTCTGTCTCAAAACCTAATGATAATAAAATAATAAAAGTGTAGGAGATTTCAGAAAATTTGTTATAGTTGCTATTCTGCATATGGAACCGGATTCTATAAAAGAACACGTCCTAGCAAGTTGTTAGGTTACGGGAAAAAAAACCCCTAACTCGGTGGGCAGCACAAATTTGTGCCGTTGCTAGAATGTGGAATAAAGCCATCTGGGTTACAAAAATCCCGAAATATAGACGCTAATAGGTTACGAAGAGAAGCCGCACGATCTACGTCACTGGATGGTTGGTGCCCAACATTTCGAAACACCGTGGTTGTCGCATCTTCAAGGGTCGAATATCCAGTTATAGGACACTTGGCTTTGAAGATGAGACCACTGTAACTGTAGATCACTGCTGCCTGGCCTATAGCGGCAGCTTAATCTCATCTTCAAAGGTCTAGTGTCTAGTCAATGGAAATTGAACCCTTGAAGATGCGACAATCTGCTGCCTTGAGACATCAGTTAGTAAACATCCAGTGACGTGACAACATATCCCATAAGAACGCAGACCTCAACTGCAACCCTGGGGAAGTCCTCACCACAAAAACTGCCACAAAATATTGTTAACACTCGTGGTTATACGCTTCTAACTGTCACCTTGAAAATACAATAACAATATTTGTAGCCGTGACAAGTCCCTGTAAGTATGTAACGTTATCATTCACACTGAATGGACGTACATATTAATGGGGATATATGAGAGTTCGTGTAACTGTGTACTTACCTGGTCAACATCGATTAAATCTCCGGGGTCCCCCAGCACACGTGAGTAGTGTGACACACCTATGGACACAGAGAAACGCAATTAGAATGCAGCACGATATAGGCCGTTTACCAATTCAAATGATATTTTAAGCGCTGATAGTCGATTTATCGACAAGAAAATAACATTACGATGTTGTACGTCCGTACTGAAACGCCTTTCCTACAATGTACTGTATGTATTCTTTTCAACCTCGGAAAGCAGAGATCTCGGCTGTTGTAAGATTTACAAACATTGAATTCAGACAGAAATGTGACACTAACCAACAAGACAGTTCAGGGTGTTGAAAAACTCTTGTGGTACATAGGCCAATATGTCCCCTCTGTGACTGGTTACTCAGTAAATGTGCACAGAGGTACCAGGATGACAGCTGCCATCTCCAGCGTCTCTATTCTAGAACGCAGCGTTTCATAGCGAAATGAAAAACATCTGGCCCTGACATTGCTGTAATTGAGAAATATCAGCTAACGGAATAACAAAGACATGAACCTTCATCTATAAGCCTGCGAGAAACAGAAGCCTCGCAAAATAGATGTACATTTTCGTTTAAACCGCTTTATTACCAACGGATGGATGCACAAATATATAATTCGTAGATACAATTAGAATTATTATAAAATATTTAAAATATTTAATATTTCCCCAACATGTTTCGGATCACAAGGGATCCATCATTAGGTAGCTGTATACAGTGCTTGGCCAAAATTACAGTAATGGTTCTGTCTTGTCCGTTGATATGGACGTAGTCGTTGTTATGGAAGCATATTTGCCCGTGGTGCTTTTGTGTATTGCACAGTCTAAATCTAATTTTATCTACGAATTATGTGTTTGTGCATCTGTTGGTAATAAAGTTCTTTAATCGTCATTGATGCACGGTACAAATATGAAGGTATATTTTCGTATTTAAAATGCTAATGTTCCTATTCATACACGGCTAAGGTTTTATCTTTCCAGTCCTTTGCTTATTTAGGATAATTTTACGTTATCATTCCCACGTGATGTTAAGCATAAACTCCTTAACGGATTGTAAAACCAATCACACGTTCTCTTCAAATTTTTCATGCATAGGACATCATTGAAAGCTGAATAACATTTGATATTTGTGCCTCCAGTCCCCATAATTATACTAACAAGATATTTGAGAGTACTTGTAAATTCGAAAGACACAAAGTCTAGCTAATGTATGATCCAGAAAATTTAGGAATAAAATAAGTAACCTGAAGAATAGTACGAAGTAGTATAGGTTAATATTTTATGAACATATACAAATTTCCGAGCATAAATCATAAAGGTTGTGCCTAATGCCCAGGTATCCACTTCTAGGAATCTCGTGTTTGTACTCTCAAAACCAACTTCAAGTTGGATTTTACCTGTTGGGGTAGCGTAATGAACTTTAACATAAACTCACTGAAAACAAACCCATAACATTTTGTGTGAGGCTGCATAAAGTAAATACACATTCGTGTGACATAATTTTACGTTACATTGCGCAGATTACATGTTAAACTTTACAGGTATTACAATAGATAGAAATCAGTCACAGTATATCTGCGAAAATTAAGATTGGGAATTTCAGAAAGGGCATACCTTAAGAGTTTTGATGTTCTCAGAGCGGTGTTTTAAATTTTCCAGTCTTCTGGGATATTACGGTGTATCTTTGGGAATTCTCCTGTTAACCAAGCGACATAATGTAAAAACCCGGAAGACTTAACTATTCAAGTAAAGATTGTTTATGCTCATAATTTCCCTCTTATAAATATTCCCTCTACCATAACGTTCTCATCGAACTTTCTTAAAGATGCCCTCCTGCAGCTCATGCTCCATTCAAAACGTAACTGTCTCACATAAAGAAACTATATGTACTCGTACTCCAAAAATACAATCCTTTTTTAGTTATTACCATCACACGCAAAAGTAAACAACTTTTCACCCGAGCATCATGTTATTATTTTAGATTAATGGGAAGAGTTTCTTTATAATATTTGAAAAACTTCTGCTTATTTCTCAGCTTGAAATATTTCTTGGTATGATATTAATATCTATAATATCGCACTTCTGACTTCAAAACTTCGTATTGCCCCAGTTCTGGTGATATCCATGTTTTAGAAGAATACGGGAGGTGAGCGACACTCGAGAGCACATTATTCATACCAGGATTCGTAATGGTAAATCCAGAACAATTTGGGGAACCATACGCAAACCCCGCACTAAGAGAAAAATTTCGTGATACATATTACATAATGAAAAAGTAGATTGAAACTTACAGCCTGAATTTTAATCTGTGCAATATGACCCTATACGGAATTAAATTAACTGAATGAAAGAGACTTCTGCTGTAAGGGCGAGAGGATAAGAGCTTCAATTAGCAGAGGGGTACTTCGAGCGAGAAAGACGAGAGAACAAACTCGAGATCAGGTTTTCTGACAACTGCAGGCTGCGCTGTTGTTGCCTTCTGGTAACAAAATTCCTAAATTGGATTTTTTAAGTTTAATTTTTTTTTATATTTTATAATTCACAAATTCACGAAGCAGCCGTGACATTTATTGACGAAGTCGGGCAGTCTCTGCATTAAAGCACACAGCCTGGACAGCACTGTCTCACAACAGAAACAGACTACTGCAATCAGCACACGAGGGAAATGAGAAACAAAACGTCAGATGAGAAGAGACACACCGTAAGTGGAAGGACAACAATGAAATAGACATCAAACAATGTGTGCTGGTGTGGAATGGAGGAAAATATTTGAGAATGGAGAACTATGGGAGTATTTTGTGAACATGGTGATGAACCTTCGAGTTCGATAATGGCAGTAAATGTGTTTAAGATTACTGTCTTCTGTGTAGTTACGTACCACAACCCGGTAAAATGCTGTGGACAAACCTACTGTCTTCGTACGGCAACCTGATTACGGATGCAACATAGTTCTCTGAAAGTCCTTACTTTCCTACCAGACTGCACGGCACCTAACCCCAGCAGGCAGTAACCTCCATATTCACCGCCGTCGTAAACTCACATTTCGGGTAGAGTATTTTGACTACCAGATAATCCGTCAAGTTTTCAGTATTGATTCTTCACCAATCTAAGTGTAAAGTGGAAAGCTAAAAGCGAGATGACATACATGTGATCATCTTATTTGAGGCAATGAAGTCTGGTAGCACAAATTTGAAATATCTACATATATATACGCCCCCTGGGCTGTTACAGCTCCACATGAATAGTTACGTAAGGGCCTATTAGTTATCAGGCGTTTACGGGCATGAAGATTGAGACTGCGTTCTGGACGGTTATGAATCTGTAATCAGTCTGGGGCCTATGAATGCTTCTGAGAGGCCTTCAATCTCTGTTTTCGAAGTGCAAGAGGGAGTAAATGCGGCAATCTTAGTTGTACCCACTTACATAAACCAGGAATCCAAAACGGAGGAAACCGCGATCTAAACACATAAGTAAATCTCTCGAATAGGTTCGTACGTATAAATAATTCAAAATTTAACTTGTCTGTTACATACAGGGCGAAGAGTTTTGGCTTCTCAAGAGCTACTGTGCTCAATGGAGTTCATCATAGAACAAACAATGTATCAGTGGAGAGGGGCACACATAGAGAGAAAAGGGTTTAATAAAATAGGAATAATTTTCTTCACAGAACAAGGAAAACGTGAGTTAAAGTTTACGCAGGACGATAAAAACATGAGAGTTGGCTGTAAAATTTCCAGTGAAATACAGGAAACAAACTAACTATGAACGTAAAGTTATAGGAATTTAGAGAATAATTAAGTAAAAGAATAATTAAAACTGCTACATGTAATCGAATAGTGATCGATATGTCTTGAAATACTGAATTACTCATCTGATTTTTAGTTTTAAAGTACATACATATGTATAATATAAATCAAGCCGTGATTTTGATGTCGTCTCGCATAAAAGCATTTGACTTCTGAAAGGTATCACTACGTCTGAAATAAAATAAATAGATGGAAGTTAGATAGAAGATTTTGATCTCTACGACTCTTGAGCGGCCTATACTTCCACCGTAACAGAGGTGTAAGCTGTGAATCCTGCGGCCACTTTTCTCTTGAGAGAAATCCCATTACGTTCTCCGGAATTTATGGAGTCGGATGGTTCATTACTTTTATCAGAAGGACACGTCACTATGCTACGCCACATGAATCCAAACCTCACTTCTTCATTGTATTCCTTTCAGACCAGTTTGAATAGCGCCCTCTCGTCTTAGCCCAGGATTTCCAATTGGGAAAAACTCAGCCTTTTAAATACGCGTACTGGAGAATGTTTGTGGGTAAAGTTGCCTAGGAGAGAAGCCTTCCAGTACCCTTCCTGTAGGGACGAAGGTAAGAATGCATTGAGCTACACTCTTGACCCCAAAATGCCCTCATGGCTTAATGCTTAACGGGGGACAGAAGTACTTCTATATTTACATTTGCATACTTCTTGATGTAAGTACACAATACTAAACATACTTCAGTAGTTACGGAGATAAAACCACGAAGCAGACCTACTGTTATGACGTCACCTATGTGACTTCATTTCCTAAAATTTCTGTAAGAAACATATTTTTCAAGACTATTTTAATGTGTCACAAAAAATGTATTAATTTCGACATTTTTGAAAGTACAAAACTCGAGAAACAAAGGGAGTGTGGAGACATACTTCAAGAGAATTCTGAAGTAATACGTAACACAAGTGATTGCTGGTAGTGGGTGAGGTAATGAATAATAAATAAAAAGCCAGCATACTTTTGCATTACTAGAAAGCTACAACTTGTGTTTCGTGTCCTCTAAAGTTGTAAAGAGAATTTGTGAACATGTGTTCCTGCAGATTTAATCTCACGTTTCCACACTCCTCTTCTTATTTTACCTCTTCTGCCGATTTACTGGTGCGGTCTGGAGGGATGAGGCTCCTGGCTGCAGCAACAATATTAAATTATTCAAATCTGCAGGAAATTGACGTAACCCCAAGCACAAACTCTGGTTCCTTTTCACAATACTACAATGAATTAAACTGTTCTCAGCCAGACTGCACATTCATTATTATTGCAGTTTCCTTGTCTACAGACAAACAAGTATTTAAATACACTTTGTCACTGTTAGCTTTGCATCTAATAAGAACTTTCGCAATAATAGAAGAACATAGTTGAGGTTGGTATGAACATTTTCAGAGAGTAGTCACGCATTATAATTCTTATTTCCTATCATCAATCACATAAACCTGGCGTCCATGAATAATGTCAATGTAAGAACGACATAAGAGGCAGGTAGGGCAAATGCCCGTAATTCTAGTGCTAGAAATCTACAAATATACCAAAATTTCTTAAGATTGTCATTTTTTAAAGTACTAAGTAACAACATGGCTGTATCACAAATACTAAACTTACTTTGTTTTAAAAACTGCATCAGGTGTATTCAGTAACATTTTTCCCTCCTCGCCCGAGATCAGCGCTCACGCAGTCCAGCAAGTTAACCCTCTATCAATTACTTATTCGATCCATTCTTACTTACGCCACCCTTGTCTGCAGTTCCGCATGCTCCTCCAACTCTCTCAGACTCCAAGTTATCCAGTCTAAATGTCTCCGAGTCATCGGTAATTACCCCAGGCGTACCCCCACTGTCCACCTGCACGACACTCTCAACATTCAGCCCATCACCGTTATCATCCACCGACGCATAGCCAAATTTTTGCTCACTGCCCCTCACACCCCAACCCCCTAGTCCGACAATTAGGAAATTATACTCTAGCCGACTTGACAAACACGTAGTGCAGGAAATAGCAACGTAAACGACCATACACTGCTATAATTAGCTTACTGGGTGTCGCAGTTTTTTTTAAGAATTTTTCACTGCCGTAATTTTGCACTTACATTTATATTTACTCCTGCTTCAATTGTGTCACTGTGTAAATATCTATTCAAATTGGTTAAGGGAACAAGTCTGTAACTTGTCCTGGAACATGCTGTACATACTTTCTGTATAATAAATCTTAAAATAAAGTTGCAATCACTTGGGTTCTGCGCATTAAATATTGTATGAAAGTCATTATAAATATCTTGTTTATGGCAGCTTTCAGGAAACCGTAAATTAAGGGAAGATTTCTTCCTATCGAAAAATACTCCATGGGAATCGATTTGGAATTGTTAAGGAAAAGGATACCTCACATCTACATGGCATTTACATTGAATCTTTTACACAAACTGCCCGACTTGAATTCAAGTTAAAGTAGTTAGTACGCCCTTCTACTCCAGTAACTACACAGTGCAAGTTTAAAATAGGCTAAATTTCAATTTCTTTCACATATGTTATATAGAAATAATATGTCGCCTAATTTCAGATGTTTTATTTCATTTCTCACAAAAAAATTATCTTGCAACAAATCTGGATTAGAATGGAAGTCCTATACAGCATTAATTTAAAAAATGATATGCAGCTATTCATAATAAAAGGTACTAAATTGAACAGAAGTACAGAAAGCTCTGTTGTATCCCGTTGACGTTATTGTCTTCGAACTTGATTTGTATGCGACAAATACGAAAGTTATTAATTACTGCTTCCAGTCGTGTTTACACGTATAATTTGCTGCTATCGAATGTGTTGTATAATTCGCTGGCCTCAAAAATAGTTACCTTCACGTCAATCATAACAGTAGGGTTTTAAAAACAAAGGGGTGAATTTTATGAAAGAACAGAATAGGTCACGCTGCACTTTTGGTTGGAACCCTTTTCTTCCTTCCGTTCCCCTGTGCCGCAAATCGACATCTCTAAAAGCTTTTCTTACCAAAGATATGATTTCAGTATAAGCCATATGACCCCCATGTACACTGCATGAGAGTCTGCAATTATTTAAACTCTGAACTGCAGCCTTCTATCAATGCAGCCTTTTTATTGATCCACTCATAGAAGTGAATAATGAAAGCCATTTTATCTTAATTAAAGCTTTGCAGCAGAACACGATACACGGAGGGATAGTAAGGAGTCTAAATTATTTGTACGTAGTACTGCCTGGGAACTTCACTATACAACCGATAATGCAGCCCCAGTTTACTTCCTAGACATACACAAAACTCAATAGATTGTTTACGCTAAATATCAAAACCAATCACGCTATTTCAAATCTTTCGTATAAACGTATTTTACAAGCCAGTACTGTGTCACGATATATTATTACTACTAACTACTTCAATGTATATGTTGGTGGATACCAATAAAACAATTGTAATGTCTTTCTTACTTATTAAAATAATTTCAGATATACTATGCGTCTTGTACAATATCTCAAGAGTACCCAGTAACACCTTGAAGATTCACACTCTCTAATGAAATGTTTGTCCCGGTGAGGTCTCTGCAGTTTGCGTCTAACTTGCAGCATTTTCACAATTACATCATGTCTTAACATCTGAAAATAATAGGCTCTGCCTTTGTTTCTTTGTTCTACTGGACTTTCCTGGCTTGCAATGCTGCCCTCGAAAACAGGTCAATGAAATGATGGTAAAGGAATTACGTCTCGGATATAACGCACTGATTGTATAAGCAATCTACATGATGACATTGGAAACACAGTGTTCGAAATTAATGACGGTTACCAACACAGGTATTGGGTGTATAGCGATCCATCAGACCAAACAATAGCGAAACTTGTTCCGTACTGGGCGATGCCCTCAAATTCGCAGTCGTGAGCGCTCCATATCTGAAGAATAGTAGAGAGAGATTTCGTTTTATGGTAGGATCAAATATAACACAAAAATTAAACATTTTCCTCGACCGTCCACAATTTTATCGCTTATTTCTAACCTGCATTTTCTTATCAATATGTGCATTAGACCAGTAGTACCAACACATTTGCTTTTGTGCCTGTGAGTGTTGTACTGGTATTAGAAGCATTTCGGAAAGTTTGTTTCTTCATGTTCGTCAGTCCGCAAGCAGCTGCAACTAAAATTAAATGGCGGATTCCAACGAAAGTCAACATAAAGTACCCACGTCAGGTTCTCGTAGGCAACGTTGTTTCTTGTTTTACTTTTATTCTTTTCCGACTCCATTAATTAGGAGTCCCAAACAGCTTCATATACAGTATTACATATAAATCCGCTGATCTATTCTAAAGGATGTGACGAACGTAATTTACATTGTTTAGTATTGGAAGTAATTTTCTCTGTGCACTTAAAAAAATTGTATAAAGGAGAAGATACATAAATCCGCTCACTTTTAACCCTGGTAGTGGACGAAGGTGAGTGATAATTTTCAGGTCCCTGGCAGTTTACTCCCGGGGACAGCCCCCTGCTACTTGTCTAATACAAGATTTGGTAGACCCACAGCCCCTCTTGGTATTTTGGAGAAGAGAAAACACATTTTTGGGGGAGAAATCGATCACAGTTCCCCGGAAAGTTAGCTCATATTCTAGCCAATTTACTGAACAAAATATAGCAGATTTTGCGAGTAATTACATATGTTAATTGCAGTCACTATTCTGAATGAAGGCATCACGATGTACTTGAAAATCAATTAGTATTACACAAACGTACGTCAGCACAATCTATTTATTCTAGAGTAAGGCTATATGTTTCGACTAGATGCTAGTCATCTTCAGGCCCCTACAATTTCGTTACCAGATGCTTTGTCCACTTTGGGATCCCATAGTGTTTACATGTGGATTACTTATTAACTAAAGCTTTCTAGAAAAGTTATAACTACAGAGTGTGTTATTTGCAGGCTGTGTTTAAGCATGAAACCACTAAAGCTTAAAATTCCTTCCTTTTAGTGCGCTGATGTTCACCGGATATTCAACTGTAGGATGCCGTTGTCGAATTACAGTTGGTGTTGTGATGTTTCTGCTTTCCTTATTTATTATGGAGAGTTGTGTTAGTTTTCTGCTATCGCCTCCTGGAGTTTTTGTGCGGTAATGTCGGGTGGAGTTTTCCTGGAGGTTTTGTCGATATGTGCATTTCTTTGTTTCTCTGTTTTCCATCCCTTGTGGTTGGTCTTGTTCCACACTGTGGATGTGTGTATCTTCTCTTGGGTGTTGACGTTGTTTGCCACTGTTTTTGTTCACCGTGTTGTGACAACTGTCACTATGTTTTAAGTCCAGCATGAATTAATATTTAAGCACCTCTTTTCGGGATAATCTATCTTCCTTTGTTTTAAAGTGAGACAGTAATATTTTCAATGCATATGCAGGTATCTATACAATGGGAATATGGCGTTTATACACGTCAGAATTCGTAGGTATGACAACACTGATTCCCCGAAAATTCCTCTTCGGGAAAGCAATAATAATGTCGATTAGTGGGCGGTATCGAACGTGCTATGTAGAATCATCCGATAAGCCTTCTGTCTGATAATCCAACTAATTAGAATGCATTACACATGCTGGAGCGTAGGTAAGCTTAACGTGCAAATACAGCGCTTTATTAATGCCATGTCGAAATATAATGGTAAGAGTTACGGCTCACTCTCGACTTTTATATCGGACCTCGGAATAAATTTCATTTAATGTGTAAGGAAAAACATTTTGCAATAACCCGTGCGTGCATGTGTGTTATTCTAAAATGCATTATATGAATCTGACGTTGAAATACATGTAGGCGTGTGAGATATTTAGAAACAGTGAAAATATGAAAGGCGAAAGAACACAGAAAAGTAAATGAAACTTATTTAGATAGATCTACAATCGGGTTTGAAATTTCCCTCTACTAACAGTACGTTCATAGAAATTAGAACCTCAAGAGCAAACTTCTAAATATGTGCTCTGGTACACACATTGAATTCGGAAGTTAGGCAAAAAAGAAGATAATTTAAGGAAATGGAAGAGAAAAACAAAAAGATAAAATCCTCTTGAAGTGATAACATTTGTATAGTGACGCTGATTGTATTTGTAGGAGTAGATTAAAGTCCTCGGTAAAAGGCCAGACACATAAGATAGGACGGAATTCGAATTGCTTTCTTTTGTAATCCAAGAAAATGAAAAACATAAGCCACCAGAAATATTGAACAGTGCACAAAATTATACGAAATTTTTGGGGATTTAAAAATTGCTATCACCAACTATTGAAAAATGTAATGACCTAAGGTGAATAATTCATTTTTATATTGGGCTGAGACATTTTTTCATATCATGTCAATATTGGAATAATTTCTCTAGCCAAAATTGCTTTTAATGAAGTAGCAAATGTCCATGTTTTTGGGTATGTTGACTGATAGAAGGATTGGTCTAAGGGAGAAAAATTCTCATTCAGTGACTTGAAGCTCGACTGACATTCCCGGATTCAGTATCTTTGTGCAGTATCATAAACGTTTGAGGAAAACTTTCTTACCGAACGCAAAACCACGAAATTAATATACTTAAGTTTTGTAGAGAAATTCGCCATGCCAATCAGAATTATAAGAAGAGGCTTCTAATGACATGACATTCTAATAAGCATCAGCTCCGGTGAACTCACTGCGGGTCGGGGCCTTCTAAGATTGAAAACCTACAGGGAAAACGATGTCAGAAGGCAACCTATCACCTGGTAACTTCCTTCCTGTCACATTACGCCAGGTGGCTGTAAGCTTCTGGGATTACATCAAGGATGGCGTTTAAATTCCACCGTTGCCTACCATCTTTTCAAACAACCTGGGAAGATAAGAGCTGCTGTGCCTGCACTTGCACCCGGAACATTTACAAACAGCTTATGATTCAGTTAGGAGGGAGGTCTTATTTAAGATTCTCATTGAGTTTAGTATCCCTAGGAAATTTGTAAGGTTAATAAAAATGCGTCTGACTGAAACATACAGCAGAGTCCGGGTAGGCAAGAATGTGTCTGACAGGTTCCCTATTAGGAATGGTCTGAAACAAGGAGACGCTCTATCACCAATGCTTTTCAACTTTGCTTTAGAGTACGCCATTAGGAGGGTTCAGGTAAACCAGGATGTCTTGAAACTAAATGGTACACATCAGCTTCTGGCTTATGCCGACGATGTTAATATACTGGGAGGAAGCATACATACTCTAAAGGAAAATGCAGAAGCTCTAGTAGCTGCTACTAGGGAGATTGGACTGGAAGTAAGT
>Ga0123354_10002932_pt1 | contig 23146 bp, 20 predicted proteins | sample TergutLab28metaG_2_FD_97872 | JGI IMG/M metagenome (GOLD analysis project Ga0123354, IMG submission 97872) | Labiotermes labralis P4 segment gut microbial communities from Petit-Saut dam, French Guiana - Lab288 P4 | ecosystem: Host-associated > Arthropoda: Insects > Digestive system > Gut ... | reverse complement strand
TGTATACATTCATCATTTTGTATTTATGTATTTTGTCACTGTGACATATGCTTTGATGTGGCATGTGTATTGTGTATTTCTGTATTATTTGATGACATATTTGGTATCCAGTAGGTTTGTTGAACCTTGTGTGGATTTGACAATTATAATTGATTGATTGTAGTATAATGGTTTTGTTCCAATGTTTTGGAGGAGCATGCTGCCTTTATTCTCACAGTGACTGAATTTGGTTCAGGTGCAAAACCCAGAAGACCTTCATTGTGGCAGCACCAATGATGGAAACCTGGAAACTTGAATCCCATTAGTACTTCTACAGATAATCAATAAATGGGAGTATGTTAGATACTACTATGTACTGGAAAGTCTTTTAGTAGATAAATGTGCCTGTGTGTAAGATTTGAGTTTCTCCCACTGATACCTGCAAGGATTATTGTCTTGCAAGATGTTATACCAGATAGTCTGATACATACATAGGTCCACTGATATTTCAGAAGAACCAGCTCTTACATTCAAGAGGGTATATAAGTTGTGGTGGAGGAAAGAGGTGTCTCTGCAAGTATGATGCATATCTAGCAGACTACAGTGTCACATCCCAGAAGAATGAACCTCAGGTGTTCTTATGAGGGTATATCCAAAAGATTTCAAACCGAGTTAGTAATGAAATGTTCGCTTAATTTTGTTATTTATTCGAGTCCTCCTTTAGAATTAGCTGCACTGTTCTATGTGAGAGGCCAATCCTGCCAGTGGTCTCTGAAATGGTACTTCATTAGTCTTCATTGATGATTTTGTGGACTCTCTCCATATTTTCATCTGTGTGGCCTGTAGAGGATGACCTGACTGCTCAGAATGTTCAGTTGAAGTTTCCCTATGTTTGAATCAAGAGAAACCACTCAGAAGTTTGTGCTGTACCCATGACATAGTTACCAAAAGCTGTTTTGAGCATTTCATGCATTGACAATGCAGTGTACTCAAGTTTGAAGCCAAACTTAATATAAATGCTTTGTTCCTTCAAAATAGCCAGTAAAAAATCACAGATCTCATGCAACAGACACAACAATAAACATCTATCGAGAAACAACACAGAGGCAGTAGTGGCAAAACTCACTATACTGACTCAGAAGATTATGATACAATGGCATCTAGTGCAGTGATGAATCCTGATGTGGAGGTGAGGTCTAGCAGAACAGTACAGAGCAAGATTGTGTACCCATCCACTATACCTGACCTCTGGGTCAAGATTTGCCACTAACCTGGTAGCAGAAACCTGCATACTTGCTGCTTTTGGTCCTAGTGATGAGTTCACAAACTTTTTGTTACACTTTTGTATTTGTTAGCTACAGTTACTAGCTGATCTGTAATACAGTGCAGAAAATAATAAACAAATGGATTAAGACTCATTACTATGTGCACTCTGTACCGTTTTCCATCATTTGAATAGTGAAGTACAGGAGGTTACAACAAACTAGACAGCTTTGATAAAAGTGAAGGGGATAAATATATACAGAATTTTGATTGAGAATCACACTTGAAGACAGAGGTAGAAATATAACATTAAGATGAGTTGTGATGTGGTTGGAACAGATTCAGATTGAGTAAAATTGTTCTTTTTTGTATTAGCAATTTTGAACCTTCAGTTTCTCCTGCTGTAAAAATTTCTGATAATATCTTGTAAATCAGCTGGTGGTGTAATTTGAGGTCTTCAATCCAGTGTAGCAGTGAATAAAATGTGAGTTTGTCTGTTTTGTAGAATGAGGAGACAAGAGGAGAGATACAGTCCCTTTGCTTGGCCAGAGATGTGGCCAAGCTGGGAAAAATGTTACTCTCTAGACTGAAGTTTGGAACAGCAGGATTACGTGGTCGGATGGGACCAGGTTACTCACAAATGAATGACCTGGTCCTCATTCAAACGGCTCAGGGACTGGCAGTTTATCTTGAGGAAGCACTAGATGATGTGATTCTCAAGAATGGTGTGGTTGTTGGCTATGATGGCAGACATAACAGTAGGAGGTAAGTTGTAGAAGCTTTTTGTTGATAAATAGGTTAAGTACTTAGTGGGATTCACTTACCAAACAGTTCTGGAGGCACAATCAGGGGACTGTGTCTCTATTGTAGATTGTGTAGGTGCAGGATTGAGATGTGCATCGTAAATTGAGTCTCTTGCCGCCACAACATGACACATAGAAGTAATGGTCCAGATAAGGAGGGAAGCTGTGAATATATTGGACAAGCAGTTGTGGATAACCAGTAACATATTACACTCCCACTTGTGGGTGCTGGAAAAGGTTAACAAGAATGAATGAACAAATGATGATTGAACACAACAACATTTTTTATAATATCAATACAGCTACGTGTTTCAACCTCACAAGGTCATCATTCTAGCACTACAACATTTTTAAAAAGAATATACAAATTGCATTTGCTGGAAATGAGATCTCATATCTTACACAATGCTGTCATAACTTCTGCAGTTCTTTTTTATACATCCAGTAAACTCTTAAGTGGGTGAAAAGATAAAAAGATAAAATGTTTCAGACTGTTGAAATTAGAGGTAACAGGTGTCAGCGAGATCTCTGAGGTAGTACGCCTCGAGCTGCAGTGCGAATAAGACGTACAATGGCTCAAATGACCTGAGCTTCATCACCATACTCTACCATATGGTCCCCAAAGCACTGTAGATTAACACATTGTACAACTTAACTACTCCAAGGTTGAAACTTTTAGCTATAATGGTATTGTAAAAACTTTGTCATGTTCAACGGTTATTTGTTTATTCATTCTTTACAGTACAATGCACACTGAGATGAATAGCTTTAAAACAGCTGACAACTCTTAACCATAAAAACAGCATGTTGCAAAATGTAATAGAAGGTCTCAGTCATTAATCCATTCTGTGGAATGACCAATTCAATAGCAAATGGACATGACACTTGGAACTTGTACTGTGAGGACACTCTGTAGGTCAGGTCTACTGACAGCAGTTGCAAGAGAACTGCCACAGTATATATTAGGTTTAGTAGGAGTGCAAGTGGTCAAATGGGACAAGGGTGGCATTGAACAACCACACAATTTACCTTTTTATGTGGGAAAGGGTTTGAGAATCATCAGTTAAGGACAGGCTTTTTTATATGTGAGAATTTGTTAGTGGTAGGATGTCATATGTAACACCAAGTTGTCAGTAGTATCGTGTTGTTATTTTGAATGTCTACATTCCAACTTAGGATGCAGATTATGATACGAAATATAATCTGTGTGAGATAGTGAGCAGGTTGTAAGTACTACATGGATATTTTGTCAGGATATTTCAAAGCATAATAATGGGGAAATGATATATTCACACCATGAAAAATCCCGATGGGCTCATTGGGAATCAAACCCGTGACCTTCCTGCTTGCAGTGCATTGCCTAAACCAACTGTGCAACTGCATACCCCTCCAAGATACTAAGGAAGCACTTAATTTGTGAGCTACAGCAACATAAGTATGTGAGTTTAATGTTGGATAACTCAGCTAAGAATGCCGACATTGAGGAACTGTGTAGTACTGTATGCAAGGCACATTACGGGTAGAGATAAAAGAAGTGTTCTTTATTTTCCCACATGAGAATGAACTGCAGTTGGTTGTTTGCTAGTTGTTCCAATAAACTTCAAACACATGACCTCTCTTAAAATCATCTGATTGGTATTCAGACTGATGGAGCTGCCGGCATGATGAGTGTATGAGAAGGATCTGTGAAGAATATTCACACAACAGTGGGTCATATGATTTGTGTTCACTGTATTGAACACAGAATGCATGTGTGCTGAGTACCATGAAGAACTGCAATGCACTGATGATGTAGAACCTATTGTGAAATAGATGTTCAAATTTTGTCTGTGTTCACTAAAGAGGATACACTAGTTAAAAGAGTAATAGAAACTCTAGATGGGCAAATCTTGAAATTCCAGTACCTGCATACTGGGAAATGTGATGTAAGGAGAGTGAGAACTGTAGCTGTCATAGTTGGGAAATGTGTTATTTTTCACCTGGAAAGTATTGCCCCAGGAAAGGCATACTTGTGTAGTTGCCAAGTGACTTTTAAGAAAACATGAAAGATTTTAAATTTTCTCACATGATACATTTCCTTCTGGATTTGCATGATGCTCGGAAGAACCTGTCTGTCCATTTCAAAAGCAAGATCTCTTCATTGTCAATGTTCAGGTATATGTTGAAAATGTTGTGAAAAGTAGTTCCAATGTTGGACTTGCAGAAATGACTTTTTAGGGTTACTGCTTGTCATAACTGTGACAACTGTGGAAGTGTAAACTTAACCTTTATCCTATCGGGGTACGTATTTACATTTCAGTGCGTGGTTTATGAAAAACGTATTATTTGAACAGAAAAAGATAAAATTATGAAATAAACGGCATTTGTGAAAAATAAAACAGAGATTATGCAGCGTGTCTTAAAACTGAAGTAAATTTCCTTGTTGCCGAAATATATATAAAATGAATTTATAGGGATATTTTGCTGCATGTGTTCATGTATGCGCATGCCAGTCTTTGCAATGTTAATTATCAAGTACTAGGAGTCATCTTGTATACCCAGCCATTTCCACAAGTACATGTGGCTCATTTTGGTATGATACTGAAAGCCAGAATCAGCTGTATGTGCATGTGGAGATGAATGGGCATGCAACAGAAAGATGAAATTTGTTTCCAGTCTAGCTTCTAACTTCTGCAGGTGGCTTCATGATTAGGACAGATTTGTTGAGCCCAGCAAATACCATTTCCATTGCATTAAATTCTTGCTACCAGCATTGTAGTTGTAGCAGTAGTAGTAGTAGAGCATTTGAATTTCCCACTGTCAGAAGACAAGGTTTTAATTGATTAGTTCAACAGTCTAATTTGTGGGTTTGATTTTCTAATAACTTTCAGATGGGCTGAATTGACTGCCACTGTTCTACTGAACCATAACATTCCTGTGCGCTTATTCTCAAAGGTGTGCCCAACTCCATTTGTGCCATTCGCTGTGCTGCACTACAAATGTGCAGCTGGTGTAATGGTGACAGCTTCACACAATCCAAAGGAAGACAATGGGTTCAAAGTTTACTGGCAGAATGGTGCTCAGGTCAGTTGCTAGTACTGGACATGGAGCAATGGAGAGATATGTATTTATTTTGGTACCAGGGAATATTAGGATGACAAAATTGAGGAAGATGAGATGGGCAGGGCACGTTGCATGACAGAAGAGATCAGAAATGTCTATAAAATCTTTGTTGGATAAAAGACATCTTCAAAGACCAAAGCGTTTGTGGCAGGATGACGTTAAAATTGATCTGAAGGAAACTGATGGGAAACTGTGGACTGGGTTCATTTGGTTTAGTGGGATAGTGTCAAGTGGCAGATTTTGCGCTGTGGAAATGAACCTTCAGTTTCTCTTGAGTGGTCAAATGACCTTGAGTACATGATTTGAGGGTCATAACACTGCTGGTGAAGAATGCAGTCTTATGGGATATGATGCCATGTCAGTTGGTAATTAGTCAGTGTTATTTGGAAGAAGCTTGGCTCCTCCTTTTTCATGGTAGTCCAACAAGAGTAAAGTGAAAAAGAAGAAATGGTTGCATTTTAGAGGGAAGGAGTGGGTTAGGTAGAGAGTTTAATGAGGTAGCAGAAAAATAGGTAGAACTTGCTGAAGGAAAGGACTGAAAATGAAGTGGAAGGATAAAGCACATGGAGAAGCTAAGGGAAAAGTTAATCTCACTGAAGGAATGAGGAAAAGGAAACTGGGTCTTTCAATCTGAAAAGGACTGTAATGTTAGAGTTCAACTCAAGTAATCTTGAGCTGGGACAGTTATACACTGTTGTATTCATGCCCTTTCGGTATCAATCTTAGAAACATGATGCATATTACAATTTTTATACATTTTTAAGTAATGTAAGGTGAGCAGTGATAACTCATGAAAATATTTGGTCAAGAGTAATACACCCTGAAGCCTCAATAATCTTCATGGTTACACCGTGCATCAATGATATCAATGGACAATAAAGCATTTGACACCCTGAAGCCATTTGAGTATTATGTATTGTTTGCCAACTTATTTTTGTAGCTAAAATACAGTCTTTCAGAATTGTATGAAATTTAACTTTTCACAATGATAAGTGTTTGTATTACAGTCTTGTTGAATGTGACACCATGACATTTGGTACATAACTACATCTAACATTGTTTCTGAGGAGAGTAGTCCCTCCCTATTCAAGGCCATCAGTCTTCAGCCCTAAAAATTCAGGCAGTATTTTACTCTGAAACTCCAATGTGTTTACCAACTACAAGTCAAAAGAACTTAATCTTAATTTTCAGGTTGGTACAATGTGAAATGTTTGATGTGCATTACTTTTAATGTTATAATTTACCTGCACTGCAGTTCATTGTATTTGTAATCACATCTATTCAGATAATTCCACCACATGACAAAGGCATCGAAAGCACAATTCTGAACAACTTGTGTCCATGGGAAAGGTCATGGGACACATCTGTTCTAGTATCCAACAACCAACTCAGTGATCCACTTCAGGAAGCAAAGGACTTCTACATGAAAACCCTTGGACAGGATGTAGAGCAGCAAAAGTTGAATCAGGAGTGTTCCATTAACTTTACATACACTGCCATGCATGGTGTCGGGTACTTGTACATGGAAGAAGCCTTCAGAACTGCAAAGTTTAAGGTACAGATACCCAATATTAAATCATGTCCCACAATATTTGCTGTTACATTCTCCACTGTTGCATTACATGCTAATTTTCTGTGTGACAGGGGAGTTAAATCCCTCACAGATATGCACCCAGGGAATGTCCTATCAAGATTTTTTATTCTCATTTTAATAATTTTGGTTATATGCTGCTAGATTAGTAGAGGAAACCTACCAGTAGTAAAAAAAAAGTAGGATTGCAGTGACCTTTAATTCTATTTAGGTGTAACCTGCTTTTATTTTAGTAAAAACATGGATGTACAAGTATTGTCAAAAATGAACAAAACTGTGTAAAGAAAACCAAATATTATTCAACATTTTTCTAGAAAAATAGGCAACTGGCAGTTGTGACACAGTCTGAAACTTCATTATCCATAAAGTATGAATATTTTTGCAAGGCAGTGTTTGTTAGAGTCTCACTACCATTGCCACAGTGCATGAGGCAATAAGCTCCTTAAAAGTACATGATTTCTGTTTGCACTGTATGCAAAGAGAAAGATGATCCATGCATAATACTGGCTTTAGAAATATTTTAATATTATTTCTTTGTGTAGATGTGCAGTTTGAGTTATGCCAAGTTGCCAAATGTGTCCTTGTTTGTGAATCCTTGTCGATGTGTTGTGTTCATTGTTTAGAGCTGATTTAAGCTGTGTTGTGTTATATCATTACTACTATCAAAAGCACGTGTACATGAGTTACATTATACACTTAAAGAATCCTGTGGTTATGATAATTATACCTATTTTGAAACAAAAGAATCCTGTGATTATGGTAATTGTACCTGGTTCTTTATTTTTTTATTTATTTTTATTTGTGTAGTTTTAATTATAGTTTGTTTTTTGTTGTTTATTTTTTAGTTTTTTCTGTTCGTGAGGGCTCGTTGGGCCTATCTGTTTTGGTTTCTATGATTCGTAGTCACGGTAATGATTATTTTCAATCATATAGTGTTCTTCAATGTTAAGGTTCCTTTGTTTTTTTATTTTTTTAAACCCCTTTCAAGAATCAGGCGCACTAGTGATGTGTATTCTAAACGTTTCGGATTACTGTTTCCCTTTTTAAGAACATTGAAAATCATTAAACAAATCTATTCCTCATATATCCATTCTATTTTAACATATAACATTATATTCTGGGGGAATTCCCCAGATAGTAAAAAAGTTTTCATAGCACAAAAGAAAATTATTAGAATTATTATGCAGGCTAGACCAAATACATTATGTAGAACATCATTCCGTGAAGTTGGAATCTTAACACTATATTCACAATACATATTATCAATGATAATGTTTATCGTTAAAAACAGACGCGTATTCACATCAAATGAGACAATACATAACATTGATACGCGCCAGAAAGCAGACTTACATGTCCCTGCAGCAAAATTAACAAAGGTACAAAAGGGAGTTTACTACTCGGGCACGGCCCTATATAATGCTCTGCCTAAACACATAAAAGGGTTTGCTCACAACGTCAAAAAACTGAAGCAAGAACTAAAGAGGTTTCTGCTAGAAAAATCGTTTTATTCTGTAAAGGAATATCTTGATAAAGAATGGTAACAAAAATAATTGTAATTGACAAGTGCACAAAAAGGCACGATACATGATGTAATATGATATTATGTAATTGTTACACTTTAGGACAGTTCCGATATCTGTGGAGGTATAACTCCTGAAAGATCTATGGAATGTATTTTAAATATAAATATAATATAAACATGCATTATGAAATGAAGTGCCTTCCAGGCTTTATGTACTGTGTAATTAACCTGATCAGCCCAGCTTAATTTGCTGTTTAAGATTATTCCTAAATATTTGCGGGGATCATATCACAGTAGGAAGCTCAGCATGAGCAGTTGACTGAACTACAATATTCCACATGTAAGCCTTCTTCAGTATCATTAAAAGTACACAGCACTATGAAACTGAAATGTTTTGTATATATATTAGTTGTGGTTTATGGGGAAGCTTTGAAGTCATAGACATTCAGAGACTGAATGTGGATTGCAGTTATTTTTCTGTCTAGGAGGCGTTTATAACAATGTAAATTCCTGTGGCAAAACATCAGTGCTACAAAACTCTCATAAACCTTTTATTTTATCAAAATTATGTATTGATCTGTTTCCTAATACAAACATTTTCAGCCATTTGTTGTTGTGGAAGAACAGAGAGATCCAGATCCTGAATTTCCAACTGTAAAATTTCCAAATCCTGAAGAAGGAGAGACTCTTGACCTGTCTAAAAAGACAGCTGAGAATAATAACTCAACAATCATCTTGGCCAATGATCCCGATGCAGACCGGTTAGCAGTGGCAGAGAAACAGTCTAATGGGTGAGTTGCATAGAGAGTATTTACAAATAGAATTCTGAGCAACTTCTAGTTGTAACTCTGGGTATAGAGAACTACCTACAGAGCTGTACTGCTACTCATTCAATAGCTAACATTAGTCTTTTGTTAGGAAAAATGAAATTTTGCAGTTAAACTTATAGAAGCAATGAAATTACAATATACTTCGTTACACAGTCGCAAGTTTGACAATGATTCAGCAGCACCTTGGCTTCATCATCTTAGTAAACACTAAGTGCCTGTCCCTCTGACAAGGAACACATGTGAGATCAAATTTAACACTGTATTTTTTCATGGAATTTGCTAAATTTTTACCATATATCACTAATGTGTGGTCTGATGTCAGTAGTGTGCTTTTTATACACCAAACAACAGTGTGTGTTAAAAACTAAAACATAAGAGTTCCAAGAATTAAGTTGTCTTGAGTAAACCATGCTTCCTGTTCAAGCAAGTGGGATGGAGTTTGTAGTGCAGGCTGTGCATTGTCTGTGCAGCAAGATGGAACAGGTTGAGTCTTACTAATATGGTGCAATCAGCCAGGGAGTGGAATTCATCTATGCTGTGCATGTAATGCACCGTGAGTTTGTTTCTGGTCTGTTCTGCAGAGGAAAGTTCTGAAGTGTTTGAAGGATGCCATTCAGTGGAAAAGGCCAAAAAATGGAGACACAATTGTATCTTGCACCATAACAGCACACTTTGTCTCTCCTGTGGTGCAGTGGTTTTTGATGAAGAAGCAAATTCCAGCAATCCCCCAGCTCCAATATGCTCCAGATCTCACTCCTTGAGATTTCTGGCTCTTCTCTTGTGCAAAATTGGCTCAAAGGTCATGGTTTTATTCTTTGTCATGTCATCTTTGACAGGTGGGACTGTTCACTAGTCCCAAGCTGCTGCCGCTTGTATTTACTGCAGCTGCTTCTGTTCATTTAAGGTTATATTAAATTATGAAATATCAATAACTGAATATTAGAAATCAGTCTTGGTTTTCATTGTTGCAGGGATAATGATTGGTATACATTTTCGGGTGATGAATTGGGAGCTCTTCTGGGCTGGTGGTCCTGGTATAGCTTCCGTCAGGCTAACCCTGATGAAGATCCATCCCAGCTGCATATGATGGCTAGCACAGTCTCCTCCAAGTTTCTCAAGACTATGGCAGATACTGAAGGCTTCAGTTTCACTGTATTTGATTTTATAATAATCAGCTGTATAGTTTGTAGCACAGCCATGATCTCTTCTCACCACAAAGACACATTTCTTGTAATGTTATGGCAATAACAGAGCAGGTGTAATGTCTGATGTGTATTTCAGTGCTATTTTGGCCCTTAAGGTCAGTCACATTTGGTATGTAGCTTACAGCAGGGGTGTAAAAGTTTTCTAAAAATCTAGGAGCCACTTTAATATTCTGGGCACCAGGATGGTGACATGAAGAAAGTTCCATACTGAGGACCCACAAATATGAGGCACCAGGTACAAAATTTAGTAACCTTGACAATTTTACATCTGGGATTTTTGCACTCTGGTGTACAGTAATTGAAATACAGAGTCATGATTTCACTCATATATTCTTAATGTTGAAAATACCGGGGGATTCTTGCACTGTCTTCAAAGAGCTATGTTGTTGCCTCCGTGTTCAATGTTGAAGTGAGTAGGAAGTGGAAGTATATATGTTTCATACATACGTGTGTATGTGTACATACATACTTGCCACATACCTGTGGTATGGTGGGCTGCCATAATATTCATGCATTACACCATGGCCTGTTTCATTGCTTGCCATTCATTTCATCCTCACAGTGCTGCCATATGGTTGTGGTATGTTGCATTATATATTTAATGGTCAGCTGCTTCTTCAGACACTGCTCGTACATCACAGAGCACATGGCAGATCAGTAACTTTGGCAATCGGGCTGTGACTCACTTGCTCACACCAAAGGTACTATGTAATCAACCTTGCAGATAAGGCGGCAAGTTCCTTTGCAGCATGGGTAACATGCCACTGCCACATGGTGCAAAATATACAAAATGGGATTGACATTAATGAATCACTGTGAAAACTTAAAATTGTGTAATCAGATACTTTGTTCCATTCTCATCACTGTCCATTTCTGTCCTGTTTGTCATTCGAACTGCCTGTAGTATAAGAAATTCACCTTATAAACCCTGATTTCAGGTTGCCACATCAGTATACTCACATTACATACATCACAGCCTGCCATGTTGCCTTAATTAACCCCTTCATACCTTTTCAGGTAACATACATCCTGACCTGGGAATCCTGTTCAATGTCCTGAAGAATGAAAAAATACTTATAAGAGGTCAAGTCAGACTTCTGAGTTAGCTATTCAGCCTTTCTCTATGCCAGTGACTCACACTCATATCAAGTTGTGGTCCTTTTATGTATCTGTAAGAATTGCTACATGAGGAGACTTTATGGGATGAGTACAGAATAATGAAGTGTTATCATATGTTGATCCACCCTCAAACTGAGGAAGTGACTGTGGACTTGTAACACTACATCCCAAGGTTGATGATGTCTGATACTCTGTCATGTCATTAACAGCTACACTTAGAGAGAGGGTTGCAGAATATTTAGTGGTGTCTCCTGTTGACCGTTTAAAGCCTGTTGTCCCCATAAGTAATATGTACAAATTCAGTTCCTCCCTCACAGAAAAATATTATTCCTCCAGTAAAACAAACAACCATTTTATGTATTAGAGTCACAGTTCATTGTAAGTGTCATACAAAATATATAAATACACACTGTTGCCAAAATTCAGAGTTTCTTAATGGTAGAGCATGTATTACGTACAGTAACCACTATGCTTTACGTGGTTAATATTTGTATGAGCCCTTTTTCTTATAAGGGCTGTTTTCTGTTACAGGAAACGCTGACAGGTTTTAAATGGATGGGCAGTAAGACTGCAGAACTGCAGGCACAGGGTAAACATGTCCTCTTTGCATATGAGGAAGCAATAGGTTTCATGTGTGGCACAGCAGTCCTGGACAAAGATGGTATTTCAGCTGGCATTCAGGTAGCAGAAATGGCAGCATTTCTCAGCAGCATTGGGATGTCACTGAGGGACAAACTGGATGAATTATTCTCAAAGTGAGTACAGGGAAAATGAAACAGCAGTCTGCCCAGTGTGGAAGGATTTTCAGCCCCATGGGGTTCCTGCAGTTTGGTGTAATGAAAGGAACTTGGAGCTGTTGTAAATTTAGGAAAGAGGAACTTTTATATCTAAAGAATAATCACTTGCCAGTTTTATGCCTTCAGCAGGTAATAGTCATGCATTATGCACAGCCATCTGTGAACCACAGAGTGAATGGTAACATGAAAATATCTTGCAAAATGAACAGATAAGTTTCCTGTTTTCTTAAGCAGAAGGTGTTTGCATCTGGTCTAAATTAAAACTGTCTCTTGCTGTATGTCCTGTCTCCCAAGAAGCCATTAACAGAATCAGATTTTCGTTCCATTTCATTTAGTAATCTGCATGAACTTTTTAACACAGTGTTTCTTTATGTTAGGTATGGTTATCACATCAGCAATAACTCATACTTCCTGTGCTATGAGCAACCAGTCATTAAGGGTTTGTTTGAAAGATTGCGTACATTTTCAGGACAACCAAACACGGTACGTATATGCGAAAATGTTTTGGTGTCATGATGATAACTGATAAATCTTTGTAACCTGCTATGTGAAACACAGATTATATGCTACAGACCCACTTGTGTGTGATGATGTAGCTCAAAACTGCACTGAGCCAGTAGCCAATATTTTGATACTTATTTGGTTGCCTTCACATAATTTATATTCCCATAGTCCCATAGTTTAAAATGTAGGGGTACCCTGCAAATTTGTGTCATACAAGCAGAAGTATCTGTTCTTTTCCTTCAGGGTAGTTGCTTTCTTAAACAACATCAGAGCATAGCTAAAGCTTCAGAAGAATTAACACTCAAATTATGATATTAAATTTACTCAATACTTGAAAAAGCATTGGGAATTACAACTCAAATCACATCCAAGAACTCTACCACAATCCTTGCATTTCACGTTAACAGCTAAGACCACTCCACATATAGGGAAGAACACACAGTGAAAACATTCATATCTTTGGGTTTCTCTGTCAGGTTCATTGTAGGAAATGGAAAACTGGAAGGAAAATTACATTTTTATATAAATTAGGTTTTCTTAGTCTGTTGCCTAACAAGTGTATATTTTATCCTTTCCAGAAGCATTGTGTGCAGGGTGTTTAATGGTTTGGTTGCACTAATGGAATAAGTTGTGTGAGCTTTCTTAAGAGTCTGTGTTGCATTCATCTACCAGTTATTACAGGGGCGCAAAAGTAAATTTTTGCTTAGTTTTTTCAATTTCTGATAAATTTTGTATGAAGCAACCAGGATAGCAGAGGAAGGATAGTGACTAGGCTGTGGCCTGGACAGCTGAGGAATCATAGTTCAATTTGTGACAGGAGCAAGAGATTTTTCTGTTCTCTCCACACTCCTGTTCATTGGGTGCTAGGGATTCTATTATGGTAAAGCAGCACGGGTGTGAAACTGACTACTCTCTCCCATCAAGTGCCACAATTAAGAACAAGTGGTGCTACACCTCCACTTCCCAATATGCCTTTATGGTTTATTTAAGGATTACTTTACCTTGTATGTTATATGACCACCATCACCACCACCACCACTATTGTTACTTGAATGTGTGACTGATGTATTTTCAGTATCCTGAATCGCTCCTGAATGGCAAATATAAAGTGAAGTTTGTACGTGATCTGATGACACCTGACTATGACTCTTCTCAGCCTGACCAAAAAGCCATTCTGCCAGTTTCTTGTTCTAGTCAGATGATCACATTCACATTTGAAAATGGATTAGTGGCAACTTTGCGTACTAGTGGTACAGAGCCAAAAATCAAGTATTACACTGAACTTTGTGCACCCCCTACAGAGACGTAAGTATGAATACTGTGAGTTTCAGAAAAGTTATGCATCATAAGGAGAATCTGTTCTAGGAACAGCAGCCTCAAAGTTGATTTAGGTACTGTATAAGATTTGTGGTTAGCACAGCAGTGGCCATTAAGAATACCATATGATGGAATGGAATGCAGTGTTATGTAGTCTCATGTGTAGGTGCCACCATTTTGGAGGAACTTATTGCCTCCACCTCAGTTCTTGAGCCCTGAAGATACATGCAGCATATTCATTTGAAACATTGGGGCCTATCTACCAAGGTACATGACACAACATTCAACATGATCTTAGAAACTAGGCTATATGACTGGGAATGTCTCTTTCGTTTAGTAGTTTTAGTGAGTCTGAAATGCAGTATATGTGGTTGAGGTGTACTCAGGTTTGGTATTTTGAAGGGTAATCAAGGTATTTAGGTACAATACCACACCTGCAGTAAAAATTTTCTATTAAATATATTACAGGTCTGAGGTGTGTAGGAGTTCACTAAGTGTGAAGTACACAGTTTCATACTGATTGTAGTATTTATTGTACGTGTAAAGTGTGGTTTGTAGTTTGTGTCTCCCAATTGGGCAGTTTCTGTTCCTCAAAATACTCTTACAGTATATTCTCCATTTCCCCATTGGGTCCGTATGCCTACAGGCATATGTGCCATGGCTTAGGCAGTTAGTTATCGACCTCTCACTGCAGAGCCCAAAGTTCAATCCCAAGCCAGTCCATGTGGGATTTGTGGTGAGCATAGTGCCATTGGAACAGGTTTATCTCTATAGTACTTTGGTTTTCTCCTGTCGGTATCATTCCACCAATTCTCCTTGCATGTACATAAACATTTAAAATCCAGTACACATGCAGACAAAGAAATGTCAGTTTACAGAGAGACATTGTGCCTGTGTAATTGCTTTACTTTCATGTCAGCAATGTCAAATATTAAATTTGCAAAATCACTTCACATTGTTTGTGTTTGTACAGTTTTCATCTTGTTATAAAACATGTAAATTTGTTACTTCCTACCTTCATCCAAGGTAATGCTATTAAAACAAATGTATCTACCTTTTGTGTTTGCTTTATATTGATTATATGTGTACTGTTTTCATTTTGTAGAGTCATTAATTACTGAACACATGATCAGCATGACTACTGCAACAAAAGCCAGCATAACACATAAGTTGCTCTCATTTAAAGACAAGCTGATATTATAAACATGGTCGATGCTACTTAAAATTTTCCTGGCATAAAAATCACTTTAGAACTTAACTTTTCTGTGTCACCTCACAATACGAGACACAGTATTCAGTCTGTAGGAGAACAGTTGAGCTGGAAAAGGTGACAACAGGAGAATATAGTAAGGTAGAATCTGTATTTATGGAACAGATACAGCAAGAATGGGCTGTGCATCTACTGATTGTGCTTTAAAAAAAAATCTTGAAGAATGTGCCAGAATTGCTAGAGAACATAATACATGAAATGTGGTTTGGTGGTGCAAATGTATCATTTAATGCAGAATTTATATGGTGTAATATCTATTAAAGGGAATATCACTTTCAATTCAAAATTACTAAATAATAGCATGTTCTCATACTTCTACTTTTAGAGGATTTCACTCTATAAGGCGTGACATATTCTGATTACAGAAACCTTCAAGTAATTCAAGACACGCTCAATGAAATGGTGGAAGCAATCATCAGTGAATTTCTTCAACCTGATAAAAATGGACTTCAAGCAAGGAATGCCTAGATACATTATGTCTTACTAACTGAAAAGTCTGTATGTTCAGTTGTGTTGCTATAGATCATAACCCTTTGGCATCAGAATTAAATGTCTGATGTGGCATGCAGGAGACTGGAATTTAAATGAGAGCTGCATAAGGAAGGGCATAATTGCAGTCATCTGTACCTTACATTTGGCATTTTGATCATCAAATTGTGTGACAGGTGTTCTGGGCATTAGGCATCTGAGGATAAAACGGATAAACTGTGATCTGCAAACAGATTTACATTTCATTTGTGTCCTGCCTTCTAAAACTGTTGTGTTTGCTTCATTATTTTTAATTTAGCTTGGCTTTCATTGACCATATAATACAAATTATTAATGGGTACTCTGAACAAGGATACATGATTCTTGATGTGTTAATAGCACTACTTATCAGTGATTGTGGCACCACATAAAAATTATTATTATTAACATGGATATTATTTTGATCATTCACATTCAGGAATAAAATATTTTGTACAATGACTGCTCTAAGAAAGAGTTAGTATCAATACAACAGTAATGATATGATATGATAATTTGTATTTCAGTATTCTACTGTACGTTAACATTGTCAGTGAACTGAACCCATACTGTGTGTTAATTAATGTGTTAACATTCTAAATAGTGCATTTGTTATTTTTGGGAATATTATATATGAAGTAAGGGCATTTATTTAAGTGACTATATAATTAATATCTTCCAGTTTTTGAAACTTTCTAATGTTCATTATGCAGTTCAAATTATGTGGTCATCACAGTGTGCACAAGCAGAAGTCAGTTTAAGCCACGTCGTAGGAACGTTAACAAAATATTAAGTGCATCTTTATGTAGCCAGGAAATCACTGGGTTTCATAATGTGAAAAAATTTGAAACAATTTCTTTGGCATGCTGAAGTACTAATTCACTGTATCTGTATTGACAGAACGTACAATTAATAGTATACCTTGACAGAATTCCAAATTTAGAATATTATGTGTAGTGACTGGAAAGTATGTAATCAGCTATCCTGGAGGTAGTGAGGGAAAATCGCACAATAACTGTCAGGATAGCTGCTGCTCCAGGATGAGATTCGAACCCAACCCTATGAAGCACAACATTCAGTGTATTCCTTATCAGTAATGTGCACTATAAATAGTGAGATATTGTAGCATGATGAATTTATCTACTAACAATGATATGGTCATTAGCCAAAACACTATCTTAAGTATGACAGTACCAGATACACTTTTATTTTCCATACTGTAGACATGGTGGAAAATGCACAATTGATGTCATAAAATTTACTCTTTACTCTTTTAAATATGTAAATTAGTCATGGCTGTTAAAGTGATAGAGAAGTACTGCTGTAGAGTTTTTTACATGATTCAAATCCGCATTCCCAAAATTTTTTGTTTAATTACATGGGTAAACTTCCCTGTCCTAATTTGAGCATTAACCCCATCTTTAGTCTTCACTACTAGAGAATGTGATCTTGATAAGGAAAAGAAGTGTACACCAGAACAAAGAACAGGCACTGTTGCTTGTTGCCAATAAAATGCAGTACATTTCATCCCAAATCATGTATGTTCCCTAGTGGGACAGTCTTTGCTTTTGGAGTCTGTTTCCAAGTAGGTCATAATATGATGTTAAGTAATCGATTGGGGGTGAGATTTTATGAGCTTTACTAATATGTTAAAAAATGAATCAGACAGGACTCTTTATTTGATTCTTTTAATAAATGTGATATATATATATTTTTTATTTTATTTTATTTTTTTTTTCCGGAGGATTGGATCCTTCAGTCCCTTCTGAACTTAATAGCTCCAACTTTGTGAAAACTGGTGATATTATTTTTAGTCTGCTAGTTGGCATCTGTACTGGAAATTTTAATGGTTGCATCCTATATAAATGTTGTATCCAATTCTGTCTGTAGGTATGTATTTTGTCTTGTAGTGAGATTATCTGCAGTTTGGCTCCTTTCTTGATTTGGGTTTTGGCAAGCATGACTTCTAGGTATTGACGTTAGTTTACATTGCTGTTTAGCACCTTTAAGTTAAAAGCAAGCAATCCCATAAGAACGGTCAGCAATTTATGCGACCGGAGCCGTACCTGGGTAAGTGGATTTATTCTTCCAGAAAGTCAATGGCATGGGTAAGAAAGGCTCATTGACAAATCAGTGCCATATTTATGTCAACTGCACACTTGCTACTGCAGTGTTATATTACATGCTTGTGCCTGCTTGCAGGTTTTTAATCCCTGTCACCCTATGTTGACACAGTTCCTAATTTTCATGTCATGCATATATTTATTGAAATTCATATGTAAAGAAATTTTTTAAATGGGAATTTTAGAAAATTCTCCTCTGTTTTTTTAAGATAGGTTAAACATAGTGACCAGACTGTATCATATGTACACTGCATGGTTGCTGGAACAATGTTCATTGTTCTTAGCACTACATTGCAGGGTTTGTATTTTATTTCATTTATAAAGGACTGTTATTGTAATGAACAAGATTGTGTGCTTTGCTGTAAATATGCTGGTAATGTTAATAATTGCGGTTTTGTTGTAATGGTATTGATTAGGCATTATTTTCAAGATACACAGTCATCATAGTAACTGTAACTGTATGATGAGTATGAACACACTACAGCAGACCAGACCAGACCAGCCACACAGATTTGACAAAATGCAGTCAACCTAAATCAAAATTATTTCATACAAATGCTTGTGGAGACTGGTCTGGTGCTGCATTTCTGCCAGCCTGGACTTCTGTTGACCCACAGTAATTTCAGCATTTATGTGGCATTGGTGGCTATGAAGGAATATAAGCCTTTGGATTCATCCCACAAAATTATAAAGGCCAGAATTTGTTGCTTTTTCACATATGCACCCAGACTTTTTTCCACATGAGGATGGATTTGCAAATTATTTTAATGATTATGATACAAATCTTCCAGAATGTTACAGTGTTTCTACAGGTAAGCAGTCACTGACATTTGAGAGGAGTGTGCTGCATCCATTTTCAGCCCTAACATTCTTTTTGGACTGCTAGGCCTTGAAGATGGAGGCAGTATGCTTCTCAGAAATATTGGTAAGAATTTACCATGGAAGATTTGAGTTTCTGACATTGGTACTGGTTGAGTCAAGCCTCCTGGGATGTTATGCTGTCAACTCAGCATTGAAACCAGATACATTTCCTGTCCAGCTGCTCTTCTTACTGGCAAATAATGGTAAGCCAGTCATGCTCCAGACAAAACAAGACAAGGCTTATTCTGTCTGGTTGTAACTTACACAGTTGGATCAGTGGCATTTGTATCTGTTAACAGTTCCAGTCCGACTGGTCTTGCCTGCTTCAGTGTGTATGCACCCTAAGACTATGCAAAGAAGTGCGATGGATGGCAGGGGATGAGGAATGATGCTTGAGTCATCCCATCCTCTCCCTATTGCTGACTTCCCCTGCAGCCTCCTTTGGCCTATCAACAAGCCCAAAGGGCTTGTCACCACTGGTGCTGATTACCAAGTGGTTGTCACTACAACATCTGAATGAACAGAATCGCTAAACTAGAAGGGTGAGTGTAACAGTTACAGTGAAATGTAGAGTGGTTGATCCAGCAAACTTCACTGCATGGTCTCAGAATACTGTACCAATTAAAAAACCTTAAACACTGGAATCTAATGAACATATTCTTACTAATACAGAACCTATAAGAGATCTATTCTTTGTGGGAGTTAGTATTTATTAGTTGTAGGTAAAGAGTAATCAAATAGCAGTACATGTACTCAGACTGTAGAACTCTTTTAACAAAGGGGCATTTGGTAACTTTGTAATAGAGTTCATGTAATGTCGTTCACTGTTAGATGACACTTTTATAGAAAAGACAGGGATTTCAGGTTATAATGTCTGCCATGTGCTTACTGCAAACACTGGATATTATCATTTTTAAATTTTCACTCTAAATATGAGGGAATCCTATCATAGTGTCTAATACTGAACAATTGTATGTATTATAAATTAGTTCTAAGTCATCTGTTTACACGGCGTAAATAAATCTGTGGGTCAGAGACCTGTTTGAGAAGCTAACAGGTTTTCAGCTAAGGAAGAAATTCCCCCTCATTTCTGGGGATCAGATGGTTCATAACCACATTCACAAAGGCTTGCCACCTGTCCCTATTCTGAGCAGGTTAGTCTAATCCATACCATCCACTTTTGTTTTTTAAATCCATTTTACTATTATCATCTCATCAATGCCTATCCTTTGTATCATAATTCATATTCTAAGTTGAGACATTTGCATTCAGAACAATATCACACCAGTGATGTCTCAGTGCTGTACATGACAACCTGTCACTAACACCCTCAAATCTCTTAACTGCTGATGTCCCTACCTGATGAATGTCAGTAGAATATTCTGCCACATGTGTCTCATCTGAGATCTCCTTTAACAAGTAAATCTGACCTGTAGATTTCTAATTGTCTTGCAACTGTTTTCAGTGATCCTGAACTATAAAAACTCCTTACATACAAAGTTATGATATTATGTCAATTCCTCACATGCACATACACTGAAGTGAATAGGCAATTATCTGTTGTATTTCCATTTAAATCTTAATAAATCTTTGGGAAACCATGTATTATCTTTATTTGACCCAAAACTGAAATTTCATCACTTGCATTTCCATAATCACAAGTCTCGAATGAACATGTGAGCACATAATTGCGTAGTAAAACTCATTCGTGTTGCATTTTTAAACCCTGAGATTTTTAATACAAGAGATGTATTTGTAAAATGAGAATTAAGATAACAGGTCTAAGGTCTCACAGCAGAATTGTTTTCTGGGTTGTTCCATGTAGTTTGGTACCACTGGCATATCCTTAGTCCAGAGTGACAGCCTGCAAACCTGATAGGTGTGTCTCAGCCCTAATACCCACTAATGTAGCAAAATACCATTGAGATTAATTAAAAAAATGGAAGAAATAACTGTCCTAGATGATATATTAAGACTTATAAATTAAGTACATATGTATACTACATGTGCTTTGCACTTGCTTCAGTTTGCTCCTAGAACTTAAGTGATAATTTCTTGAAGCAAAATTCAGCCAACAGAGTTAAATACAACATTTACAGTTTCAAGAACCAGTAGCAATGCAGAGGACTTGAAACTGGTGATATTTGTATATAAAAAATTCAATATACTTCAATTTTTAATAATCTGCATGTTAACATGCACAAGATACTTTAAATTTGAACTAATAAACTGCCACTTCACAAAAGAATGTTTTATGAACACCAATAAATAATACTGGTATAGCATAATTTTAAATGCGCACTAAATCATACCTAAAGTGAAGGATGGGTATGAAACCTGAAGCATTTCGTTTCTTCATTTCTGCTGCATCCTTTGCTTCCTCAAACATAACAGACTATTATATTCATTTTCGGCCTTAACAAATGATATTACTTCTTAAGCGTCATTAACACCAAGTTCCGTATTACTCAACTACAGTTACTACTGAATATCTTCTAAATGTGTTAATGTCATGTTGTGTACTTCAAAAGACAGCACACGATATACTTCTCATTATTAAGCTACAGTTATTATTGAATATGATATTTAACATCTACTGTAATGACATGCGACCCTGGACAATGAGACCAACATGCTATCTTGAAACATCAGGCACCAATCAACTAGTGACAAAATGCAATGCACCAGAAGCATGACGACCTCATTGGCAAACCTGATTACAAAATATTGTTGAACACAAAAGCAGCTTCCCGCACAAAGACATATTACTAAGTATAAACCACAGGTAACATAGAATAAAATACGCTTACATTTCATGTAACCTGCCTAAATCGCCTCGTTTGAATGAAACCACACTACTACCACTCGTAGAGCAATACGTACACCAGGAAAAGTTGATCTATGTCATGGTTGGAGGTGAATACAGATAATTTAGCACTGGCTCCCATAAAATTGTGTATCGGTGGGTTGTGGCATTTTGCTGTTTCATGAGGACAACCTCCATATACAGAAAACCTTCCTTCATGGACAGCATTATCCCTTATTCCTCGAACCACCCACCCCAACACAAACACGCCGCCTTAAGGTACCTACACAATAGACTGAACACCTACCACCTGCAACATGACGAATTTAAAGACGAACTGGACACCATCCACGACATCATGCAGAACAATGGGTTCCTGATACACACACACACACACATCCCACCCCGAGACAGCCTACCGCAACCCCCAGCCAGAAACCAGAATAAACCACATAAATGGGCCCCCTTCACGTACTTCGGCAGAGAGACCACCTTTATTATGAACATTTTCAAGAAAGCAGACATAGGAATCATTCTGCGCACCAACAACACACTCCAAAAACTGCTAATGACAAAACCCCAAACCCGAGACAAATACAGCAGATCCGACACATACAAACTAACATGCCCAGATTGCAACGCGTATGTAGGGCAGACAGGGCGATGCTTCACACAGAGATTTAAAGAACATAGAAATGCATTCAAGTCCAGTAGAAAAACCTCCAACTATGCCAAACATGCTCTAGAACACTCATGCCCATTTGGCACCATCCAAGAAACAATGCAGATCTTGCAATACCAAGCTAAAGGAACCCACCTCAACACGGTAGAAAGATACTTCATTTACAAAGAATTCTCCAATAACAACCACTTAAATGACGATTCTAACATAGCCCTCAACAAAATCTTTGATGCCCTGCTGAAACTCCAAAAGCCATAAAAAATAACCCAACCACCCAGCCACTACCAATACCCCACCCAACCGAGAGAATGACAATGACCCACCCCAGCTTAGGACTACCGATAACCTTTTCCCAACAAGGACGTAACAAACAAGCAGTGGCAAGATACAGCAGCGCATAATACACCACCACACTAATAGAACAAACAGCTGCATACATAGGGCATATAACACAGTATGCCCACGGTAATGTAAGAACTCTACATAGTAAAACTCCGACCAACAATACAACAAGTGCCTCGCAGTACCACATACCACACAGTGAAAGATCCAGCTGCATAGTAAACATAACACCCAGTTAACAATACAACCACACCCGACAGTGAACAAGGTGAATGAACCTACCACAATCAGAGACACGGCACAGGTGGACTCCATCAGCGAGCACCACCCATATGGACCCACACCAACCAGGGGACAAGCAAGATAGGAACGCGTTAACACCAAGAGCTTAGGTAAGTCCACAGATGCTTCATGTTTACACTTTCACAATACAGAAGTATCCTCCCACGCATAATAGAATAGGTCATTCAGCCATCCTACTCACACACGCATCTCTGTTCCCCTAGGCAAGGAAACCTGC
>Ga0123354_10002931_pt1 | contig 23153 bp, 10 predicted proteins | sample TergutLab28metaG_2_FD_97872 | JGI IMG/M metagenome (GOLD analysis project Ga0123354, IMG submission 97872) | Labiotermes labralis P4 segment gut microbial communities from Petit-Saut dam, French Guiana - Lab288 P4 | ecosystem: Host-associated > Arthropoda: Insects > Digestive system > Gut ... | reverse complement strand
GCGAGGTCTTTAATCGCTAGCCTGCTCTGTCACTCGACACGTCATTAATCAATAGCCGGCTCTGTCACCCGACACGTCATTAACCGATAGCCTGCTCTGTCATTCGACACGTCATTAATCGATAGCCGGCTCTGTCACTCGACACACATTTAATCGATAGCCGGGTCTGTCACTCGACACACCATTAATCGAAAGCCGGCTCTGTCATTCGACACGTCATTAATCGATAGCCGGCTCCGTCACTCGACACGTCATTAATCGATAGCCGGCTCTGTTATTCGACACGTTGTTGGTCGAATATTATTATTTATGTTTCTGTGAATTCCATCAAGCACACCATAGGCCTACTTGACCATTATTTTTCTACCCCAAGTACTTGAATCACTTCGCTCAAAAGGTCGTTTATTTACATTATTTATACATGAATATGTAAGCCTTTTTTCTTCTGCTCTTCATCCCCTCTGTCCTTCGCGCATTTTGTTCGTTCTAGTTCCTGGTTCATGGCCATCTTGCGTGTAGTCTTCCTGTCTACCTACTTCTTTAATTCGCAGCAAAACGCGCAAATTCGTAAATCTCTCATTGTCTGTTCCTTCAGGTAGATCACAGTTTCGTCTGCGGTTATCTATTAATCGTTTTATTTACAAAGTATTTAGCCCTTCCTGCTTGTCTTCATATAAAGGCTTTTCTAATCTGATTTACTGGCATCTTAATTTCTTACTATTAAATCTATTCCTGACACTGTATCAAAATTTTGTATATTTAGCATCTCATTTTCTCCTCATACACAGCGCGCTACTTGGATAGGTACTCTTCATTTAGGATTTATCCCCCTTACTTGTATACTATAATAAGCTGTACGGTGCAACATTTATATGACCAGTAGTCACTTAGACAATCTAGAGGGATTGTCAGTATTATATGTACCCTTCAGTCTACAGCTTCTGTACGAGGAACATCTTTATATATATATATATATATATATATATATATATATATATATACATCAAGAATTACACTTATGGCAACACTGGAAGGCAGTGACATTTTGAGAAGTTTAATACAGAAGAAACCTGCATTACAGCCCGGCCATAGCAATTTAAGATTGAAGTAAGACGCAACGTTACCAAGTATGGGCCACAGGCAGTCGGGTCCAGTGTCGCTGCCCAACAAGTGGCAGCCTTACTCTTCTAGATTTCCCTAACCATTTTGCTTTCTTTGCCTTTTTCTCAGATGGAAATGAATAGAAACTGACAAACAGTTGGGAGAATGAGTTCACGGTTGTGTCTATATATATATATATATATATATATATATATATATAAATAATCAGTAATCTGTCAAACGACAGGTCCAAAGCCTCTTCCAAAACGATTCCTCCACCCAGTGCGATCTAGAGCTTCCTACTTCAATTCACAGTATCCTCTACTGTACTTACGGCCATCCAGTAACTTCTTACGCCTTCTTCCTCGTCTTCCTGTCACTTCTATCTGTCCCTCTATCTTTCCTTCAATAACCTGTTTTAGAAGGCAGTTTCTACGCAAAATGTGACCAATCCAGTTAGCCTTCCGTTTTCTTATTTCAAGTAGGATATTCCTCTGCTCATTGACTCTAAGTAACACTTCCTCATTTCTCACATGATCGGTCCAACTGATCTTCTCCATCCTTCTCCAGCACCACATTTCAAAACTTTCCAGGAGTTTCTGATCTGTTGCCCGGAGCGTCCAAGTTTCAGCACCATACAGAGCTATGTTCCAAATGTAGCATTTCATTAGTTTCTTCCTCAAATTTACGTCCACTTTGCTGGTAAAAAGATTCTTCTTCTTGCTAAATGCAGTTTTTTCCATGGCAATTCTGGATTTAATTTCACACGTACACCTTCCATCTTCTGTTAACGTACTACCCAGATGTTTAAAACATTTCACATTCTCCAGTTATATTATTTTTTCTTCTTTTAATTTGTTTTTAACAGGTTTATTTTCTTTTGTAGAATTTGTCTTTGGCAGTGTAGATCTACCAATAACGGGGGATAATCTCAAGCTTCAATTGCTATGGCCGCTGCTTTACTATAAATTATTTGCGAAAATGATTACTTATTTTACACTTGCTACTTATACTACTTTCACAAAACACTAACAGCAATTTTGGCGTCACATTTTCCTCCTAAAATTCTAGTTTATCTGTAGAGAAACTGGGAATAAACGTTTCAGTTCTAGGACCACATATAGAAACCCAAGGTACCACTAGTGATCCATGGACAGTACTTAGAAAACCATATTTCTCTTCAAATGAAACACAAAAATATTACGTCATTGGGTAAAATGGTGTGTATGTAATTCCAACTAGTAAAGACACCAGTGTCCAACACACAGTTGTTTTAAACACCAAGGTGCTATTGTTGAAGAGCTATGAGTGATAATCCATGAATTATTACGCTCAGATCAGTTCATACCAGTTAATGCTGTTAAAATCCAGTTACAAATTTACTGCCGCGTTCATACGAAATAGGAATTGGAAATCATTAAGTGGGGAAACTCAGTTACCGTGCTATTTGCAACATAATCTTCTCTTATTGAGCTCTATAATTGTAAAGAGGGGAGTATAGGACTTTTACAAAATTAATTTTTACTCACTGATACGTACAGTGATTAGAGAATCACGTGTACGTATCACTGCGTGTGCCTGCTTGCGCGCGCACCATAAACAGAGTGCATATAGAGTAGATGACGAGGTTTCGCTTCCAGGTTGTAAGGGGATGAGTGGAAGGGAGGAATTCACATCCCAAACACTGCAGTGACATGACCTGATTACGTACCCTCACAGTAATCAATTTAACACGGCATTATCTTCCACCCCTTTTCCCGATTATATGTAGGAATGGGCTTAACTCGTTTCCACCGAGTTGTCGTTATTTGATCAGGATCAACTGCATCATGAGCTAACCCGATTACACAGCTGTAATTATGTTTGTACAGTATAATGCCCTCTATATGGACCACTTCATGATTACAGTGACGAATGCCACACTGAGAGGTTCTCATGAAAAACAGTGTGTGAATCATATCTATGTCCGAGTCACGGAAGAGTTCAAATTGCTTGATATGCAAAATGAAGTATCTCATATATCAACCTTTCCAAGTACACTGTCTATCTTTCCACGCTGTATTTACGTGTTTCGTATAATTCGCACGATGAACTGTGACCTGCTCCTCACACAATATTGATATTTTGGTCTTTCTAGTGGAACCAAAGTGTGATTTCTGAACAGTACAAAGTAAATGTCTAAGTTTATTCGGATGAAATTTGTGTTTGAAGCGATTAAAGCACCCTGGTTTATATATTTAATGTAATAATATAATATACATGTGTTGAGTCTCAAATGCACACATCCTAGGTCTGTGACTGGTAACAGGAAATTTTGTGCTTTATACGTCCCGTAACTTTACAATCTACAAAGCAGTATGTAACCTGTAAACCGTCTGCCCCTATGTATATTCGTTCTTCAATCTCTTCCTCAGATCTCTGTGTTATTTTCTTCGTTTGATTCTCCCATTTACATTTCCTCTTACTTAAAAATTTACCTCCGTTTCTCACTTCTGTTACCATGGTGCAGTGAACTTCTCGTAGGTGAAGTCGAACCCGGTTATAACGACATCGGTTTATACAACACCTCTTGTATAACGTCAGATATTCTGTGATACCAACTAATTCCTCACTGTTAACCTTAACATTATATTCCTCGCTTATAAAAACACTTGTTTGTAACGACACAGAATATCCAATTTCTTACATTGTAAAAGATTTCGATTGTAGTTGCTAACATTAGCACCTGTAACCGTACACTACAACATGCGAAACAAAGACAAAATCCATTAAGTATTGAGAAAAATTAATAGCTATTCGTATGCCATTGAGAAATACACAGAAATTTATCTAACAATTGGAACTTCGGCCATGCATAAGCCTTTGTACCGCATTCTACGTTATGCGAATAAAGCTTAAATATCACTGTGATTCAATGTGCTTACTATTGCCAGTTTGTCGTAAATTGAAACAAGGAAAATTTTCCTTAAATATTAACGGTACGTTATAAACATTTAACATTATATTAATATTAAACATTTTAACTACACATACACATCGATATATTTTTTATATACACTTTGTGTGTGCATATTGTCGGCTTTATAATAAGAAATATATCCCATGGCATGGAATAAAAGACATCATAACGGTCGACGTATTATTGATTTTGGAGAAGTTGAAACACCGGAAATCATGCAACAATCTGAATCTGTAACACACAGTTACGTACTTACTGAAATATGTGACGACATCACATGACGCATTGTATCCGAACGCACTTGGATAAAACTGCCCAACATGAGTCGTGCAGTCCCGATAAATTTGCCGTATGTTCGAGTTAAACTGTCGAACGATCATTTCTCCAGTTTTCTCGCCGGGGTTGTTCGGACTGCAGTTTCTGGGTCTTGACGCCGTGCAGTTACGTAGTTTGTATCGACATTTTGAATTAATATGCTTCCTCTGTCTTCGGGGTTGAGGGAATGTAGTCAGCGTCAACTTGGACAATGGAGGGTGGAGGTAGCAGTTTCCTCCGAAACTTCAGTGTCAACATAAACAAAAACGGATTATCAAAACTCAGAAGACTAAAATCTGAATAGTACGTCCCTTTATCTGTCTTTTCCTTAACAAACTTACGTAGTTCTGTCCAGGAAAATTACTGTAATTAACAAAGAAATACAAATTCTGACAAATTCTACTCTTAGAGGCACTAACACACGTTCTTAACCTTGTAATTTAATGTATCCTACCTAAATGTGGGTATCAGAAAGTCGAGTGGGGTCCATTCTAAGTTTTGATTCATGTCTTGAAAAGAGCAATTCTATCAATCTATCAGTTTTCTTGTGGTCCACCGGTTACCGGTTTTCAGTAGCAATAGTTACCGGGTTACTGCTTCTTCATGTGTTAAATTCCTCTCCTTCATAACCCTCTCACTTCCATTTCCCCACTGGACTTCATGTCGTCCTCATTGTCCTCTTCCTCCAGGTGACCTTGACATTATTCGCTTAGGCCATCTGTTATCCTTCATGCATACTACATGTCCATACCATTTCAACATATTATTAAACCGCAATTGCCGTTTATATTTTTTGTAAGAAAAAGATCAACTTTAATACGACACGTCTGGTTATTTAATAGTTTTAGTTCTATGACGTATGTTAAGCCGATGAAATTGGTGACAGGCTTTTAATAGTTTAACATTAGAGGTTTTAACGAGATTTGAGGGTCTCGCAGAAGTGCTGATGGAGGTTCAAGTCTTCTGGAATATGACGCCGTATAGACGGGTAAGCATGTATTTCTCGTCTTGAAGCTTTCCAACCAGTAAAACTTCGAAGAAACTCCATTCTGCTGGGACATGATCATAGAATTCTGTCTTTTTCACACCCCATCATGAGCCCCGGACAACCCTCTCTTCAACAAGTACAACAGGCTCTTTTCTGGGGACTGAAGTGGCCTCAGTCTGCAGCTAACCTCTCGCCTCTATCTGTTGTCCAAAGTTTTTGTAGCCTCAGCTCCACGTCGCTTGAATAGCGTGACGGCCTACCGGTTCAGCACAGTGGAGGATAACTTGTCTTATATTTAATTCCAACACAAACAAGCTAGTAAACCACAATTTAAGACCGTAATCTCACCACATTTAAACAAATAATTTCGTGTTTTGTTGTTTTATACAAAACGTTTAATGTGTTCAGCTAAACAATGCAGACGGATGTCACGCAGAATGACCCTGCCCCTTGACGTTGTATAGAACCTGAAATTGACAAGAGCTTTGCTTCATTTATAAAACTGACCGCATAATAAAATGCTAGAAGTGGCAGGATCTCTGCAGGTGTCCTCAATAATTCCTCTTCAAACCGACAGAAAGAGAAATAAAATAAATTCTAGATTGAAATCCAGTCTGTTCTTTTTTTTCTTCTCCCCACACCACATCCTGCATGCAACCTTATCACAAAAGGGAGCCGAAATGCTTTCTTCTTTTACAGACGCTTAAGGTTTGGGCACTCGGAATCTGTGCGTGCTAGTGTCAAACTTGATACAAAAAGAAGTGGCATTGTAATGTCAAAGCCATCGATCGCTCGAACTGCTCGGTTTCTTATGTGGTGTTGAAGTACGGTAATGTTGATCACAGATTCGGAATCGACCCGGCCGCGTGTAAAGTTCGTAATTCTTATGAAGAAAAAAGCAATAAAGCTTGTATGAAACGACCTAATCATAGGAACGATATGGAAGAGTCCTTTATCGCTACGGGATCATACAAGCTACTGGTCATCCACCGGTAATTAAAGTGATTAAGGATGAATACGGAAAATCGTGGAAGGATGACTGTTAGGAACAACCGGAGTAGCAACTACGTGAAAGCCCATGCAGCGCCGAGTTGTCCATCAAAAATCCAACATGCACTGCCAAGTAATTAAACACAAGTCTTCGCGGTGTGAAAGTACGGACTAATCCCCTGAACTGTGGCACGACCTTAGTGATGTGTAGGGTCAGCAAACTACGGGGAAATTGATCCTATATCAAACCCATAATGGTTTCATGTCCCATTAAGACTTCAGAGCATGTGGTGCAGGAGGCTACAGCATGAACCTGACACAACATCTACAGTGAGTTTTCTAGGCAGCACCTCTGTAAAGCGCACTCGAATTGTAACCCGGCACGACTAAGCAGAAGAGGCCTCGGATACCTACGCCTCACTGCGTTCATGCAAGAAATCTTCCTGTTGGTTCCGACGTATTCGTTCCCGCCAGCAACGTCTAAAGTGTGCCCAGTTTGGTTCGTCTTAAGTTATTTTGACAAAACGCTCTACGTCTTCTTTACGTTCCCCAATACGACTTCATATTGTGTGCGCAGCAGAGTGATGTATTGTACGTACATTACCTGTATGTAAAGACTGTCCTTAGCGGGCGCACGCTGAAGAGACATCACTACCTTATCTCCCTTCTGTTCAGTGAAGTTAACGTGATTATATTTGTAACTCAAGATTCTTGCTGAAAAATCAAAGACAGATGAACTGAATCATTATAAAAATTGCGTAACAGGACACTTTCATTGTTTATGTACTTCTTGCGGAATCACACAGTCTATGAAGTCCACACATTTTACAAGCCACCGGGTACTGTGGGACTCTCTCCCCTCGTGTTAAACAGCTGAAGCATGACGCTCACCATTAACCTCCTTTAGTACCGAGGTTGAAAATGTGGGGATATATACTTCTATTCCTCCACATCTTCACAGCGTGGCGTTTTATGACATACAGGGACAACTACCTGATCTTTCTAGTGACTGCATTCGGAGAAGGAATTGTCCTACGACAGATGTAAGATACCTTTATTTCTCAATGGAGAAGTAAGCATTTATCAGGCAAATGAGTAAATTACAGTGAATAATGAACCTACTACTTCGTATGATCTCTCAAAGCCGCTCCGAATCCACTGAGAGACGATGAAATGTTTTGTCCCTCATGGTTTGTCCACTTTCCTTTGAACCTCCATGGCAAGCCTGCGACCTCTGCGTATCTCTGAACGTATTTACTTCATGTAAACTTTATATGAGAATAAAAAGGTTATAATGTGCCAAGAATAGACGGCTACAAAACGTTCCAAGGTACCACGCTGGACAAACGAAAAAATATTTTGCCATTTCGTTCATAAGTTAATTCCACGTATCTGCCCAGAAGTCTAAGATGGACCTATTTGGCAAGCACTGAGACAATAAACGCATAGCTGGTTTTGATGGAGAGACTTATAGGAAGTCCGAGAAGGGGTGCGTGTAGAACAGGATAGATCTTTGAGAGAGAAGTTTTGAGAGTGGTATACAGATATGACTGGACCAGAGGCAGTGTTTGTTGTGTTGGCGATGTCGAACTTGCATATTCTGCTACTACTGTATCAGCAGGCTAGTTTAGTCAACGCACAGACATGGCCATCCCGCAATATCAAATGAGTCCACCAAACTTCCTGCCTCAGTAATTAGTCAAGTGCCTGTCAGAGACGAAGCACCCAACTTAAGACGTCAAAAGTGACAGTTTACTGCCTTGTCAGAGCGATCCTGACATCCCTTATAATTCAATGTTTATTAATAATCTTACCATCGACGCAGTATTGTCTGTGGTATTATGGCCTTTTTTTCTGTTTCTTTTTATTCTTTGTCTTTTGTTTCTTTTGGGGGGGGGGGCGCTCAAAATCTCAACGCGGGCCTAGGCTGCCTCATTGTGGAGGTTTCTAGGTCACACACAGTTAGAAACACACATCCGTTAGGACTCCCCTGAAAGAGTGATCAGCCCGTCGCAGAGACCGCTGCCTACAGATAACACGTACTTGTCCAACACGAGAGATGAACATCAAGCCCTCAGCGGGATTCGAAACCGAGGATTCCAGCAATCAGGCGGCCGCAGAGCTACGTCTTACACCGCACGGCTATGGTAGGTTTAGGGGTGTCAGATGCGAATGGAGGGTCTTGTAACAGAGATGTAACTGAGAAAATTTTGTTGTCTTCGTGGAATGGAACTATGAAAGCAGGGAAGATTCCAACGTAATCTCTAAAGCCAAAGGAAATTACTTGAACACTTCTGTGAAACAAAGAGCATTAGATCACGGCATATTAAGAATGCTGTTTGCGCGAACCTGACCAACTCGTACGGAATGTGATTCTTGATAAAATATTTGTCAATCCTCGAATCAAGGAAACACGGCAACCTTTCAGCTGCTTCGGTGCCTCAAGAAAATCCCCTCGTCTCTATTCACTTTCTAGGGAATGTCTAACGGCCATATTTTCCTGCATCGCACGACTTGTATGGCTGTGAGGCTTTATCAACCGTAGAAGCCTTTGAAAAGAATCTGATTGATTTGTTTGAGGCCGAAACGATCAATTCTCCATCTTTTTTGTATATGTCCCAATAGTCCTTACAAAACTCGGAAACGACCTGCGAATGAAAGGCGTATTCTTACAGATTGCTTGCTTAGGCCTGTGGATCTTACATACATGTGCTCAGTGAACCATCTGATGCGAATTTACACATCTTTTAAGTTACTTGAGGAAGGGAACATAACTTGGAGACGAACGTTAACCCAACTAAACGCAATATTCTGTCGCTAAACGAATCCATGTCAGGACTAATACGATTCTTGGTTGAATCTTGGAAATTCTCGATTTCGAATTAAAGATGACAGGTCTTTACAACAGCTCTTTCAGGAGCTAATACAATTATAATAAGAATTAGTATGTTACAATTATATATATATAATTGTAATATGAATTAGTATTTTAGCTCCTGAAATAGCTGTTTTAAAGACCTGTTATATATATATAGTACTTCAAGAAACAAAGAGCTACTGCAAAGTGTGTTTTTTGCAAATAAAATATTTTGTTCAGAGTTACAAAGGGCGTCCCGAAAGTATTGCCCCAATGTATGTATTTTTACACGCAGAGAAGGTATTGAAATGAAACAAAGCATAAAATGTAGCTAAGATTTTATACTTTGTTTCTATACCTCACATTTCCACTTATTCCCCCACCCTTTCGATACAACGCCGCCAGCGCTGAACAAGTTTTTTTTTTTAACCCGCCGGAATAGAATTTTTAGGCTGTTCCTGAAATCATCTTGTCGTAGCAACTTGAACTTCTTTGTCTTCAACCAGACCTGCATCTCAGTTTTGAATTTCCTGGAATTTTGTAGGCAAATGACACGTTAGTGTGGCACGCACTTGTTTGCTTGATCAACAATCAGAAGGTTTGAATACAAAAAAGTTGAAGAATAAAGACTACGAGGAGGGAGGGAGAAAGACCATCAGTTTGTTAGAAGGTCCCCAGGCATCGCCCGCTCGTCCTTCTGTTAAGAATAGTATAATGAATGAGATTGTGCGAAAAGAAAACGTTAAAATTGTGACACTGGCGGATGATATTAGGAGCCTGTTGTCATGTACGATTTATTCTTATTGTTGTGTGGAGGTTGTCTGTTCCAATTTACAGCGTCTTACCTTGCACGGAGGTCAGCCTGACAAGAGAGTGTGAGGCTTTCTATGCTTATCATGAGTGGGACTGAAGTAGCCTAATTGTCGCTTCGGCGGTACAAGTACTAAAACTGAAACGATACAGAGAAAAAGAAGAATAAAATTAACGTACATTGTATATGAAGATTCAGTTCTTACCTCTTGGAGAACACAGTGTGGTTCTGTTAGAAAGACCAGTTAATGAATGCTGTTAGCTATTGGGAAATGATTATTTGCTGTGAGTATCGAACGCAACACAGTAAAATGTTGTGCAGGAAGATGAAAATTTGTCGACGTTGAACCTAGTGGTGTGTACACTTGTAGGTTATCTAGCCATTACGTTTGAGGGGATTTAAGACGAGAAACTTGTAAAAGGTGAGTTCTGAGGCTTTTACAGGTTTGTGGTTGAGGATTCCTTTCTTGTGAGTTATGGCGCTGCTGCCTCAAAGAAGAAGAATTTGAATAACATTTCTGCGTCCAGTACACCTATTACTTAACGTTGCGAAGTTATTCGTGTGTTGTCACCAAGGACAGAATCTTTGACCTACCTGTGTTGAACGTTATACATAGAAATTTCAGCTACTGCATGCAGTTCTGTTACTTCTATTCAGACTGTACCGTACATACTACGTACTGTATGTCTTCAGTCACAGCCACATAACTTCATCTTCTAAAGATTCTAATTTTTTAACTCTATCACGTTACAACACATTTATGGAGCGTTTTAATGCAAATTTAAACTCAGAGATGTAAAACAGCTTACGAATGCCATGAAATTAAGAAACATGTGTTAGTCATTGTGTGTTTGCATTAAGCTTTTACCCTGAAATGAGCAGAGCTACTAGTTTCAAGAATACACTCAGTATGTAATGCGAGTTTCGTATATCCTAAGAAGTGTAAGTAAATTAAGAATCTATCACCAATGTTAATTGTGTATTACGTAATTTTTTCTCGCAATTAATTGGCAGGGCTTGCATTATCGTGAGAATATGAACAGCGGGTAAGCCTTACAGCCTTGTGAGATATGAGGCTCTCGCAACGGTAAGACTTGTGTCGTCTGGGTTGGGACATGGTTTGGGCTGGTAGAATTTTACCGACGTTTCTGAAGATTCAGTATATTTCAATCAAATTACACGCCGTCCCGTCCCACAAGCTATTTAATCTCATATATAGCTACGCTGCAAAACTATAAAATTTGAGTTTAAGTAATATGATTATCGTAAAGTTAAAAGTAAAGCAGTCCCGTTACAGGCCTGGAGAGGTCCTGAGAGTTCCAGAAAGTTAAGGTCCCCATATTTCGTGACAAAGGCATAGGATGGTGGTAGGTTGTCAGCCCTACGCACCGGCCGCCTTTACCCCCAGGAAATACTCCTGGTAATCATTTCTGTTAGAGGCTGAGTCGACCCCAGGGCCATAGTGCGATCGGAAGGATTATGTCAATGAAAAATTCCATTACACCATCTGGAATCGAACCAGTGACCTTCCAATTTGTAGCACAGCACCTTAACCACTGTACTAACGCGGTCCCCCATATGATTATAGGCAGAATAAATTTGTGTGCGTATCATAAAGATTTATAAAACCTCTGATACTTTTACATCTCTCAGTCTGGATTCGTGTTGTATTGAAGATTTAAGTCTTAATGGATAAGACATAGTGTCTTGTAAACAGTTACCTATGTCCCAGAGAGCTTGCCTCACCGTGTTTAGGTTCCATGTAGTGAATAAAGTGGCAACATAGGTGACTACCAGTCAACATGGCGTCGTATCACAGAAGACTTAGTCTTCAACTACGCCGTTGTGAGAACCTCAGAGCTCAGTATATCCTTTTTTTATGTTACTTTTTTCGTGGTATTGTGCGATTTCTTTTGGATTGCTTAATACGTCATATGTTTCATATCGTGATTAGAAAACAAGTTAAATATTAAACTGGGACGGTGTAAATATCTGGTTTGCACCTTTACCTACCTGCGTGCTCTTCTTTTGAATTCTTTAGGTTTCTGTAACACTGCCTTGGTACATCCTTATATTTCTGGAAAATAATAATGACACACGAGTGTTGAAAAATGTAACTATGTAAATTATTTTGTGCTGATGTAAACAGAAAATAACAGGAAAATGTTTTGTTAAAAACAAAAACGAAAAATATACAAAATTAAAGTATAACCAGTGTTTTACACGAGACGTAGCGATTCATTCATAGAAAGGAAGAGAGACTGAGGGTGTATCAATACAAAGGGTTAAGAAAAATATATATGAACTTCAGAAGGAAAAATTAACATAATAATTGAGGAAACGCCATAATGAAGATCTTGAAAGTTTGTTTTCACTCTTAAGCTACTTTTCATAAGGTGAATAATTTCAGAGCAATGAGATTGTCGGGTTACATAGAATACGTGAAGTAAATTAGAAACAAATGCCTAATTTAGCCTGGAAACGCGAAGAAGAGTTGAACGAGAGGAATACAGTGTTAAAGTGGATTTTTAGAAAAAGGGCATGGAGGTTTATACTGAATGAACTTGGAAGAGGAAAAATTCGAATAACGACTTAAATTAACACATCAATGATACTTAGAGTTTCATAGTTGAGTAACTAATCAACTTTTTAAGCAACGCCCTGAACCGTATAGTCAATTAAGATTAGGCTTCTGATTTTTTAAGTTTTCCGCAACATTGATAATGATGATTCAAGTCTTCTGCACTGATACACTTAGTATGAACGTTGTTGATTTTCCCCAACTTTTCGAAGAAATGCTCGGGACTGTTCGTGTACCAAAACACCACGTTGTAGAAGCGTGAAGAGGGCGTGGAATTAAGGTGGATACCGGATGGAATTCATTGGTCATGTTCACACTCTGATGGATTTTACCAGAAAATTGCCTTCCTGAATTGGTTATTAAATTTGGTGGACCCTTGAAACATTCCAGATCTGAGGAAGATTAAAATTCCTGCTTCTCTGCCGAAAATCAGTCCCAGGCGTAGAAGCTGACATTCTCAAACCGAACCGTACATTTACGTATTGAGAAGAGACCGAAGTATTGCGATCAAATTCTTAGCAAGCCTGACATTTTTATTCAGGAGGTCTCAGCTTCAAATCTCGACTCCAAGACAGGCCGTACTGCCTAAGGTTGTCTGTGACTTTCCTCAGTCCCTCCAGGAATATCTGAAGATAGTACCACATATTAGAATCAACTGCTTCATCACAGATTCTTCCCAGTTCACTGCTGACTGTTAATCTAACCACTCGACGGTACATAGTTTGAGCTATTGTCGCGTCGTTAAGTACATACATACATACATACGAACATACACACATACATTCATACATACACACATACATACATACATACATACACACATACATACATACACACACATATACATACATACATACATATATACATGAAAGTGAGTAATCATTTTCGCGTTCCGGCAAGATTTACACCCCCATTCTCCAATGTCCATAGGCTTGCCTTGAATCGAAATCGGATCATTATACTCATTTCTCTTGGTATAGCAGATAAATTCCATAGTCCTTCGTGGTTCAATAAGCCGCAGGATATCAAGCGATTTAAAACATTTGTTACGTGGACCTGCCCCTTCACTGGTTTTTTCGAAGAATCCCTTGCGTGTGATACAACGGTGACCTTGTACTTGATGTATATCACTGGTTCAGTAAAAGAATGTTGTGCCTATCTGGAACAGCGAATTGACCTCGAGGCGCCAATCCTAATCTGAGAAGCAGGGGAACTCGCCTGCCGAATAATGAAAGTATAGTTGTGTTATCTGCGAGTGGGGTGGATGCCGCTGTATGGGTCCCTGGGGCACTTTCTGCCCCCTGCAGCTAAGTCACTGGGGAGGCAACGGAATGTTGGCGTGATGCAGAGACCTAGAAGTTCAAGGCCGATCCTTCGACAAACCTTGTGCCCACCCAGCTTCGGGTTATCGCTTTGTTGTTTGAAAGTGACTCTCGGGCAGAGCACTCAATTAGCCTCTAAGTGAGGCAGGCAGGGGCGGCACGTCCATAAGGGCTGCAGACCTCCCAGGAATTTTGAGAAAAATATTTAAATACATTTTTTGGGAGATATGTCCGTTACTTAAAGGAATATTAATGAAACCATTTTAAATTCAGATACTCGCGGCGGATTCTAAGCGCAACGGAAAACCAGCCATTTGTGCCCTACCCAGACGTTGCGCTTTCGGTCAGCGCAGCTAGGCCGGGTGGTGGGAAAAGAGCGGCAGCTGGGCCGCGCGCCGGGCTGCATGCGAGGGAGGGTTTAAAGGAGGACTTCGAATATCTGTTTCCATTTTCTAACGTTTAAAACGTTGGAATTTTGACAATTGTTTTGACCTAGCTGTTTTTCAAAGTTATATTTTTTTTTAATTTTTAAGTACCAATCGCAGTTTTGAGATATACCAGAAGGACTTATAGACCAAAAATGTTTCGCAATTAACTCTCACAGAGAAAACTGGGTTTAAGAATTTAGGTCATGCAACACTTGGTTTAGTTACTTCCCAATCATCATCACGCAGAACACAAACTTGTGTGAGAAAATTTAACCCTGCTGTATTCGTTAATTGTAAGTGGCTGAGCGGCTCTGTTGCAAGAAACGCTCTATTCTGCCTTCTCATTGGTCATCTAACAAACCGCAGTCGCAGCCCTAATACGAACGCCCAATGGAGACAGGTCTTATGCGCCAATTACACATGTACAAACTGAATGCATTTCCTCTTAATTAAACAAACGACCGACTGACTGACTCTTTCGTCAACCGAATGACTGAAAAAGAGGCGCGTGACTGACATGACAGACTTTTGAATTTACCGAGTCTCATAACTGAAACTGCGTTCGCCAAGCAGCAAATGTTATGATCTACAAATTCACTGATTGACATCAAGCGACGGACTGGTTGACAAATCAACTGCACTACTGACTGACTGGCCGAACGGTCCTTTTAATATCGGTTTCTAGTGCGTAACTGTCTTGCGTCACGTGGTAGGATGTCACATCTCGGCTAGGAGGCAAAACAATCTCACGGGTTCTGTGGTGTTCTTCAAGTTCCTCAGATTAAACCACGCCATATAGTTTTCAGTTCACTATCCAATCATCCTGCTATTTGACGATGCACATTGCGTGCTACTGTCTCACACACTCCTTCACTCATCACCTAACCAACAGACAACTACAGAAGCAGATTTCATTGTGACACGATTCTTTTACGTGTATATACTTCAGTACCCACACAAAACAATTCAATCGCATTGAAGATGGGGATAGTACATTTTTCCGAAACGTAGGAATATTTAACCACTACTTGGAACATAAAACCAAAAGAAAATCACACAGTCTGATGAACAACCGCTGTGAAAGACTGAAAGCTTACAACTCTTCTGTTTGTGTTTTATAAATTTGCAGATTAAGTTGGCAATATGTTTGGGCTTTTTCTCTTCAGACCATTATCAGTTCCAAATCACAAGAATATGTACAAAAAAAAAAAGGTTATTTTACACAATGTTTTGTCTTTCATTTCGAGATCGCAGCCTTGTGCAGGCTTGTATAGTTCTGTGAGTGACTTTTAAAATTTAATTTGAGCCAAGTTTTTTCTGTCCTTTATTGTCTGCTACGAGTCAGTACAAAATTATGTAGCGTTTGTGTTTTGTCTGTGTCCTGTGTTCACCTGTAATTATTGTAGAACCAGTATTGTTGAAGGTCGAAAGCACACGGTAGGTAATCGAGCAACTCTTGCGACTCTCGATACAAACATTGTGCCATAACCCTCGTTGTTCAGTTGCAAAATTATTCTGCAAATTACGAAATTTTATACCAATATCCGAACTTTTGACGGAATGCTAGAATCGCTCACCAGGTTTAGCGTTAGGGAGGTGTAAGAACAGCCTTGTTATAGCAGTTCGTAGCTGTACCAAAGAATGGTTAACTGAAAACTGGGTTGTCCGATCTTAGCTGTGTGAATAGCTTACCAAAACGCATATCTACCCTGTTCATTTAACTGCAATTTTGTACGAAAGAAACTTAAATTTTGATTTTGATTGGCTTGCATTTATTTTCAAGAGAATGAAGTTAAAATAAGGTACAGTTTAAGCCCCTGTGCTCAGTCAAGCAACAAGGCATGTTGAATAGCCGTTTGGCGCCGGAATTATTTTTTTAATTTTAGCACACCCTGTATATAAAATGTGAATAACACAGGAATCAAATACGTTAGAATTATGAAACAAACCGCATTTTGAAGAGAAAAGAACTGAGAGTATATACCATGTTTAAAATATTCAGTACCTACATTTGTTGAATAAATATATAAAATGAAACGTTTAGAGGTTAGCGGTGCGGTACGACCCCTATAGGGGTCGTTAGGAGTCAAAGGGTTAATATGTGTCTCTGTGGGAGTGGAGATATATCTGAACGCATTCCCGTAGGGTGGGACCCAAAACCAAAATGGATGCCATGGTGAAGAGGAAAAGTTGTTAATCTATTCGTTATCCAGTTCAAATTATTGTACGATAGGAAAGTGTTTTGAATTGTCACCATTGTTCAAGTGTAAAGCATTTCTGACCGAAGTTTTCTTACATTAAATTCACTCCACCCTTTGCAATGCGAGCCTCAGTACAGTTACTGTCTTTTTCTTCAAGGAACTGCAAAAAAAGATAGTTACCACAATCAAGTATTTTAGATAGATTTCACCCAAAAAAAAAACTTCAAGAGCTCCAAACAGCGTGTTAACTACAGCGTGTGTTTAGCGGTGACAGACGGACTCGAGGAACGAAAAATTTTCCTTCGGTAATTCAGTCATTTCCAAGAGCGCAATGAGTCTTATTTTAGAGCTATGGTTCGGCTATCACGCAAATTGCTGCTTCGTGATTGTGGCCCTGCCTTGCTGCCTCTCGGAGGGGTACATACACGACTTCAAGGTCTCTTGAACAACTGTTGGACCGCCGAATTGTATCTGCTGTCTGTGGAGAGACTGCTGTGAATTTTATAGAGCATAACGTTAATTATTTACACGTGCTGGAATGGTATCTCAAATGATGCCAGGACAGTTTCCTGTCATAATATTTACAGTTTTTTATCCAGTAACTAGCTTGTATGTCTGAATCGGTGTAGTGATTAGGGTACGGGTTGGGCAACTTGGGAATCGTGGTTCGATCCGAGATATGGCAAATAAACTATTCTCCAAACCTTTCACACCAACTCGAGGCCCACCGACTCTCCTTTTCAGTCTTTTTCCGGGGATGAAGCGGCCGGATTGTGAAACTGACCACTCACCCCATCAAGTGCCAAGATTCAGAATTATTGAGGCTAGATATCCACTCCCCACACACCTTCATGGATTATGCAAGTGCCAGTACACCCGTAACCTATCCTGCCATTAAGATGAATGCTGTCGTCTGGAATGTGGTGTCGTATAATCTGGTAGACATATACCGATGTTTGAGAGGAAACTGCTGCCTCCATCTGACATGTGTGATTAATGTATTCCCAGTTAGAGGAGAATTAATTCAACAAAGTCTCTAGCTTGGGGCGTGTGTAAATTTAGCGAGCGTAGGCTGATAACACAAGTAGCGAGAGGGCGCGAAGTCGTCTGCGCGTAGATCAGTATGTCTCTGCAGTCAGAACGGTGGATGTGCTCGTATTCGTCTGCTTGCATTACGGCTGCAATCACGTGGCTTTTATGGGAGGGCCGTCATGTTGTAAAACTCACACTGAAACTTGTCTTTCAAAATGATGAAGACTTTGTGGATGTAATTCTGCTATACACAGAAATGGGGCTAAGGAATACACCATTTGTAATTCCAACAGATTTATGAGATATGCCTGAGTCATGGCGCATGGTTGATTGAAGACTTAGCACCACTCATTCTAAAACTCATCATTAGATGTAGATGAGAGATTAACTTAACCCCCGCCTGATTTAAATAAAATCAGTTACACTAAGAGGGCCGATACAGATAACTCAGTACAGTGGATAAATGACGTGCTGGAAGAACAAGGTAACTGGTATTCGATTTTCGGTAAGTACATTTATTTATTTCTTCTCGTTAGCAAAAATATCTTTTGTGAAACACACAGGAGCTTCTCTCCCCAGAGACAAGTTTGTTGTTGAGCTGGCCTCCCTCCTACAGCTTGTTTCGAGGTTAAGAAACTTCCTGCTGTGCCTCCTTGTCTTCAAGACGTGCTATTATTAAAAATATAGGAAACTTTATAGCCTTCAGCTTGTGCACCTTCGTCTCCACCCAAAACGAAATCTCTTCGATTTCTCCGATACATCTTTTGCCACACGTTGTGGTGCTACATATAAATCTGCCTAGAGACGTCACGACATTCCCGTTCATAACAGCTACCTAGGACAACGTACCACCACTTAACCCACAGATTAGGACATATTGATGCGATCAGCACGTCATTTCCCCTGCATACGCAAGTGTGTTCGAGTTGGTGTATGATACAATGCACAGAATGGAGCTTGGGTCAAAACAGCCATCATTCTTGCAGTCGCTGGCACGAATTTTGAAAGAATTTCTTTCGGTTTTGCTGTAGCAAATAGCATAACCTTGCACATTTCCCATTTCGATCCTAAGCAGCCTTCATTCAGAAGGGACCAGACATTAATCTAGAACAATTTTCTATTTTAAACCCATCAATATTGACTACAGTAGCTCCAGTTTGTGTTACATGCTTCGTGCCACCACCGAACATTAACATAAAATGAACATGGAAGTACATTAATGACATACGTAACTCAAATTTGGTTGGGTAGTAACTGTTTTAAAACTCATTCACTAACGGGAATGAGTGCCAGGAATATTTCCTTGAGGACAAAGGCGGCCGGTGCGTTAACACGTACATGTGCTGATTGTCATGAAATCTGGGAGCGTAAACCTTCTGGAACCCTCAGGGCCTGTCCAGGCCTGTACAGGGATTACTTGACCTATACCATTTGCGTTTTTAAACTCTTTTAAAGGGATGGATCCGTCCAGTTATTGAAGTTGTGGGGTGTAGAAAACAACTTAGTTTTTGTCAATTCTACTGCGTTTTCGCAGTCTTACAATTAACATATCGAATTGCTTATTTTCTGTGTCTTTTGTCCATCGCGTCTTATTTTAGCAAGAACGCGTTCCGGAAACAGGGTCTATTCTTGTCTGTTCCCGTCATCAGATTCCCCTGAGGGCGGGAAGATATCTCGTTCTCGAAACGTTGTCTTCCCACTTCATTAAGTGGCAATCGACATAAGTCCGAGCATAACCCCCCCCCCCCCATTGTTTACTACTTCATTAGACTTTGTTTATTTTAAACAGGTGACAAAGTTTTGCCACAATTACTTCAACTGAAGTTTAGAGTCAGCGGTAAGATTTGACTTGCCTCTTCGAAATTACACGCGTTCAAAAGGTTGACAGATGACGAGTGAATTCCACTTCTATTTTTCGACTTACATATTTCGGATTCCGTTTGTAAAAGAGTGAATATTTGCATTCTAAAGACTGTCGCAGTTTCTTGTCTTGATAGTAAACCTATTTTAGAACCTACTCAGCATAAAAACAAGAAACTAGACTGCGTTACTCTGAACAGTATTTGATTACGTTATACGTTGTATGTATTTCATTATTGGTTTATTCACTCATTCAGTCATTCATTCATTCATTCCGTAGTCTGTCTTATGAAAGATCCATAACCTCTTCCAAAGCGAGTTCTCCACAGAATGCGCTCTAGTACTTCCAGTTTCAATATCCAGTATCATCTCTTTCCTTAAAGTCATTCAATAGCTGCTTACTTGGTCTTCCTCTTCTTCCCGTCACATCTATCCTTCCCTCTATCTTTCGTTCAGTAACGTGTTTTAGAAGCCAGTTCCCATGCAAGTTGTGACCAATTCTGTTAGCCTTCCATCTTCGTGTTGTACGTACGATATTCCTTTCCTCCTCGACTCTATGTAATACTTCATTTTTCACACGGTCGGCCGATATGATCTTCGCCATACTTCTTAAGCACCATATTTCAAAACTTTCCAGTATTCTGGTCTACTTTTCGAAGTGTCCAATTTGCAGCACCATACAAAACCACACTCCAAATGCAGCACTTTACTAGTTTCTTCCTCAAATTTAAGTCCATTTTGCTGGCGAAAAGAGTCCTCTGCTTGTTTAATGCTCCTTGTGCCATGGAAATCCTGGATTTAATTTCGCTTGTTTGGTCGCAACAAATTTGATCAACAACTTATTAAAATAATTTTATAAAGTATTTAAATGTATTTTAAACACAAAATTATTTTAAGAATTGTGATATTTAATCCTCATAATAATACTTTTAATCACATATGTAGAGTTTCTACCATATATATTGAACCATAAACTGCGCATGGTAAAAAAATTAGGAGTTCCTGCAATTGACAAACAGCTTAGGCCGAAACATGTAGGGGCATTAGTTAACAAATAAAAACGTTGTGCAACAAGTTGGTTTTAAATGTTATACTTGTATCATTTGTTATCGTGTTACTCAAATACCTGAAACATTCCACAATCTCGGGCTGCTTTTGATCTACTATAATCTGTATGGGGGATGGTTGACTTGAGATTCTCAATACCTCAAATTTTTCCACATTCTTTTCCATTCCAAAATATCTGCCATTTTCAGTTAGTCTTTCAGTCGTACTCTGTAACGCCGTTTCTTCTATTCCAGAGGCACAATGTCATCTGCACACTTCACAGTGCAAATTATCTGTCCACCTGAAAGCTGCGCCCTTTTGGGATATTACGCAGCGTAGAAAGGTTACTTCAAACCTACGTTTCGGGACAAGCTATCAGTTCCGTCTTCAAGGGCCAATGGTCAAGCAGTCCAAGACGCATTCTTCTTGGATTGCTTGACCCTTGCAGATGGCGGAAGCCTGAAATCACGCATACTTGTCCTCATATTTTGAAGCCTCCAAACCCTTTATAAGCCTCCTTGGTAACGTACTCACTGTTAAAGTTACACAAAATCGGCCACAAACAACACTCGTGTCTAATTCCTCCTCAAGTCTTCCATCTTCTTGTCTCCCCTTGCGCCAGTCGTACATTAACGCTCTGATCCATGTACAATTTGATGATTAATTTTCTTTCGCGCCAATCGATACCAATTTCCTTTCCGATCTGAGTGTTACATTGTTGTTTAAGTATCAGTACAGTGAAGTTTAGATTCTTCGAGTCCTGACTGCTCGAGTTTACGTTTCGTCCGATCCGACGCGCTGTAGTCAAGGTCGTTCGTAAGTTGGGGGACAGAATTCAGTTGAAATGTGTGTCTCTGTGAACTCCTGTCTTTCAGGCGTTGCTGTATTTAGCCGTTTTTAGGCGAGTTCGCAAAATTGTGAAAGCGACTATTAGCTTCGTCACGTCTGGCTGACTGTCTGTCCGTCCATCCGCCCGCATAGAGCAACTTGGCTCCCACTGAACAGATTTTCATTAAATTTCAGGTACGAGTAATTTTTCTAAATTTGTCGAGAAAATTCAAGTTCCATTAAAATGTGACAAGAATACGAGGTACTTTACATGAAGACCAATATACATTTATGATCCTATCTCGCTCAGTTCTTCGTACGTAAGAATGAGAATTGTTGCAGTCAAAAATTTAGAGAATCAAAACACATTTTATGTTCAGGTCACATTTCTTTCTAAAATCTTGCCGTTTATGAGATAATGTGGAAATAATTATGTACCCGGACAGGCCACAGATGACAATACGGCGCATGCGCTTTGAATACGGGATACCTAAGGCTACATACACTCAGAATATGTAATACTTATTGCTTTTCCACGGAACCAAATGTTGCAAAAACGTACCTCAATATTACGTCATACACACATCCCTTGTCTTGTTGTGTGATTTAAATATATATTTATTTGAACATAATTTAATAATGAATGCTAAAAGCAACAGAAAAGATTTGAAATCCGTACAGTCCGAGATTTTCGGTAATTCGAGGCAAGCTCGGCCCCGTTTACTCGAATTATCGAGTCTCTGCTGTATTTAAGACGTTTTGTCAACCTGAACATAAAAAGAGAGTCATTTACCTTAGGTTTTATTCTTGTAGATTGTGTTTCGTCACTGGTTGTTTGTTACCCACCGTTTGGAGACTGGGTACTGGTCTCATGTTCAAGGGTCAAATGTCCAACATTGTATAATCGTCACTGGACTCTTGAAGATGAGAAACGTACACCAGGAGTGCACAAAACCTGTGCGCCAGGTCACCGTCGCGACTGAATTTTGAAAGTAGGTCTCAAATATCTGTGGATCCGCAGTATAGAACTTGCTTCTTTTCACTCTTCTCTCGCCTAGAATTTTGAAGTGGCTCGTTTGATATTGGAATGCTTTTGCACTCCTGTACTACGCTGTCTCGGAAACGCTGGGACAGCAGACAGGCGGTGATTGAGCCCAATGCCACAGAAGAAGGAAGAGCTAAAGTGAACTGCTTTGATAGCCTGTAAACTGACACGAAACGTTTAGTGCTTAATGTAAATTATGGGGTCAAATCCTGGTACTGGCCCAAAGGGTTATTATCAATGCCGACAGATAATAGCCACAAATCTTGGGAAACGCCGTCTGACAAGATATCGGTCAGCTCTGCCAGCAAATCCGACTTCCTCACGTCCTCGATCGTGATCCCTGGGCAATGCAACCTTAGTTGTAGCAGAGAGGAGCGGATGAAGGCGAGTCCTCGGCGCCTCAAAACCGAGACCTTCGGCTAAGGGAGCACACCCCTACAGAAAACGGGCATGTTTGGAGGTCCTGAGATTAGCTACCACCAAACTTACTCAGCGAGGGACTGGTTATCCATCCTGAGGACACCCTACCAAACTCAGAATCTCCAGAGGAAGCACAGGACTGATATTGAAGTTGTAGAAATGAAGTTACTGAGACCTCTGGCAGGCTATACACTTTATGACCACAAAACAAATGACTACATACGCCGCGAACTACGGATTACAGACATACTAGACAAGATAGATGAATACAGACGGAACTGGCTTTCACACTTGCAAAGAATACCACAAAACCGAATCCCTTTGAAATCATACCACTACAGACCACAAGGAAGGAGAACAATTGGAAG
>Ga0123354_10002930_pt1 | contig 23154 bp, 17 predicted proteins | sample TergutLab28metaG_2_FD_97872 | JGI IMG/M metagenome (GOLD analysis project Ga0123354, IMG submission 97872) | Labiotermes labralis P4 segment gut microbial communities from Petit-Saut dam, French Guiana - Lab288 P4 | ecosystem: Host-associated > Arthropoda: Insects > Digestive system > Gut ... | reverse complement strand
TCTTGAGTGATGACCACATGTGCTTGACCTGGTCGTGGCATGTCCGCTGTACTCACACGTCCATGACGAAAATCACTACACCATCGGAAAACTGCAGTACGTGACATACACTCAGTCCCATACTCATTCTTCATTCGACTGTAAATGTAGGTTCCACTAACACCTTCTGCCGACAAAAATTGGATTACTGCACGCTGAGCCTGTTCGGAGGAATCCATGGCAGGATTGTTAACTGTTATCTCGCTTCTGTTTCAGTCAACAACACACAGCCGCTATCAAGTGTATACCAAATTTCTCCTGACATACACTGCCATCTACCGGAGAAATCGCAAAGTTCTACCACTGGGAATAACGGCACTCCAACCTCAGTCCCACTTTTACTTGGGCACGCCTTATAATTGTTATGTTTGTTCAGTGGTTACTGTTTCATTGGTTGGCTTGTTGACAGTGCTGTAGGCAAGATTTGTGGTCATGTTTTGACTAATACAGGCATGAGTGTCTTATGGGTTTATCTGAAGGGTATGAGACTGTAATCTGTTGGGTACAGTAAAGACAAAGTTGTTCTGTATCTGCCATGAAGGAATATGGAGAGTGGAGTTATAGCTGCACTTATTCTTAACCTTTGCACCAGTGGCAGGTGAGTGGTGTCTTCATGCCCTGGCAGCTTTGCCTCTGGAAAAAGAGACCCCCGGTGCACATTGAGTAAGAGGCCTTTAAAATTTGTTTCATTAAATGCAGAATCAAGTGATGGAATGCCAGAATTAAGAATAAGATTTCATAGTTTTGAATGTTCATGTCTGGCAAACCTGAGTTGTATCTTGACAATTGGTGTTCCATTCTTGAAGCTTTCATGGAAATTAAATTCAATAAAATTTTGGACTGATGGCCATATCAGGCGCTTTGAGTAAGCCAACATTTCAGAGACCTATTACGGGTTCTGATGATGGAATAAAAGTTAGTTTCTGCAATGGTGGTTAACTCAAACGACCTGATGCAGCTGTTGGCTAAGAGGAGATTTTGTTCAGAAATGTACCTTTCTCACAGCCTTATCAGTGCTTAAGCATTAAACAGGAATTTATTGAACAGTTACTGTATAGTTGAAGGTAATATTATTTCAAGTCTGTGTTAGAAACCAGTATGATACATAACAAACTAAAATCCCCTTTGTACTAACATGCAGCATCTCCTGTCCTATGCTAACCTCTGCTTTTCTCACTGTCCAGCTGCCTGGGTGACTGTTCCAGGGTTGCTGTATGGCATGAGCATGCTTCCCACTGATTTTTTGCGATTTCTGCACTAGAACATATGTGCCCAACTCCTGATCACTAGCCTAGGCAACCCTGTGCTGGTGGTCAGAGAAGCTGAGTCTCCTGCTGGACTGCATACCGATAAATTCAAAGCCACTATTTTTCTTCCATAAATGGCTTAATACAATCCAACACTGATGTAATCTTCCTATTTTGCATAGTGAATTCCTAAGTATTCTTGTCCAACGGCGGAGTGATGTGCACTCAAATCTTGCTTGTCGCTGAAGTGACAATGTGTGTGATTAGAACACACATTCCTTTACAGTAGACTAAGACCCTTGGATAGCCAGCTTACGCTCGCCATGGTTACTTCACCAGGCAACCAGCACATTATTAAGCTACAGAATCTGCACAGTTACCAATGTGCAGCACATTATGTACAAAACTGCATTTCCTGAACAGCCACCAACAGTCCAGTACTGCACACTCTGTATATTTCATTATTCATATTAAACAATTCAGCTGAACTCTTAGAACACACAACCAGAATGGTGACCCCACACATTTGGAAGAGATCAGCATCAGTCGTCATGAACACAAAACTTGTCAGTTACGGAATCTTTCTTACTGGCCCTTCCTAGTGGCTCACAAAGGCCATAATACCGTCCATAATATCCTCTGGACTAGGTCATATACACAGAACTCCACAGCTTCCTTGCAGGCATTGTATATGTACATGGAATACTCATTAAGTAAAATTTTATGGGTTATAAAGATTAAATGAGATGTACTTACATTCAAATTTAGTTCATTTGTTTCCACGGAAGAACCAATATTTTGCAACATAACACTGATGTATATGTACCACTTTGGCACAAGCTTAATTATTTAATTGCAAGAGAAAATAAGGGCTGAAATATATATATATCTGAAACTTCACAAACACCCCTTTGCCTTCTACATTATTGTGGAAGCAGCCATCTCCTAAGTACTGATTCAGTGGCCCAAACATTTTATCTGTTGTGTCTTACCACCCCTTGCCAATGCTACTGCGTACCAAATAGTGGAATGCTTCATCAACACAAAACTTGCCAGGTAAGTAGTTTAACTTACTGCCCACTCTTCTTGTGTGTGTGTGTATATATATATATATATATATAAAATGTGTATGTGTATACACACACACACACATATATACAAATGCAACTCACCTGCTGCATTCACTCTGTCCAGCCCTGTGAATGCTGTTCTTGTCCTTCCCCTCTGTGACAGGATAATATTTATGTCTGTTGGGAGGTGTGTATGGAAGTGTAAGGCTACCACGTTATTCACCGATTACTTGCATGACCTAACAAAACAAAAGATGACACAATATATCCAACTGTACAACAACAAACAAATTTAATGCATCTGTACTGACAGTGACACAGTAAATCAGCCAATTACAGTACTTATTGATAAAGAACACAGCCATGAGACGCAAATGAGCACGCAGATAACAAAAGAGTAGCCTCAATTATCATCTTGGCAGCCAATGAGGTGTGAACAAGTATACTACAAACGAGTGACAAAAGAATATTTTGGATACCAAAGAGAGGTATGACCACAAATACTGTAAGCAAATAAGTGGCCTGAATGACCATTTTGGGAGACTAGAGGTATGGTCGAGCATAATGTAAATGAATGATCGGCCTGAATGAGCATTTTGGGAGACAATAAGAGGCATGAACAAAAATGGTAAACAAACAAGTGGCCTGAACTAGTACTTTGGAGTTTACAAGAGGCATGAACGAACACACTGTAAAGGAATGAGTGGCCTGAGTGAGCATTACGGGAGCAAATGAAAGGTATTAATATGCATTCTGTAAAAAAATTACTGGCCTGAACAAGCGTTTTGAAAGAAGAGAGGTTTGAAAGAATGGATGGCAATTAGTGACATGAATGGACATACTTAAATGACTGGTCAGAACAAGAGTTTTGAAAGCCACTTGAGAGGCATGAACGAGCTCAATGAAAAGAAGGGAGTCCTCTAAACAAGCAGCATGGAAGCAGAACCCACAGGTTTTCTAGGGCATTTTTCACACACCTGATACTACAGCACTTGGCAACCAATCTCTTTGTTCCACAGCATGATAAGTTTCAACAGTGTTCCAGTGTTCACCACAAGCTGAACAACTGCCTGTCCAAGAATATGATATTCATCCTTACGTAAATTTGTTTCACCAATAAAAAAAAGGTAAAAAGATAAGTAAAGCTGCCACTGTATAAATTAACGATACCACAAGTGACATGAAGTACTACAAACTCGAGACATGAAAACTAGACAGCAATACATGAGCAAGCAGTCAGATTCTTGCTCCATTTTCTTTGACCTGTGAAAGCAGCCCTAGCACTAATCACACTGAAAGGTGAGTTGACATCACAGATGGTTTCAGCTTGGTGGAAAAGGTAAAAATTCTGATGATGCAGACTGCAGTCAGTCAGTTACTGACTCGGCTAATGTACAGCGGTTCCTATTTACAAACTAGTAATAGGCCATTGGTGAAATGCTGCTTGCTTCCAGGTCAACCAGACATGAAAATGCCACAAATGAGAAGGGAGGAAACTGTAATCAATGAATGCACAGTCTTAAATACGTAACTTACTCATAATCTAAAACCAAAAATTTCAGTTTTTCTAATGTTTCAACAATCTAGGCAAGACACAGTAACAGCCATCAAAGAACCAACTGTATTCACTGAATATTCTTCAATGCTGCTGGCCATTAAGTGAACCGGCCTGAATAAAGACTGATGTGAGTTGTTATATACAATAATGTCGCAACAATTCTAGTACCACTATAGGTGTACAGACTGTCAATTATTTGATTACTACCAGCAAATCTTGATCTGGAGTTCAGTTGGTAAGGTAGAGAATGCCTTCATTTTTACCACCCCCCCCCCACCATAAACATTCAGTACTGTCCAAGGTAGCAACAATAACAATAAATAAATGCATTAATAGTAATGACACTGGCCTCAAAATACTAGGGTCACCAGTTCAAAAACAGTATGGTTCATCCATTGAAGCAGAAAATATTACTTCCAGCCATGTCCACTGTATTGTGCAAACCAGAAGTGCACCACTGTGACATGTGTTCATTGTAAGTGTCAAGAAATAAATGGAGACAGGAAGCGCAATGTACTGCAATTGGAGAATAATTTTTTTAAAACTTTTCTTTGAGTATGGTCAAGTAAGTATAACTACATAATAAGAGGAATTTAAAATGTTGGTCAGTTTGAAATATTAATGCCAGTATTAACACAATACACTTCATGACAAACTTGTTCTGTCTGTTATGTTCCATATACACAATTTCAAAATAATGAAGCCATATTTTCTTCCAGATGTTTATTACCAATCTGCAGCTAACACTGTCATAATCCAGAATATCACAACCCAAGTCACATACCAAAATCTCATTAAGTTGCCAAATCTATAAATTAAAGCGCAGAAAAAAAACTCTCGCAATGAAAGGCAAACTTTCCAAAATAGACGAAAACTTCTTAAATTTTGAACTTAAAATTTCTGAAATAAGTATAAACTTTGTAAACATTGTTTAGTAAACATAAGGTGAGGTGGCTTGTATATTGGTATTGTCCAGAATTCTTCTAATACTGGCATTGGACTTACTATGTATGGTCATACTACTGTTTACAAAAAAGTTGCATAGCAATTAGTATGGGGAACACCGTTGGGTGTAAACGGAAAAAAAGTTACTTAATGCACGTTTGCATCCATATATTGGAGTTTATTACGTCCATTTCACAGGTCTGCATTAGTGGTTTCCGGCGTTATTACGTCATGAACTTGAAAATGTGTTCTGACATGTATATGCATGCTGCTAAAGAGACTACAGCTACTACTTAGATACGTTTACATAAGTTGGTGCGTGCGCGTCGGTGCTTTTCTGCTGAGCTCTGTTGGTATGGCACATTGTGTTCGTTATCGACGTGGAAGTAGAGGTTTTGGTCGTAGGAAGTTTGTTGAGAAGTTAACGCAACGTGTCAGTTGGAATGTGAATAAAGAAGGATTTAATGGGTTTCTACTACATTCTGACTCCGAAAGTGGATTGATTGAGGGATGGAAGATTCAGGTTGGTGGTATTAATAGCACTGGACGTGTAGTTACTGGATAATCTGTTTTTAGTGTATATGTTATTGGGGCAAGAAGTTTACCTACTGTATCCACTATTCATCAGGTTGAAGAAGAAGAAATTGTTGGTACTAATGTCTTTTGTGCTCATTTGGGTGCTGCCAGTGATCATGGATATATTGCAAATGGAGGAATTTTGGATTGGTTTAGTAAACGTAAGGTGAGACTACCTGTTGGTAGTGGCTTGTATATTGGTATTTTCCAGAATTCTTCTAATACTGGTGTGGGGACACCCACAGCATCCCACACTGGCATTGGACTTACTATGTACGGTCAAACTACGGTTTACAAAAAATTTGCATAGCAATCAATATGGGGAACAACCTTGGGTGTGAATAAGTGTATTTGAAAGAAAAAGGGGGTTTGCTTAATGCACTTTTGCACTTAATATACTGGAGTTTATTACGTCATCCTCTTCCCCGTCCGCATTTGTGGTTTCCGATATTATTACGTAATGACCTTGAAAATGTGTTCTGACCTGTATATGCGTGCTGCTAAAGAGACTACAGCACGCTTACGGGATTGCTGGACTTTGAAAAATCTACATCAGTTGGCGCATGCGCTTTGGTGTCTTGTGACGTGTTTCTGTTGAACTATGTCGTTCAAGTTGTTGGATTTAAGCACTGGACGTGAAGATACTGGACAAGCTGTTTTAGTGTGTATGTTATTAGGGCAAGACGTTTACCTACTGTATCTACTATTTGATACTGTATGTGTCGGAAGTCTCATCTACAAGCTAAAGAGTCCTTAATTAAAAGTCTTACCCACTTCATCGAAGAGAGGTTTTCTTTAAAAGCTAACCCGTTCTAAGCTTGTCAAGAAATGCCTGCATTTTTGGAACGACAAAGGTCAACACTGAATTAAAAAGTGTCCACCGCCTCTCCTTGTCAAGAGACACAAGAACCTTGCAAAAGTAATTTCTTCCTACGTGTATGGTTTGACGATCGAAGCATCCTTCCAAAAAAACACGTCGTGGCTATTTTCCCCCGTCGTAAACAGACTTTACCTCAACGACATGCAAACGCCATACCACCACATACAATTGCCCAACAACTTTGATGTCACGGCCATCATAGCCACGTCCCATCCGGCAGCGCTCCTCGTCATCTACCTGGAGCATAAATCAGCGACGTAGAGCCATGTCTGAAAACTGGGAGTTCGCTATCAACGTAATTATAAGACTTTGCACATTACGTTAAACATACAGAACAAACTGCATTTCCACAACAAACGTACCAGCATCCACAACGCCATTCAATAGAAATGTACACTTTATCAGCGCCCAATAATAGCACATAAGATATCCGAAATATCTCCGACGTAACAGTGTCGTGATTGGTTCAGAGCGCGATCAAGGGATTATGGGGCCCGGGACTTTAATGACACCTTTTGTTGTAAACAAGTAATAACTTCATCGCTGGTACTGAAGATAACACATAGAATTCTCTGCTCGCCCAACCGGTTCTGACATCTACCAGAAAGTGATGTAACCAAGGCACCGTGCGCCCTCTACACCTCCAGGTGGTGCTTGTACTAACATGAAGAGATGAAAACCACCACAGGTTAGTAGGTAAGAAAACTATCTGCTTTGAATTATGAAATCCCTCTCCTTTCAACATCAGTTATATTGGTATTTCACCAATGAATGTATGGGAAATGGATATCTCATTCTTCTGGGCTATTGTAACCAGTCACAGCAAGCTGGTTTAAAACATTTTCTATCCGGAGTACTAGTTTCATTTTCATCGTTTAGATGCCCGGTAAAATCAAGAAGTATTCAAAGCATTTTCCATGTTCTCCTTCGGTGCGACGAGCATTTTCTGTTCGGAACCAAACACAACAATGCGATACGCCTAGACTGCCTCAATGAATGGAGTCCAGGAAGGTTACCCATAGAAACCAAATGTCGCAGTTTTCCAAGATGTCGCTACGTACGTCGATGCTGTATGTGTCGACAGTTTCCTCTACTAGCAAGAGTCCTTAATTAACACTCGTACTCCATCGAACAGAGGTCTTCTTTAGAAGCTAACCGGTTCTAAACTTGTAAAGGAAATTCCCGCATTTTTGGAACAACAAAGGTCAACTATGAATTAAAAAGTGCCCACCTCATGTCCCTATCAACTAACACTCGTATCTTGCAAAAATAATCCATTCTTACCTGTATGGTCTGACGGTCGAAGCATCCTTCCAAAAAAAAGCAACGTTCACACGTGGAAATGGCATGTCCACTCGCGTGGCTCACGGTGGAATATTCTCCCCCGTCGTAAACAGTCTTTATGTAAACGACATGTAAACGCCATACAACCACATCCAATTGACCCACAACATTGACGTCACGGTCATCATAGTCACGTCCGGCTAGGCAGCGCTCCCTGTCAGCTACCTGGAGCATAAATCAGCGACATAGAATCGTGTCTGAAAAATGAAGTTCGCTATAAACGTAATTATAAGACGCTCTAGATTATGTTAAACACATAGAACAAATTGCATTCCGCAACAAAAAACAAACGTACCAGCATACAGAACACCATTCAAGAGAAATATTCACGATATAAACGCACAAGCATTGCACATAACATATCCGAAATACGTAAATAAAACAACCATATCTTTGAGATAGCAGTGTCGTGATTAGTTCCGCGCGCGGCGTAGGGGTTTTGGGGCTTGGTACTGTACTGACACCTGTTGTTGCATACATGTAATACGTGATCCATGCGCCAACGGCCTGTGCACATGGTTATATGACTTCCTGGTTCGTCACGGACACTGTTAATATTCATGGACATGTCTGTTACCTGTGATCATGGATTATCATTCCGAAATAAAGTGTGTAGAATTGTTAGTAAGGTTAAGTGTTACAAGATGTCAGTAAATTTGTTGTTGAGGCAGGTGAGTTCATTTGCGAATAATTATTGAATGAAGAAATTATGCTATCCTTCTGAAGTTTTCGCTTTTATGTAGGTAATCATTGTAACAAACTACCAACCAACGCCGCACAGCATCCCAGAAGGACGATGATCTCAAAACACTTGAGAGCAACCATCTAGTATGGTATTGCTTTATACTTTACCAGTATTTGCTGCAAAGAGATAGCGAAATAACGGAATAATTGGCACATAATTGTAACGTAGTGTAATTTTTACTTACATTTCTTAATATTTTTGCGAGTATAAAGGCGGCAAGAATATTTCTTGTTCGGGTATGCAATCTGACCCTAGTGCATGTACATTTATCCATCTGTTCCTACCGTTGTTAATAAGTTAGATGTTGTCGGCTTATTGATATCACTTGCTCATTTTTTTTTTACTACATAGCTGAGTGTGCCTGTTGTGTTGACTTGGTGCTGAGGTTAAGCAATCAGGTTTGCTATGACTACCTATGCTTATGTGGGCTGTTGTTTCTGTTTCAACTAAGGTATCTTTTGTGGAATAGATAGCAGGGTTTTTAGTGTGTGCATACAAGGCCAGATATGTTGTAACACTACATTGTGATTCCATATGTTTGTAAACTTTCAGAAAAATTCAGCAGGGGTGATATTTCATCACATGAAACGATTAATTTTTCCACTTCAACGAACAGTTGTTCAGCAGCATAGCAGTAGCATCTATGAGCCTGATTATCTAGAGGTATGTTGTTTTGGGCAGTAGTTATGGTAGATTGGAAAACTGTAAATAGTTAAGTAATGTTGACTGCTAGAAACTGATTGCTTTATTGAAGATATGAGTTTATGACATTTGAATCTGTCGAACAACTGGTTAAATGCCTGTGCATCTGCAGCAAGTGAGAGTATCAGTTTGGACCCTTGAAGTTATGGTAGCACATGTTGGTGAATAAGTGGCAACACAATCTGAATGTGACAGTTTTACTAGATGAATAACATAATTTGCCTTAATGATAACAGTAATGTATGGGGGGGAGGGGTGGTGTAATGAGAGTTTGAACACTTTTTCATTAAGGTGAAGTGGGTCATTTCTTACGTAAATGCAGGAATTGCCTTGGCCTTGGCATGGCAGTGTAACCAGGAGTGTCTTCACATGGTAGTATTTTGAACCAGAGGGTACTGGGTTTATTTCCCAGAGGTAAACTGTCTGGAACATGAGGTTGTTCACTCACCTTCATCTTGTGCCGAAGTTATGAATGAGTGGGGACATGCCTCTACTGCCGTTGTGTGCCTTCGTGGTTTGTAGGGAATCAACTTTATCATTTTTTCCTTTAGTGGTTGTGAGAACCAAGGCAATCTACAGAATTGTTCAGTTTTGGAGAAGAACACAGTGTAAAATATGTTACAGCCCTTGTGTTAACATTTCCGAAAGAAACTAGTTCCATATTTCACCAAAATTACTAAGAAACCGAGGCTGCAGGGTTAATTTGAGTAGAAACCAGATATTTTGATTCTCTCAGAATTCAAGAATCAAACACTCAAGGTTACTATCTACAAACAAGAGAGGCATTAGAATGAAGAGACAGATATTTTAGGGCATTGGGCACAGGAATTAACTCCACTATTTGATTATCCTGAAAAATCATACTTCATTTGGTAGTTTTTTATGAATTGGAGAGTTTGGAAATTTAATAATAACATGTAGTAAGTACACAGCCAGGAAGTCCAAGTACATTGCCAGTATGAACTATTTTATTCTATTGATGACTATAAATCATGCTATATAGAATTTTTATGAAAGCAGATTTTATGCAATCAAATGTATTACTTTGGTGTTCTAGATTTGCATGTGTATTTTAAAATTTTACAATGTATTTTTATTGTGTTAAACTTGCCCTTCACATGTAGGCAGGTAGCCAACCTGTAGTTTTACTTGGAAATTCTTTACTGTGAATTGGCTTCTAAGTAAGTTTGAAAATACTTTGTATAATCTGTGTGGTTAAAATGTGTGTGAGAAAAATATTTAATACCCTTTTGAATGCTGAGTACAAAGTTTGGGTCAGCAGGATATGAACTGGTATGTGTTTATGCTGATCTGAGGATAACTTGTTGTGAACCACTTATCATTCTATCAAATATAGTTTGCAGGTGTAAGAATTCTTTGATGTTTTTCTTTCAGACTGGAAAATCAAAAATTCCACTGTATAATACTTTGAACATTCAATTGAAGGGGTATGACTTCCCAGTTTTGGAGAGCTATCAAGGATTTGTGCATCATATTGCAGAAGTTATGGGTGTTGAGGTTGCAGATGGGTATATAAACTACATTCATATGTATTTAGATGTAGTATTTTTATTTTCTATGCCTCCACTATCTGATGGACTAGACTGGGACCAGTAAACTTTTTGAGGGCATGTGTGAGTATGTAAACTACACTCATATGTATTTAGACGTAGTGTTTTTATTTTCTATGCCTCCACTATCTGATGGACTAGACTGGGGCCAGTGAACATTTTTGAGGGCATGTGTGAGTATGTAAACTACATTCATATGTATTTAGACGTAGTGTTTTTATTTTCTATACCTCCACTATCTGATGGACTAGACCAGGGCCGGTGAACCTCTTTGAGGGCACGTGCCCAGATGGTCTACCAATTTCAAAGAAATCCTTTCCTGTGCCCATTGGAATTTTGAAGAGCAAAATAAGGTCTTGGAGTCTTCCATAATTAGTATTAATTACTTAAATATTATTATTAATGCTTATTATAATTATATAATTAAGACATAGTATAGTTTTTATATGTCTAATAAATTGCCTCCTCAAGGACTCCGATAAGGAAGAAAATTTTGAAGTAAGTGGGGCTGCTTCTACTTCCTGTTCAAAAAGAAGATTGTAAAACATTTTGTCCAGTGTCACATATTTACCCAGGCACTGCCAGGCCAGCACCCCAAGCATAGATATCTAGTCAACACTTCGCATTGCTCCCTATTTGCGTAAAAGTGTTTCACTTGCATTATTATTTTGTGGCAGTGGTAATTCATGTATAATCTCTATGCAGTCAGATATGTGTATATATACACATATTCTTCACATTATTGGAACACTTGCCAGGGCACAAAAAAAAACAGTGAATGCCGCATACCATTTTGTGCATGTGTGCCATAGGTTCGCCAGCCCTGGTCTAGGCCTTGGAATTTATTTTTTGTTTAAGCCACTTGCTGACTGGAAAATTTAGTTTTGCATTTGACTTCAATCTGGATATTGCTTTTCAGCCTGTAGGGACATTTTGCCTTGAGTGTTGCATACTATTCTTAAAAAATAAAGGGAACTGAAATATTTCCTCTTTTTTTATTTTGCTGTGTGTTACATGCTTACGTATTTGTAAAATATCAGAAATACTATAGCTGTTGAGGAACTATTTTATTATAGTCTCTGCTGATTGTGAAGTTATATTAACATGTAAATCTCTGGTATAAATGTTTATTGAGAGTACAGAGGTTATTTTTATTGCTGACCTCAGCACCATGGCTGTCGTGGGATGTTGCGGGTGTTGCAGCCTTTCTGCACAGTACTGTGGTCAGTGATACAAGGCACTGTATGTACAAGGCAGAAAGACTATGATTCTTGGTACAGTGAAGCTTGATTTACTGCCAGAGAATTTTTCTTAAATGTTCAGACTCTTAGGATGTATGCATAAGAAATTTTATGTTCTGTTAGATGGTTTTGTACTAATTTTACCCATCTGGTATAGGTAATTGACTAAGGTGGAATTTTCATAAAAATTTGTTAGCCTTTCGATAGAGAAATTGCTGTATCACCATTTATTAACCAACACTTGTGCACTACACTGTGTATACCAAATCACATATTGGTTGCTTCCCCAACATGTGTTGGTGTCTGCTGACACCATCATCAGGGAGCCCAATCTTAATTGTAATTTACAGTTAGCGTGGACTGCTTAATGATGGTGTCAGCAGACACCAAAACATGTTGGAGGAGTTACTACACAGTATACATAGTGTAGTGCATGATTATTGGTTAGTAATCATTGTTGCAGAATATGATGCATGGCATGTATGACATTACGAAGAGAAACTGCTGTTTTCAACAGTTCATTATGACATTGTGGGTCAAACCATCTACCATGTATAACACTTCATTTGTGAAGTGTGAGTGAATTGAGTGATTAGTTGATGACGTTACACCACATGGCAACAGGGCATTTGTACTGTCTGAATATTTAAAATCTAAGACAGTATCGTGCTACTGAATCGTTCAGTATCCATACCTTGTTTTCCTGTTGATAGTGTTGTTTCTTGTGCATATAGTTCATAAGTTGTGTGTTTCTTTATTCCTCCATGATTCATCCATGCATGATTCTTAGAGGAGCATGTGATGGTGCTTGAACAGAGTTATTTAGGTTCATCAAGATTTTTGTAGTTTATGGAGTTTACAACTGGTGAAAGTGGTTCCTGGAGAACATTTTGTGGGTGCAGGGAAATTTAAATTTGCCCCTGGTGATGTTTTGTACCCTGAAGTCCTTGCTTGTATCATGATGTATTACCAAGCACATGTAGTTCTTCAGATTTGATTGGATGGTCAAACACATTTGCTTTTGAGCTTTAATATATATATATATTCTGTACTGGGAAATATATAGTGAAGAGTGTGGTACAGGTGTTCTTCTGTGTAGATTAGCACAGTGGTGTAATATGTATGGGGGTTAGAGTTATAACTTTATGCATTCTTAACCTTGCAATAAATGGAGAGGAGCATTCAGCTTTGCACCCCAACCTTCTTATCCCAAGGGACATTGCCCAGTGTGCAATGTATGACAGGCAGGGTAGGATGCAGAGCCAGTCATTTCCAGTGGTACAGAGAAAAATTCCCATCCCTGCCAAGAATGACATGACAGTTGTCCAGCCTGTAGGCAGTTACCTTGAAGTATCCTGATTCTGAAGGATGAACACCTGCTTATAGAAGAATACTTTCCCATCTTTTTACACTCAGCTATGGAGTGAATGGTGTTGTGGTAATTACTAAGCAGTGGGTTATTTTATACTACCTGAACTTCAGTTCAAAGCATCATGGTTATGAGGAAGAAGTTCGCAGAAGTATGAAACAGATGGCAGACCGTGATGGTATAGTCTATGACTGGACATCAGGTCACAACAGTACAGCTTCAGTGCCAATTTTCACATTGTAAATGTCACACAGAACTCCCTGCTGGCCAGGTACATACCTTGCAATGTAATTGCACAAATGTGCTACTCCAAGCATTAAAAGTGTGTTTAGTTTGTTAGGTGTTACAGTATTTCTTACCTACAGATTCTTGTGTTACAGATGGGCAACGCCTCCTCAGCACCTGCAGGTTCAGAGGTTCAAGCCACAAAGCACAATCATTGATACTGAATATAAAATGACTGTATATGAGAGAAATGTCCAGGTAGATTATAGTTACATTTTACATTTTTCTTAAGGATTCGTGTATTGATCTGATATTTGTTTCATAATCACTAGATACTTACAGGCACCACCAACCAATGTGATCATTGTTTTGAGGATAGTTTCATGAACTGTTGCTGTTACACTGTACGTTCTGACTTGTCCACTGCAGGTTTCATTTTAATAAGGGATTGCATGCTGTGAAAGCATAACAGAATGATACAAGAAACTTCTCTCAGGATAATTATTTTTAACTCAGAGGACAGTAAGCTTGAAACACTCTTCGTCTGTATTGCAGTGACAGATACAGAAAGACATTGCACCAAGCAATGGAGTTTTACATAAAATGAGTACAACTGAATGTTTTGAAACATATTGATCATTTCAGCATGTTTGCCACAGCTTTAATGTCAGAGGAAAGTAGTAGTAGAGCTGGTTATTCATGCACACATCACTACATCTTTTCTGTGATTCAAATTTGAGAATTTTTTACTCTTTTAAAGATAAGCAACCATAAAGTAAACAACAGTTTGTACTTTCAACATTCTTAGGTATTGTGTAAAAATCAGTGTAACTGTATTGAAACAGAGTTAATTTATTTCTGAAATTACTGCATTTCATCAGATCTGAAAAAAAAAAAAACATTGAAAATATTATCTTAGAGTACAGTGACGTCTCACCTAAAACGGACGTTTTCTTAACAACACTTAATCTACTGGATATTGCTTCCATTTCTGTGTGGAATATAATGTTTGATACCAACCCTTTGTATTATACTCTTTACTAACATCTGTTGTGGACCTAACTTGTGGTGTAACAATTACATGCAGCATGAAGGAAATTCCACATTTAAATCAAGAAACCAAGTAATAATGACATATCAGCGTTACGTGATGGAATGCCAATGCAAATTTTTGGTTGACAAGTCATGAATAAGCGTAGTGATACAGTCAGCTTTACCTGTTATATGAGACACATACAACTGAAATATCTTCGAGGATGCTGACAGGTGAAGGTATTGCAAGAGTTAGAGAAAATCACCACAGTTATTCAGGCAGGAGTCCCATTGATGTATGAGTGGCATATCCTGTGTAGAAAGAATTCCTTGGGCTGCTGCTTAAACCATTATGCAACTGCCTCCTGCACATCATCTCACATGAACTTGCAGTCGATGAGGGCTTTCTGTAATGTTCCAGAAATGTGAAAATTGCATGGTGGCCAGTCCAGGCTGTGATGCATTATGACTGAGCACCTCGCATCAAAGCATGGCATTCAGTTGGTCCTGGAAATCTGTGGCCCATGTGGGGATGGGCAGCAGGATGATGATGATGATGATGTCAGTGAGTTTACCCAAACAGTTTGTCTTGTTCTTGGTCTCAACGTTTTAAGACTTTGACAGTAATGGTTTGCACTGATGGTGTCAACTGGACTATGAGTCCAGAAGCAAGGGTCCCCAGTGTCAAATAGGTCAACATCACTTTACTGGTGGGTGCTTGTGACTTGATTTTCTGTGGTTGGGGTGAAATGGATCAACTCTCCATTGCTTGTCTGCTAATTTTCCCATGGGTACAATAGTGTGACACGTCTCATCACATGCCACATACTCCACATTCCACTGCGTATGTGCATCACCTTCCACATAATACTACTGCATATGTGCCAAAGATACTGATACGCATTGCTCCTCAAAGTGTGTCTGTTAGTAGATGTTGTATCCACTGGTAACACACTTTGTGATATCCTAGATAATGTATGATCTCTTGCATACTGCCAACATTGACATACCTACTGCCATTAACCATAATTCAGTTTTATTAGTTTCATCATTATATGCTACATGCTTTGGTTGTGTAGACTACCATGACTGAAACCTGCTGCATATATTGATTAAAAGAAACTTTGTTGTGGTTGATGGAAGTACGTATGTCAGTGTTGATACGATATAGCACGAGATGAATTTCACAGAAAAATAATCTGTTCTTGTACATGGGATTCTTCCAACTCATTATGTTCTCCAGATTAGTGAGAGTGAGCCTGTCCCAGTCATAGCATGGTGGTTACTTGCTGCTTGCCTGTTTGAAAGATACAGAGCCAGTCCATCACACTTGTTTTTGACATGAATCTATCATCACAGATGATGTATGTCTACCTATAAATTTCAGCAGGTTGATATCCCTTCATTCTGAGGAACTGAATCACTGCCCTCTGGTCCTGTATGGACAGCTGCAATATAATATCATTCATAATAGCTACACGTGTGGGCCGGGTAGCTCAGTCGGTATAGCAACTGACTATGGGCTGGACGGTCTGGGATCAAATCCCGGTGGGGATGAGATTTTCCACCGGCCCTGGGGCCCACCCAGCGTCCTGTAAAATGGGTACCGGGTCTTTCCCGGGAGTAAACTGTGGCCGGGGTGCGCTGCTGACCACTCACCTCCTTCTAGTGCTGCAGTCATGGAAGGGTAGAGCTATACCTCTACCCACCCTCTGGGCCACACTGGGCCTGTAACAGGATCACTTTACCTAATAGCTATACACCCAGTAAAACTAGTATTCTCTACAAATGTGTGCTGGTTTTGTTACTCAGTGCCATGGAGGGATTTCACTTGTATGTGCCTTACAACCATCATCCTACAGTAATATCTTCCAACAAATTGTGTGATTTTGAGATATCCTTTGTTAATAAAAGGAAAGAGTGTGGAATACACAGTTTTTAGTATGAAGAAGTCCTTTAATGTGCCTTCATTATGGGACACATGATTCTTATTGCATCAGATATTGTTAAGAGTTTCTGAGAATAGTTGCAGTTCACAGCTCTGTATGTGTTGTGATTTGTATGTGAATATGGGATATGTCTTTGTTACTTCATTTTTTTTTTCATTCTGATCTGAAATTTAAGGAAGTACAAAGTACATTTCCTGTTACAGGTGGTAGACCTACCATCCACAGTAGGTTCAGTTTTCTTTGAGGTGCTGCAGACAGCCTTACCTGAGGGCGTGAGCATGACAGTTCATGAACACAAAGAAGAGCATGAAGAAGTGCGGTACGTACCTGATGTACAGCTGCTAGAACTGAAATCACAGCTTGAGGATCTAGGACGTTCATCTAAGAAGAAGTAGGCATACAATATTTTGAAAATGTACAAAAATATATATTTAAAAGAACTGTATACTAGTGATACACTTTCGTACTCTGTATGGATTGCAGTGGTATATCTCATTGATATGTTATTTTTGTGATGTGATATAAAATTGTGTACAGTGCTCATTATAATAATAATAATAAAGAATTGTTCATTTATATAAAAGTCATAATAGAATATTAGATTAAATCTATTTACATTGTAAAGAAAAGTCCTTGTGGCGCTTTTATTGAGCAATACTCCAATTGATTGTAATACTTGTGAGCTAGTTTCTAGTACACCACAGTTTGTGACGGGATGTTCAGTGTGAACTAAAAAATTGAACCACTTCACACAGGTGTGTGTGTGTAATATATGGCATGAGACTGCCTTTAAAATGTAAATCGGTAATTTACCTTTACTGCTTCTATAATGCGCAGCTTTCTGACCAGGTGCAGAAAGTACGTTGCGGTATACTGCAAGATATTTTCAAGGCCAGGTGCATTCCCATATATAAATACATATGCTCCTTTTTGTGTTTCTGATAATATCATGTGCACAGAATAAAATCACCCAAGGAGATAATTGATATTCATTGCTTCAAGAATTAATATCCTTATAGTCCACATAAGAAACCAGACAGCTATTTGCGCTGGACAGGGGAATATTAAAGCAATGACTGCATTGTTTTTACACAGGCCCTGGGACGTGGGTGTCCAACCTGTGGCCCTTGGCCACATTTGTAAATTACACACACACAAATATATATGTGTGTGTGTAATTTTTGTAGTATATACACACACACACACACATACATATATATATATATATACTACAAAAATTACACAGCGATTTAGAAGTTTAAGCATACGAGTTACTGTGATTTTTTTTAGTGAAGCCCATGAACCAGCTTGCAATAATGGTTGTGGCCCGCTGTGAAAGAAAGTTGGACACCCTGGTATTTGGAAAATACCCAGAGTACAGAAATGAATGCACTGATAACATATAATTGTATTGTGTGAAACTGTATATTAAATATATATACTTTGACTAAAATGCAATGGAGATGTGTTACCTAATCATATAAATAATTACACTACATACATAGGATGCTCATCAACAAACCTTGTGGCTCCTTGAAAAGTGTTCATTATATACCATGGCCTTTGCATCATAATTTATTAAAAATACACTATCATAGAATGATGGTACAATTATAACCTCTGTTTTTCATTCCAGTTATTATCCTCATTTTCTCTGATATCCTATAAACCTACTTTGCTAAACACTGTGATAATGTGTGATGCAGAACAGTGAACACTGGATATACAGCCAGAGAAATATGAGAATGAAAAAGCAACCTTAATTTCAGAGAATAAGTTAGCCATTTCAGCTGCTCTTGTGTGAAAGGAAGCATTACTAAATTATTTATTGGCACAGAATACATTCCTTTTGAATCAAATGGCCTCATATGAAACTATAATTCAAAAGCAAATTACACACACACACATATATTTATATATATAATTGGATTACTTGTCATTTTTAGGTATCAGCATCAATTATTTCCACAATTACTGCAGCTAATAGCATAGTACCTTATTTAGTTGTAGAGAAAACCAGTATTCTTTTCTCAACCTGCGAGAATATCTCGCATACATTATGGATACAAACTTAGATTCACATGCCAGTAGATGTATTCATAACATTCTGTACAACAGCCAGTACCTTTTGTATCTTTCTAAAGTGTGAAGTGCACTTTGCATTATTAATTTCTAGAGGTAATGAAGAAGAACATGGTGGCATTATGTGGAAGAGGGTGTGTCTTGCTGACATGGGAGAAACGTGCTGTTTCCCTTTTTAGGATAAAAATGTTCCCTCTAAATGGTGCCAGCACCCTAGTACGTCCGCAGTGAACTACCGCAGAAGACTTTAATCAATAAAGGCTGGTTGATGTTCATGCTGCTGGTCATTTAGTATCAGTGGGAATGTAATATTTGTACTTCCTTCAGATGTAACAAAGGAATGTTAAGCAGTTAGCAGCACAAACTTCAGCATTTTTTAACTCTTAATTTTAGTGTGTTTTACTGTATTAATTGTGGTTTGGAAAGACCCAGTCCCTTGTTAATGGAGTCTAGTGAACCAGCTCATGATAAATGAGTATGGAGCATTAGTAAATACAGGACAGGTGAAAACCAAATTATTCAAGGAAAATCCTGCCACATTGCCACTTTGAGCACCACATATCCTATGTGGACTACACCGGAGTTGAAGTTAGGCCTCTGTGGTAAGAAACTGGTATATAATTGCCTTAGGTTTGGTGTTCTACACAGGATGAGCAAAGGGTCATGTGCTATGGTAGAGGTTAAAATGGAATATTAATTGGCTGCTATGCTGAAAACAATTGGATTCACAGTTGTATCACCATGCTGAAACCACAGTTACTTTTCGTTTCTGAAGTATAATGTGTATGTATAAAATGTATGGTATTACATTTGTATTTTAATAATACGTACTGACTGACAAGATACATTTTTCTGGAAGCTATTTGGCACGCATGAGTATTTCTATGAGTATGTACAAACAAAAAGATGCTTGCAAGATATGAGATTCACTCATTGGTGCTACTGAATATTCAAATCTTCTGGAATGGGGCATTGTCATTTGGTGAGTGGTTCCCAATGTTTTTAAGAATCATAATGCCTTCATCACGATCAAGTACTTAGACTCTTTAACCCTGAAGATGAAGGCACAATCCTTTGAAACATCGGGAACTACTCATCTAACGACACAGTGTCCCATCCTGGAACACTTGACTATTCAGAAAGATGACTTATGTAAACAATGGCAAGAAATTGGCTCCTAAACATATAGCTGTAGCATTAATTACACAACTCCAAAGTGGACAATCTTGATTGTACCATTCCCATTATCTTCCTCTGAGATATCTGCAAAGAAACGTTATAAGATTAAGAGAATAAACTGAAAAGCTCTGAACTGTACTGAAATATATGCACAGGCTTGTCTTAGCATAAAACGTAGTTATAATTAAGGTATCCAGTTAGGTTGTAACTGGTAATCTCTACAAACCACATTATTCAAAACCATAAAGAATATAAATAAACACTGTGAGAGGAGACAGATTTATGCATAAAATTCATACACAGGCCTTTTCACATTAGTGGGTAAAGTAAAGTGATGTGAAATTTGTTACATGCCTGGTAATGTGGCCAAGTCCTTTAAATAATCTTTGTTTCCAAGACATAATGGAAGGCTATTCACCAATTCATGATTTGGATCAGACACAAAAAAATTATGTCTTTGTTCTGTCTCTGGCTGGATGGGAATGATGGTGCTACTGCTGTTACATGGACCATTCAGAGATGTGAAATCATCATCCTCAGGCAGAGGTGGTGGGAGTTCCTATGGAGGAAGATAAATTAATGTTGTTACTGTGTATGTTTCAGCTGTTCTTAAAAAAAGCCAGGAATAATGGAAGCTGTTTATGAGTAGTCTGATCTCATGATCCTGGACTCACAATCCAATATAAAGTAACATGCAAGTTTTTATTTTTGGCTTTCACATCTGTACAGTGGATATCTGTATCTTCTGCGATATAATGCCACATCAGTTGGTGATTGGTGCCAGACATTTTAAACAGCATCATGCTCTCATATTCACGGCTCAAAAAGTACATGAAGAATGCCAGAACAGCAAAAATGTGGTTGTTACATACATTCATACTTGCAGATAGAGAAAAGGCATTCACTTCATTAGGACACAACAATGTAACAATGGAACTTTTTAGAGGATTTCTATTCTTTCAGCTTCTACAAAATCTTATCTTTCTTCTGGAGAAACTTAAATAATGCCATATCAAGGTGGAATCCTCGTCACATACCAAGATTTACTTATGTCACATCTCGGTATCAAGCAGATATTAAGAAAATCTTACACAATTGTAAGCCGTGTCTGATATTTATAGCCTTCAAAGAAGCTTACAGTCCTCTTGTATATAAATGTTTCCTAACTGATATGATACAAACTCAAACGTTACATCCTAATAGAAATAGCATACAGCAAGAATACGTACAGGTACCAAAATATGTGTAACTGTGTCGGAGAACTTTACTTTCTGCTTTTCTCCAGGTTGTCGTGCTGGACTGCTATAAATTTGTCCTACTCCAGGTTTGGAGGGAAGGGGAGGGGGTGGCTGTGGAGGTATTTCCGTTTCAACATCACTAGAGCTTCCTTGACTTTCACTGTCATCACTTCCCGAACAACCAGAACATGATGAGTGAGAACAATGGGGTGAATCTGAAAAGCAAAACCTGGTATTTTGAAACAGTCATTGTTTTGTTTAGATGATGTACTGGACAAGTAATTTGTTTTTATATTATAAATGAGACTCTGTAACGACTCTAAGAGCAGTCAATACAATCAGGCTTATAAATAACTATGTTCTCTGACAAACAGCCCATAGTACACGTACAGTGTGCAGTTTATAATGGACATGTAAATGTAGTAAAATGTCAAAGGAAATGCATGGAACTGAAGAATTTGTTCCATACTGCTGTCATATTTCTAACTGCTAGATTACTAATCAATTATGTATAGTCCCTTACATGTGTTTTTAAAGTATTAGCTATTCAGCAGCAACCATGTTTAATTAAAATCATAATGTATTTCAAACAACATAAAGGAAGTCTGGCCAGAAATCTGTGCATAAGGGCTGGGCAATGGACATATAATGGTGATTGGAGATGCTGTTGTGCTAGTCCCAAGGCTGTTATGGTTTTATTAAATATTTTAAAATAGGTCATGAATGTTCCTATAATTTAAAATTTTATGATATGTCAATCATGCTGATGGCACAGCCTTATTAAATAAACAAAGAATAATGGTAATAACAAGGGACACAAAATATTGTTGGGCAAACCTTGTGGAAATGGAATACTTGGACAATTGCTTGCAAAGGTGTTGTCTTTCAAGCAAGTGCAAACAATTCTCAGCATTATATTAACCTGAATATGCAAATTAATACACCTGAATGTACAATTTAAAACTGTGTCATATTTCACCTGTTCCAGAACTGCTTCTACTGCTGCATCTGTTCATAATCTGTTCTGCTTTAATTCGTGCTGCTTCTGCCATTGCATCTTCCTTCATTGCTCTGGCATAGAAGTATATATCCATAAAGATATCATGATCATTTAGATCAATGGCTAGTCGAAATGATTTCTCAAAAAGCCGGTACCTGCAACAATATTATACATATATATTGCGGCTGACACCTTAAATGAAAAAGAATATTTTAATATTTTCTGTGAGCAAAGTTACTTTTGCATAGGCTTAGTCTGCACCTATGATAAGTGTATAACAGGTAGGTAATCAGTGACCTCTAGTGTCAAAAATATTGAATTAGATGTTGTATGCATGGTGGGAAGTGGTTCATAATTATTACGCATGTGTTCTTAGCCATCTTTACATACTTGTGAAATGTGCCTATTAGCTTTGTCATGTCTGTGTGTATCAGCTCAGTTTCCACAAAATGGATTTTCATGAATTTATGTTTGGATCTATTATGAAAATCTGTCAAGAAAATCCCAATTTGGTTAAAGTGGGACACTTTGCATGATGACTTAAATAGGTTCCTTTGTTGCCAGAGACAGAAAATTGCCATAAAAGCATTGTTGACAGAGGCATGTAGTGCAAAATGCAAAAGGAATACACTGTTTCCATTACATTTTCAATACCAATTATACTGTTGACAGTGCCCAACTTGTATATAAAGATTCTGTTCAAGCCTCACGGAGAGCACCATATGCACATGAGGGTCTTTTGAAGGTATGAACTGAATCTTTATATAAAACAACAGTCCACAATGTAAGTACTGTGGAGAGTGATATAAATCTCCATATAAACAATCTCTCCAAACCAGAAGTATTAGGCTTCTAGGACAGCAAAGGAAATGTAAGTTGTGCAAAATGTTCTGTATCTCAACAACAGTTACAAAGAGAACACACTGTTGTGTTTCCATGGCAACAGTGGTTACACAATTGTGCCACAATGTTATGTTATACATAATTACATATCTCACAGAAAATGAACATTACTAAGAAAGAGATTTTACTCAATTACTACACCAACCACTGCACATATATAAAATTTACACATTAAAACATTAAAAACGCTCCGACATGTTTCGGTCCTAAGACCATCATCAGGGAGCTATATATTCCTTGCTAAAGTCACACTAGAAAT
>Ga0123354_10002929_pt1 | contig 23157 bp, 13 predicted proteins | sample TergutLab28metaG_2_FD_97872 | JGI IMG/M metagenome (GOLD analysis project Ga0123354, IMG submission 97872) | Labiotermes labralis P4 segment gut microbial communities from Petit-Saut dam, French Guiana - Lab288 P4 | ecosystem: Host-associated > Arthropoda: Insects > Digestive system > Gut ... | reverse complement strand
TTCAAGTAGCTCCTCAATTGACCTCACGAGGCTCACGAGGCTGAGTGGACCCCGTTACAGACCCACTACTACTCAGAAAATCTGGTAGCGCCGGGGATCGAACCCGGGACCTCTGTATCTGTAACCAGAAACTCTGACCACTAGACCACAGAGGCGGTCACCCATCCATCCATAAGGGACTGTAATATACGGCTATACCTAATGGCTTTGGTAGTGCAATAGCGCATAAAAGCTTTTCCAGGGTAAATAAAACTTATGCACAACGAAATAAGCTACGGCAGATGAGATTTGCGTGAAATCATCACACGGTACGAGTATTTTTTAAATCAGTGAGCATCAACAAAACAACTCTAATATGACGATATTGTTTATGCCTGTTAATAATTTCTTGATACCCTTAGTGTTATAATGCATATCAAATTTAAGTGGGAGGTGGTAGCATTATCGCGAAATAATGACGCTGCCTCTTTCTGCGCTTTTTTGTTTACGACCGGTGCCTGACGACGATCTGAACGCATCATGCACAATAGTCGTTTCCATATTGACTAACGAGCCTGTTCGCCCTTAATGTGTTTTGTCTTTATGTTCTACTTGCACTAAATTTCTGCTCATTTCAGTTGTTTGCTAGAAAAAGGAGCAAAAAAAAAAACCTCACAAAGTTTCTGTGAAGTTCCCAGGAAATTATCGTTCTAGGTAAAGTGCTGGCACAGATGTGTCCGTATATCACAACTTTCGAAAACTAATAACTTATTCAGACAAGAGAATGGCTTATATCGTTGCTTTAATCCTTTCTGTTAGCCACTTGATCGAACCCTTAAAGGGTTTTGATGCATGAAGGGCGTAGCTTCACGTTTGTAAACAAACTCATTTAGCAGCGAAGTTTTCAGAAGCTAATAGTCACTGAAATGGTCGATAAATTCTTTGCTTTTATGAAACCTGATGATTCGAAACCATATTTACAACAGTTGGCCGCTAGACCCCATTTTACAGCCGATGCATCCTGTTAGCACTTTCCGGTCCCACAGATTTCAGATAAATTTTGGTAATATCTCCTGAATCGCACACTTGTACGAAGTTGTTCAGCCTTTCGTATTGTGGAACTGAATTCTTGGGATTATTACTCTTTCACCTCTTTTGTTCATCATTACTTCTGATCAGCCAAGTCTTATTCGGTGGAGAATAAATTTAACGAAGCTTCTCACTACATAATTTTCTCCATGTTTCTGCTAAATCAATTAAATTATTTTCCTCTGTTCATTGTTTCTCTTACACATCCTCAGTCCTTCCAAGGGTATCCCTGTGTTTTGTTTGACTAGGATGGGAGACCAGACATGAATAATTGATTAAAATTTGTATTCAAACAGCTCTTGCAGATTGTAGCCTTTTTGCATAATTTGGAATTAAACCTTTTTTCTTGCAACGAATTGTTTAATTTTTATTTTTGTCTAATACTTTTAGTGTAAAAATAAGTGGCATAAGCAGCAATCTGAGTTTCTGACAAAAATGTTTTATGTGATTTTAAATTTTATTTTGCCTAGTGCGCAATACGATTATTTGGTCATTGTATAATTTTACGAAAACATTTTTCCAATTATTTTCCACATTTTTATCTTTATATTAGAAAAACTTCATAACACAAAGTAGCTGAAATAAACTTATCTCTGTGCACTTCCTGAAGGCGTAGGGGAATAGAAGTATAATTCCACCTATTTTTAATCTCGACACTAGATGTAGGTGAATGGTCATCCTCACCCTCCATTCGCTTTGCCTCCTGGGGAAGATCACCCCTGCACAATGAACTGCAGGCTGGATGGGCCCCGGATCCCGTCTGGACACTTTGCAGGAGAAAAATCCCTTAACCTTCCGGGAATCAGGTTAGGATTTGTCGGTCTTCCAGGCCGTAGCCTGGTTGTGTGCTGACTACGCCATCCAGGCTCAACATCCAACACGTAAAATACAGTTTCGTTAATTAATGCAACCATAATTTAAACAAATTAACAAACATGGACCTGTTCTCTGACGCTTCAGTAAATTACCATAACAAAAGGGGGATGTAAACCGCTCTGTACCCTCTAGCACGACTGGCTTCCAGGGCGTCCTACTGCCAATAATAGTTGAGATTATCGGTTTTCTTCTTGAGACAATTAGTGAAACCGTCCCGTAGACAGGAATCTGCCTTCACGCGGAATGCAGACGAATACGAAAGAACACAAGAAAGAAAACGTACCATTAATTGCCTCAGAAACCGTGACTCCAATGTGTTGGCAGCCGAAGATCATCTCCATCAGAGATCTGAATATTAATTTTTTTTTCCACCTCTTGGCATGTCGCGTAAATAGCTCTTAAATTTCAGACTTCTGGAATTTGACGTTGTGTCCGCTGATGTATAATTATCGACGTTTCGGACTAATCTGCTGCTTATATCTTCGAGTAGAAAACTCGAACAAAGTAGCTTGGCTTTCGTGATTTGGTTTAATGAAGCCATACCATAGACTTTCTATAAAGTACAGGCTTGTTATGTGAGATTTGAGTTCATCACGTCGGTGACTATAGCAGTATATTGGTAGGCCTATTTATCTACCAGACAAGATGACGTCACTTTACGGAACAGAGTTTTTATTGTCATCTAAACAATTACTTCTGTTTTTTCTCGGCAGGATTTCCTTTGCTGGTACAGTACAAGCCACACTTCTGTGTACATAACAAAAGAAGTGAATATGCCACTTATGTTTCCAGGAAGATTCAACCCACGATCCCTGTCTAAAGTAGCACAGCGATTCTTATCGAGCCTTACAATTCAAAACTAATGTTTTTGAATCGAGCCTTCATCATAAAACACCACAAATACAAAGCTGAAACTTGGAACGTCGTAGTGTCATAAGCAATCAATAGCAAATGCGGAAAATGTCCAATAAGAGGATGAGAGGTCGTTACCTTAATTCGTTGCCACCACTGCCAAGTGAACTGTTGAGGAGAAACAAGGAATTCACAACAATTTATATAATCGATGTAAATAAATTATGGCCAAGAAAACATGACATATTGTTCATGCTGTGCCGTACTTGATTTATTGATTTTGTAGGCAAATATTCGGCCTCCCGTGTTACTTCTAAGTTGTACAAAACGGTCTTCGAAATTAAGTCTTGTTACGTTGTAAAAATAAATTGCCTGAAACATATTGGCGGCATACCTTTTTTATTTCCTACATAACTGTCACCTGAGTGTCCAACTGTGTAAGCATTAGAGTAAATCGTGATAAGTTTTCACATGGGCGTTGTTGGAGATTCAAGTCTTCTGCGATGTTGTGCCGTGTCGTTGGGAATTTTGCCCAGGAGACATGAATGTTCCTTAGAGTAACTGGTCAGTGTATTGTAATTATTCATACATTACAGGTTTTTTGTCTGAGTTTTACATAGGCCTATAAGACGTTTCGGGACTTTCTTTGTTGCGCTCTCAAATGAGCAGCTATAGGCATACAAACAGGCTGTCGTCACTGAGTAGGGGTTTCAGGTTTCTTCAGAAGCCGAAGGGTGAGGTTTATTTGTGATGACAAGAAGAAACGGGAAGTTGATAGAGAAGGGAAAGGAGAAAGAATTCCCTATGATTTTATTTTGCATGATGTTAACAAATCACATATAAAGTTATGAATTTTCGTTCGTATGTTACAATTTGAGGAAAAGAGGCTAATATATATATATATAAATATACGTGTGTGTGTGTGTGTGTGTGTGTGTGGACCTGTACAGTTACTGTTCATTATTTTGAATATTTTTCGACAACATTGCTCCATACAGGTTTCGACTAGTGTAAGTTTTTCAGACAAAACTTCAAAGTGTGTTGTCATTACCATGTTTGCAACTGTTGAAGTGTGCACAGTATTGCCTAGAGAATTTATAAAAGGTAAAGGTAAAGCAGTCCTATTACAAGCCCAGAGTGACCCAGAGGGTGCCAGGAAGTTAAGGTTCCCAGATTTCATGACAACGGCACAGGGTGGTGGTAAGGTTATCAGCCTTACGCACTGGCCGCCTTTACTCCCAGGAAATGCTCCTGGTCCTCATTTCTGTTAGAGGCTGAGTCGACCCCAGGTCAGAATTTATAGGTTTATTTAAGGTTCATTTACATACTGCGTTTTGCTCATGTAACTGCAGTACAGCGATTATTGCTACTTACTTACTCCATGGTGCAGAGTCCTTCTTGAGAAGCTAACTGGTTTGCAGCTAGTCAAGAAATTCCCCGCATTGCACGGAACCCGAAAGTTCATTACCGCACTCACAAGCGTCCGCCACCTGTCTCTATCCTGGGCCACGTTATTTCTACTAGCCAAAAAATTATAATTAGCCTACAGATGTGCGCTTTGATTTTAGTTTAGATCCGACGAAGATTTTCTTATAAAACCGTGTCTTTTTTTATTATTACCACACAAAGTTTCATGATATACTGGAGTCTCTTACTCCGTAGGTAAAGTGGCTGGAGCGTTCAGCTTCTCTTCACCGCCGTCTGGTACAAGAAGTTAAGAATGAGTCGAGCTATTCCTCCTCTCCCATATGCCTATATGGCGTGCCCAGATACAACACAGTCTTTGCCTTTTCCCGGATGTGAACTTTGTTACGTGACGCCATGTACCACGTCCAGCTCGCCAGTTGCCAGAACCGCCGAGTTGAGACTACTGAGAGTGAAGTAAATTAAAAAGATGTCCCTGTGTGCTCCCGGAGGGCATATGGGGGAGTGGAGGTATACGTTCACTCATTCTTAACCGAGGTTTTGCGCTAGGACACTTTACACCCACAGAAGGAACCCTCGTTCCCCTTAGATTAGGAGCATGTGTGGGTCCCGGGGCTGGTCTGAATTTTTTTTTTTTGGAGGAAAAGCCTTTTACCCCACCGGGAATGGAAGAAGTATTCCTCGATAGTCTATCCCGTAGCTTGGTCAGTGTAATGTACTCAGCTTTCAGTACTGCTTAATATGAAGGTAAAAAGGATGCGGGACCTAGTTTGTTTATGATACGAATCGATTAAGTTTGATATGATATATGATATGATATAATTGTTAACTGCAATTGGGTTGACACCCGGTGGCAGTAGTACAGCACACACTTACACACAGACAATACACAGAAAAACACAATGAAACAGAATACCCGGAACGGAACATAGGTAACAATTGGAATACTTCAACATAACAATAAGAATACATGACATAAAAAAGAATACATAATTTACAAAATTAAACAGAAGCATACAAAACGTACAACCATATATACAATGGTACAAAATAGAACCAGAAGAATATGAAAAAAATGTCATAAGCATAACAGCCATATCAGTAGCAAACAGTATTATGATCTATACATCTTCTCATAATGAGTAACCCTGTTACCAAGACCTTCAATCCACTTTACTACACTTGTCGACACTTTACATCTTCTGTTTAAACTTCACCAAACTACACTTCACTATACTTCACTACCCTCTAAGTTGGCTTAACCACATTTAAATTTCCTACTTCTTAATTTTACCTCACATCAATTCACTTCACCTCACTTCGCTTCACTGCACTTTTCGACGATTTTCGCCACATTTCTATCCCTTTCACTTTAACCAGTTTATAGTTGCTTATTAGCTCTTTCCAAAAATTTTAGGTTAGGTTTAAGGTAATATAGCAATCTGTTTTTTTTAAAGGTGTCGGGGGACAGAGGCCCACAAATGCCATGGCCATGAAGGCTTATGTAGGAAAGCAAGTGGAATCATGAGACTACTTTATTGCGTATATTTACCAAACAAATTTCCTGTTGACTGATAAATCTCGATACCGTCACTAAAATAAATTGTCTAATATTTTGTAGCTCTCATATCACGCCAAACATTTCAAGAGGGATTCAGGTCTATGAACGCCGTTCTAAGTAAGAACCTGCTTAAAACCGCGTTCTTTTCTTCTCATAACGAATGTAGGTCTTGAATTTATGTATTAATTTTGCACAGTTTGCTGCTTCGTGTCTAAGATTTTACACCGAGATCAAGAATTATTTCTGAAATGGATTTCGGCCAAACTGCTTTTGTCTGTTGTGGGAGCAAGTGCATTGCTGGACTCCAATGACTCTCGTAACTGCCAAATATTTCTTCAGAATACAAAGAAGAAATTTCTGTGTTGCTGCTCTCTTGGGTCACTGTACGCTCCCTCTTAAACTCCGTTTCTATTTACAATTTTACTGCAAAATAATTATGTGTAACGACGCTATTTAAGTGATGTTTGTTTCTTGTTTGCCTCATCTGTTAACTCAGTTGTTGCCCCCAAATGATGAAAGATACGTTGACCCCTATATAATGTATGTGTAAGACAAATTGTTCTCTTAGTAACACTAATTAGTTAAAAACACCTTATTCTACTTTCTCTGCAGTGAAAGGAACCCGCAAAACGTTTTACAAGACCTTGGAACTAGAAACTGTCTTGTTCTTATGTTCGTTACATTGACATTTTATAATTTCTCCTTCCACAACATGAAGGCATATAAGGGGAGTAGAGGTATAGTTCTACTTCTTCTTAACTTCGGCTATAGATAGAGGTAAAGGGTCAACATCATGCCGCGGCCGCTTTACCCCCGGAAAAGCCCCACTCTACCCTTCGAATAGGAGGCTAATTGCCCCATGGCCAGTCTGGCAATTTTTGGAGAGCATAAAATTTCTTTTCCACTGTCGGGTTCTTGTTCAGTATGGACTTGAAAAATTGTCGTTTTTAAGGAGAATAAAACTGAAAGTAATTTCCACGTACAGAAGTATAAAATGCCAAGAAAATATCCGAAACTCAGATAAATGTGTAAATTAGGGGACTGTAGAATATTAAGAGCCAGGAAGTAGTTATTAATATTGTGTTATCATCCACCGCGGCTGCTGAGTGATTAATAATCCTAACTCTTACTTGTAAAATTTCAATTTCGTTTCTTGTCTGGGAGGTGATTAGTCCTGACTGAGGTTTTCTTTGTTCAATTCAGGAGAAATGACAAGAGTACATTATCTTAGAACAGAATACTTCCGCTTTGTTCCTCATTCACTGAAATACTTCATTTACAGTCATTCTATTATTTATTGAAAGATATGTAACTAATGCAACTGAGAAAGCGATTACAATGGTTCAGCGGTCTAAGGTTTGTATTTGCTGCTAGCGGTTGAATCGTGAGTTCCAACGACACATGGAGCAGGAGTGTGACTGTAATCAGCTTGTTATCTACACTGTGTGATCCTGTTTAGATAGAAGCCCAGCCCCTATACCCGAGAGGATTTCCTGCCAAATGTCTAAAACAAACTTTGTTAATGAAAAGTTGTGTGAAATTGTAACAGGAAAACCTGAAGAGTAGGAACCTCTGTGATAGACTGTGCTTAGATTGGAAGGTAACATTAAAACGATTAAACATGTCTGAAAGGAAGATGATGTCGATGTTGACTGGATTGGTGTTGTTGTTGATGGCAGGCTCTTGTGAACACGGTAGTTACCCTTCGGCTTCTGTAAGACGAAGTTTATTTCTTGAGTGCTGGAGTGAATGCTGGTTTCTGGGAACATCGATGTGTTCCCAAATTAAAATTTCCTCCACGAAAAATTTAATGCTCATCCCCGATACCAAAAATTGGTTTACAAACCTAATATCAGAGTTAATGTTTTTTTATATTTTGTATGAAATATTCATTTTAAAAGCGAGGCGGTACGTCCGAACGTAAGAACATTTGTTTTCTTGTCGTTATACTTGCTAAATTATGCAATTCAAACCACACTAAGTAATGCTACAGTACGAGTTCCTGTCATTTTCTCTGCTACTTGCCATGTGTAACAACTTACTGATTTACTTTTACACTATATACAGCATAACGTTTGCTGTTGATACGTCACCGTTAAATATTTATTTATTTTCACGATAGTCCCACATATGGGATTACACATCACACTAGCCGAGCGGTCAGAGACCAGAATGGTCAAGGACACGAGTCACAGAATTCATGTGAGCTTCTCTTTGAAGGATGCCAGGCTACAAGACTCGAGTCTGGTGAGTGGAAAGTTTACTTTGCTCGTTTGTAACACACATATAATTATATGTGTGTATGGGTATAGAAGGTCAAGGAGAGTAACCAGGAAGGGACATTTAGCATGCATAGTAGGACGTAGAAATTAGTTATAAAACCTGAAAATGGGGACCACCAGAGAGAACAAGACATGCCTAATGCATTGTATCCAATTACAAATGTCCTCGCGGGCACCATACGACTGTGTACCGGGCAACATTTTACCCGCGAGCTATGTTTTGAGCGGTCCTAGCGTTAACGGTTACTCCGGAGTGATCAGGAAGAACTTGTCCAAGAACAATACATGTTACTCCTTTCGCTCTTAAAGCTATGACTTCCTGAAAATCGTTATATATTGTATTGTAACTTATTTTTCCCATGATGAGCCTCTTGAGAGCTGTTTATATGTTCTTTAAGCTTTTACCTTTCCGGGGATGACATCTGTATATAACCCCTTTGTATTTTAGATTTGTCCTTGACAGTGAATGTGCGCAACTGCTATATGACTTTCAAACTACATGTAATTTTTTCGTATTAAATAATGAATGTGCTGGCTATGAAGGAGCAGGAAAGAAGCAAAATTGCAAAAAGGGTAACAGGCCTATCAGAACTCAAATAAGAGAAAGAGTCCTGTACTTTTAAATTATTACACAGTAACACAATGCCTGAAGAACAATCGTTTGGTAATGTTAGTACGTGGCACTTACGTCTAACACAACTGTTTTATTGGCTATTATAGGAGGTTACAACTACATGATTCGGCCCTATCCTTGGGCCATCTTCAGGTTGTATCACGAGACTTAGAGTAAGCTACATTAGCATGCTATCTATTGGTAATAGGATTTTGGACAGCTCTCCTTATTCCACTAGCACCGCACCAAACAGCACACAAGCCACAAGCACCAACACGAAAGAAGATGAAAGAACACAATTGACAAAAGTGCATAATCAGAATAAGACAATTAACAAAGCCAAGACAAAATATGGAATAATTGCACATATAAGTATAATAAGTGTTATAAGTTATGCAGTTACCCCCGTTAGAGAAATTGCCTAAAACATACAAACCATGACAACCCACAGCAATAAGGAGAGCTGTCCAAAATCCTATTACCAATAGATAGCATGCTAATGTAGCTTACACTAAGTCTCGTGATACAACCTGAAGATGGCCCAATGATAGGGCCGAATCATGTAGTTGTAACTTCCTATAATAGCCAATAAAACAGTTGTGTTAGACGTAAGTGCCACGCACTAACATTACCAAACGATTGTACAACACACAACGGGGATGACGCACATAAGAATCCTGAAGAACAAATAATGTTTTTACTCCTTTTGTTAATGTATAGTATACTGCTGTTTTTGCGCGTGTGTGTGTGTGTGTGCACGCGTTTAAGCTCTTCTAGAACATACTTGTTTTAATAGACTTAGAACTACACCACGATACGGCGTGCTTATATCAACTAATCATACTTTTTAGCATCTTGGCATCGATCTTTTTTTTTTCCGGGCAATAAGCAACAGCGTGACAGTGGTTGTTAATTTATATAATTTATATTTGTGTATCTGTCCGTCCGTGTGTGTAGCACTTGTATGGTGAGACCTTTCGCAACCTGCCAGTCAACTGGAAGGATGAGACGCTTCTCTTCCACAACGTCAGACCGAACCATAACACCAATGTTCGCTTCGCAAAAACACTCTCTGTAAAGGTTACTGGGCAAAACAACATTTTAATGCCTAGGGGTTGTTATATGTACAAGCAAGTTTAACATAAATTCTGCACTTTTTCTGCACGTTGTTTTTCTATGTTCCATATGTTTTCACAGTAAGCAAAAATTACTTCCTGGTACTGTATACATGGGATTTTCTGAGATGTTCAGGCTGAATCATACTTAACGTATATTAATTATAGGCTTTAATGTGTTAAATAGGTTTGGTATGTCTTCCTGTTAAGATTGATGAAGAGAACGTAAAAGTGGTATCACGGATAGATACAAAATTTTGCGAGAGAAAGAATTTGAGTTCTGGACTGCATCGATTTAATGTAATTCTTACTGTACGTGAACATCAAATAAAAACTTGCCATTGAAGGCGTGGAATTCGGTAATTTCTGTTTAATTTGTGAGTGTTCTTGGCTCAAAAAGGAATACAAGGGAAGCTTTCCGGGGCTTTTTTTCGGGGGGGGGGGGGGGGTTACACATGCGAAGCTATCGACGGATTTAACCTAAAGCCCAGTGGTTACTTTACGTACCACCAGATTTAAAATTCATAAATTCTGCGTCCTGCCCACAGGGTGCATTTATGTGTTTTGTATAGATCTCAGAAAAAAAATAGGCATTTTATCTCTGTATAAAGCTCGAGTGAGTGTGCTTATTGCGCGGTACGAGTTGAGTGTTTAAATATCATTCGGGTTAATTGTCGTCTTTAGGGTCAAGACCATTAATATGGAGTTCTCACACTGAAGTTCTCTGGTGAATATTACGATAAAACAAAATATGTTATTCTGCGCAGAGCAATATTTGAAGTGTGACTGGATTTAGAACAATGGATATGTGTCTGAAAAGAATCCAAATCATAGTACCGTCTTTGAAGCCTGTTTTGGACATTACACAACAATCCTTCATTTGCATCTCATTTTTTATAAAATCTATGCCAATAATATGTGACAAACCTCAAATAATGCAGTTGGAAAAGTGTGTACTCCGTGATATGGGCAGTAAACACTTACTGACTCATTTCGTGGATCTGAAGAAGTACCTATCTGTGCATTAGGAAGTGGCTTCTTTAAGCGGTTTATGACTTACGGTTTCTACTACTGGACATTAAATAACTATTTTGAATTTGGTGATAAAATATTGACAGATTATTTAGATGACACTTTCAGTGCAGTCGTGACCTCAATGGGAGACTTTTCTGTCTGAAGCAGGCGAAAGCTGCATATAGTAGTTGAAGAATAAAAGACCAACTTGAAGTCACTTGCTATTTTATTTCACTTCTTATGTACTCAACAGGTTTCGGACATTAATATATCCATCATCTCCCACACAACGAACCGAGAACAAAACGACCGATGTAGTAATTCAACAGCACAGTCGCAAGCTCCTGATGATGGATATATTAATGTCTGAAACATGTTGAGTACATAAGAAGTGAAATAAAATAGCAAGTGACATCAAGTTGGTCTTTCATTCTTCAACTATTACAATGATGCACGGTCCAATAAACGTAATATTCTGCGTATAGTAGTCAGAACCAAATAGAAATTATTCATTGCGACAGTGTGCTGCATATTCTGTGGCAGTACTTTCTATGTTACGTGTCTTCTCATAGAACTTCGAGATGAAGTGGTTTCTTTTGGTTTAAAAAAAATGGTGGTGTACCACACTGTCTAAAAATCCACCATTACCACTTCCATATTACCAACACAACTGAAAAATGTCTTTAGGTACAGAAAAACAACGAAAAGTAGAGTAAAATTAAAACAGTTCACAAAATTATAGCCTATTTGAATGCCAGCAAAACCCAAATGTTTAACTCCATTGTCTGTGCTGTTCTGACCCAAATCCATCCATTCACCTTCTCCTTCTCGGCTTCTAAGCTGCCTAATTTAGAGGGGGTTCTTAATCAAAATTCTTTATACATTTATTTTCTGACATTTTAAATATTTGCATAGGCCATCGCAAATTCCCGACTTATAAAATATGTATTTCTTAAAAGATAAATAATTTACGTGCGTGAAAGCGTCTTGGAAACTGTAGTAAAAAAATATAATACTGCTTACTTTTTTCTTCTTTATTTAAAGTTACTCTATGAATTTTAAAGTATAATAATTTTTCTGTGGAATGCTGCCGTAATTATGAATAATGGTTTTAAATAAGTAATTTGAATTATTTTAATGACCTGTCCATGATCTAGATATTCGGATTGAGAAAACTTAAACTCCTTCGAAAATTTGTCAGCATAACTGGACACACATATAAAATGGCAAATTATTCGTATGAAAAAGAAATGTTAAGCACTATGCATCGTGCAGTTTTATGTGGCTGTAATGTACTACAGTTGTCTGAAAGTAAAGTCGTGGCAAATTAGAAGGGAAGGGGATAATAATGTTGATGGTGACAGAAGAGGGTAACAAGAATAGAAAAGTTGTAAGAACATAAAGAACGAAGAGGAATACAAATAGGAGGAGTTTAAGAAGAAATAGGAAGCACAGTGTAGAATGAAGAAGACACAGAACACGAATAAACGTTAAGCCTAGGAAGAGGAGGTGTGGAGAAGGAGATAGATACCTGCCATTAGAGGATTTTATCACCAGAAATTCTGGTCCTTGCGCGGCCCCAAGATTCCTTGGTTTAGGATTCGTTATACATAACCTTTCTCTGTGTCTTTGTTTGACTCGTACTTCGTTTGAAAACTGCTCTCTGAACGCGGGTCATTTAATTCGGGTTAGTTGGTCTGAGACCTGACGCATTATCATAACAGGTAGAGAGGCTCTGAGACTGCGTGCGTGCCTGCGTACGTGTGTGTTTTCAATTGGTAACGAGAGACGACTTATCTGATTGACCTGATCCAGAAGCCGTATCACGTTCAAGCTGCCGGTCATAAATATCTGCCAACTTAGAATACAACCATAATTTATTGAAGACAAAGGGCCGAAATACAAGTGTACAAGGATTTCTCTCGTCAGTTAAAATATTGAGCTCCGTGAGAGAAACAGGAATCCAAATTAAGTCACTCTCAAATTAAGGTTTTGCGAATTCTGCACCTAGATAGTTCAGCCAATGGTGACTACAGGACGAAAATCAAAGTTCAGTTCTCTGCAGAATCCGGGATTTGCCGTTCAGCTGAGTCCACAACGACTGTGTGTCTCACCCATCCACCGCCATGAAGCAGATCTGTCAAAGTCTGGAATACGTGGGCTTTACAGTCTAAAGGCCTAGACTTTATGGCGGTATCTTAGGTTTTGCATTATTATAAATGTTTATATGTGTCAGAGGTTTCATGGATGCATGCTTCTGTGAAATGCTATAGAAGGGTTGGTCCTTAAAAAAAATAATTCTTCAAGTCAAAGAAATAAGATGATATAAATCTGAGGCAGCGGAAAGATTTCAGCTCGTGGAACAAACTCGGACTTCAAGGTTAAGAAAGTGTACAGCAGGAAGTCCGTCTGTTCGGGTTGTGTCTTAATGCTGTATTATGAATGGTACGCGAGCTGCGGGACGCGAGTTTGAATCAGAACACTTCTTATGGAGAAATGCTTTCGTAAAAGGTGCAGGTCATAACAATATCAGCTTGTCCGTAAATTTCATTTTAAAGCTACTAAAGGGGTTATGACATTTTTACTGGAAATTCACATTACTATTCCACAAGAGGTTTGCGATCCTTATTTTACAGCAAAGTCAGAATAATTCCGCATGCAAGAACAGCCACACAGTGATTACGCAAAATTGGATTGAGGCGACCTACAATTAGGGTGCATTTTTTAATTGATGGGAATTTATTTAAGGGCAACCCAGTGTAAGGTGGATGAGAAGTTCTTCCAGCAGCAAGATTACATTGTTCCGAGAAAGCAGTTCTCTCCCTACTGCTGTTACTAAAATCTTCGTACCATTTTGAGGAAATGACCTAACTGCATGGAGCTTATTAGTTTTTTAGTGTTGTCTGGAAGGAATTGGGTGGTTCTCTGTTTCCACATTCTAATTTCTGTGGGTACGTCCCATTGACTAGCATACAGCTTGCTGACATTAAATGTAGGGCTATATTGCCGAAACATTATTATTCAGATTTAGAACATTTCAGTGTTTCCCTTTTGAATTATTAATTATTTATCACTGTGTAATATTTTATGAATTTTCACAGCCTTTCTTGTACATTGCCTTATTTTATCATGTTCACAGAGATAGTTGTAGTTGCGTATAGAGTTTTTGTGGAATGAATTGAGATTTTTTAGGGTTATAGAACACGACTCGATACGTACTGCTCGATACTTTCTAGTGAATCGGGAAATAGATCAAGTTGTGTCATGTTTGGGACGTTACTACCACCAGTCAAACGCAGCGACCGAGAGATTGTAATTATGCACAACATTTACACGTGCTTGTTATGTCCGCTGACGTCTACGCTCGTGATTATATGTAAAAAATTCACCGTAATAATACAACAAACACTAAGGTGCCTAGAAAATCATTCCCCCTCCCTTATAGTTTAGGACCTTTAATAGAGGTTAGGGCATATCACATGGTATAACATGGACCCTATGACATGGTACAGACACAGTATTTTGTGAAATGCATTGCGCCGTAAGAATTCGAATTCGATTCACTTCAACATTGTGAAGTTTGAGACTTGTACCAGTGTATGAATACTGCATTCTGATCTCTCCCTCACTAAACAACTGCAAGCTATCAAGTATCACTCCGAAAGAGCTAACTTGTTTGGATTCTTCATGACGGACAGCGCTGAGAGATGAGTTTAAGGCATGTCATTTCCTCGACTTTGTATCCTAATGGCGTATGAGATATTCCGTGAAGGAAAGATGAGTTCCATTCATTTGAAAAGTCTCAGCAATTGTCTTCTTTCTGAGTCTTGTAAACAACTGCATGCTTTCACCTGATAGGTTTGCCTCTTGCTGGATTTGTTGCCGTGAATTCTGACTGCCCTCAATGACGGGCTGTTTGCGGACACCTTCCCACTCATCACACACAAAAAAAAATCGTGTGTATGTGTTCTTAGTAATGAATCAAATGAGGCTATAATAGGGCAGTCTTGTCCATTCTTTTGTCTGTCCACATATGTAATTTCTTCACTAAGATCATTAGAAAAACCTAGATGTAACTGAAAGAATAATATTAGAGAAGGGGTGCGTAGGTCCCAGGTGCTTGATCCCCAGGCTACTAAATTTCTTGCGGTGGCGCCTAATATTTTCAGCTTATTTATTACAGGTTGTCCCCTACACTTAAAAAAGAGAAAATCAGCTTCTATGCACCGAGCAGAAAGCGCCAGATAACAGCGATGTTGGATCCAATTAATGCAATTTGCTTCTTTCTTCTAAAATTTGGAATCTTTGTGGATCCAAGAATTAGAATGCATATAAAACTCATAAGTGTGGTCTGAATTGTTGTGACTCAAGAAAGGGACCAATGGTATAACTCTGTCTGCAAGACAGTGCTTACTCAGGTTTCACGAAAAGCAAGAATTACCTGCAACAGAGCGTTCGTCGGCTTCTCCGGAGGCATTGAGTCCATGGAGGTGACAGACTTTGCTGTTACAAGTCATTGCTACACAGATACGACTGTCCTTGGGTAGGTTCATTATGTGTATTTGTGAGGCGACATGACGATAATTCAACCGCTGCTTTGTGCAGCGTACCGCGAGTGAAGGGACGATGAGTGGAGCAATCAGGTTATTGGTACAGTGTCTGTGTCTGGTTGTGAGAGACAGGAAAGGAAATGTGAAAACGAACGAATAAAGAACTGAAGGAAGTAAGAAAATATAGGGAAAACTAGGAAAGATGTACGGAATATGTGAATATAGAAGATAAGCAGAGGAAGAAAGAAACAGAACGTGGAAGAAAAAATAAGTACAGAAACGAGGCAGTGAAGGCAGAGGGACAAGAAGTAAGAAGAAGTAAAAGAAATGAACAGGTTATAAAGAAACAAGGAAAGAAACAGAGAGAGAATAGAGAGAAGTGGGAAGTAATATATACAGATGATGTGCAAGTTGAAACGAACAGTGATATCTGTGACGTTGTCACATCTCCACGAGATACAGCGTGTTTGTGGATATTCACTCACATGGCGGCCACTCCTCTTTCTTTCATCTTGCGTTCCCACCCATCGTCATCTTTCTGTAGCCTACATGCGTACAAGTCACCTCACACATTCATACACACGTGCGTACATGCGGTTCTGTGATACAAGCTAAACACAGTCCTGCCTGCCTCCGAGAAGTTTTGTAACGGTAGGTCGAGTCGCAACCCGGTCGGAGCAACAAGGATCTAACTCTGCAGTAATGTCGGCCATTACGTCTAAACCCATTTTCGTGCCTGGTATTTTGCGCGACTTTCCTCGCTTTACCAAGCGAATTCCAGAACATTACCTTGAAACAGCCGGTGTTTCCGGTTATTTACAGTTACGTATACAGTAGTTTCCTTCAAATCGTGGTTTTGCGTATCTTAGATATCATTATGTTCCGGCAGAAATATTTCTCATTTCGCTCCTCGTAAATGTACAGATTAGCTCTGGTGACCACCCAGCATTCCGTTTGATTGTTACCGGATTTCAATGAAATTTAGCTTTAGTCACGTAAACTATAATTTCTTGAAATAAGATCTTGTCCCTTCTGGGATGTTAGGCAGCGTAGTTTGCTGGTTGCTTATCGACAATTGAATGTCGCCAAAAACTCAAACGGACATACAGTCCAGGAAGAACTCATTTCTTCTTGGATGGGACGAATATGTTATCCCGAAACTTAAGGTAACCCTCCACCACCACCACCACTCTCCGCCACCCAATATCCCAGTAAAGTGAAGACCTCAACTAAACCATGGCGAAAACTTGGAAACTGGTTGTGAGGAAAATTGTATTACTTTTTCTTTCGTTCGTGTCCAATACGGAGGCTAAGTTGTTCAGTCATTATGAGACTATTAAGCCTATTTATTGGTCTACAAACTGGATGACAAGGGTTCGGTCCTTGGCAGTGGTAGACATTTTTGTCTTCGCCACTACGACCAGATCGGCTCTGGGCCATAACCACTCTAATTCTGATTGTTAGTGAGGGCCCATTCTCTAGGGTTAAAGCTGTAAGGAGCATGAAGCTGACCACTCTGTTTCATCTAGTGCCAATTTTGGCAGTGCGTAATCGTTCATCAGTCTTCACAACGTGGTGTTTAACTGAACACAAGAACTCTTTCACCCTTACTGCCCGCAAAATTCAAATATAAGGTTACAAATATTTAAAACGGACCATCTTGTGGGAATTTTGTAATAAAGAATATAAACTTTATTAAGATCTAGAGCAAACTTCCTATTTGAGGTTTTTTTTCAGCGCGATGAATATTTAAGGAGATAAAGCAATTTTTTTTAATTCGTGCAGTGACAGGTTTATCTATAGAGTGGTTAATTTTGATAAAAAAAATTTTTTTTCGCAATAAATAAGCCTCAGGCCGATCGCGGTGGCCGTGCAGTCTAAGGCGTAGGTCGACGACTGCTTCACTGCTAGGATTGTGGGTTCGAATATCGCGGAGCGCATGGATGTTTCGTCTCTTTTGTTTGTTGCGTATTGTAAAGTTAGTGGCCTCTGCGACGAGCTGATCTCTCATTCAAAGGAGTTTCACGGTGTGTTTGTGTGTGTGTGAGATTGTGATTTAGTAATATCGAAAAACGAGGTGGCCTAGGTTCAAGATGGGATGTAACACCATAGAAAAACAAAGAAAGAAAAAAGGTTCATGAAGTGAGCAAAAAAAGTTTAGATGGAAAGAAGAAGCACACTTTCCTACTTTTATCCCATTGCTCTCTGCCAGGTAGCTATGCAAGGAACAAATCAACACGTTCATGTCGGCCTGACGCACTGCCATTCTGCAGCTATACATCTGTCTAATTAAGTTGCTCAGAAAGAAGAAGGGAGTCTCCACATTTACGGTTTTGTTCTTTGAAACAGGGTGCTCAGGACGACTCAAGTCACTCGTCTAATTTAAGTACTGTTCTGTGCTTCGTATTTTTGATATTGTGGAATTGCGCTTAGGTATTTATTTGGTTCTTTTAGGACCCTATAACTGAATGTTGCAACAATAGAATACAGGTGCTTGTTGTTGTATGAAAGCGGACTCCGCCACCTTTTGTTAATTTCTCGTAAGAAAGAGTAAGAAATAGTCTTAATGAGAAAGGTTTATTGATTATTTATATGGCAATATCCTGACCAACGTTTACATTTCGTCTACGTTTTTATCTAGATAGTGGATTATGTTCTACGTTGCAATGAAAAGCTGTTTTCCAACGATGAAAAAGACAAAGCAACTCTACACCACGAAGGATTATATCAGCCTGAGGTAAAAATTTAGTTGTCCATCAACACGAAGAGAAGTGGGAGTGAAGGCATAGGTCTAAACATTCTTATCCTGCGACCTAGGCGGAGATTAATGGGCAGCTACACGCTCCGATCGCTTTAGCTGGAGAGTAGAACAAAGAGTAGGAGTTTGGTGGGAACTCACAGCTGGTCTGGACATGATGGATAAGAGATAATTCTTGACCATACTGGGAATGTAACCCCGGACCATCCGGACCATAGCTTAGTCACTATACCGACTACGCCGTTTCGGTCTCTGGGGCTCCTTCCTCTTGGTTAGAGCGGCCGGGGCATGAAGATAACCACTCATCTCCACTTAATGCCTAGGTTAATTATGACTGGAGCTTTATTTACAACTCGCATATGTCTCCATTTCATGCACAGTTATAACTCTAGCTTATGTAGTAATGAAATTTCCTGTTCCACAAGTAGTGGGGAATTACTCAACGAAATGAATGGCTTGTGCTTCTCAATACGAATTTTGCTGCTTGGAATTTCAGTACATTTGCGTGTGCGCTGTTATTGAAATCTTAGTTGTAACACAAAATTGAAGACTTTGATTACTGCTACTGTTTTTTATATACAAGACCCGTCAGACATTTCTGAGCTGCCTGTCTACAGTTTTTATTGGGGAAGGGGCTCGCGGTCAAGTAAAGCAAATTGATACTACGCTGAAGCTATTCCTCGTCCGACTGCAATCCACGTTCGTCGTGTCAGACCCTCTGGTAGTGAGAAGCGAAGGATCAACACAGCTAACGCGAAGGTCGGTCACTGGGCGCATACCTGATGCTCTTCCCTCCTCAGAAATATTCTAAGATCATTTCACGATATTATCATCTTGTTCCTTCTCTGTCATCAAGGTGAGGTTACCCTACGAAGTCCACCCTCCCCCCCCCCCTCTAACCAAGAATTCTGCTCGTGTCTTTGTCTCCCCTTGCCATGTGCATGTCCCGTGTTACGCTTTACTAAACCAAACACACACACACACACACACACACATGTAGCACACAGAATTCAAAATCCAGCACAGAAATTGAGTCTTCCAAGAAGTTGTATGCAACGAGGCTTTCCCATTCCACGTACACGAAATATACGATTCATAAATATCATCTTGTCTATTTAACTACCCCACATTCCCTCATCTTATTCTCGGTTTGCCACGTCGTCTCTTTCCATTGAGTTTCCTCACTGAGATTCAATATAAATTTTTACCTGCCTCATCCGATCAACATGTAATGTTATTCGACTAGCTAAACTAATTCTGCAGTAACAGAAACACTAATTACAAAACATAGCTTTTAACGCAATCCTGCGGCATGTCCATCCAACTCGCACACTGGTCAGTTTATTTTGATATGCAACCCGGTTTGTTGCATGTGTGTCGTTCGGAGATTGAACTGAGGACTGGGAGAAATATAAATGTTCCGAGGTGGAATTTCAGTCTCTGAAATTTCAACTGTGTCCGCACAGCTCGACCTCGTGCTGTGACCTTAGAGTGACATCTGGTTATGCCAGTGTTTCCCAACATTTTTCCATGGAGAAACTCCTAAAACAATTTTTCTTATTCCCAGGACTTCCCACTTATGATAATGTTTACAGGCCCCCTGCCCCCGCAAAAAAAAAACAGTGATTTGTTACTCCATTATGACCACTTGCCGGAAAAAAATTTTCGTTGTATGTTGAGGGATAGTTGGACTCTCGCGCTATTAGAATTTATTCATTTATTCCACGATTTCTCGTGGAACACCTAACAAATTTATGCATAAACCTGGTTGGGAAACACTCGGTTTTGACATGGGATTTGTGACACAGTTGTTTAGGCGAAAGCAGAAAATGAAAACACCGTAAGCAGAATGTCTTTAATTTTAAATATGCAGGCTTCAACTTGAGTCTTGGACCTGAAACACAAGTCTTGTGTACATGGTGAAGTAAATAATTATTAAAATGTTAATATGAACAATTTGGGCGTAAACACGCAGGGATATTTTGAGTTTAACAGAAACAATATTAATATAGGAATAGCGCCTTAAAATACAGGCTACTACATCTTCCCAGCTGCTTGCAATTTTTAATTTGTCGTTACTTAACCTGTGTAATTGTTACCGCTTCTTGAAGTAATATTTAAATAATAATGAGCAAATGCACTTTCAAAATGATTTTAAAAGTGTATGGCCGCTTGATTCCTAGGATTGCGGGTTCGAATCCCACTCGTTCAGAGGCGCCCTACCGGATGTGTCTGTGTGTAGGTGTGTTTGTATGTGTGTGTGTGTGTGTGTGTGCGCACGCGCGCGCGGACATGTATGTCTGATTGTGTGTGATTTAGAAACCTCAGAATGAGGCGGTCTACACCCGATTTTGGCTGTAGCGCCACAAAAAATTAATTTTTGTTTTCCTAAATTACAAGGGCTTAAAGGGGACACTGACCCCTCTGGAACCCTTCCCTTCTTATAACACCATCACCCGTACGTCAGTAGTTGATTTGAAGCAAAAACAACCCTTTGAAGAAACATGCGGTTTTTTCAGTGTTGTAGACCAGGAAGTTCTAAGAACCTTTATGATGACTGTTATTAGGTAGGAAAGGAAAAGGTTTGGGGGGCGAATCTTAAAGTAGCTAAATGGTTGTGTGTTTCTATACGTATCCTTTCCACAGAGTGAATGTTGTCCCTTTTCATGACCAGATCAACAAATTTTTCTTAGGTTTATTAACAGTTGGTTTGTGTGTACTTCCTAAGACATGAATACCTCATAATACATTAGATTGTCCAGACCGTTGTTAACAATTTGCATATCTGCCTATGGTTTCAAAATATTCGGAAGAGTCTGTGTGGCTCAATAGCAGTGGAATGTGCTCAAGAACCTAATGCTTTCTTTTGTCATCCGTACGATTACCGACAAAAGATTTCCCCATTCCTCCAAAAATTGAAATATTTTGTGCTTGGGCACTATGCATTTATTTATCGGTACTCCCATTAAGTCAGTTTATGCCTGACAATATAAACAGAAGCTGAGCGAATAACGGTCTTGTCAGGATGTGTAAAAATATAGTAGTGGCTTTCTTTGATATGGTGTCCTGAAATTTGTCTGGGTAGAGTGATGAATACTATGAAGAACTTTCGTCGTGATAGGTTATTTACGGGTAGATATTTAAATTTTCATCATCCCGAATACGAACCATAATTCACACTCACTTGACCGCCACATTCGTAAGTTTTGCCGTATGGAGACACGTTTTACAAGACGCGAATTATGAATACGTAGCACATCTACATTTGCGTTCAGTAAATAATAACTACACATTCGTGGCTTATAAGATCTAATGAGTCGATAGCTATTTAGAGAAGGAAGTATCTAACTGGAATAAAACTGTCATTAAAAACTTTTAAAAATAAGAGCTGGTTGACACTGACTCGTGGTGAGTTTCGATTTTGGGCTTATGCGACAGCAGGGATGCACCTGTGAGGTACAGGCTTGTACTCGTATATCGTGATTAGCTGAATAAGCGTTGTTTATGGAGTTACTGGCTTATAGATCATGATGAGCACAATGAGTACTTTTGCATGCAGTTACTGAAGTCAGGCGATAGTATCAAAGCTGTGCGTTATTACGTCTTTGTAAGACACTCTTTCTTTCTTTCTCTTTCATTAATTTTTTTCTTCACTTATTCTGTGTTTTCTCCTTGAAAACATTGTAGTCACTACAGGTCATGTTTTTCATAGAATGAGATTAAAAGCTTATTCTGGTTTTCTGTGATGTGGTACCGTACTCTGGCATGAAACATGTACATAAATATACCAGGCTGCACGTCGTCATACTACATATTACAGTATGAATCTTCGCTGCTGTATAAATGCCAAATCTTGATTCCAGAAAAAAAAGAAAGGATCTTTTGTTTATTTGAAGTCACTTCTACCCAGGCAGATGGTCGACTGATACAGGCAGCGAATGACGAGGGTAATCGGTGCTTTTATTGAGTCATGAACTGTGTACTTGTCCAGTAGAAATCAAGTGCGACACCAGTTTGCCAGTTTTTTAAGTTTACATACTGAATAAGAGATATGAAACCAAACGTGGAAAGCAGCTGTAAACATTGAATTCATAAGTGAAATTGTTGCACAGACAAAGTTATTATTCATGAAAAGCACTGTAGATGAATGCAGTTAAATGTTAAGTTGGTGACCGAAACCCTCCCCCTTCTTCCACACACCACCCACGACCACTAATTTTAATTGTTTATAGATTAAAGTGTTCTCCTAACATTTACCTAACTTCTGCCCACAACTGCCAGTTTTGTCTTTCGTTTTCTCTGTAAGAACATGATATTACATGATTTCGTCTAGAAAGACGTTTGAAGGTTGAATCGTTTCTGCTACAAGAAAGGTCATCTTGACTGATATGTTCCGGACAGAACGGCTTCGCACCTGTGAGCAGTAAAAAAGAGTTTCGGTAAAACATACAAAAAAAATAGAGCCGAAGAAAAGTAATGTCTCTTGGGTGTGAGGTACAGAACAACTGCAACGAATGTAAGAAGAAGTCTAATTGATATGCTGCCCATCTGGTACACTACAAGGTCACTGATTTCATGTTCTTGGTATTCTACTTCTCGTCTACTCCGCGTCATTCTTCTTCACCTTAATTTTATTATCCTCCTCTTATTATTTTCTGGTTTACTTTTATTGAAACCAACGAAATAAAGCAAGTTAAGTTGCCTCATGCGACGTTCAATGACAAAGGCAAAGCTGTCCCGTTACATGCCAGGCTGGCATAGAGGAGAGAGAGGTCAAGGTATAGATAGTTCTACCCATACTCGACCCCGGCCTTAGAAGGGGGTGGGTGGGCAGTCCTAGGTCCCGACCACTTTAGTGCAGAGAAAGAGACCGGGAATCCATCGTGCAAGAGGCTGAATGTGCCTCGGGGCCAGTTTGTATAGGTCCGGAATATCTCCCTCCACCGGCGTTCAAACCCCGGACCGTCCAGTCTGTTACTAGTCGCTATACCGTCTACACTCTCCCTGTAGCCTGACATATTACAATGATAATAATAATAATAA
>Ga0123354_10002928_pt1 | contig 23157 bp, 12 predicted proteins | sample TergutLab28metaG_2_FD_97872 | JGI IMG/M metagenome (GOLD analysis project Ga0123354, IMG submission 97872) | Labiotermes labralis P4 segment gut microbial communities from Petit-Saut dam, French Guiana - Lab288 P4 | ecosystem: Host-associated > Arthropoda: Insects > Digestive system > Gut ... | reverse complement strand
TCTCCCCCCGTTGTCCCCCACCTTTTTTTTTTCTGTTTTGTGTTTTTTTTTTTTTTTCCCCTTTTCCCTCCCCCAATTTTCGTTTTTTCACCCCCCCGCCCCCCCCCCCCCCCCCATGAATTTAAAGTGCATGTTTTTTATTAAAGAAGGTTTGCACGCCTGAATACCTGATATATTTCTCCAGTAACTTGTATAGATCTTGATATTTTTTATGACACCTTCTTCGCACGAACATATGATGTAATACATATCATCAGATTTTAAAGGAATCTTTGAAAACGTAGTCACTGGACAAATATTTTAGTCACTGCCCAAGATTTCTTTCTTCCTGTTATGATACTACTTTTCCTAAACACCTTCTTGCTAGGCATTAGACAGTGGGAAAAGAATGAATTTGAAGGAGAACATATCACTATATATATTTCAGTCATATACCATAGTATCCCTTTGTGTAGTTATATTACTATTCCTGTCAGTACAGTTGTGTCATCATGAGATGAGCATGTGAAGTCACTTATTGTATTGCTTTAACTTAACATTATACATAATAGCATGCCCCTTTCATGAAATTATATTCCTATTCTGCTAATTGAGAGTTCTGTATATTTTTTACAAGTGCTGGTGGCAACTGAGAACCTTAAATGTTCTTAGACATTTTTGTTGGCACATTCAGTGGCAGACCCTGCATCATGTGCTGATTGTTCAGTCCAGCTGTATGTTTGATATGTAAATTACATTGTAGACCATCACCTAGCAGTTACATTTCCTATGTCATGAAATGACAGATTGTTACAATTGAGTAATTTTGTTGATCTCATCTTCTTTGAACATCATGCTCTATGTGCCAAAAGTGACTGAGGAGATTGCTAGAACTCCAAAATCATACTCCTCAATGCTGAATGAAGATTAATCACTTGCCATAATGTTTCAGTCACAACTGGTCGACACATTGTTTAAGGCATGCTGACATGAAGTTTAAAAAATATTAATTATGACATTTCTGACAACTGGCAGAGTTAGGCCAATGATGGCATTGTCCAATGAGTCTAGTATTGAAAACTGGCACCATATTACATTTGCTATGTTTTCACTTACTGTTGATCAATACCGTCTGTGAGACATGGCTGACTGCTGTGCCCAAATTGCTGTTTACGATATATAGTACATTTTGAAGCTCCCTGTAAGAGTGTGTTAGTGTTTATTTTTGTCATCAATAGATGGCAGCTGTGTGTACTTCTGTGTATTTTTTTGTCCAGTGGATGAATTTTGTTTATTTATACACACCAAATAAGTGTGGAAGTGAGAATATGTAACAACAACAATAACAACAAATAATTGCAATAATTTCAAGGTTGCTGCAAGGACAGACATGGTGCCAGGAGGTTGACCTCAAACATTCCTGTTAATTTGACAGCTTAGCTTTCTGCTACAAATATGAGTATATATTGTACTTCTGTGTTGTAAAGCTATCTTCCTGTTTTAAAGTTTTAAGTTTGGTTATGTCTTTTCCTATCACGCTTTTTCACCTTAGAATGTAGTTTGAAGTGAAAGTACACACGTACTTCAGGTTAATCAGTTTTGTATTCTGAAGGTAAAGAAATATTATTACAGAAGCCCATTTCTTTTGGCTGGAATTCAGAATTTCTCCTTCAGTGCATGACAGTGTATTTTGTTAAATAGTAATTTTCCCCTTGTACACGTTTTGTATGTACATTTGTTTGTTTGTGAGAGACTGTGTGCATGTGTGGTGGTGGTGGTGGTGTTGGTGGTGGAGGGTTATATACTAAAGATACAGGTGCAGTTTATCTTGTTTCTTTTCAATGTACAGCATATATGAACTGGCTGAAATTAAGGTTGGATGAAATTTTGTTGTGGTCACTGGGAAGTTAATTTAATTATGTAAGAAGAGCAGACATTATGTGTAGCCTTAACATTTCCCTGCCAGTGAACCAACTGAACTGATGAGGCAGATTAGGCTGGTTTTTCTGCTAATTTAATGTTAATCATTCCTTATTGTTTTTATGCAGTCTCAGAGAATTTGCTTAAAACTTCCCATGTCGAGGCCCATTTTTGGATCATCGTCTTATAAATGTTTATATAATTTTAAATGGATCTCTGTGCCAGGTTATGTTATTAGTTCTTGGGTTACTACACCAGCATTTTAAAAGTAGCGTAATTTTTAGCATATTCAGCCGTCTATATTCCAGTCATCAAACAATTGATTAATTAATTAATTAAGCACCACATTATGAAAGCATATGGGCAGTGGAGGTATAGCGTAACACATTCTTAAACTCGGTACCAGATGGAGGAGAGAGGTCAGCTTCTTGTACCAGCCACTTTACTTTCGGAGAAAGTGCCCCTTTTACCCTTTCAGTAAGAGACTGGGCTGGCCCAGAGCCAGTGTGGATGCTTTGCAGAAGAAAAGAGTCCTTGCACCTACCAGGAATCAAACCACAGTTCTGTGGTTATGTAACTTGTAGCCTAATCACTGCACTACTGAAGTCATAGATATTTAAAATATAACAAACATTTGCTTTTTTGCGAAGTGCTTTATTTTGCCAATGCAAGATTTGTGCAAAAACCAATACTTCAAGAAGTGCAGATGTAGAAGATACACATTATGTCATAAGCATTGTTGAAGAAGTTGCCATGTGGCCACCATAAGACAGGATGACATAATATTCACACGTTACTGTGTCGGTGCGTCCTCTTTCATCATATTTCTTGGTTGCAGATGATGTATCGAGCTTTGCACAAATAGTTATTCAACTGTTATTGCATTTGAAACATTTGAGGTCCACCAAGATAAAAACAACTAATAATTAAATAGCAATGGGCAGTAGAAGATACAAACTAAATGAGTGCAATATGTATGTTGTGTTATAGAAAAAATTAAATCTTTCTGATGAACAGATAATGTAGCATTATAACTGAACTTCAGATTTTTATTGTAGAATGAATCAAAGAATTGCATTCTAGTTTCAGTTAATTCAGGAGTAATAACATGTATTTCTTTTATGTACAGCATGATCCTTTCTATAGCACAGACCTCCTTGCTACAAAACAGAACCTTGGGTCTGATTAGATACAACCATATTACTCCACTTCATGGAGCAGAGTTCTTCTTGAGAGGCTAATATTTCCTCAGATGGTCATGAAATACCCACAATTTATGGAACCCAAATGTCCATTACCACATTCACAAGAGCCCATCACGTGACCCTATACTGAGCTAGACCATTTCATTGCATGTCCTGATCCACTGTTTCAAAGATTCTTTTTAATATTTTCCTCCCATCTTTGCCTAGGTCCTCCAAGTGGTCTCTTTCCCTCAGGTTTCCCCACCAAAACCCTGTGTACACCTATTTTCCTCCACTTAAGTGTCACAATCCCAGCTCATCTCATTCTTCTTGATTTGGTTACCCATATAATATTTGGTGAGCAGTACAGATCATGAAACTCTGCTTTATGCACTCCTCTCCACTCATCTGTTGCCTTATTATAATCAACACCTAAGTGTAAAGAATCCCTTGTGAACATTCTTAAAAGATAGGGTTGCTTGAATTATACCATCGCACGGTGGCACAGTTGGTTGAGGACTGTGCTAAAAGCCAGAAGGTTGTGGGTTCGATTCCCAATGGTGTCGTTGGGATTTTTCATTGACATAATCCTTCCAGCCATTTCAACCTCTAACAGAAATGAGTACCAGGAATATTTCCTAGGGGGTAAAGGTGGCCGTTGCATGTGGCTGATTGTCTTGAAATCTGGGAGTCTCAACCTCCTGAAACCCTCAGGGCCTGTCTAGGCCTGTACAGGAGTTGCTATACCTTTTAATATTATACCATATTAGGTTATGCAAAATGCATTTTTGTATAGTTTATGCATAGCAACATGTAAAAGAGCTTCATGTTTTGGTGGTGAAATACTGCTCTATGTCGCTGGTGTCAAGGAAAAAAGTAATTGCTGACATTTAACAAAATTGTGTTCAATTTCCCTTCAGGTCCACTTTTTAATAATGCAATGATTTGTGTAACTGCATAAATGTGTGAAATAAGGTTCTGTACCACCAAGCAATATTTCCACTTACATATCTATTCAAATATAAGAGAGTAGATTTCCAGACGGATGAAACTGATTTTCTTAAAAACTTTGATGTGTGCGCTTAGTGACTTTGCTTGCAACCAATGATAATTCAACATACTACATTACAACATCACTAGACCTTGTATTCTTTAATCGACTTACTGCTTCACTGGTCAGTGCTTTGTTTTACAAATGTTTGTGTGCTTGGGCAATTGAACATAACAATTTTAGAGGCAGATATACAGCTATATCTTAGGTACACCAAAAACTGTTGTGCCCAAGACCATAAATTTTTCTGTGTCTATGAATGCTAGAGGAATACTTGTCAACATTAGAGAACAAGATAAACTGCCTCGTTATAAGTATAGTAGTTGCAGAGTTGAGGTTTGTGCATGGGGTAATGTATGTGTTTGCTGTAGGCAAGAAGTTACGAGAGGCAACATGCGTAGAGACTGGAGCAATGGAGAAGCGTCCAAGTTACAAACAGAGACTACAGAACATGTGTTCATATCTGCAGCTGGTGATGGGTTTCTGGGTAAAACAATTTACTGTTTGTTTGAATGCTGTATCATGGCATGGCTGCTGGTATTGTCACTCACTTGGAACCTGCTTTACTTCACTGACATTCATAATTGGAACTGCATGTGGCATTTAGTCAGAATGTCTAAAGTCATGGGTTTGGAGGCAGATGTCGGAAAGATTCTACGTTATTTTGATAGGCGTATGCAATAAAGAAATTGTGGGTGAGTGATACTGCAAACATTGCATTTTGTTGGAACTGAAATTTTAGGAGTGGGGAAAGTGTCTGTGGACAAATATTTGGAGAAATTAAATACAAGAAACAGAAACAGTAAGTATGGGAATGCAAAAATAAACTTGAAATTAAAATTATGTAAGCATGAACCAATCTGTTGGAATTGTTTTGTAAGATTTGTTATGGATTTAGGAATGAAGAATGGCTTGATTTTGATAGATCTTCACATAATATTTATATTGTGATTAAAGGTAACTGGACATTAGCATGCATGGGGATACAGTGAGTTAAATAATACACTGATTAGAAATTGTCTTAAAAAGACATCTTTGGAAACAGACAGTGAAGGGATAAGTAAACTGATCTTAGATGGATAGTTAATGGAGAATTGAGATCGGACTGGCTCAGATGATGAACCTTAACAGTTTTGGTCCACTGTTAACCATTATTTAATGGGACTTAATAACTTCATTTGTCATATAGTAATAGAATTCTTGGGTTATGGCAGGGGCTATATTCTTGACTTGGCTGGAGCATTAAATAATTACAACATTCAGTTACTACAAGAATGTTACTTTTTCCATTACATTAATCATAAATTTATACAAAGGTCAGTATGACAGTAATGCCTCCTCTTTTGTTATTTATTTTTTTTCTTTTAAATGTGGTGCTGGGTATAGATTCTTGCTTTACCCACTGGATAAAGACACTGTCCAGCTCCACCAGCATCATTGATGCTCCAGTCAGTCACATGTGTTCAATGAAGTGACAGTGCAAATGGCAGTTGTTGATGTACATACTAGGCAGAGGGTGGTGACTGAATTTCTTACTGCAGAAGGCTCCAGTCTGATAGAGATTCATAGATGTCTGAAAAACATGTATGGTGAGGATGCCACGGATGTTCACTCATTTAATGCTGGGCTGGTCATTTAAAGAGCAGTGAAAATGACATTTATGACAGGCTCCTCATTGGCTGACCAGACACAGCAGTGGTGACAGTGACCAAAGACAAGGTTGATGTGCTAATTCAGGATGACTGTCACATCACAAGCGAACTGTTCACCACAGTAGGGATTGGAAAACCTGCAGATTTTGTTCAAGGTGAGTGCTGAAAATGCTCACAATCAAACACACATCAGCCCAGAAAAACACCTGTGCAGAATTTCTTCAGCACAGTGAGAAAGACTGAGATGATTTCTGTCAAGAATAATCACCAGTGATGAACCACTTACAAAAGGACAATCAATGGAATGTCATCATCGGTTGTCGCCATGCAAAAAAAATTCAAGCCGCAGACTTTTGTTCGTAAAGTCGGGGCTAGTGTCTTTCGGAACAGTGAAAGTATCTTGTTAGTGGAATTCTTTGAGAGAGGTGCCACATTCAATTCAGAGCAGTATGCACAGCATTTAAGAAGTTATAAAAACAAATTAAAAGGGTTTGGCCAACCAGGAAGAGGAGTCAAGTCCTCCTGCATCACAATGCTAGACCACACACCATTCAGCACACGAGCAGGCAATTGCAACAGTGGGGTGGACTGTTCTCCCTCATGTGCCTTACAGTTCTGATTTAGCACCCTCCAACTTCCATCTTTTTTGGCCCCGTGAAGGGTGCACTCCAAGGATGCTATTTTACAGACAACAGTGAGCTGAAAGGCAGGGTGTGTGTTGAGCTCCAGCACTTCAGCGAAGAGTTTTATGTGACCTGCTTAGAGTATCTCATGCAGAGGTGGAAAAAGTGTGCTGATAGTGAAGGAGAATGTGAAAAAATGATCTCAACTTTTTAAATGATGTACCTTTGGCATGTATAAATTTAATTGTACTTGAAGTTGGAGTTTCTCAGGAAAAAAAGGAGGCATTACTGTTGTTCCACCCCTCATATAAGTTTCTGATGATAGAATATATCATTTAAGAATATTTGCTTCTTGGACTTTGTCCATCGCTGGATGTTTTAAAATTAGTAAAAGTGAAAGATAAATAAATAGTAAAGGAAACAATGTGTGGGGGATTGATCCTTTCCCCAAACAGTAGTGTTTTATTTGATTATTCATTTTACTTTTTACTACTGTATTGATTTTAAAACACCAGGCAACAGGCAAAGTCTAAGAAGCAAATATCTTTAACTTTAGTCATGTATATTTACTGAGCAGTGTGGCTTTTATGGCTAAACACTTCTCCATTTACTGTTTGCTGTAAAGGAAGTTGCCATCATTGTCCTTCATCGTGATGTGGACTTCATACTTCAGTGGTGTGTGTATATGATTAGTACTCCCTTCCGGGATATGACATTGTGTACTGTGAAAATTATTTACTGTGCCGAAGCAGGATGTTCAGACACTTTCGAAGGTCCGTCTGGACAAGTTATCCTGATTGTTTTATAACAGCTGAAGAAGAGCTTTGTCAAAGACAGGAACAGGGACCCAAGGCTTCTTCTATGGTCAGAGGTTTATACAAGTGACCTACTGGACAGGCCAGTGGGTGCCACATGAGCACAGTGACGAGGGAGGCTCCATCTTCCAAGGTCACATGTTGACATAAATGACCTACCTAAGAGTACAGTTGGTGCAAACCAGCACATCGACCAGGGAGGCTCAATCCCAACATAAAGCAATCCAATCCAGTCAATTGGACTCATGCAAATTTGGCATTTTGTTGGAACCGGTCACTAGCTCCCAAGTGCCTGGGAGTTGGATTTGCATCTCTGACTACACAAGCAAGTGGGGACCCCTTCATTCACAAGGGGGGGCAGTAGCTCATTTGCATAGAATTTTGTCTGCAGAGGAGAAGATTGGCGATCAATTCCTGCCCAAGTCATTTTTTTCTTTAAATCACCTTGTTGGATTTTTTTCTTTAAATGACCTTGTTGGAAACAGTGTTTGGAGCCATAAAAGTTCTGTCAGTGCTGTTTCATGTGTCTGTCGGTGTTTTTTAGTAGTTTTCTTGTCCAGAAATGATCCAGGAGCTCAGAGATACTTGTTGTGCTTGGAAGTTTGATCTTGAGAAATTTACAACACACTACAGTGTAGTGGAACCATGAGCCATGTACGATTCACACAGAAAAACAAACTGCTCAATAGTACATACATGTTGGTGATCAGGTGGCGTTTGATATCAAAATTGAAGCAGTCACATGGCCCACCTACATCCCACATTGACAGGGAAGGAAACAGGTAGTAAAGCAACACAGCTGCTTACAAGCAGACTGCAGTTAAGGAGGCAGAAGGAGCAGGTGAAAAGGGGTGGATGTGATATTGATAAGCAGAACATTATAAATTCTTCGATATTCAATCGGTTCAAAGCAGCAAGAGCAAACAAACAACATGTTACCACTCAGACATTACAGCAATGGGGAATGTCAACATCTTTTCATTTCATATTTCCAGTGTTCCCCTTCAAAGCATCTTGAGGGTGGGTGAAGGACTTCAAGAAGAATTATAAAATCAGCCTTGCAATGTTTATTTTTTACATACAAGTTAAAAATTATGTTGAAAAGTTTCAGAATTGACCCAGTTCTTACCAGCAGCTACGTGTGAACTCTGTAGTAGGGAAGACTGTATAAAAGTACAAGCACTTACACATAACCAGTTTCAAACACCCATTGATGGTAATATGATAAAGTATGCATGGTAGGCTGCCAAACTGATAATATCATGTGGTGTGAAGTTTTCAGCAGCATCAACCTTGCATTTCCAGATGAAGTAATAGACTGCAAAATGCAAGTGCATCCATTGTTCTTGATGCTGCAAGATTTTGTCCTTTAATTGTGTCTACAACTAGTATTGTCCTGACTCCTGCAAGCTCATTGCCCTAGCCTGACATGTTATAGACACTGGAGGAATTTCCCTTAATGATAAAATCTTTAACACAACAGTGAATCTGTGTCTTACACCTTGTCCAAGCACTAGTTAATGTTAAATGTTTTGATAAAAAGAATTTTCAGATAAAATTGTTCACACAACAGTGGAACTCTGTCCAGCATTGACGTACTACTTATTGTTGCATGTGAACATGATTCATGTGTGTTGTTGAGCAATTTATTTTCTGTGTAAATCATATGTGACACACATTTCCACTACATTGTGCTAAGTGTCATTGAAAATTAGGTTGTAAATTTCCCAGAATCGAACTTCAAGCACAGAAGGTATCTATGAGGTATTGGGTCACTTCTGGACAAGAAAGCTACTAAAAACAATGACAGACATATGAAACAGTACTGACAGAATTTTTACTGCTTCTGTAATCCTTTCCAACATGGTGATTTAAAGAAAAAAGTACGACTTGGGCAACAGTCGGTTTGTGATCTTATTTTCTGTAGCCAAATTACGACTGAGTTGCCACAGACAACATGGCAGTCTCTCTGCTGACACACTATTTAAAGGGAAAATTAATAATGTTGGATATTTAGATATGTATTACAAAGAAACAATGGTGTGTCAACACCTAATGTTTTGGGAACAAAGAGGGAGTAGGATCCACTGTGACATTGCAAAACCAGAACCGAATTGGAAGAGATCAGTCGAACTTGTTTCTTTGTCACAGCTTGGCAGCCAAGCCTACCAACTCCACATGCAAGCATGTCACCTCAAGTGATTGGAAACTGTGCTATACCATGGTTGGAGTGACATTGTTTGTTATCTCGATCAGTCAATTAAGGGAGTGAGTGGTAGGGTGGATCTATCAGCTTGTGTAGATTTTTGTCAGGTTGGTTGGTTGGTTGGTTGCTCAGTCAATTTAAAAATCACATGACTAATAACTTGCATTCATTTATGTATATATTTAACAAAAAAGGGTGAGAGTTGGATAAAAATATGGTATTTCATTTGCTGAATTATTTCTCTTCATAGGTATATAACCCCCCTCTCCTTCCCCCCAAAAAAGTGGCTAAAAGTTAGATATAAAAATGTGTTATTTAATTCTCTCTGGGATTTTGTGTAGGGGTGTGCAAATTATATGTGTGGGTATGGTATACAAGTGTTTTCTTTGAAAAACTGACAGAAGTTACTGTTCATGATAGTGCTCCAGTGTAGTTTGTTTGTATAATTTTTACACTAAAGTAACTAGAGAATGAATCAGAAGTCCAGTGACTTTAAGGTGGCCACTGCTGACAAAGAACAAATTGCTCCTTGGTATTAATTACAATATTATGTCATGTGCATGCTTGCTTTTCTCATTTTTTCTGTGTGGAATGTATAATGACTTTTGCTTCAGTCATGGCTCATTCTGTGACAGATGCCATTTGTATGACTAACTTCTACTTCCTTCTTCAAAAATTACTGAGAGACATCAACTTCTCTGTGAATATTTTACTTTACTTCATTATTTTATGCTTCTGTTTTATGTTGCAGATGACGAAGGGATAGCAGAGTCAGGAATGTGAGTCCCGATTGCCCAGTGCCAACATCAGCGATCAGGTTACAAATTGTGTTACAATGGATAGTTAGGGAGTCCAGAAACTTGACACATTCTCAACATTGGAGGGTAAAATCTCAGTATGGTGTGGATATCATTAACAAAGCACTTCAGACTGTTTGTACAGAATTTTAATTACATAAATACATTTAGAGTAACATGGACAGTGACATTACAATAGAGAACAAATGCTGCTGTTTGAACACAAGTTGACCATGATGTCTTTGGGTTGAATATTAACCATAGGCTGTTTTAATTTATTTCTGGCGTTTTGTTGGAAGTGAGAGAATTTGAATCTTTTATTAAAATCTCCATACATTTTTAAGTTTGTGATGTAAGATTTCTTATAAATATTATTGTCTAAGATATTGGTATATATCATGCTTGAATCCGAATATAGTATGTTCTTTCTGTGGTCTGTGTTACTGCATATGCAAAGAGCGATCATTTTCACTTGTGCATAATTATGCATCCTAGGAAGATAATAGCTTAGTGTATTCACAAAGTTCATACTCTTGAAGAAATTTGATTGATCAACATGCAGTAATGTTTATCCCCATAATATTTCTGCTTGGTGTTCTTATTCTTGGGCCTGTAAAATCTGCCATAAGGTCAGAACTATTAGTCCAGTGCGTAGTGTGTATGGTAGGATTACGGACAGGCCAATTGTAAGTTGATGGCCTTAATAACATTTGTCTGAAACCTAGGGAAATGTGTTGTCATGAATGATTAAACTTCTTAATAGTTTCTGGTTACACACATGAATTGATTTGTCAGCCATGTGAATAGATAACAGAAGTTTCATTACAAGAATGTTTGATGTGTGAGGTCAGCCACATGTTGCAAGGGTGACAGTATTGTGCAGGGCAACTGTATCGGCAGTTTCTTCTCTGCTTGCTGGTATTTCTCTTCACCACAAACTCAGAAAAAAAACCCAAATTTGTAGTGAACATAATTGTGTGTAAATTTGAGATATATGGGTCATAAAACATAATGCATCAGGAGAACAGAGGAATCAGGAAACAAAATATTCCTGTAATGGACATAAGAATACAATGAGTAAAGAAAGATGGAGGTTGTCACTGAAATGTTGCAGATTTAGGTCTTCTCTGATGGTAGTAGTTATATGTACGTGATAAATAGTTGCTGATGTTGCAGGGGAGCATAGTGCCTTCATTTTCAGGGTCAGAGTCTCCTCTGAAGAATCACTTAACTTTCTACTAGTTAGTTTGATGGAACACCCCAAAAGATTTTAATCTTAAACAAAAACAGTTTTTTCCCCCTGCTTGGAGAATCTATGATACACAGTTAGTGTATGAACCTACAGAAGATATAAGTGGAAAACGTATTAACCATGCTGGATGGTTACTTAAAGGCTATAGTGCTAAAATTGTTTAAAATACCAAATTTATGATCGCTGTTGATATGCATATAAAGATGCCGATTTTATATGTCATTTGCAGTACAGCTTATTACAGAACCTTATATCTAATATTTATAACTTAACTGGTTCGATATTATGCTAATGACACAGAACAGTTCCCAACTATTGCATGAATTTTTATATTTTTGGAATGCTGATTGACATTGAGTCTTGTTTGGATTTTTAGCTTAAACATTGTACACTACCCTGACATCAAGGTAGTATTATCAGAAGTATTTTATAAAAAGCACATGTTTATAAGTCCTGAGATTTCAAAATGTTTTAAAGCACCAGATAACCAGATCTTGATTTTTATGAATAATATGGGATTGTGGGATCTCATTTTTATGTTACGTTTAATATGTAAGGGCTCCCTATACACATAAGTTGTCCCTGATTCAGTAGCTTCATCATTGTTGCTTTATCATCATCTTAACATGTGACCAATATTAAATATAGGAGGTCATAGAAGTACACAACCCAAATGTTTGCAGCTTTCATGTTGACAAAATATCAATGGAATTTAATTCCAAGAAATAATGACTTTTGTATACTTTAATATGGACACATGAAGAGTTACAGTTATGTATTATTGAATATTTTGACTGTTGGTTTGTCATAAATGGCAACTTCCATAATTTCAAGACAAATTAGTTTCCTTCTGACAGGTTGAGAAGATTTTATTGACGTTGTTGCTATGAAAACTTCAAGTATTATTTCCTTCCTTAGTTTTCATGCAATTTCAGTTTGGGCCAGAGGGAGGGAAAGAAGGTATTAAACATCCCTGCTTGAAAAAAAAAACATGGGCAGCATGTTTGCATAACTGACAGAGCAAGCAATGGGTGAATAGTTAAGTTACAGTTCATGGTGGCCTGCTTCACTTTACTCCTTCATTTGGTGAGAGTTGTGTGTCCAGTGCATTGGTATGTGCATTGTCATATTCCAAACATCCTGATGCACTTCATGTTCTATGTGACATGCGCCAAAATATTTGTGGTGAAATAGTGGTGAAAGCCTGTTCTGCAGCTCTTCATAACTTGTCATTTTTATGATAGCAGTGCATAGCCACTTGTCCCTTAGTAATGCCCCACAAACGTTTGTCCATTTTGGTAAGGACAGGACTATGGGACTGTATGGTGGCCAGGATTATGATGTGGGAGATACTGGTGAGCAATGGCTGATCTAGTGTCCCAGAACATGTTCATTAAAAATTTTACACGCAGTGTGGGTAAAATGTGGAGGATTTGTATTGTGCTGCAGCCACATACATATCTTCACTGAATCCTCTGTCTCTAAGCAGTGCAATTCTAATGCACCCACACACTTGCTATTAACTGCTCTTCAGCTACATAACTTCTTGTGTTGGCCATAGTCAAAAAATGGAACTGACTTGCTGTAATTATGCCTGACAATCACTTGTGAATGAGACGTACTTTTCCAGTTTCACAGTTCATGCACTTAGAGATGTGTGGTACATTGGATGGGGGTGCAGTGCCTTCCTGGCTACCCTGTGCCAGTAAAATATATGTGGTCAGATTACAATTTTAGTGAAGTTAACTATATTGAGACTCACCTCCATCTGAGTGCCAAGGTTAAGAATGAGTGGAGCCATACCTCTAGTCCTCTATATGTCTTCATGATGTGGAGAGGGAAAATGTTTGCCTTTTTAACTGTATTGAGTCTTATGGTCTCTCTCCCCCCACCCCCCCTACTATCACTAGTGGAAGCTGAACATCTGAATTGTGTCTGTTGTTTGTGATAGAAGCTGTTCCTCCAGTAACGCAGTGGACTAGCACTTTCTCCAATGCATTGAGTTATAGCCAACAGTGTCCATTTTACTTATGTGTGAATCTCTACTCTGCAACTACGTAGACAGCCAAATGTTTCAGTGTGGAAGAATCTGCTGTACATCAGGATTTCTCAACCTGTCTGTTAATACGTAACCCTTCCAAAGTCTCGTTAATTCTATAGACCCCCTCCCCAAAATTATGTGAACTGGCAGATATGTTAGACAGTTAATGGTAGTTTTTAAAGATGGAATATTTACAAATTTGAAGCATTTAAACTGTAAAAATCTGTATTAAGTCATTGTAAAAATGTACTACAAAAACTAATTTTCCTAGTAGTAGTGACGGTGAAACTAAGATTAGGTAAGTTGAACACACAGGAGTCCACAGCTAAGTGAAAGACGCTGCCTTATCAAGGTTGTTTCAGGGGGAATCTAGCATACTTTGGGAGAACATTACTTAGATTAAGTTACACAAATATAATAAAACATACCTATATCCAAAGTTGAATGGTTTCAGGGATAATGGTGAGCTAGGTTTGAAATAATGAAAACTGTTGCCCATTTATTGATCAACAAATACATATTAAAACGAGGAGGAATTTGTAGTTCCAGCGATGTTAATGCCTGAACTTAATACATAAATAATATTGATTTATGATTTAATACATCATTAATATATATTAATGTAGACATTTAATTAGGCAAGGAAACTTAGATTAGCTTCATAAAAATTATTCTAGGGTTTAAAATACTTTACCTAGCACGGTCACCTTTGTATGACTTGGCTTGGCTTGGTTTGGCTATTGGCTCGAAGACAGACCTGGACAGTATACAGACAACACACGTGGGTACAGTGCATGGGACTGCAAGAAAGCCATATTTTTCTTGCATAGTTTTCACCATAACTGTTCAACTTGGTGTAGGTATGTTTGATTATATGAATGTAAATTAACCTCAGGAACACTCTATCCAAGTATGGCAGAACCTTTCTGATACACCTTTTATATACTGATATATCTTTTGTCTGTTTTGGACATACATGTTATGGCCAGTGCTTTGTGATGCCCTTACATAACATTTTAAATGGTGCTGAAGAAAATGAAAGGTGGTCTTATCAACTGAATGTCATCTGAATCAATAGTCTTAAAAAGTAAAGAGATCTGGTAGCACCCTGCTTGTTTTGATGTCAGATGCACGCACACACACACATTTCATCTGGGAGCAGGTATGGATGCACAGTGAAAATGAGTTTGCAGGACACTGGTGTAGCTAGACAGCATTTTGTGCAAGCTTGAGATCTTACATAAACCCTTCTATTATATGTCAACCTATACAGCATGTTACTTATATGTATAACATTTCTGATGCTGTATGCATGTGCACACATGTGAGTGTGTGTGTGTATGTGCGTGTGTGTGCATGTGCACATGTATGTGTGTGGGGAGGGGAGGGGGGCACTTGTGCCTTTATTACTGGGTGTCCCTTTTCTCATGTTCCTGAAAACAGCAACCTGGCAAGCAAAGGCTGTCTATATCATAAAGTTGCCATGCTCACAGGCACAAGAAAAGGAACACATTGTATTTTGTCTTTCATTACTTTACTCATTTGTATGATATTCTAATATGAGTGTGCAGCATTATGTGTAAGAATATTCGGTACCTCATCAAATTACATAACAAAATTATGTGTTTACATTTGGAGTAATGCATAACAGACAATTATAATCTACTTATTTATAACACTGTTGCCATGGTTTGGTACAACACTGAAATGTATAATGCATGACTTACAAGAGACATAAAATGAAATGCAGGTGGCTTTTATGAACATTTTCCTGATTTGGTTGAGAATGTGCCATGTATATATATAATCCATATGCATAACAACCATAAAATCAGTTTTGCATGTTCGGTTAATCCTTCATCTGCTCTGTTTGTAATAACACACCTATTATCCATGTATATCACAGTAACAAATATAGTGTGTCAGGTGCTGACCTGAATGGTATTCATGGGTGTTCCCACTGCAGTGACTTATACTCATATTTCATATTATGTTAACAGTGTTTTACAATGTAGCAGTATACAGTTACGTGCCGCATAATGACGTTTCGGTCAATGATGAACCTCATATACGACGGTGGTCCCGTGAGATTATGATATTATAATGCATAATATTATAATACTTATCATTGTGTTACAATTGCCTACAGTATTCAGTACAGTAACATGCTATACAGTTTCATAGCCTTGGAGCAATAGGCTATACAATATAGCCTAGATGTGTAGTAGGCTATAATATCTAGGTTTGTGTAAGTACACTATGATGTTCGCACAACTACGAAATTGCCTAATGACACATTTCTCAGAACATATCCCAGTCGTTAAGCGACGCATATCTGTACTCTGGATGCTGTTTGTTTACTGTGTCTAGTATTTATCACTGGCATATATGTAAATTGGTTACATATCCTTCTCACTCAGTAAATGGTCAGTTGTGCCAGATGGTGTACATAGCAGTGTATGTGGACATTCTGAGCCAGTGTTAACAAAGTGAATAATACTCACATGTTACTTACAGTAATGTACGCTACATCATAGTGAAATGTAACTTCTTGTTTTCATTGTTCTGTATGTTGCATTTTTGTTAACAGTTTCCATTGTAAATCTAAGTGGCTAGTGAGTCTAATTATGATTATGCTTCCTTGTGTAGCATGCAGATGTTTATCCCATCCGTCCATTGTTTTTTTTTAATACTATTAGCTGGCACTCCAGTAACACACACTAGTTATGAATTTAAAAATGTCTAATAATTGGATGTCAGAATGCTAGCATAATTTAGGGGATTCTAAACTAAGAGTGACTGCAGTTTACGTGATTTCACATATAAAAATGTAAAAACTAAGCATTTGGTCTTGTGTTGTATGACACTGTGTCAATTTATTTCACTGGATTTACATACTCTTTTGAGTTCATTAATTACATATTATTCTCTTTGTCAGGTGGAGTGAAGTTAAAATAAGTTACTTGCATAATTGAATTGGCTGTAGGAGTGTGTGTGTGCATGCGTGTTGGGCTGAAGCCATGAAGGAAAACTTCCCACAGTGTTAACTTCTGAGCTGTAAACCATGTGTCCACTTCAGACCACATCATTTGACTGACATTGAAAACAAAAATTTGGTTGATACCTATTAAATTTATTCTGAAGACACAGTCTTTCTGGGGTGCAAAGTGATTTGTAGGACCGTGCTTCATCCATCTTCATGGAAGAAAAGATGAAATTCAACTGTGGGGAATATTCCTCCAAAATGTTGTACCCACCTATCAGACTGCAGTGCAGTGTCATAACTCGGGAGATCACAGTAATAATGAACTGTTGCATTTTTTGAGCCCTCTCTTCGATTTTGATGAAGCTTGATAAACAACATTTCTGTTACATAGGAGTTGTCATGTATAAGTTACCTGAATTGCGTTTAATTTTAAGGGCCACATTATGTATGGATATGATTGAACTTTTATGCCATGGCCACTTCCAGATCCGTTACAAATTCATCATAGATCTGTCATCTAGCCATTCATCAGTATGTAGTGTGAGATTCTGATACCATATAAAAATCAATCACAAAACAAAATTATTTTCCTATCTTCCAGTTCTTCTCAGAATATCTTTAATTATCTTAGAGAGACTGAGCAGCTACTTGTTGATTAAGTGGTGGTAAGATAATTTGTATAATCTGAACAGCTCAAAATGGTTGTGGGTTTAGAATCTTTTTAACAATATGCTGTGATCAAGTGCCTATGAGACATTTCTAGTTCTCAGTGCATGCTGGATTGTTGGTAATGTGTATATGTAAACAGGATATAAGGTGGAGCAGTTGTAGTGTGTAGTTATATGGTGAGCTTAATCAGTATTTGTAAATAAGGTATCTTGAATGTAAAGATTACTCTGTGTAGATAGGTATTGTACACATTTTGATACAATATTCACTATTGCTTTTAGATGAATTTACAGTACTTAATTGTTGATAAAATATAAGTGAAAGTTATTTTACTTATAAAAAGACATATTTATAATAGAGAAGTTTGATACTTAAAATACCTGATTTGTTGTGAATATCATATTTTTGTAAGAACAGAGTTGTTACATTGTTATGAATCATATGGTGAGGAGAGGGAACTGTGTGCTGTGGCAGGGCCAAAAAACAGTTTGCAGTGCATATTATACCTTTTAATTTAGCCACTTTGAACATTACTGTAGTTTTCTCTGGCATGGAGGGTTTATTGGATTCTGTACTCGCTACTGTGAGCATGACATTTTAAAGATCAAATATCAGTAAGTTTTCATACATTTTCATTGTTATTAACTAAGTCATTCAAGCATAAAATAAATTGAGATAAAAAAATGTGGCTACAGGGCTAATAAGTCATTAGTTGATGTAATTTTTGAGACAAGCATGAAGACAGCATGGTCATAGATGGCAAAATATCTGAAACATTTGGAACTTTTAGAGTGGTTTGTCAGGGTAATGCTGTGTCTCCAGTGTTGTTATATGTGGTAATGCATAAGGTAGAATACTGGAAGGATGAGATGGTGGAATACCAAAAACTGTGTTGTACATAGATTATATCACCATATGGGAACTTAACTCTTCACTTGACACTTCACAGGGTTTTCAAATTTGAGGTTTATATAGTAGTTATTATTGCCAACATTGGTATCATGTAGGATGTATATTGGTAGACATGTTCCTGCTACCTCTGTCATTAGGATAAACTAGGATCCAGCTGCCTCCATCATCAGGGCAGAAATCTGCAGATCCTCTGGAACTTCAGAATATTTCTGCCAGAGTACATGGCAATACATCCTACAAGACACTAATTTTGTAGGATTGTTGCATTGTTAAAATTTTTAGGTTAAATATCACTTTTAATAAACATATGGTTAGTAAAACAAGTCAGGGGACGGATGATCACGAAAGTTCAAATGGACTCTAGGTACAAGATTTTAAATAAGTCATAGTGGAACAGTGATAAACGGAAGACTGTGAGATGAAAATTCAGAAAGAATTAAAAAATTCAGGGAAATATTTAAGGAAACATTTTGTTTTTTTTTTTTAAATTACCCTTTTACTACATTAACATAGGGAGCAGAAACATGGAAATAGACAAAGGTAGATATAAGAAAAATATTGGAAAAAAGGAAGAGATTTTTAAAAATTATAGTAGAAAAATGAAGGGGTGAGAGAGAGAGAGAGAAAACCAGAACTAAAAATCGTAATTGAAGATAAATTAAGGCATGTGTTCTAAGAATGACTGAAGACGTAATTGCCAAGAAGGTTTTGGACATAAATAAAAAAGAACCCCCCCCCCATCCAAGTGGTAGATAAAGATGTAGATGGGAATGAATTAGAAAATTTGTCACATAGAAAGAAACAAAACATTGGAAAAAGATGCAGAGTTTAAATATTGAAGGAAGAAGAAGATGCAGATTGAATAGTCAGGGTCTGTTTCCCTACAAGTCACTGAAATTTTTCTCTTCACCATCGAATCCAGAACAGCTATGTAGCTCATCCATCAACTGTCTAATGAGTAGTGTGGACATATTCCATGCAGTAAAGACATGCAAATCATGGTATACTGAGATCGGTAATTGGTGGAATCTCTACTACTCCCATACACCATTTTGGTTTTGTCACAAAGACAGGGAGGACTGTGCGTTTTTCTAATACACATGCTCAAACACTGACCTGTAAAAATTAACTTGTGTATTTGTGCATACAGTTAGGTTAAGTACTGTTCTCTCTGCTTCATATGCCATCAGCATGTGAAATTTTACAGGGAGGTGACTGGGGTTATCCATGCAGAAGAAAAATTATCTTTAAGTAAGAAAAATCAGTATTTTTAATTAACATGACATAATTTTTATTCATGTACATGATAACTTGACATTCACTCTTACCTGAACTTTTCAGTATAACATGGACCCTGCACCAGATAGTCCCCTCTTCTCTGAAGTCTCAGCGTACATTTTAATAGAAAGTGCTATATAGATTTTAAATCTGACAACGATTCCACAAACAAGTGATGATTATACACAATCAGATAGAACCTCTAAATACAACTTTGAAAATCTTTTTTCTAATATCACAGTCTCACTTTCAGACATCACTGGAGTAGCCAGCAAGTTTCCAGTTTATAGTATGTAACTCTTTATTGTAAATGGAAGAAGAGACAGCAGTTTCACATATCTTTAATCAAGTGTATAAAATGTACATAATACAATGCTATGAGAATTAGAAATGTCTTTTAATGGAACAACATGTAAAACAACATTTATCAGAAAATGCAGGAAACTAAAAACTGAAGTTCATGTTCATAATTTGAGAAGTTCCACCATGGTGTATACATTTTTGTAATATTCTCTGCAGCATTGTATACAAACCCTTTTAGTTATGTTAAAGTCCAATGTGAATGCATATTACAAAAGTGCACTTTACCCTGTTACATGTACCATGAAACATTAAGATTTATTTTACAGTTTCTAGCTTGTTAAATATGATGTAAATGTTTCATTCCATTAAAAATGTTAATGCCATACATATTGACCTTTTTCCTGAAACCAGAGCAAGTATATACTTTTGTTTTGGGATGGTACAAGTGAGTATTCGGTTTAGCTTCAGTACTGCCACAGAATTGATGTTAGGACACCAGATTTGGTGTAATTTGCATTGCTTCCTCCTCTATTTTCCATAGTATGTACCCTGTAATGGTAATGTCACAAAATCTAAATTTGAAGATTATGCAGGATTGGGTAACCATGCTGTTTTTCTTCCTGCAACAAAAGTATATTCCATGTGATCCTCAGTGTTATTTTGGTACTGCAACTACATCTCTTTAATTTATGATGCATTAAAGACAGGGTTCACAATTTTTCCAAAATACTAGGTGCCAGACGAGTGATCTAAACCAAGTTCAGTGCTGGGGACCCACAAATAGTAGGCACCATCATACAAAATTTAGTCACCTGGTGGACCTGGTGCATAGTATTTGTGCACGCCTGATTAAAGGGGAATATCACAGTGGGTGAAACCAGTTCCAGCCTAATGGTGTTGTGGAGTTTCATAAAGTACAAGATAGCAATTCAAATTTAAAATTACAGTCTGCTAGGATATGATAGTTTGTAGCTTGTTAGCTAGGTACTAAACTACATGTTGTAACATACCATAAAACTGTAGTCCCAATATTTACTGCCAGAAGAGTATTTAAATATAATTAAGAATTTTAAAATATATCTTGGATAAATTGGTGTGGGGAGTGTGGGCTGCCCAGGCACAGGACAGGGCCAAGTGGCAGGCTCTTGTAAATACAGTAATGAAACTTCAGGTTCCATGAAATGTGGGGAATTTTTTGTCTAGGTTCTTCAAGAAAGACCCTCTTCTGTGGATGTGGTTAGGTAAGATTCTGTGATCGGTAGCAGTATGATACGGATATTTTACAGTATAATAACTGAATTCAAAATCCACTAAACTTGTATGGATAATTAAATGCATATGAGAACTTGTGTTAATGTGTGTTCCTTACCTTTGTGCCATGACACATCAGTGCCTTTATGATAAGGAAAGGAAATGTGGGCATGCTTAGAGTAAGAGGCATTATTTAAATATGGAGCTCAACTATAGCTGGAAGACATAAAAACAGTACCTTATACAAATTCAGTATAGTCAAAAAGGAAACATTTGATGATCAAAGGGCCACACTGTTATTTCAGCAGCCTAGTTAATATTAAAAAAATGTACTTTTGATTAGGTGACTGTTTAGAGCAAAAACTTCAAATTGCTGTGTGCTGTGTCTGAATATATGGAATAAGCAGCTGCAAACAGCTTACAGAGCTTTAACTTGATGTGTTCTGCTGTGTTGCTTGTGTCTATAAGATAAATAAAATCCAATATCCTCCTTGAAACAGTTGATTGTTTACAACCCTTTGAACAAGATTTTATTAATTGGCCAAAACATGTAACGACTTTATAAAATTTTGTTTAGGCAGTTTTAAATATATCAGCTGTGTTAAGAGGGGTAGTGAAATTCATCCATTTTAGAGCTTACAAGTATTATTCCTACTGTAGAGATGTTGAGTTGACATAAAATTAACATTTTACACATCTGAGAAAGAAGCCTCATAATTTGAAGCATTCTTTGAGAAGACTTCAGTGCTGTTTTAAGGACTTAGACTTGTACACAGAATGCCATGTATAATTGTCAGAGTGACTGACCATCAGTCCTAAACAATACAAACTGGAAGTAGTAGGAATCAAAAAGACTAGGTAATTTTTGAGAATTCAGAAGGAAATGTCCGTAAATTGTTGCATATAAAGTCTTTACTTGAAGAGAGACTGTACACATTCACCCTATGTATGTTCTGTGCCCTGTCTAGCTCTGTATAGTAGGTGAGACTTCTTTGGGATGTGGGTGGGGTTAATTGAATCTGATGAAGTTTTTTTTTTTTTTGATTACGTCTGAACTTTTATTTCATTACCTCTATCTTTCTGTTTATAGAGTCCAGTTAACCAATTAAGAATTAGATGGTACATGCATAAATCAGCATAACTGCCAATTGATCCGATCACTAGCGCTTCTCAGCAGACACCCATCCTTGTCTGTTATTGATGAACTATATGCACATTCTCATGAGGACAACTCACTATGGTATGCGCCTGAATGTTACAAACTCAGACTGCTTCCTCGATCTATCAAACGTATGCAAGCCTCGAAATCCCATTTGTCAAAATGGAAACTTCTTTTGTCACCTTGGTTATTCATTCTGAGAACTAGACCACTAGACTATCATTTCCTTTTTCGTTTGCTCACCATCTGCTCCTCAGTGACTTTTTTTAGATGGACCACTTTGGTGAGTATTATGACAGACAGCAAGGACTTGGGATGTGACCACCATATTTAGTGGTCATTCTAATGTGTACTGATGGCTTCAAACTGCCCATAACTGAGGGCTAGCAATCATTTTGTCTGATAAATGTACCAATAATTTTTGGCTACAAGGTGTAGTCACTGTGTCCAATAGGAAATACAAACTCATGTTTCACACAAAAAATTGCTCCTGTATTTTAAAAACAACTTTATTATTTCTGGCAAGATGTCATAATTTAATCTTAATTTTAACAGAAATCAAGGTTACAAGACTCTGAGATGGAGCCACTTCTGCTTCAAGTAGGACCAGTCACATAGGCCATTGTTGCAACCATTGATGTTCAGTAGGTGTACGTTAAAGTAGCGCTGTAGTAGGTATTCGCTGCCTGTAGTACATCTAGAAGTAAATATGGTATTCTTTTGTTAATGTATTATATTATATTATATGGTATTCTTTTCTTATTAATGCTCTACAACAAAACTCACATTTACTTTAGGTTTCTGTGACTGTGCATCGTGAGCAAATTGTGAAGTGAGAGAGAAAACCAACAAGATGCAACAGTTAGATGTTCATTATCAACACTTTCTCAACATGTTTCGAGCATCATTATGCCCATCTCTCACTTCACAATTTCACAACGCTAGTTAACCTAGTTAATCTAGTGGTCAGAGTTTCTGGCTACAGATACAGAGGTCCCGGGTTCGATCCCCGGCGCTACCAGATTTTCTGAGTAGTAGTGGGTCTGGAACGGGGTCCACTCAGCCTCGTGAGGTCAATT
>Ga0123354_10002927_pt1 | contig 23158 bp, 15 predicted proteins | sample TergutLab28metaG_2_FD_97872 | JGI IMG/M metagenome (GOLD analysis project Ga0123354, IMG submission 97872) | Labiotermes labralis P4 segment gut microbial communities from Petit-Saut dam, French Guiana - Lab288 P4 | ecosystem: Host-associated > Arthropoda: Insects > Digestive system > Gut ... | reverse complement strand
GGGGGGGGGGGGGGGGGGGGGCTGTTCACGGGGAACTCTGAGAGATAGTTGAAGGAGGGCTCTGGAAACGTAACATCTTTCTATGGGTGCTGTGTGAGGGGAACGTGGAGGGGGGCTTCTTTACTGGGGACCCAGAAGGTTATGTAGAGGAAGGCTCTGGTGAGGGGCATCTCTTTTCATAGGGACCCCCACTGGGGAACCTGAAAGGGGGCTCATACTGGGGACTTTGAGAGACGGATGAAGGTTATGTAGAATAGGCTCTGGAGATGGGCATCTCTCTCCATAGGGGTCCTGCTGGGGAACCTGGAAGGGGGCTCATTTACCAGGGACTTTGAGAAATGGATGAAGGGGGCTCTAGAAGTGGAGCTGCTCTCTCTGGAGGAGCTCTGTGAGGGGAACCTGGAGGGGGGACTCCTTTACTGGGGACACTGGAGGATATGTAGAAAAGGCTCTGGAGATGGGCATCTCTCTTCATAGGGGCCCTGCTGGGGAACCTGGAAGGGGGCTCATATACTGGAGACTTTGAAAGATGAATGAAGGAGGGGTCTAGGGATTGGGCATCTTTCTCCATGAGGGGAACCTGGAGGGAGGGCTCTTTACTGGGGACTCCAAAAGATATGCTAAGTAAGGCACTAGAAATGGATGTCTGTTTCCATAGGTGCCCTGCTTTTGGGGAACACTCCTGACCTGTGGCCTTTGAGAGAAGGGAAAAATTTCTTTATATAGGGAAATTTTTATGAGGAATTTGAGAGATATGTAAAAAAGGCCTTGTATATGGGCAGCTCCATAGGGGCCCTTTTGGGGAACCTGGAGGGGGTTCATTTACTGGGACTTTTGAGAAAAAAAAGGGATTGCCTATCTGGGTTACTTTTTCTTGGACCCACAGGACATTAAAAGTTAAGTATGGGGGTCATCTGGAACTTTAGCAAGGAAAAGGGCATCAGGACTGTAAGGGCTTGAACCCAAATGCTAATTAATTAATCAGTCAATACCAAAACATGTAGGAGAAACTCATCTAATGTATGTACTAATTAGAAATTGTGTGTTTGGTATAATTAAAAAAGTGTATACTGACATAAAGAATGAATTGAAAGGAAAACTTTAAAATAGCTATTGACAGATTTTGTGCTCATTAAAATATGTTTTGTGAACATGGTGAAGTTGGGGCATTGAGAGAGATTGCTTGTTATATTTTTAATGTCAAAGTTATAGCCTGCTGGAATTATATTCCAAGGATCATGTATCCGGAGTGATGCAGTAATAGCACTACGTCCATGTTATTTTACACTTTTCAGTCTGTCTGTCATGTACAGTCTGATAAAGGTCACAACATTTTTGACTCATTCTAGTGGCTTTGCACACCTGCAAATAATATCTCACATTGTGAGACCTGTAGTTTTACTCTTGTACCGTCCTGATGCATGCGTGTAGTATGCTATTCCACATGATACGAATGTGCTAGTGGAGCAATAAAATCAATACATCGAAGTACCGGCCCCAACTGTTAGAAATTATTAGTTACTGTTTGAGCTATCTTGAAATAATTATTTATTTATTGAAGAGTCTAGTGCCATGATTTGTTAAAATATTTTCTTGATGTTGTGATTATTATATATAGTGTAGTTCTGTGTTTTGCAGACTGTATTTTGTGGAACCCCATGTTTACGTGTTGTGTGATTTAGCAGTTCCATAAAATGTTTTAATGACAGCAGTGTTTTACCCCATTTGTGTTCACAATCAGTTTTCTAAGTTACATGGATGCAGCTCATTGGCTTCTCAAATGTGTGTGATGTACCAGTCAGTCAAAGACTTCCCTTGAATATGTTTTAACATGTTACCGGTAGGAAGTAGGGAAGGAGAGAGGGACACAGGGTTGCTCATGAGTGCTGAATCTGCACTACACAGACAGGAGGGCATTTTGTCAGAAGTAGAATAATATGTATGTTTGAGACATGGCAACTTTTGGATATGAACATAATTTTTATTGGCTTTATTTTGCTATATTCTTTTCCAGACCTCTTTTGGGTTTTGCACATATATTTAATGCCCGAAAGATTTGATGGGCAAATGGGATTTGGCAGCACTGGTGGAAATGCTTCAAAGATGAGAATGTAGCCTTATTTTTGTCGTGGGTATGATGTGTGATGTTCTGTACGATTGACATTTGAGAAGTCGGCAGCAGATGTCTGCTAATCTGAACACTTCATTACATTAGGCTGCGTGCTGCTCATTGACAACTGTATGCACAAGCAGAAAGATAGCAAATGAAGGACAGGATTGATGTGTGCGTCTTAGAGAATTTTTTTTTTTTTGTGCAGCACTTCAGAGACAGGATGTTGTACAGATATAAATTGGAACAAATGTTCCTTCTTCCTTTTCATTACGCTGATGAACTGTTGTGTATTATGGGAGTTGGTTAGAACCTAAGTTACATGGTATATAATTTCATAACTAAAGAAACTGCATTGATTGTGATTATATTAGTTTTCCAAGCGATTGTTATCTGTTGCCAGGCCTGAAGCAAAAGCTTGGTAGCCACACTTTTTCTGATGGTTTTAGTTGTGGCTCTGATTTGGACCAGAGACTGGGAAGGTGATTCTCTGTCTTCCTGCCTTTTCTCTCTGTAGCTGAGTGTAATAATACTGAATTGGAAAATACTGAGGAAAGCATCCTGTTAGCCATTCTTTTAGGCTAGCATATTTTAAATCTGGTTCATTCTGTTCTTCAACCCATTTGATGTATAATTGTGCCCATCTATGCATTCAGCTCTGACCATGCTAATTCTGTGTGATACTGTCCATTGGTGTATGACCTCAAATTGGTCGATACAACTCGAGAATTCCCCACATGTTTTGCCTTATTTGTTCCAGGACCATTCCTTTAAGTTAGAAGCAAGCAAACAATCTTCACTGAGGCTTAGCTTATGCAGTTGTTTCTCTAGGTTTGCTATTCATGCTTCCATGTGTGCCTTGATTAGGCATGATATGATTTCCTTCACCACTGGTGGTGATGGTGGTGGGTATGAGTTTTCCTTGTTGTCCTTTGTCTGTACAGTGAATGTTGCTAGGTCTGTTAGTTTTGTCACTATTTCCACTGTACACCTATCATTTACCATTAAACTGTTGTCTCATTTATATATATATATATATATATATCCATATCAACTGCCATCACTTGCTATACCATCATGGCTGGTTCTCACACTGAGCTCTGTCAGCTCACTTTGCAATTTTTACACCCTGCACAGTCATCTTGTCATTCTGCTTTTGCTTACCCAGCCGTGAATTGGGATGTAAGCTGTACGCTGCGGTAATTGCTGCCACCACCCACGGATATTAACTGTTATACTGATTTAGCACCATGGGTAGGCTAGTTGTAACTCTGTTTTAAGAAGCCTTCTCTTGTCACCTTCCACTTTTTGGAGCCAGTTTTTGTATTTAGTTTCTTTCAGCCACTCATCTCTGAAGTGTTGGGTATATTGTTTGCTCATTTTGAAAAATATAAGGGTTTAATAACTTCAAAAGTAATATTCAGCATGAAACACAGTCCGAAAAGAAACCACTATGTGTGGAATGGGAAATGTGCATAGCGTCCACAGTAAAGTCCAGAACCAGGCAGAGTGTAGAGTCTGTCTTAAAAAAAGCTACTATATATGCAACGAGAAACGTGTACATTATTATTATAACTTTATCATAAATCTTTCCTTTTTCTGTAAACCAAAATATCAATGAAAGCACCAAATTAACACTACATTAGGTTAAAAAGGGCAGTTTTAACGTGGCCATGTTTTTAAATTTTTCACACCAGCGACCATGAAGGAGCTCTAGATCTAGTGCAAAAATCACCAAGTTGCAAACACTGCATTTCACCTAGGCAGTGGAAGTTTGGGGCTGGCTAGGTAGCATTCCAGCCGTTGTCAGCAGTGGGCGTGCCTAGTTAGTGGCGTTTGCCACACCACCACCACCATCTCTTCCCGCACTGAGACTGCTGCGCCTACATATAATACGAAAAGCGTACTCCCCTTATGTAATGAGTCTTGGTGCTGGTTGGACTTGCTGGTGGTGGAACGTCGTTGATGTCATGGTGGATGATGTATACCAGCTGTAGGCAGTCTGAGGATACTGTTGCCAAGATGCCATGGATCTCAATTGTATATATGTCCTATCACCCCTGTGGCGGACCTTGTATATACGTATGGGGCTTGAAGGCGCAACAGAGTGCACCATGCTATAGGAAGACGTGCGAGGCGCTGGTTATGTCCTTGGAACATGAAGGCAAATGGTGTCTGTGTTGGAGCTTCTCGATGTGAAGATGCAGCTGAGAGACAGTCATTAACCCTTATCCTGCTAACGTGGAGAATATGGTGAGCTAATAATGCCAGCAAATGGCAGATGGGATTTAATTTGGAGTTTAAAGAGTTAACGCCAGTGCAGTTGCCCTGCAACTGCAGCAGTTCACCACACGTCAGTTCTCTTGATGGTGATGATGATGATCCCTGCAGCTTCTCCTTCCATGCAGTGCGGGTGGTAGAACCTTGGCTCAGTGCCTGTCAGAATGGCACAGCAGGGTTGCCTTCATTTGCCGGCCTAACCCATCAGTCATGCCAATTTCATCTGGGTGCCATGATGTAGTCCTGGCTAGAGGGGATCTGGTGATGCTAGCCAACGTATTGAAGAGACCTGCCTCAAATTGCCTTCCCTGATCTGCTGTGATTTGTTTATGGCAGCCGAAATGACTGTCCCAGACGGTGGTGAAAATCTTGGCGACTGTATCAGCGGCATCGTTCCCTCCACTTTTTTTTATGGCTGTGCTTTCCTGCTGCTGCTCTGAGCAGAAAGGTTTTTACATGACTTGACGACTGCGTGGTACTGTCAAAGTTGTTTGTAATATGCATAATAATATTTACAGTGAGAATTGAAAAACTGCATACTTTTGATAATATTAATTGAATGGGTACAGTAAAATTCAATACAACAAAGAAAATTATTTCACGTTTCGTGAATTTTTTTTCACCTGTCGTTATTAGAAACACATGGGCCGTAAGCACTGTGTAGATTAATTTCACAACCTAATGGAAGATAAGTCTTAATCCTTATCAGATCATCCAAATGTTCAACTTCCAGTCTGTTAGATTTACATTTTATGGAATGCATGACACAATCTATGTTTGCATTAAGCACTACAAGCTTGAAATGTTCCACAGATGTGAACAAGAGTTGACAGTTCTTCAAATTCTTCGTTTCTATGCATATAGTTCAACATATCAGTGAATGACTTAATTGTATCACTCTCAACTTTCTCAGAAATGACAAATTTTAAGTCACAGTACTGCTGTGATATTTTTGTGGCAATGCTTGCGTTGATTGTAATGGTAGCTGAGTATTTATTGTATTCGTCATTCAACATTATCTTCTCCAAATTCAGTATTGGTTACATTTGCCATAGCAATGGAGTCAAAAGTTACCATTCTCATAACTCATCAACAGAACATTAATTGTCCAAGTGATTACACGTATGTTGAGTGAATGATAATAGGTGCAGTATTGAAGTCAGAAATTATGGTTGAAAGCAGATCTTTCACTTTGTCACCCCAATAAACAATTGTTAATTTTTGCTTTTGCATACTGCAGTGTTTCAGTTTTATTCAAACAGCTTTTCTGAAGGAATTTACAGAGAGAAAGAGAATGATCCAAAGTACTCCAGGTGACAGAAATGTAGTGGTGAGCACTTATCTGTCTGTTGCTGAAATGTATAATTGGGTGGCTTTTGATCCTTAAAGTTGGCAAAGGGTTGACGCTCGAAAAATATAGTCTTATCTATGTCCATCATGCAGTTGGTGGTATTGATTTAATATACTGTTGGTATTGTGCATAGTCAATGATGAATACAACTAAGGGTTTGTCATGTCTGTGGTTCTGTTACATATATGTTGCTGCAGCAAGTAAGGCAGTAGTAGCAAAGCAGCAGCAGCGTTCATGAAGGGTTTCTTTTTTTGTCTCATTGCAAGAATGGGTGCTAGGTAGTTGGAGCACTGTGTTAACATCACATCTTGTGCAATGCTAGCCAAGAGCATGAGTGGAACTCTGCAGATGTTGACAGAGATGTATGGTGGGTGCCAATATTGTGAGAGGTGTGTCTGTGATGGACTAAAAAAGGCATGCATGTCATGAGCTGAAGTGAAACCAGCACTGATATGTTTTTAGGCACATGCACGAATTGCAGAAAGTGACTATTTGCTTCGTCATGTCTGCCTGTCTGTCTGTCTTTGGTTCTGTCTGTTCGCATAGCATAAATGAGCTCACAGTGGATGGATTTTCATGAAATTTGATATTGGAGAATTTTCTGAAAATCTCAAGAAAATTCAAGCTTCATTAAAATCTGACAAGAATAATGGGTACTTTACATGAAGATCTCTGTACATGGGTGATATCTCACTGAATTCGTCTCAGAATGAGAAACAAGAGTCACAGAGAACATCGGAACTTACATTTTATGTTCAATAATTTTTCTATTAAAATCATGCCATTTGTCAGATAATGTGAAAAATATGGTACAGCCAGACAGGCCACAGAGTACAACATAGTGCAGAAAAGATTTGATTTGCATGCTGCATAACTAAGTCAAGAATACAGACACACATGTAGTATGCCATTTCTTTGCCATGGAAACAGTGGTTACATGAACACACCTCGGTGTTACATGTGTACATTGCCTATCCTGTTTGAACAGTCATTGTTATCTGGAAACATTGGCAAGGTTACATAAGGCTGTTTGTTGGAGAAGACTGAATTTTGGCATGATGCTTTGATCTTGCATCATGACAATGTCCATGTCCATGACTTTTGTCCAAAATTTGGTAACAGAATGTGATCGTCCACCATATTTGGCACTGTAACTTTTGGCTGTTCCAAAAACTGAAGACTGCTTTGATGAGCAACAGATTTTCAGACAGTGTCAACATTCAGGTATGTGTCAGCCATCCTGAAGAGTATTCCAAAGCAGGGATTCGAGCAATATTTTTACTAATGGAAACACTAGCTTACTAAATGTACTGGTGTGCAAGGAGACAACATCAAAGGAACTATTGGTACACATTAATGGTTTGTCACCTTTGACGTAATTAAATATGGCATTCACAGGGGCATTCTGGGAACATGTCACACCTTGTTAAGTGAATTTTATTATGGGTCAGTATGACTGAAAATTAGACTTACCCATAAAAGTTTCTGAAGTCTCCATCAGTGTGGGCACCAGCATTAGGTTACAGGCAAATAGATGGACAGACAAGATCTCACATAAGGGATGCTTTTTTACTCTGAAAAAAGCCTGAAAGTGTTGTGCCTGCCAGGCATTCTAGTATTGTTCATAAATTTTCAGTTGTGAAACAGTTTGTATCAGGTATTCACAGCTATGTTTAATCTGCCAGTGGGGCCCCCTAAAACGATGACAAACGGCATATGTTCTTAACAATTGTAGAGATGTACATATTAATTACCATGTAAGAAATACCATTCTGAGGCAAAAATGGAACTTTGAACATGATGTAATGTGACAAGTAACAGGATGGTGAGGAATGAATGAAGGGCATCATAACTCTTCCGGTTATTTACTGTGTTGAGTGGTTATGAAATAGGCATGTTGATAAGACATCTTGTTGTAATTTCAGTTTAATTGAAAATTAGTTGTGGTACTACCTCTTAGAGCATAATGTTGTATAGCATATGACATGTAACATAAGTTTATCATATATTTTTGAGTGGTTTTTGTATCATCATAGAATTAACAGTGCCCCACTCTACTTGCCCTTCCAAGCACAGCAGTTTTGACTGTAGATCTGGACTTTTCATTTTGAGTCATGCATTTTCCTAAGACCTGTTGTACAAGGAGGCAAGTGTTATGTATGGTTCATGTTTCCTGTGTGATATTTTTTTTGGGGGGGTGGAGAGAAGGGATGTGAGTGTATGTATGTGTATATATATATATATGTAAATTTTAAAAAGAAATTATTGTAAATCCCTCCTCCCCCCCTAAGACTGATTTATAAATATACCATTTCTTACATCTTTAAAGATACAAGAATATTTCTTCATTATTCTCATTGACATTTGTATTCATGTTGCAAGTTGTTGGTGTCAATAAAGTCAGCGTATTCCAGCTGCAAATGCTTTGTTCGCTGGAACCAGCCTCCCTGTTTTGGTCAAACAGGCTTTGCATTATTTCCAAACAGTTCAACAAAGCCCGAGTGCAGTACCTTCAAAAGTTGTTGTTGTTGTGTTCCATAGTATTTTCTACAGTACTCTTTTTAAGTTTTCTCTCTCTTTATATGAAATATTTTAATTTAGTTCAGTTCAGTTGTGTAAATTGCAACTTTGGCTAATATTGAACCCAGAAGCATTTCCCAGGAAGTTACATCATTGTCCTGCAGGAAGGTATGGAATGTTTTGATTTACATGACTGGGGATATCACATCCAATGTGCCCGTGTTCATTATGTAGATTATGCTGAAAAATGCTTTTTGTGTTTTATTCTTTACCAAGAAGTAGAAATCTGTAAAAATGATAGTATTGGCTATTGAGAAGTACTTATAATTTGAAGAATATGAGTTCTCTTACAGCTTAGCATTTCTGTGGAGCCAGGATACTAGAATTTGTGCGGCACCTAGGCTACAGGCTGGATGATTTGGGGGTTCAAATCCCAGCAGGGGCAACAAATTTTGTCCAGAGTGTTTTAGACCAACCCTTGGGGCTCACTAAGCTTCCTGTTCAATGGTACCTGGGGCTCTTTCCACAAGTGGCTGGGGTATGAGGGTGACCACTCACCTCCATCTAGTGCCGAGGCCAAGAATGAGTCCATCTATATGTCCACGTCCCTTGCATGATTTCATGGTGTGTATAAGGATGACTTTACCTTCACTTTAGCATTTCTCTAAGAATGTTTCAGTCCTGTCTATGTAAATTTTGTTGATCTCAGATGTTCATGAATGTTGGCTTTAGGCATCTCTTGTTATGTTCTGGTGGGGTAAGATAACACAGCTTCTCCCTACCTCAACCTTAATGCAAATTTTGCTGATAGAATCAGACTTCTGGCTACACACTTTGCAGTAAGTCATCTAATGCCACCACAACAGCTTGCTTTTGGCACAAATATTGCCAGTTTTTCACCATTGCATTCATTTTACTTCTACATTCACCCTGTGGCACAGTTTTGGCTTTAAAAGCTGTTCACAATTGTAGCAGTAACTAACATTTTACAAGCTGCAATGATCATCTGAACAGCTCCAGCACATTTATGTTTGCATCACAACACAATGAAATATTGGCCAGCATTGCTGCATTGGTCATGATGTGTAGTGCACATATGCAGCATGGCTCATCCCCTGATCCAGTGGCTGTAAACTGAAGTGCAGTTTCAGAAGAACAGAGGCTGATGGTGTTTGAGAACAGGGTGCTGAGTGAGACATTTGGGCCTAAAGAAACTGCATAATAAGGAACTTCATGATTTGTACTAATTACCAAATATTATCTGGGTGATCAAATCAGGGCGGGGCATAGATTAGAGGATAATATTTAAATGGATCTTAAAGAAATTGGTTGGGTAGGTGTGGACTTGATTGATCTAGCTCAGAATAGGACAAGTGATGTGCTCTTGTGAAGAGTATTGAACTTTTTGGTTCCATGCAGTGCAGGGAATTTTTGGACTAGGTGAGATACTATTTACTTCCCAGGAAGTTAATAGTTAGTAGTAATGTTCCCACCATGATGTGACATGTTCTTATGTCCAGAACAGTTGTCAGCATAATTTTCCACTTCTCTCCATTCAGTGGATGTTCCAATGACAAACTTATCATGAAAGCCTTTACATTATGGTGACATTCAAAAGGCCGAAAACGCACATCTTGAAATGCAGTGGGATTCTGTTTGCAGTGCTGGATAGGGAAATGTGCAGTCAGTACACAAAAGGAATGGGTGGACATGGCGTCATGGTGTGGCGTATAGTTTGAAAACAGTTGCTGTAAGAAAATAGTGGTAGCAGTGTCACATAGCATACAGTAATCAGAATCATGAATGATTACGCCATATTGTATGATACCCAATCAGATCTACATCTGGCAATCCCACTGAGTCTGGACAGCACAACTGGGGTGTAAAGTTCTTTTCTGTTACTAATAGCATGAACTGTGTCAGTGTTTTGAACTGAGAACTCACTGCTGAACATTATGGCAGCTGAAATATAAAGACTTATTTACAGTGGTCAAGTTGTAGGTCCATTGAAACAGCCAAAACAATAGATCTGTCCAGTCACCTGCAATTTCTACCCTGTTCTGCATATACTGCAACAAATAATTTATTAGACACATAATGCTCAGACAGTTATTGAGAAAGCAGAAAATGCAAATTTCATTTGCATGGCAATGATATTTAACAGAAAATCTTGCCACTTCAGCTGAATTCAAATGCATGCTGACTGGACACGTCAAAACATGGTATTGAATCATACTGACCAATGTAAACATGCCTCTCCAAGCTGAATGTGAATACTTGCTCAATAATCATGTCTAGACATGGTTTCAATTCTGGTTGTCTACCTCAGTCATGTAACTGCCCATTGTTTGTGCCTTGAAGTGATGCGGTTCTGTGGCAGCAGGCTGGAATGCGCATTGCTTGTTTGGGACTGAGATGCAAGATGGGTTTGTCGTATGAATTTATATGGGATTGTTCCCATGAAATACCATGGTCATGACCACTGTGTACATTCTTGTAATTCTCTGAAATGAGCATACTTCACATTTCTTTATAATGCCCCCTTCCTCTCTCCCCTCGGTCTCATCTCACAATACAGTGGGCCTTCTAATGTGTACTGTACTGTGATGTTTCACACAGATTTAGTTATACTGATCTATTATCCTTAGTGGGATAGATACTTATTGCGTTGAACTGATATTTTCATTACAATGGCATTGTTAAAGTGGAACATTGTATGGAAACATACACAGCAAATTGGGAGCCAGAAAAACATTAATTATACTAATGTTCTGCCCATCATCATGAACCTAAAATCTCACCCCCCACCTCAAGTATGATGCTAGAGCGGAGACTCCTGCGTGAAGACATTTTGCTATAAATTCCAAAATGCTAGCTAAAAAAATATACTTCAGGAACACATCTTCGTCTCTACTTATCAAATTTATTTAACAATGGTTGTTACATTCCCTGAACATAAAAACACAAATAATATTATACATTTGCATTACAGAATCAAAACACATGGAAGTCTGACAAGCTGCCAATCAGCTTGTCTTTATTTTCAGGGAACTGTCTTCATTAAGTTCATAAGCTGTCTTCCACCTAATCCTCTCTGTGAGCATGAGAGATACAGTTATTACAGCAGAGGATTGTTTGCTGAATAATGTGTGGGGAAAATGCCAAAAAAACAATGCCCTTAACAAGAGCTAATGTCCCAGAGGGAGAACCATATGATGTACCAGTTTTGAAAACATGACAATAAAAGAAAAACTGGGAATGCAAGAAGGCATGAATCAATGCAAGCAAATCCAAAACATGAATTGCTGTAATTAAAAAATTAAGCAAGCTGTTGTGGGACCAAAGATAATTTTATGTATATTACAGAACACGAGTTCTAACAATATTCTACAATGAGATTAAGAGCATTCACCTGGGGCACTGGGACACACAATTTACTTTGCTTTGAAATTTCCAACCCATTATTTAGTCACTCCTGGCAAATGCCTCCATTCGAGTTGGTCACATGTGCAAGACATGTAAATATATTTTAATTTCATTTAGTCTTAAATAGGCTTGTTGCTATGTCACATTTGAAGAAGGTATTTAACAGTGATCTGAACTGCATCAAGAAGGTATCCAACCTGTTATTAACGTACAAGTACAGCTGAACAACAGGCCTGTTAATGGGTGTAACTTTATTTGTCCATTTTCCCATCTCAGGCTTTAAATGGCAACTGATGAGGAAAAATATTCACTGTTCTGCTTGGTTCTGACTTTGTGGATCAGGCCATCACTCCAAGTCAGGAAGTTCCTCGTCGTCAGAATCGGACTCTGGGTCAAGGTCATTGAAACTGGGCTTTGAATCACCACCACCTCCTAAGCCACCCATCTGCCTCATCATCTGCGAGAAAGTCAAGAGTATCAGCTATTGTTGGCATTACCTATATAGTGAGTAAAACTGAATGCTACATCCACTGTGTACTGTGAAATGCAATTATTTCCATGTACAATGCTTTGGAATTGCATCACATACTGCACGAGTATACAGGGTTCAACATGCACATGTGCGCAGATGTGAGCTATCTCTCTCATACGTCATGAGTGAAAAATTTGAGGCCATTGCTTTTTAATTATGCAGATATCAAACAGCAAACACTGTGCACACATGCAAGCATGCGTCTGTGCGTGCGCCCGCACACACTGTGTAATATAAGAGAGAGTATCTTATGTCTTTCATGTTACATGATGGTAGTAGGATGGTGCTGAGCATTTAGAGATGAGGGTAGACATGGTTTCAATAAGGTATGTCTGGCAAATTCTTTGGAAACTGACACAATTTGACAAGGGGGTAGTTATGGTGGCTGGTCAAAGTTCTGGGACTGATGATATTGTACCTCTTCGAGGTCTTCTGACTGGCCAACATCATCCTCACTATCATCCTCATCCTTCCATTTATTGAAGTCCACTTTCAACCAATGGTACTTCTTCTTATCTTTCATCAGGTGAGGCCAATATGGTCCACTTTCATCCTTCTTCTTCAGAATCAGCTCAATATTACGGTCACGAATAAATTTTAATGATTTCTGTGCAAAATAAAACATTTTATAGCACAATTAGATATGAATCTAAAATGCACACATTACTTTGGAACATGACACACAATCTGGTTGATTCCATATGCTTTGGACAATTATAAATCGAAATGTGAATTGTAACCAGCAAATACATAAACACATGACACACACAGTCCTATACAACAAGCTGGTAACATTTCATATAAAGAACCACTTTATCAGCTGGATTCGACAGAACTAACATAGATTGGTCATAACTTCTAACATGAACTATGGATTAGATTTGTACGTTATATGTAACTGTGCATAAATTTATAGGCAATGCCTGGCTTTTAACAGCAGTATGTAATGCAACAACTTTTACACAACACATAAATACCTCAGGGTCAATTTCTTTGTAAAGTTCTATCGTTACTTCGTGATTCTTCTTCTCTGTCCCGCCAAGTCCATGAAAATACAATTTATCGTTGTCTATTTTGATTTCGGGGTTCTTGCAGTCTTCGAGACAAATTGTAAGAAAAATTAGGTTATTCCTTTGAGCCCACATCACGGAGGGAGGCAAAGCCCTGCAAAATAAAAACAAACGAATCTATGAAGGATGTGGTAGCACCACCATATACACTTTAAAAATACACGTGTTAAAAACAATTCTGATATGTAACTAAGAACAGACGCATGATGACTTATTTGAATGTAATGGTTATACCATGCCGTGTACTCGGCACTACGTAACGAATAGTTAACCACAAACATACTCATTTTCATGAACCATTATGAATATTCTTTGAAGGAATTATCCGGATATGGAAGTTCCAAACAGGCAAAACCGAGCACGCCGCCGACACCACTTGTAAACCGCAAGGACCACTTGGTATTCAAACTGCAGGCGCTACCACAATATGACCTACACCCTTCCTGGTTACGTAAAGCACCGTTCACTAGTACACCTTCCTCGTTTCAACCTCAGTGCGAAGGATGTACACTTCCTGCCACAATACTTCTAGCAATTTCGGCAATCAATACACGCAAGCCACCTACAAATCAAAGATGGCGGTGATTTGAACATCGTAACTTTTTTACAGCATGAGTAGTGCATTCATCTTTGCCTTCATATTTTGTTAAAAAATACATTTAAATAATTTTTAAATTCTATCTGTAAAAGGTAGAAAAACCAGACGACAAAAAATAGTAATAAGTTTTAACACTTACTGTTCTTCACCGGACATCTTTGCGCAGTGGGAAACAAGGAGGTATTAGATTGCGCTTGCCACGATCGATAGTACAAACGATTGTCAGCGTGGGTTCTTATCGATTCCTTGTGTGATAGATGGCGGGACGGTGTAATCGGATACTTCTGCCCTCTATTGTCAGAATTGATGATATACAGTAATTCATATAAATCCTGTTAGGTTGCGGGATGGTTTCATTTTATGCTCCCGCTATCTTGAATTGCTGTTATTCATACCAGTAGGATCAAATGTTCTTTCGACATTGACGGTATTTCATTTACGGCTTTCAAACGTGACCCGCGTCAATTAGATAAGATGTCTCCGCAGGAATGTTTTTATAATATTTAAAAAGTTGCTGTTCGTGTGAATGTTAGTGGAGGCATGTTTTAGAAGTGTGTGTGGAAGAGAGGTATTTTCAGTTTCTTCCGTGTGTGGTGATGATTTTAATGGTCCGTTGTGTAAAAAATATTGACTCTGTCAACGTAAATTGAAATGTACTATTGAGGAGTAAAGGGAAGCCAGGGAAAAGTGAACAGTATGACTGCTTTGTTCAAGGATACGTTCTGGGTAAGTAACTAACTCAAGTTTTCTTTAGATGTCTTTTGCCATAATTTAACCTGTTGATTGTATTAAGACATCTGTTAATATTTTGAATCGCGGGTGCACCTCATGGAAGTATAGGTCAAGTAACGTTTCGTGGATTACGTATGGTGAAACACCATTGTGCCTAAATATGAAGCTATGGATACCTGTGGAAAGAATCTCACAGAATATCTGTCACATGGTGAAATTGAAATAAGAATACAAACCGGTTAAAATGAGAATGTCATGGAATTAATGTTGTAGTCTTCATTACAGTGAAGGTGTGTTTGTTTTTGCATACTGATTTATTTTTAAGGTATGTTGATTTTAATATAATACCATCAGTTTTTACTGCATACTGAATTACATTTTTAGACAATTTGATTTTAGTATCATGTTGTGTCTGGGGGTAGCAGACCATTTATACTTAGGAAGGACACAAAGACCCTGAAGGTGTGAAGGCAGGAATAACCTTTATCTAAACATACCATTGTGATAATATATGTTTTACAAAATACAAACAAAATCTTCATTTACAAATATCTTGCCAACAAAACCACATTTTATACCTTTAAAACCAGGCCACAGTAAAATCACTAATATAAATTTACAAGGAATGGGTTATACATAAATCAGTTCACCATATATGAACCTTCTAACTTACTCATTACACATTTGAAAAGAAATTCTACAGTAGTAATTCCTTCATCTAGTATATACTCCAGATAAGAAAATTTTAAACCTAGAAATCTACCCCACATAATCTTCAAAAAGTAATATTGTACATCATATTCAAGCACCTCACATAATAGAACCTAAAAATGTTAAAGATGGAACTCCCAACAGCTGCATTATTTCTAATACATAACCTTGCATTTATTACTATTGATGTACAAAAGGAAATATAATTCTTATTATAGTACTTTATGCTGTTAATTTGCTGCCAAGTATTTTGTACATAGTGTGTATTATCTGAAGGTGACCAAGTTAGCTGAAAGATGTCCTAAAGTATGCTAAATCCCTGATAACAATAAAAAAAGTTATTGTTGTGACTGCCATGATAAGTGGGTCCCTGTCACCATGGCATGGTGCATCCTCAGGTTGCGTATGGAAGAATGGCCTCCAATATGGGGGTATCTGCATATATATTGAATAAGCAGTCGCAGGTAGCTGACAAGAGGTGGTCCTCCAGTTTAGGGTTGGGGTGAGGTGCTAACAACTCACTTGTTACGAACACATACATGTGCCTTGGATCTGGACTGATGCTGTGGCACAACTGAAGCAATGGAAAAGGGACATAAGATTTGGTACTTGGAATGTAAGGAGCCTGTGTAGGTCAGGTTCACAACAGTAACCAGGGAATAAGCAAGATATAAATTAAAATTAGTGGGTGTGTAGGAGGTTAGGTGGGACAAAAGGGGCACCGTAAGAGCAGGGGATTTTATTTTTTCTATGGAAAAGGAAACAAAAATCATCAATTGGGAACAGGATTTTTTTGTATACCGTGGAACATTACCATCAGTTAGAAGCATTCGGTTTATTAGTGATAGGATGTCATATATAGTTGTGAGAGGTCACTGGTGTAATATTATTCTTTTGAATGTGCATGCACGAAGTAAGGAGAATAAGAGGGGCGGGGCATGTAGAACGTATTGGGGAGAGGGCAGTTGCATGCAGAGTTTTGGTGGGGAAACCTGAGGGAAAGAGACCACTTGGAAGATCCGTGCTTAGATGGGATGTTGATATTAAGATGGATCTCCAGGAAGTGGGATGGCGGGGCATGGACTGGATTGATCTGGCTTAGGATAGGTACAGGTGGCGGGCACTTATAAACGAGGTAATGAACCTTCGGGTTCTATAAAATGTGGGGAATTTCTTGACTATCTGAGAACCGTTAAGCTTCTCAAGAAGGACTCTGCTCCACAGAGTTGCTAAGGAGTATTGTTGTGACTGACGAATTGCTGCAATATCTTCGTGAAGGCAGAATTTCTGCTCATAAAACCTGCACGACTGTTGTAGTAGTAATTCCGCTATTTTGAGTATGTGTTAAGAGTCAGTTTAGATGTTCTTCTTTGCATGGGGTCTGAAGGTAAAATATCCCCACTCTTACAACCGGCAGTATTTTAGTATTACATAAAACGTTTTAAACCAGAGCTAAATGCGAATTATAAGTGACAAGTTCCACCAATTTCAGTATTGGTTCTTTATGAAGTCATGAGTAGAAACGCGTGTTAAAATTCAGCATAACATCTTTTATCTTTGCCGTCTCCTGCATGGACACCGAAACTAGTCTGACACGTGGGGGGGGATAACACAGTTGATTGAAGAATTTGGAGAAAAGAGGGTTTTACTGGGAGATTCAGGGAATTCCATATGAAGGAATTACATCAGTTATACTTTTCAAGCTATGCAGCAACGTTACGGCAGTGAAATGAAGTGTGAGATGGGCGAGAAATGTAGTAAGCTTACTTGTGAAAGGTACCAACAGTATATATATATAATGCTGGTCTGAAGATGTCTAGAAAATAGACAATTTGGCTACCTGCATGTAGTGGGGAGATAATATTAAACATATTTTAAGCAAACAGGGTTTGGGTTACATTCGCCTGGATGAAGAAAGGCGTTTATGAATACGTCAGTGAAGTGTCGAGTTCCATGACAGTACTGAAGTTCTTGTAACATTTTGTGAGGATGGATTCAATAACGGAATCGAAACACTTCCTGTCAGTACCAAGGAGGAGAATGCTCCATATGGAGCGGTTTGTGTGGTGCAGTTGCCTAGAACCCGCGCACTATCCAAGGTCTTTGCTTTACTCAGTTTTGCCTACTGAGGTACTAAAAAACCCGTCTCTACGATGTGTACTTTTGACCTACAAAACGGGCGATGTTGCCACACGTGCTCCATTCACCATGTAAAGCAATTCTATACCTGCTAATTGTCTCAAGTAGTACTTCGTTTACATTGCTAAGTTTCAATGTCTGCCGTTTCGCTCCTGTGGAGGTGCTAAATTCGCCACCTAGCACCTAACAAGGTGGTTGCTACGGCTGCAGTCCCAAACAAGACAGCCTTTCTGGTGTCTCCCACCACGCAACACGTTTGGGCTTCTTTTGGGTCGTAAGAAGAAAAGGAACGCGGTATGTGGCGATGATGTCTGTGTTTCATTTCAAATATCATGAGAATTATACATTCTGAGCTGCATAATAGGGGGCACGCGGTGGCGCTGGTGGTTGAGGCACTACGCTACAATCCGGAAGGTCGCGGGTTCGATGGTGTCATTGGAATTTTTCATTGAAATAATCCTTCAGGTCGCACTATGGCCCTGTGGCCGACTCAGCCACTAACAGAAATGAGTATCAGGAATACTTCCTGGGCGCGTAGGGCTGACATTACCACCTTCATGTGCCGACTGTCATGAAATCTCGGATCTTCAACTTCCTGGAGCCTTCAGGGCCTGTACAGGGATTGTTTTACCTTTTACCTTTTTGAACCGAATAATAGACATAAATAAGTCAGGCAGTTAATTGAAAGAAAAGAAATACTGTCTGCTATTCTTGATTTCAAACTTTCGCCGTGTTCTGAATGTTGTATGCTTTCTTCTTGGTAATTCCCCGGCGTCTGAATTTTGTATGCCGATGTTTCAGAACACTTTGTTTGTTCCATCTTCATAGGCAGGTAGGTACTTCATACCTACCTGCCTATGAAGATGGAACAGAGTGTTTCGAAACGTCGGCATATAAAATTCAGACACCGGGGAGTTACAAGAAGAAAGCATACAACTGTTTGCTATTGTTTATTGTATACCAACATATGCACAAATAAGTACTGTAAATTTAAATTAAATTACTCCGACACGTTTCGGTGTTAATATAAATTTACAGTACTTATTTGTGCATATGTTGGTTATATAATAAACAATTTATTATTCAATATGCACAGTATGAACATAAAAGTACTGTGTGCTGTATTTATCTTGACACTGAAGTGACGTTTTGTGTTTCGAGTGATTCATATTTGAAGACGCTTAGAACTCTCTCGTGCTTGTGCGTAATAATTTCTGTTTGAATTATGATAGATACGGGTGAGAAGCTGAACAGGACTATTACCCGCTCTGAAAAGGCAGTGATCTCTGAAATGTAGTAGCCTCGACATCTAATTGGGTCGTAAGTTTGGGATAGCGTAGTTGGTATAGCGACTCGCTACGGGCTGGACGGTTCGGTTTTGAAGCCCGGCAAGGGCAAGGGCAAGGGCAAGGGATTTTTCTTTTACGTAACCGTCAAGAGCAGTATTGGCGCGTGCTCTGCTTCCTATTCAATGGCTACCAGGTTTCTTTCCAGGGGGTAAAGCGGCCGGGGCTTGAATTTGCCCACTCACCTCCACATAGTGCCGAGGTTAAGAATGAGTGGAGCTATGCATCTGTTCCCCTTATATGCCTTCGTGGCATGGACACATACAAATTTACCTCTTGCCGTTACCTTGATTTATTTATGGTTTACTTAACAATGCTATCAATAGCCGAGATTTATTTATGGTTTACTTAACAATGCTATCAATAGCCGAGATTTATTTATGGTTTACTTAACAATGCTATCAATAGCCGAGATTGCGTAGCGTCGAATGCTGTTGTAAAAAAAAAAATTAAAGCAGTCCCATTACAGGCCTGGAGTGGCCCAGAGGGTTCCAGGAAGTTAAGGTTCCCAGATTTCATGACAACGGCACAGGATGGTGGTAAGATTGTCACAGCCTTACGCACCGGCCGCCTTTACCCCCAGGGTCATAGTGCGATCGGAAGGATTTTATGCCAATGAAAAATTCCAATGACACCGGCCGGGATCGAACCAGTGATCTTCTGATATGTAGCACAGCGCCTTAACCACTGTGCTGTCGAATGATGGTGGAAACTGAATTTGAAAGGGTGTGGTAGGAAGCGTTCGTTATCATCTCGGCAAATGGCGAGACGGACCGAAGAAAAACGACGTCATTCACGATAGCTGGTGTACATGCCGAAATCTTAACCTGAACGTTACCAATTGAGAAGCAGAATTTCTCCTCACTCGACACGCTCGTGTGTTTTGTGGTGTTTGACAACAAGAACGTGTCGTGTTGCCCTTCTTTTACACTGAAAATGAAGGCATCTGTTTCCACTACAGTGTTTTCCCTATCTACCAGACTACACGGCTGTGCATCCAGAAAAAGCCAGTCTTAATTTATTACTCTTTCGCCAGTTGTTGACGGCCTTGAAGTTACAGACCGACGATACCATTCCAGTGAAGGATTCAGAGCCGTCGTTAAATCAGCGACTTAATGAAGCCTTGTTAGGTGACTTCGTACAATCACGAGGATTTCCTTCTACTGGAGAATGAAGCCGCGCCGCTGGGTGAGGGGATACTCAATGAGGCGGTGTCGTATCCGAAAAGAGCGGGATCCTCAGCTACATCGCTGTGAAAACCACAAAACTCGCTTTGAATAATCAGTATTAAAATTAAAGTGTCCGTGACAGTAACCTTTGCTGATCTGAGGAAGGAAACACGTTCTTCGGCGTTAGTTGCTGCGCACGGAAAAAGTCCGAACTGTAAGAACATCCGTGTTCGTAACTGCGACCGGCCAAACTTGAGTGTTTTAGCAGCCGGAAAGGTTCATGAATGTAGGACATCAGAACTACCGCGATGGCGAAGACTGGTTTGCAAGAACATATGCGATCCCCAAACAACGTAACCTAAAATACGATTTCAGAAAACGTGAGCTATGTACTGCATAGCGTGTGCTTTTCAACGAACTGCAATTTCACATTAAGTACGTACTACTTTTGTTGAGTAATGTGAGCAGTAAATAGGAATTACTAGGTTTGTACCTAGACGATTGACACCCAAGTTTTTGGCTATGTACTGCAACAGAAGCGTATGTAAAATGTAGCTGTATGTAATTCATTATCGTACCGTCAGGTATGCATACAGCAACGGGTCAGGGGGTAGGGGAGATCATAGGAATATGCCTGGATGTTTTGGTCGGAATACCTGGATGGATACCACCTCTTGGATATGCCGGCAGAGTTGCAAGAATCATATTTAAACATGCGTTACAGAAATGGAGGGGCACGCGGTGGCGCAGGTGGTTGAGGCACTGCGCTACAAGCCGGAAGGTCGCGGGTTCGGTTTTCATTGACATAATTCTTCCGGCCGCACTCTAGCCCCTGAGATGGACTCATCCTCTAACAGCACTGAGTACCACGAACATAGCATGGACGGTAAAGGCGGCCGGTGCGTAGGACTGACCTTACCGCCTTCATGTGCCAATCGTCTATAAATCTAGGAACCTCAACCTGTGGGCCTGTAATAGGCCTGAGCAGGGATTGCTTTACCTTTGCTTACAGCAATGGGGGTAGCCTTATCTCTGTTATTTATACAAGACAATATGCGACTAGACCTATGTAGCTGCCCTCTCACCGCGAGGCATCGTAGTGAAACCAATGTGACTTCTTGCGAGGTTTGTGGTGCACAAAGTGGTACTGGAGCAGGTTTATCTTCGCAGTTCTTCGATATTCCCCAACCATTCTTTTTTCCGCCGTTACGTCATAGTCATTCAGCACTGTCAGCCGAGTTGTGCGATAGCCTTGACGAGGCAGAACACTATCACATCCTTCATCGTAAAGTTAGGGGTTTAATCTCTCGGCGGAAAATGGTCAGTTATTGTACGCGCTCTTGAACCGCGATTATCTGGCTAATTAAATTGTCGTATAAGTCAAAACAATGAGGACATCTTTACACTATTCATCTTAAGACAAATTTTTGTACGGAGTCCGGTCTTCTCGTATTTTGCCAAGACATTTACTTGCATGTGCACAGTCCTGGTGTTATCAGATGACAACCAGAAATTGTATGGAGTGGGGACTGAAGGTAGCTAGAACGTGTGTGTCTCGCTAACCCAAGGCGTTTGTCCGCTGTACTGCATTGTAAATGAACAGATCTCAGTTTCATGGCAGGGTGAAAGCAGGGTGGATAACACTGTAGATTAGGCTTAATAGACGGTATAGGCGAGACTTGAGGCTTCCGCCGCGGTGTATTTGAGGTCTTCGGTCTTCCGGGCTTTTACTCAATGTTTGTTAGTAGTTGTTAAACAACCATCCAACCAACCAACCAACCTACGCTGCGTAACAACTCAGGAGAAGATCTCATTTTAGGCGTTCTGTACGAAGTGAGAAAGAAAACCTTGTTATGAGACCATGGCAGTTTGTAAGTTCCCTTGTATCAACGACTAAATCGTATATCGTATTTTGATGAAATTCAGTATAGGAGTTTCTTGCAAAACGGTGTCGAGCAAGCTTGCGTTTCGTGAAACTCGCTCAGTGAGAGTCATGCTCAAGGTCGTAACTGAATTTCTACCCTTATTTTCCACATTTTTTGACCGAATTTCTTACAGTTCGGTACTGAAAATTCGCCACGCAATGAATTCAGTAGTTTTGAGTTTCACCAAACTCATTGCAGTTAAAGACATGTTTTACCTGCGGGCGTGAATGAAATTTTAACCTATTTTTCTACATGTCTTACTGATCTGAATGAAAATCAAGACACGAGGTGCTAATGTGGCGCGGTTCAGCGGTTATGAAGTTTCATAAAAATCAGTGCAGTGAATGTTGCACTTTTCTTAGAGACGAATATGTATTTCTGTCCAATCTGTGCGAGTCTCTGTCTAAGGGATCTGTAAATAATGCTGCTGATTATGTGTGGATTTCGTGCAAATCAGCGCAGGGAAGGTTGTACTGTTCTTATGGGCGTAAATCAAATTGCATATAGCCGTGTACCTTGAAACCGATTGACACTGAATGTCGTGATGAATTTCGTATACTTCAGAGAAGGGTAGGTGGTATGAGGTCAGTGGAGTGAAACGTGAAGTTTCAGAGTACTTTGAGACAATTCAGTTGTTCCGGAAAATTGAAAATACCATAAAGTCGGCCCCACTTTTTGTTGTGTAAACCTATTTGTTCTTTTCTTCAGTGTTTCCTCCTCTAATTCGCAGTAACCTAGATGGCCTATCGATAATATTTCCACGTACTATGGGAACTGTGCAACTTTCAGAGCACTCAAAACTAATTCCTGCCTGAATGAATCGTTAGTACCTTTAAACCACAATCTCTGATATATTGTGTATTATTTTACTGGAGCTTACCTTGACACTGTGCCTGCGTAAACGTTTCCCGGAAATAAATCGTATTGTTACCAGCCAAGCATACAAACTTCGGTGTGTAGAAAGCTATATGCAGGATTCCTGTTTACCCATCCTTGGCAAACCTGTATCCGACTGAAGTCGTTTTTGTTTGGACTGGTGTTCAGCTTTCATCTCTGAAGCTACTGTTAAAACGTTTAATAGATGAGAATGCAGGACAAAATCACAGTGTGAGGATTGATAATTGATAAGAGTTTAAATATTTGGGAACAACTTTAACAATCCAAAATTCTATTCGGGAAGAAATAAAGAGTAGACTGAGGTCAGGAAATGCTTGCTATCATTCGGTGCAGAATCTTTTGTCTTCCAGGT
>Ga0123354_10002926_pt1 | contig 23161 bp, 17 predicted proteins | sample TergutLab28metaG_2_FD_97872 | JGI IMG/M metagenome (GOLD analysis project Ga0123354, IMG submission 97872) | Labiotermes labralis P4 segment gut microbial communities from Petit-Saut dam, French Guiana - Lab288 P4 | ecosystem: Host-associated > Arthropoda: Insects > Digestive system > Gut ... | reverse complement strand
ATAACTCCGTAACCGTCCAAAATCGGACACATGTTTATATGAACTTTTTTGATCACAAAGGCCTAGGAAATCACCTCCTGCAGTTATGCCCTAAAGTCGTGAAACACCCTGTATATATATATAGTAAACTCTGGTGGTCGAGGTTTTGTAACTGCAGGCTGCAAGCGAAATACCTCATGGAAACTTGAGGGTTGTTTGACCGTGCATCTTCCTCATGAAATAAAGTGAAATGCCAACTTGATGCATCTAGGTAATTTTATTGATTTATTCTTAGTTCGACATGTTTCGGGTACATACGCCCATCATCAGGAGCATTATATGTTGAATTGCAGCATATGGTTTTCTGCACCGAGTTTTTGGATGGGTGGTGGTCTTGAAAGCAGCTGCGTAGGTCGTGCCGCACGGCACCATCCGCACCGTACACACGACCTACGCGGCGGCTCTCAAGACTACCACCCATCCAAAAACTCGGTGCAGAAAACCATATGCTGCAACTCAACATATAATGCTCCTGATGATGGGCGTGTGTACCCGAAACGTGTCGAGCTAAGAATACATAAATAAAATTACCTAGTTGCATCAAGTTGGCATTTCACTTTATTTCATTTACCTCATGGAGTTCGTTACAGTTAAATAAGTATAGAGTTCAGTGTTCACGGGTATTATGTTAATAAATGCAATATCAAGTTCTCTTGATTAACTGATATGAAGTGTGAACTCTGAAGATAACGTGATACTCTTATTAGTATAATAGTTGTGAAAATCGGATTTTAGATTTCACTTGTTTCATAAAACACAGTAGAATGCGTCATCAGGCTAATAGAAAGGAACTCACAGTCCATCCGTAGGGTGGTATTTAAGTGTACTATGCAGAAATAGTGCGTGATAGTGTAGACTGCATTTGTTTGGCTTAGGAGCGGACTGCTGTCAACGAATGAGGCTTCTGGTTCTGTAAGAGGCAGGGAATTTCTTGACCATTTTCGTCACACTGCGTAGCATATCTTACTTTCCATCTCCGTGGGACCATGTGTTAGAAATCCGAGAAATTCAATAGTATCCTAATATAATGTAATTTCGAAATTGTTTTTCGGATTCTGATAGGAGGATAGTTGCTGACGAATTCTTGAACAGCAGCACTGCTTCTTTGTATTTTCTTTGCCAGGCTGGGAAAATGTGTACAATTCGTTCAAATGCCTTTATGTAACGTAGGTATAGTATACAGAGTGATTTTGGAGGAAAGGTCAGCATTTTGGGAGGTGATGCTATTGGCCTTTGTGAAAAAGAAAATCATACGTACATTTGTGTGAATGTGAATGTTTACCGAGATAGAGACGTGTGTACGTGTATATGCTAACTGTAAAGCATTGTGAATGGCAATGAAGAAGGAGAAATTACGTACTGTTAATTTAATATTAACTTTGATTTAATGTTTGATAAACGTGTCACACGGAAATGACAGTTTGTTACACTTAACCATAAATGTTCGAAAATCCCACCGTCAACCTGAGTGCACTTCGCAACTCGTGTGCGAAGATAGGTTTGCCGTTCGTCTGAGTTGATCTTGGCGTGTGTTTTTGCGGGCAGCAGTATCCAAAATATCAACGATCAGTTCCTCTCTTGTATCCAACCATTCTTTTGTACACAACGCTCTTTACCAACCCCACAAACCATCTGACGGAATTAGGTGTGGAGATTCGATCAACTCTTTCGGAAACCATGCAGAACCAGACATATTCATATGATCTTTTTTTTCCCCCCTCATAATGACAGTTACTGTCACTTCCCAATATATTGGCCTTTCCTTCTGAATAACCCTCTGTGTAAAACGCTGAAGATTTATTTCCTGTGGGATTTCGCGCCGACGTTTCGGAATCATGGTGCTTATATCTACAAGGTTAAGGTGACCAAGAAGAATATTCTTGGCTCTGAAGATGAAGACACTATGATCGGTTCAAACGCCTCGAACTGTGTACCAGCAGGCATGGCTTCTTGTCCCAGTTGGCTTGAATCTTCAGCAACGCTGTTGTGTGAAACTCAGATCTCGCAAAACTGTGTCTGTCCTTGCATCGTCCGTATTGTTCTGCGGTTCAGTGATTGTAGATATGTGTAATATTGCTATAGATAGGTTTTGTTTTTTTAGGTGCTTTCGCAAAATTGCGAAAAGCAACTATTAGCGTCGTCATGTCTGTCCGTCCGTTTGTCCGCATGGAACAACTCAGCTCCCACTGTACGGATTTTCATGAAATTTCGTATTCGAGTATTTTTCGAAAAACTGTCAAGAAAACTGAAGTATCATTAAAATCCGAAAAGAAAACAGGCACTTTACGTGAAGACCAGTATACGTTTTTGATCATATCTCGGTCAGTTCTTCTTAGAATAAGAAATGTTTCGGACAAAAGTTGTAGAGGAAATCAAAACACACATCTTATCTTCAGTAACTTTTTTTCGATAGTGTGCCGGTTTTGAGATAATGTGGAAATATATTGTAGTGCGGGGCAGGCCACATATGACAATATGGTAATGCGCATTGCATGCTGGAGAACTAAGGCTACACACACACACACACACACACACACACACACACTCAGAATATATAATTCTTATTGCTTTTCCACTACAACAGTTGTTTCAAGTACGCTCCGCAGTGTTACGTTTATGCGTACATTGCCTGTCTTGTTAAATAATTTTATGCACTTGTAAATTAGACGTAAATTAATTTACGGAAGAAAGAACACTTACGTATCGCTGAACTTGAGAATTCTTGCCACTAACCAACTGTCCATGGACCGGAATTATTTCGAGTATTTAATAGTCGCTCCGCCAGTCAAAACACGTCATAACTGTTACGGAACTTGCAGTTCCATTACCCTGTTCACCAGTGCTCGCCATTGACTGTTTCCTGAGCCAGGTGAACCCAGTCCATACACCCGCAACCTTTCTGATAGTTCATTTGTAATATTATCCTCCCTTCTATTCACGCGTATTCCGAGGGGTTTCTTCTCTTCATGTTGTCCGACCAAAAGCTTGTACGCATTTATAAATCCTCTGTAGTCTTCACATCCCCGCCTGTCTTATACTCCTTGATTTGGTTGTAATTTTTGTCACAGTGCCGATATAAACCCTTGTAAATGTGGTTAAAGCTTGTGTTTGATCAACTAGTACCTAAGTTCTGCCGTGACGCACTTTCACTTTTTACCACAAGGCTAATAATCATTAATTAATCAATTTTGAAATGAATAGCAGATGAGACACTGCACGACTCATTCATTTTGCTTGTAGCCTTATCTAAAATAATGGAAATGGCTAGTGATTGTTTGTTGTTGTTCTCTGCCTGAAGCAGTAGGAAGTGGTCATCCTTGTAAAATATTACGGAAGAATTTAATCGAAACATAAAAATGAAAAATTGCATTTCTTTATTTTTTTCGTTTCCAGGAATAGGTGTATGTACGTACGTTGGTGTGTGTATTTAAAGTAGGCCGTGTTATGTGATGCTTATACTGGGTATTGTGCAAGCGTTTCGTGACGAAAATGTGTTCATAACCTGAGGATATACTATGTTGTGTTGTTTGTGCAATTTTTTTCCTGTACTGACATGCAAAGAGTGAGACAACTGGAACAGCTGCCGATAAATTAAGGTTTGTTTAGCTCTACACTTTGACAGTACAGTCATTATCCTGGTGGAAAACACGGCTTGTCTATCTCCCGGTTCTGTTTGTTATTGCTATCCCGTACTCTGGTCATGCCGTAGATCCGTCGCCGGCCCTTCACCACGGAGACCCAGGTTCACTCTTATGCCTGTAGCCTACTTATAGGATTAGCGGTGAACAGCATGGCACTGGGACATGTTTTCCATGTCATAATTATGCCCCAAATGTTGCATATGCATGTTTAGTCTACCACAGACGTTGCATTGGGAACGGGCCACTTTCCGGAGGTACAACAGCGGGGGACGTGGCGCTGACCAACCATCTCTCCGAGTTGGCTTTATATCATGTTGTAGGGTGACTTTTACCATTACCATTGACTTTACGTATCTTAGCATTTGACAGCGTCGTTAAAGAAATGTTAATATTGTGCTTATTAGCCTTTCAGGATTATACGCATTCTTTGTTTCGTTGTTCGAAACATATGTAAAAAATTACTGAACTGCGAGTGTTACTGGAGTGTCATGATTCGTAAGCCACTAAGTAGCCGGGTACGAGACGAACAACGGGCTTTTAAGTCCTGACAGGAACATGTATTTTTATTTTCGCCACCGTATTCCAATGGATATCGGGGTAAAGCGATCGGAGGTTAAAACTGACCACTTACGTCAATGTAATGGTAACATTAGAAATTAGTTGCCTTATCTCCGCTTCCCTGTATGTCTTGTGATATGCTGCCTGTATACAAGGACGGAGAGTATTGTCCAGGGTAATTGGTTAGCTGTTCATATATATTAGTGGGTTTCAGATGTCGTGTCCAGTATATATAGTTGCGAGTCAGCTGAAATTACAGGCGCACCAACGCATTGTTCTAGAATTATATACCGTGTTTATTAATCTTACAATGTCACAAGTGTGATGATTGATAGTAGTTCCTTTGAAACCGTGAAGAGTTCAGATATTTGGGAACAACCTTAACAAATCAAAATTCAGTTCAGGAAGAAATTCAGATCAGATTTAAGTCGGGGAATGCTTGCTGTCATTTGGTGCAGAATTTTTTTTTTTGTCTTTCAGTTTTCTATCCAAAAATATAAAGATTAAGATATACAGAACCATAATTTTGCCTTTTATTTTGTATGGGTGTGAAACTTGGTCTCTGACATTGAGGTAGGAAGGTAGGCTAGGGTTGTTTGAGAATAGGGTGCTGAGGAGAACGTTTGGACGTAAGGGGGACAAGGTAACGGAAAAGGGGAAAACTGCATCAAGAGGAGCTTAATGATCTCTACTCATCACCCATTATCATTCGGGTGACCAAGTCGAGAAGAATGAGATGGGCGGGTCATGTAGCACGTATGGGGAACAGGGTAGGTTTATGCAGGGTTCTGGTGGGGAGACCTGAGGGAAAGAGACCACTTGGAAGACCCATTCATAGATGGTAGGATAATATTAAGATGGATCATCAGGAAATGGGGTGTAGGGGCATGGACTGAATCGATGTGGTTTGGTACAGGGATAGGTGGCGGGCATTTGTGAATGCGATAACGAACCTTCCGTTCCCATAAATTGCGGGGAATTTCTTGATTTCCTGAGAACCAATTAGCTTCTCAAGAAGGACTCTTCTCCATAGATTAATTAGGCGAGGACCGTTATTAATCTTGTCTGTCGTCAGCAAAGCAATTCTTGGCCTTAACAGTGTTTTTGCGGAACACAGGTAGCACGTTTAACAATTAAGGGCACAAATAAATCATTACTTACAAAAAGCAGAGGTACAATATGTGTGCTTTAAGTTATCAATATCTTAGTTATACGCCTGTTAAATTTGTTACTTTTTTCATGGCCCGACAGCCGTAGTGGGCCTACGCCACCTCATTGATGAGGTCTCGAGATCACCCTCAGACACATCACACTCAGGCCTACTCTGGACGAATGATCAGCCCGACACAGTACCCCTACCTGACAACACACAACACTCACAGGAGAAAGCCATCCATGTCCCCGGCGGGATTCGAACCCGCAATCCCAGCAAGCGAGCGGTTGCAGACCCACACCTTAGACGGCGCAGCCCCTGGGATGTGCCCAATTGCATTCATGGGAACTAAAAACCCGGGAAAACAATGCTGAAATGAAGCGACGATCGTCCGCAATGTGTTACATCGGTTCCTTAATCCCAATGCATATTTGCGAATACAGGCAACAGAATTCGGTGTTTTCTTCGTCTATTGTCACTGAATTTTTAATTAGAAGGTTTGCCTTCATCGTAGAGGTATTTATAGTCTATGTGCTGTAGGTCTCTTAAGTAGACGATTAATCCACAGTCATAAGACCTCTACTGGCACATGGATGTTTCAATTAATTGATTACCCACCTCTCAGCTCTTAACAACTACTGCTGATTTGCATTATTCACTTATTCTACTTGCCTACTGTCTCTTCTTCCGGCCTTTGATCATACTAACTTGCAAGGACTCTTACAATGGATCAGGTGGCTGTTAATGCGTGCGGGTTGCTATCAGCCTTTGCCACACACACCCATAGCTGTAATGGTATTAGATAGACATCTCACCAGCTGGCTTCTCCTTTGTCGTAATTGCATTCAGAAGTGTGAATGCCCGTCATTGCTTATGTGTGCGTCAGAAGCCACTGGTACTGGGTACGTGGATGCGAAGTATGCCTATTTGTAGTGCGTTACTGCTGTCCGCTTTTCATTTTTACGTGTTTTTTACAAAGTAAAAAGTAACTTCTCATGTGGAAGTAGTGGGAGGATTTCAGTGATTTTCCTCAGTCTTTGCAGGCAGTTGTCGGTGTAGTAGCTCAGATTATGCCCTTCAGGCTGGTGGTTGCACGTGACATCTCTGTGAACCTAAATTTATTCTGTAATTCGTGTGGGCCCACATTACTGCTGAAGTGATAAACGTTGAGAGGACAGAAAATGTGATTTTGGTGTGTACTGCAGGATCTTGTGTAGCAGTTTTGGTGGGGAGGGATTGTAGGGTACATAAGGAGAAATCCATGACCAACACCGCCCGGTGTGCTGGAGCATTGTCGCGCAGGAGAAACTGTTTGTTTTCCATTTTGGGGGGAAGGGGGGGGGTTTCCTGCTGATCGCATCCCTAAGACGACGAAGGATGCCAGTGTACATTTCTTTCTTCACAGTTTTACGTTCAGGGATGAACTCATAATGGATATGCCCAGGCAGTAAAAAACGCCTAAACTATACCTGCGAATTCCGGGAACATTTTGAAGCTACTACATCACATTTTAATACGGAAGAAACTGGATCGTTGAACATGTGTTGCATCTATTTTCTTATAATTTCAGAATAGCGTTTATGTGCCTAAACACCGCGAACCGAGCGATGTTTAATAGGACAAGAAGTGTGCTGTCGTTTGACAGGAACTGAACTGTTAAATATTGTTCGGATAAATTACATTGTAATTTATCCGAACAATACTTAACAGTTCTGTTATGAACTTTTCGTTAAACGCAAGTATTACTAACCGAATTTTTGTAAGTAACTTTTAAGTTGTTCCCAGTCGCCTTTGGTATTGAAATTTGTTCAAGCAGCCAATAATTGCATGGCTGGAGTTTTAGGCCTGATGTTTTCAGAGTGACTGATACGGTACTGCTTTGTCTGCTGTGGTGTCATTTAGGAATTATACACAGACATATAACGCACCATTTAGACTCTGTTACTATATACAGTAAGTAAATAAGGTAATTGTTCGGCTTGAATGTAATGAATAATGTTTATGAGATTCTTATTGTGTAGCTGTTATTATGTTATTGCACCGTAGTGGTTACTTGGCATATGGCAGGCTACGTTACAGAACTCGTTTGATGTTCTTTTTAGTATCAGTAAAGTTTTAAGTGTTTCACATCACAGTGATCGAGCCGTATTGCCAGGCCTCTCTAATAAATTGATTGTACCGCAGTCTTTCTTGTACTTCAGGCGGATAGTGAGAAGTGGCAATAGTTTCTTTGTCTCCTTTTCTTATAATTATTTATTACATACTGACTTCCCTTGTACATATTCATCAGTCTTCCTATGTTGACAGAATGAAATTTTTATTAGATCAGTGACATTACGTTTTTCCTGTAGAATGTTATTAATAAGGATTGACTTAAAATAATTATTTTAGTCTCTCATCGCAACTTCTTTGTAGTCTTCTATTCGTAGTATATGAAGCGAATGAACTAGCAAGTAACTGGCTGAATTAGAAATCAGTTTAGGAAGCTTAAATGCCCATTGGTCGCGGTCTGACCAAGAAACGACACAAAACTTGGGATGGCTGAGAACTAGATCCTGTGGGGAAGAAACTATGGGCGTAAGAGAGGGAAAGAGGCACGACCGAGAAAACTACACATTGAGGGTCGTCGTTTCATTTTACAACACATACTATAACCAATAAGTATTACATAAACGTACGTCAGCACAATCTATTTATTCTATAGTATGGCTACATGTTTCGACTAGATGTTAAGTCATCTTCAGGCCCCTACACTTAGTTTACCAGATGCTTTGTCCACTTTGGGATCCCATAGTGTTTACATGTGGATTACTTATTTGCTAGAGCTTTCAGAAAAGTTAATAACTACAGAGTTATTGTTATTTGTAGGCTGTGTTTAAGCCTGAAACCACTACAGCATAAAACTCCTTCCTATATAGTGCGCTGATGTTCACTGGACGTTCAGTTGTGGGATGCCTTTGTCACATTACAGTTTGGAGTGTTTGCGCGGTGATGTTTGGTGGAGTTTTCCTGGAGGTTTTTTTTGTCGATATGCTATAACAGAACGGGTGCGTTTTTAGTAGCTGGGATTTATCTTATTGAATAATAATAATAATAATAAGATAAGATAAATCCCAGCTACTAAAGACGCACCCGTTCTGTTATAGCATATCGCCAAAAAAAACCTCCAGGAAAACTCCACCAAACATCACCGCGCAAACACTCCAAACTGTAATGTGACAAAGGCATCCCACAATTGAACGTCCAGTGAACATCAGCGCACTATATAGGAAGGAGTTTTATGCTGTAGTGGTTTCAGGCTTAAACACAGCCTACAAATAACAATAACTCTGTAGTTATTAACTTTTCTAAAAGCTCTAGCAAATAAGTAATCCACATGTAAACACTATGGGATCCCAAAGTGGAGAAAGCATCTGGTAAAGTAAGTGTAGGGGCCTGAAGATGACTGACATCTAGTCGAAACATGTAGCCATACTATAGAATAAATAGATTGTGCTGACGTACGTTTATGTAATACTTATTGATTTTCAAGCACATCGTGATGCCTTCATTCAGAACATACTATAACGGTAGCGATATTAAGAAGGGCCAAATGGTTGTGACGTATAGGGCGTATGGGGGAGATGAGAAATGTATACAGAATTTTAGTGGGGCAACTTACAGAGGAGAGTGACTTTGGGAGACCTTTTCGTAGCGTAGATGGTAGGGTAGTATGTAAGTAAATCGTAAGGAAGAATCATGTTAGGAAGGACTGAATGAAGTAATCTTGGGGGTAGGAAGAAGTGTCGGGGTTTTGTGAGAACGATAATGGAACTTTGGTTCGTGAAAACCTTAGGTTTTCTTGATCAGATGAAGGGCTGTAAACCTTCTGATTTCACCGAAGTTCTTGTTCCAAGAAAGAAATGAGTCTTTTATATCTGCTGTATGCATTCCGCCGAAATACGTACTCGCAGTTCATATCGGTTAATAAAGATGACCTTATATTGTACTTATTAATATAATAACTGTGGATACTAAATATCAGATTTATTTATTTTAAAAAAAACTACTATTGTGCTCAGATTTAGCGTGAAAAAACTTACCAGTTACTTGAGAGTTTTCGGAACTGCGACGTAAGCCAGGGCAACTGGCGCAGGAGCAGCAGAGGGAGAAGAAAGCTCGTCGAAAGTTCTGTCCACTCAAACAATATAGCAGAAAGTTGATTCCAAAGTTCGTAATGAAGAAAACATGAGCAACATGCTGAAGAACAGGCAAGTCCTCTTGACTCTCAGATTCTGAACCCTGTAGAAGAAACACAGTGCTATGAGTTGTATCCTTTTTCGACGCACTCGCGAAGCAGTTGCGAGTAGAGACGTAACATTTTCGTCTTTGCCCGTCCGTGTGTCTGCATGTAAGAGTAATTCCCACCGGACGTGTCTGTGATATATATATTTTTTTATTTTTACAAAATTGGCCGACATTCTGATTTTGCCTAAAATAAAACAGTAATATCAGACACTATGCAGGAAAGACCTACATACATTTATGGTCATATTTTTCCGTAATTGGATTTTATAAATTAGAGTGTATGTTATCTGCAGGGTACGAGTTAACGATATAAACCTAATTGTAAATCTCGCTGTTTACGAGATGAGTATAAGAAATACGATATCTCACCGTTTACGTGAATTCTTTATGATCAGTTGTAAATATGTTGCTGAGATACCGAAAAAAAAACTTGTGTTTTTTGTGTAAAACGTAGAAAGACACATTTCAAGTACTCGCGTCTTCAGTCTGTTCCTTAAATATACACCAGGCAGGAATTTAAAATCTAGGGGCAATAACAGAGCGGACGTAGCAGAACTGTTGCCTCCCGGGGACATGTCCTTGCTTGTTCGATAAATCAAAATGGCATTCAGTAGGAAGTTAATGAGAGGGGGATTAAAATCGGGGAACACTGGACAGCATTCATTCAGAATCTTCACCTTTCTGCGTTCTATTAAGAACCTTAAAAATGAAAATACGCAAAGTATACTCTTACTTGTTTTTTCCTGTGGATGGTTAACTGGTCTCTTGTCTTAGAGAAAAAAAAACAGATTGAGGGTGTTTGAGAAGAGGGCGCGGAGGTGAATACTTAGACCTAAAAGGAGGAAGGTTGGGAAGGTGGAGACAACTAAAAACTGTTAGGGCGCTCAAGCAAAGAGAACTGGATTGGCGGGGAATGTGGCAGTAAGATAAAGCTGATAATTCATAACAAAATTTTGGACGAAAAGCACGAAGAGAAAAGGACGCTGGCAAGACGTATGCGTAAGTGGAAAGAAAATATTGTTCGTGGATCTCGGAGGGGGGGGGGGTTTCCTTGAATGAAGGTTTAAACGAGAGGCATGTTGAATAAGTTTGGTTCTTGTGAAAGCGGTAATCAGGAGAGTTGCACAAATCCCATACGCCAGATCGACCGGAGGACTAACCTTTGTACAGTGTCGTCTAATATTTGTGGGTCATCAATATGAAACTTGCTTCGTGTCACCCCACTGGCGCCTTGTATTTTGAGGTACATTCTAAATTTGTGGAAATCTTATGCATCCCTAGTCTTGATTATCTGAGCGACTGTGACATTTTCGGAACACCCTGCTGCATGTACATAATTCAGTAACTTCTCTTATTGTACAAAACTTGCTACATGTTTCGGTTTTTCCATAAAGCCGTCAAAAGGCACAGGCATAAACGTGTAAGAGCAAACAAGTATTTTTAAAATTAAAAGATTATTTTCTATAGAAGTTCTCGTTTGCTCTTAGATTTTTATGCCATTGTCTTATGATGACTTTATGGAAAAGCCGATACACGTATTTCGTTTGGAGAATAAAAGATATTGTGTGAAATGTTGTGACTGACGGCACGTGTGTATATTTGTCTATTCATGCATCACAACGGCATGTCCCGCCTTATGAATAGATTCTTACCTGTACGTAGACTAGCAATCGTAAGACGTAGGAGGGCAAGCTGAGACAGAGGAACACTGTCGAAACCACAAGCAACATCTTCGTCACTTTCATCGGCGAACTCGAGGAGCGCATCGGGTGTCGGGGTATCTCTGCTGAGTAGCGCATTGGCCTTTCTCGTGTCGTGGTGAGCGTGAGGACACGACGAATACGGGCCGATTGCCACACCATGAGACTGATCCAAGTATTCAGTGTCGCAATCACAAAAAAGGGCAAAATGAATGTCACAGCGAAATCCACGTGATTAATTACCATAGCTAAAACCTCAAAGTGGGGATTCAGTCTACATATAGGCATGTTGTCGTGTATTTCTATTCGCGACAGCCAGAAGTTGGGAACGTAGAGTATTAGCGCAAGAGCCATGAGGCTGACTAGAACGACTTTGGCACGGGCCACTGTGCACATGGACGTTCGGCGTAACGGATGTCGAACTGCGATGAACCTCTCCACTGTAAAAGCAACAACTAACCATGCGCTCAGGAAACTGCACACATATGTTAAGTAAATGTGCATCTCACACAGACCGGTAGTGCTGAATAGTGGCACACCGAATGAGTTAAGCCATGCCATGAATAGCGCTACCAGGAACCCTGTGTCACTGATTGCCAGTGCGGCGAGATAGAAGCTTGAAGACAGCTTCTTCAGTTTTTTTGTGAAGAAAACAAGCACTGAAATGCAATTTCCTATGCTGCCGAGTACAATGACGGTGAGAGAATAGTACACTTCAATTCCGTTTACCACTTGTCCCCATCCAGGGTCCATGTCAGTGTCGTTGGTACCATTGGTTGTGGTCACATGACTGTTTTCTGACATCTTGACTTATTAAGGGATTTGCATTATACGGGATTAAATTCAATTACAGTACGTAAGAAGTGACGATTACTGTCACGCATATCATTATTTGTTCATGTAACTTTGTTATCAGACGGGACTGTTAAATATTAATAGTGCTGCATTGATTTTTCGTTTATCACAACTGGAAAGTACGTACGTCCAGTATTACTAAACACATTGTAGTGATGTATAAAATGCACTTCATGCTGTAAGCACGCCGTCGCCTCTAACAGCTGGAAGTCACTGTTGTAAAGAAAGGTTCCTAATGCACTGAGAAGAATATGTAACTGAGAATAAGTTGTTCGTGTGTGGCACTGAAAAAATAAGACAGGTAATGCTTGCTATTCCATTTAAGTTCCTCTCACTTTCTTTGAACGCCTTAAAATATATAGAAAAATATAGGTACATTTTCTGACTGAGTAGACGTTGTTTTGCGTACGTTTTCACAGTGAAATGATCAACAGGTAGACGGCTCCTACAAACACACCAACTGTTTTAGTGATTTATAACACGCCTGTAACAAGTTTCGGCACGTGTTGACAAAGACATAGGTTTTTGCCGGGTCCTGGTGTGCCGATCTCCACATACGCGGCTGGTGATTAAAATGTAGGCTGTTGACGGTACAAGTTAACAAACAAGACTGGCCATGCCGTTCGTTGACCATGCGTCCTCTTTGTATTCTGAATTGGTAGAAGGGCCAGCGGCGCATGTGCCACGAAGTGCGCCCAGACGCTACATCGATGCCCTCCAACCCCTCACGGCACAGAATAGGAGACAGACAGGCCATGTAATCAACTTGAAGAAAGTGACAAGGGCGATTGATATTGATAGTATGAATAGACTTATAAAAAATACAATATTTGGGTTTGTCGTGAAGTTTTGACATGATATCAGCGTGACTATAAACTGTTTTGATTGGTATTTCGTTAGGATGTTGTTGCTATAAATATAGTACGCGGACATATAATTCGCATTGCAGTTTATAGCACTGAAGGTTGAGTATCGAGCTCTGAATACAATCGTACTAGCAGAACAGTGTCTCGTGTTTGATATCATCAAGCTAGTGGTGAAGAGTGTTGTCGTAGCTCCTGGTTCCGAGATTAAGGATCCCCTTATACACATGGCGCTGTGTTGAATTCTCGGTAGGGGCAAGAATTTTTATTGTATTATTTCATTCGTATGTTTATATGTATGCCTGAATAGCCAGCTTCATGCTTTGTCCGCATTACCCCCAGGCGAGCAGGCGTCGGTATCTGTTGGATAGAAATGTCTGGGGCTCAGATTCAGTCCGGATATGACGGAGAGATATCTTCCGTTCGAAGAATTCGATCCCACATCCCTAGACCTGCAGCTCTGTCAGTTTAGCAACTGTTAGCCCGCCTCAGTAACAGTTGAAGTTTATGTCTTAGGCGCGTTCGCGTAAATCGTGAAAAGTGCCTTTTAGCTTCGTTATGTTTCGCCGTTCGTCTCTTACCGCAAATATCAGCACGGCTCCCACTAGACAGATTTTCGTGAAAGTTGATATTTGGATACTTTTTACGAATATCTGTGGAGAAAATTCGCATTTGATTGAAATCAGAAAAAAAATATTTCGGGCGCTTAACATTAAGACCCGAGTGTGTTTCGTGTTGTTGGCCGCGACGTATTGCTACCGTCCTTTCCTTCCCGTACAAAGACCTTAACTACCTCGCGGCGGTTTGCTTGTCCTATCTCAGGGAATATTTACGTGTAGGCTGTGGACTTCACCGTGTCAGCATTAGCTACTGATTATAGAGCATTTATTTTATTTTCCACTTATTTCACATTCAACACCAATTTTAGCAGCCAGCAATATGAAGTAACCACGGCTGTTATTTTTAGTTACAAGACCAGCACACGACATTTGCCTCCCTTGGGTGCTACCGCTGACGTTGAACTCTTGTCCCTCACTAACTTAACTTCAACTCCCACGCTCGAAAAGATGATATAAATAAGACCTTTAGCAGTCAGTTATAGTTGGACCTTACTAAACAGAACCAAAGTCAAGTGCCCTGTCTTCCATCCTGTCGTAAAACTACAAGAGGGTTTTTGCAAAATGTCAGTTGGACACGCTTCCGTCGCTCCAGAAAAAGTTGAGTGTTATTTACGGCCGTGCTGTTAGAAGGTCAAACCGGCCTTCAAACTGACTAATTCCCCCCAATTATAGTGACATCCTGGAGGACTCATAAATCTATGCGAGGACCATTGTATATAAATGTATACGTCCAGAGCATCGAACCTATCCCAACGGTTACATATCTCCCCCCTTCTGAATAATCATTAAGTAACGCAGTAACTATTATGATTATTTCAGATTGCCGCCAACTTTACACTGATCTGTCACACTTTTTAATACAACATAACACATAAGTTAGATTAGAGGAATTCAGAACAACGTGAGAAGACTCTTCGAACAACACGTCTCCCTCTTATTTGCATCAGACATGTAATGTCAAGACATTTACTGACCGTATTACAATATATTTTAACTGAATAAGATAAACTACTAAATTAATTAACTTTTAGACATGTAGGAATACATATCAGTCAGTTGAACACATATCCTAATGTAACTTGAATAACAAAGTATCAAAAAATGGATCAATACATTCATAGTTCATCATTTCCATACACTGCGCTGATAGTCTCTCCTTTAACACTGTAGCTTTCGCCCTTTTTAACTGCACCTCTCTTTCACGGTTTTACTAGTTGATCTAAAATGCAAACATCAACATCTTTTACCGGTCATTGGGCCAAGTTTATCAATAATTTACTTATGTCTAAACTAGCTACTCGCTTGTAAATGTGCCAATTTATCCTTTATCTCGGTATCCATCTGTTTGGTTACTCAAGTCACAAGCTTCCCGTCTGACACAACTTAAATCACATTGCTTAACCCACAAGGTAATTTATAAAGAACACACATAAATTGTTCACATAAACTTTGAACTTAAGTAGCTAAGACATTTATCTACTGTCTTCCTACCTCATCTGTCATCACCAGATTCACTTATTGAAGTTAATGTTTATGGAAAAGCTAAAGTTACGCCAATGTATATTTAATGCTACCTTTACAGCAAGTATTTGATTTATAACGTATCGAATTTTCACCAGTCTTTTACAATACAATGCAAAACAATACATTTTCTCAGATGTCTTTTTTTTTGCGTTTACTTCCCTTTCGTATTCTCATGAGCTGTTATCAACATAATGAAGAGCGTATTCACTGGCGTCAGCCGCCAGTACCGATTGAAATGACCTAATAAAAGCACTGAGAGAATTTCGGAAACCATGTGGTACGCCTGAAAATTGGCACACCTTGTTCTGGAACTGAAAAGCTGTTCATTTCCTTGAGGTTTTTTCCAATGGTATCTGCAAAAAGGCGCTGCTTAAATCCAGGGTCGAGATGTAACTAGCCCCATGAATTCTCTGCAACAGCATTTGCATTGGAGGCACCTTGGTCCTGTCCGGCGTCATAAACTTGTTGGCTTCCCTAGTGTCGAGACATATCCCGACACGTTTTCCATCTCGCTGAACCAAGGTGAGGGGATTTACATATGATGAGTATGATTCCTCAATAATGTGATCGGTAAGCATCTCTTCAACTTGTTCTTGCACTTCTTTGTGTAAAGAAAAAGGTATTGGTCTGCTGTTTCGGGACTTCGGCACTCCTTCTTGCAAATGGAATCGATATTCGAAGCAGTTGCATTTCCCTGGTTCTTTTGGTAAAATGAGCTTGGTATTTTAATAGGAGGGTTGACACTTTCTCTTTCTGAGACTCAGACAGACTGTCCTCTGTATTTATATTTCGGAGCACTAGTTGAGAGCTGACCTCTCTTTCATTTGGGTTTGTAGCCTGTGCCTTTGCGTCCTGTACTGTGTCGTAATATCCCTTCCGTTCATTGCCTGCAACTCAGTCTGCAGCCTCGACCGACAAAATACTTACACCACTTGTGTACAAAATTCAATTCTTAATATATTATTTTAACAATCTAATCGTAGTATATTGGTTTGACAGTCTAATTAATAAATATATTTTACATTACAGACATGCTGCCACAACACTAAATTAATATAAGAAAATCAATCAGTGAGTGTATTTTAAAAATGTGACTTCAGCAACGAACAGCGTAGCTCTCTGAAGAGGATCTTAGGATCGAAACATGTTGGAGCGATTTTAAATGTTTTAATGTAAAAAAAATTGTATATATGGTGCATTAGTTGGTGCGCTAATTAAATGATACTTACACGACATTTTCCCTCATCATCACGAACTGTGTGTTCTTCGTTGCTACTCGCGATGTAATTAAATCTACCCAATGACTCATTTCCGTCATCTATACCGCAGTCTTTACTACTGCAATTATCTTCAACGTCTGCCTCACCGCTAGACGCACACATGATACGAATGGCACCTTTGCCTCTTTCTTTACATAATCCACCAGGCTCGGAAAAACAGGGATATACTTTACCACAAAACGAAGGGTTCAGTGGTTGTGGTAGTTTTGCCATTGCCAACTGACAAGGGTCAGTCAGTGGTGTGGGTAGTGCAATAACCTGTCTTTTACGTAAAGACTCATAGCAATTCTCCACTTCTCTCGCTTCCTCTCGACTGCTCATATTTTCTATCTCTTTTACGTGATCATCAATTTGTAATATTAGCTTCACCCTTTGCATGTCAAGTATTATACCATTGTTAATGTAGAAATCATATCCAATCAGCATGGGCGTTAATAATTGTTCTTACACAAGGAATATTTGATTTATGTGTATGTCTCGGAATTTCAGAGTCAAGAATACTTGTTTCCTTACTCTATGCGCCTTTCGGTTAAATGCTTCGACCAAAACGACGTTTTTTGTCGGCAGCTCAAGGCTTTCGACTCCATTTAATTTCAGTTCGTTGTATAACTGTTCCGACAAAATCGATGCTTCGCACCCTGTGTCTAAAACAGCAGAATACTGATGCGATCCTATAAGAAACTTCGCTTGAGGACAGCTTCCTAAATTCTGTTCGTTGACATAATTTGGGTAAACCATGTCGTATTCCGAAACGTTTTTTCCTTCAGATCCATTATGTTCGTTACACCCAAATCTTTCTGTCTGTAAACAATTCACAGTTTTTCCTTTTTTTCTAAATCACCATTAATGTACTCTGACTCATCTTCTTCGTTTGCTTGGTACTGAAGTCTGTCTGGTCTAGTGACACGCTTTAACTCACGTAGACAACTTACTGGTTCGGCTTTCAGTTTTCCTGGTTGGGGTTATTTACCATAGATTTTTCTGTGTGCATGCCTACTTGTTCAGACCGTTGTCTTTGCCTATGTTCCTCTGCTGGAACTCTAGTATCTGGGGATTCAGTTCGTGTGCCTGTCACATATTCCCTCTATCTGTCTGATAGTTGCGCCTTCGCACTTACATGTTCTGCCTGTACGGAGGTCCGGGGTTACTCTGCCGGTATCCGTACCTCACATTCCTAACATTTCGCGGTGTCTTGCGGTAACCACTACCTCCTCCCTGAGCTCGCCCTTTCGGCTGTTTCTTCTCGAAATCGTTTGAATTTTGTTCCTGTTTCGATTTCCTATAAACCTCTTGCGAATATTCCAGTGACTGCATTCTCCCTAAGAATGCCAGTGCTTCCTGGGACGACCTTAAGTTGGCAGCATGCATAGCGCGCTGATTTTCTATGGGAAAATGCGATGTTAATGCAGTCACTAAAAAGTACTCAGTCAAAGGTGGCTGCAAGTTTGCCGCAAGACTAGCATATAGGACGTAATATTCTGTCATGGACTCCCCTCCGTTCCTGTCGTACTTCCCCTGCCAGATGTCACATCGAACTCTGGACTGTTCTAGCTCGTTCAAGAATAATTTGGAGAACTGGGACTTGAAACTATGATATGAATCTATTTTGTGATATTCAGAACTAACCGAATTTTGAGCAAAAGGGTCTTAATCGCGCGCAGAACAAGAGACAATTTTAAATTCTCTGGGACCTTCTTGTGTTCGAAGTACATATCTAGATCCTGCATAAATGTAACGACCGATTGTTTATTACAGTCTACAAATGATGGTAGACTTAGTTCGCTTAATGGGTCGCGATTGATGGGCATCTTAGAAGTTGCGTTTACAACAGCAGTGTTATTTACGAGAGACAATTCAATATTGGCAACACCAATACAGGTAGACATATTATGACTAACATTTGCCTCGCTTACACTCCCTGAGTAACGGTGTTTTGACTCGCACTGTTTACATTTGCTACTTGGTTTTGTTCATTGTTTCCCTTAGCAGCTGACAAATTTTCAGTGGCCTGCTTAGAAGCTAACCTTGCCTTCATGATCTATATTTTTTGGTTTACCTTCTGAAACTTCAACAAATTGTTTTCTTTCTCAACTAGGATTTGATTTCTACACTCTATAACGTTGTCTGACACTGTTTTAATCCCATCTGTCAACTTACTGCTAATCTGTTCTCCTAACTTAGCCACTTCCTGCCTAACAGCTACTACATAATTATTTGTTTGTTTAATATGCTCCGTTAAATCTGCTGCAAGATCGCGGGTTATTGTGTTCATTTCCTGAGAAACCCTTTCCATCTGTCTTTGAGCCACACTCTTGTTCATTCACTCTACCATGCAGCTTCTCACGTAAGGTTTTCGTATTGTGACTAAGACTGTTAACCTCGAGGTCGGTATCTTTACGAAGCTGGTTCATGGCCTCAGATTCAAAATCTAGTTTCCTAGAAAATTCCTTCTTAAGACTCTCGTTTTCCTCTCGAAATTGTTTTATTAAACTGCCTGACAAATTTTCAGTTGTAATTTAAATTTTGTTGGACATTTCGTCAGTTACTGTTTTTATGCTTTCCGATAATTAGTGTTCTCAGACCCCATTCTAGCCTTTAAATAATCAAACTCCTTCATGACAATACTCATGAACTCGTGAAACTGACTTGCTGACATTACAACATTGCTGCTTGAATTAGAATAGCCCCTCACTTACCTATCGGTGACACTGTTTACTTCCTCATTTACCTCAAACAGTAGTTCCATCTAGTTCAGTTTCCTGACTTGCATTATTTACTTTGGCTTCCATTAAAGACGTTTCCGGGCCAGCGTCATCGATATCCCTTACTAGCGAAAGGCTCATACTACGCAATTTCCTCTCCGTCATGATGGCAAAATTTGTACAGCACACAAACAATAATGCTTACATTCTACCATTTGTTGCGCAAATTTCCTCTTCCTCTTTTACTAATGATGCAGTTGCATAAATAACGTTGTGATGAAGAGAATGGTCTCGATGGTCGCGTGCGGTTGTCATCACCCGGACGTCTGGCCGCTGCTGATCTCCAGTCTCGTTCCTAGCCGTTCGATTACACTTACGACCTGTATCGTGTTGTAGCTGACGCTGGAACTTCGTTTGTAGTCCGCTCTCCTAGCCTTGTGGAGATCTGCCTCGTTTTCTCCCCAGGCCGTCGTCTTCTAATATTTTGCTGAACGCAGGGGTTAGAGTTGCTTTAACGTTGGTTAACTTTTCACTTGCGTTGCTTAAGTTGCGCTCTGTCCAGTCACTCAATTTGTTATTTATTTCACAGTGCACGGTTTCACTCCTTTTCGGACCCCGCGCTTGGGCGCCACTTCTGTTGCCGTCCTTTCCTTCCCGTACAAAGACATAACTAGCTCGCGCCGGTTTGTATGTCCTATCTCAGGGAATATTTACATGTAAGCTGTATCAGACGGACTTCACATTGTCAGCATTAGCTACTGATAATAGATAATTTATTTTATTTACCGCTTATTTCACATTCAACACCAATTTTAGCAGCCAGCAATATGAAGTAACAACGGCGGTTGTTTTCAGTTACAAGACCAGCTCACGACATTTGCCTCCCTTGGGTGCTACCGCTGACGTTGAACTCTTGTCCCTCACTAACTTAACTTCAACTCCCACGCTCGAAAAGATGATATAAATAAGGCCTTTAGCAGTCAGTTATAGTTGGACCTTACTAAACAGAACCAAAGTCAAGTACCCTGTCTTCCATCCTGTCGTACACTACAAAAGGGTCAATGCAAAATGTCAGTTGGACACGCTTCCGTCGTTCCGAAAACCCTGAGTGTTATTTACAACCCTGCTGTTAGAAGGTCAAACTAGCCTTCAAACTGACTAATTGCCCCCATTTATAGTGACACCCTGGAGGTCTCGTAAATCTACGCGAGGACCAATGTATAACCTTACGTCAAGTGGATCGAACCTACTCCAACGGTTACAGTATGTGGTGCAGCAGAACATACGGCGCATTGCTGTGCTGCCACGGCAAAGCTTTCTGTATTTATTACAATGTTTACAACGACATATGTCCGTCAGCAATAAAAAGGGAACTCATTTTTGCCTCTCCGTGGCACCAGTTATTCCGCGAACGCTCCGCAGTGTTACGTTAAATGTACATTATCAGCTTTTTTTCATGAGTGTTAAGATATGCTATTTCCATATCTTGTGAAGGAGTTACGTTGTCAGCTCTTTGGGCCTAGATTAGCTTCATTTCGGTTTAGTAGTTCATCGCAGTGTTTCCCTTTTACTATGTCACAACAAAAGTTCCGAATCACAAATGAATCCCGCACGTTATAGCCTGAGACATGATAATGTGATGTCTGGTCAGGGTTATCTGGTACGCCAGGGGGCCATATGAGGGCATGTGACAACAGTATTTGCCACCCACGTGCCGGTCTGGTTCATACAGCTTGTACTGTACGCTGTGACTGTTGGAACGTCTCGCCGTCAATGCTGCCGTCATTCAGTTCACTGATCGCAAATCCTTTGTACATGCCCGTTACACTCCACTGAAAGAATCGGCTATTCCACAACTAATATCAGGCGGGGCACTGAAATACAGACTGTTAAGAAGATAAAATGGTCATGCAATCTGTTACTGTAGATTTGCAGACAAGACGTTATTAATTTTACGTTGTTAATTCATAGTCCATAAGATGATAACGATAATATGCTGTATTCTGTGAGGCAGTTCTTATGTCTAATTTAGTTTTTCCTGCTAAGCAGGTCAACCAGGAAACAAGACCTATACTTATTATTATTATTTTATTTTTATTTTTAACACAGTCTTTGGATCTAGAATCAGTATAAGTAATCAGAATCTTTGAAAATGAATTTCACACTTCATATCATGTACACTTCTTGTTTTTAATTCTAGTTCCTGTATATGTTTTTTCACCTAATTTTTAAAACAGTGTATTAAAAAACAAGCGTAACCCCTGTATTCTGGGGGATCTCGGTTCGAACATAGCGCTTTTTCTCAACCCCTTCGGGCTATTTGCGGGATATTACCTTGATATAAACCGAGATTACTTCCTTCCTGTTCCTTTCAGATTTACCAAACATGATCATCGTCGCACATAATTCGACTTTTGATACCAGGCAGTTCGTACTACTTTGCTAAGTAACAAAAGTTGATCATAGATGATGTATCTGATGACCAGGTAGCTTTTTTAATATACCAGATAATTTTTGATGGTTGCATATCTAATTGTCAGGTTGACACTGGACCGCACAAGAATATAAAACCGTTGTCCATAGACACCGAAGCTTTTTTTGTTCGAGTCCCCTTGTTAGCATACAGTCTGCTTGAACAATAAACAAGTGTGTCGTAAGGGTGCATATCGGCTCTGCGTTTAACCCTTTAAGGACGAGACGTATCTGTGTTATACAAGAACTCAGAGCGTACCGCGCAGTAAACGCTCTCCACTTCGGTTATAACAACCAATCTGTTAATGATGTATAAGGCAACGGTTACTGTTTTTTTTTCTGAGAGCCATATAAAACACATAAATGCAATGTAATTACAATTACCATGCAGAATTTTTTAATGTTAATCCTGGTGGTACGTAAAGCAACGGGTAGGCTTTAAAAGATTAAGTTGTTATGAACATAATCACGAATATGGGCTGTATTAAGCCCATTAGAGTACCCTTGTGAAATTTTTCTGTTTGGGAAAAGTTGCAGTTATTAGAAAACGCATTGGACTTTTTTTTAAAGAAAATGTGTGCGAAGAGACGACATTGTTTCTGAGTATTGTCGAAAACAGAGTGCTGGGAGATGATTTGGGCCTAAGAGGCAAGAAATAACGTGATAGTCGGGAACAGTACATAACGAATTGCTTCATAATTTGTTCTCTTAACTGTACATTGTGCGGGCGATATACTGTTTCAGAATGAGATGGAATGCGAAATGCATGTAGAATTTAGTTTGCCTGTAGAGAAGACGCCACTTGGGAAACACCTGCATAGATAGAAATATAATATTGCTATAAACTTTGAAGGAATAGGATTAAAGGTGAGTGCGGTGAATTTCACGGCTTTAATTTAAATTCCGACCATTTGTGAACAGGATGGTGAACCTTTGGGTTATAACTATGTAAGGGGGAGGGGGTGTTGTTTTGATCAACGGAGCGACACTTTTGCCATTGAATCTGCTTCATGCATGTAATTATATTTGATACGTTATTAGATGCTTCACGATCACACTTAGACACACCACACTTGGTAGGACTCCTCTGGATGAGTGATCGGCCCGCCGCAGAGACCACTGTCTGACAACACGCAAACGAGACACACATCGATGCTCCCTGCGGGATTCACACTCGCAATCCCAAGAAGCGACCGGTCGTGGACCCACGCCATATTCCGCGCGGCCACGGGCATCGGCGATTGATAATTATATTTTCATTTAAAAAACTACCATCAGCCTTCTTTGATCTGTTACACTTGCTCTGTTACCTTTATTCAGGGTAATGTTGATAAGTGTAATGTGGTTACCTAAGATGGCGTTGCAAACTACCCAACATTCTTAACTTTATTCGTACCGTTTTGATGATAAGCAATAGAGAATAATACCGCCCATCACAACTAATAATGTGTGTGTGTGTGTGTGTGT
>Ga0123354_10002923_pt1 | contig 23166 bp, 15 predicted proteins | sample TergutLab28metaG_2_FD_97872 | JGI IMG/M metagenome (GOLD analysis project Ga0123354, IMG submission 97872) | Labiotermes labralis P4 segment gut microbial communities from Petit-Saut dam, French Guiana - Lab288 P4 | ecosystem: Host-associated > Arthropoda: Insects > Digestive system > Gut ... | reverse complement strand
TCCCTTGCACCGGAATTAACATTCCTCACCAATGTCTTCAAACAAAATGGTTACAGCCATCAGCAGATACAACGAGCCATAAAACCGGCCACACGGACCAACAAGACTGAAGATAAACCTACGCCTACAGCCTACTTACCATACACCCAAACTACATACGGAAGACTCAGTAGAATGTTGGCCAAATACAATGTCAAAAGCATCGCCATACCACCCAGGAAAATATCAAGCTACATGCCACCAACCAAAGATGCACCAGGATTAAGAACACCGGGCATATACAGGATCCTTTGTGAATGTGGCAAGGTGTACATCAGAAAGAGCAGACGGTCCATCCAGCTCCACATTAAAGAAAACGAAAGACACATGAGACTGGTTCAACCCAACAAATCAGTGGTTGCCAAACATAGTTTCAATCATAACCACATCATCAGATTACAGGATACTAAACTCCTCTCCTCCTCATCTCATCACAGAAGCCATTGAAATAGAGATGCATCCTAATAACATCAACAGAGATGGGGGTTTCAACCTCAGCAGATCCTGGAAACCATTGCTACACAAACTCAAGAAAAGGATACATCCGCCGAGTACACTACAGTGATCCCACCCGCTCTCGCACTTATATACCTGCCCCCCTCCACAACCTGTTGTGCACCTACCCACCCACATCTGGTCACTCGCCTTCCATTGGCTCCTCCACCAGCCTGCCAGAACCCTGTCAGGTACAAATACACCACACATCCCATCCCCTGTCATACTTCATCCACCTGCCTATGAAGAAGGAACTGATAGAGGGTTCTGAAACATCGGCTATTAGAACTCAGACACCGGGGAATTACCCAAAAGAAAACATATTACATATAGAACATGGCGAAAGCTTAAAATCAAGAATCCTTGTAATAAATTCATAAGAATTCTTAAACTGATGAAATGTAAAAGTTCAGATTACAATTTTATGCAAGGAAAGGTGTTTTTCAGCATACTAGAACTGTGACTGAGCTGCCAGTGGAATTATTTATTTTCTTGTTTTATCATACTCAGTGAACCAAAATGATCGGGACATTATGTTGTCAAAGTCATTATGATAATACCTTCAGAGTCAAAATTAATGTTTTATAATACTGTTTATTATAGAGGAAAAGGCAAAATCACTTGCAATTGAATACGTGTAAAAATGCATGGTGGTATTGCTTGCTTATGAAATCATATTTCATATGTGAGCGCTCTGATTATTTTATAAACACAGTTATTTAAGTGACTTACATTGCTTGCAAGGATAAGATTCCTAGAAGTCTGACTGCAGGGTAGTTTTTAATCCATTAACCTGGAGTGGTTTTGCCAATGAAATTTCAAATAATAGTCATTATTTCTTTAGCATTTATGCCTATACTTGTCACTATAATCGTTTTTGAACAGCTGACAGTGAAAGGATGAAGGCTGAAAAGAAGGAATGTGTTTGCAGCATTGAATTGATGTTTTTTGTTAACATGCAATATTATGAACATGAAGTCCACTGCATATTCAGATCATACATTTACTTTATATTTCAGGTATTTTCTAGTTGCTTTACATGGTTTCTTTCTGTTGGGAAGTACACACAGCTTTATGTGAATGTGGATCCTCATTCTTAAAGGTAACACTATTTATTAGTGACTGCAATGAATAACACCTTGATTTTTCATATAAATACTCTGATTTTTAACATATAATATTATCACTATCATAATTTTCCTTGCTTTTAGTTCATATTCAATATTTTTTTTTAATGTTTTGCTGACCATGCTTCTCAGTATAATCTTAGTAATTAACCAACTTAATGCGCAAATTCTTGTTTTATAATAAATTTATTTTATTCCTCTACATGTTTCGAGCACTATGTGCTCATCATCAGGAGGTCAAAATTGTATTATACAGCATCTGGTATCATCACACTGTAACAAGCGAGTGGTTTTAGACCACTCACTTGTTTCAGTGTGATGATACCAGATGCTGTATAATACAATTTTGACCTCCTGATGATGAGCACACAGTGCTCGAAACATGTAGAGGCATATAATAAATTTATTATAAAACAAGAATTTGCACATTACGTTGGCTAATTACTAAGATAATATTCAGTATTGTTTCAGCGGACCAATAAACAATATTTATTTACAGTTTTATTCTAAAACATTCATAAAACATGTTTTGTGTAACATTATTTCAGCTTATTTGTATTTGTTCTTCCAACACAATCCACACTTGAATGTACTATTTGCAAGTGTAGAGTATGGCTTTAAAAAGTACACAATTTATACTGGTGGTGCAACAGCTATTGCTACTACATGTCGAAGAAAATGAATTCAGCAGTGTCCCTTAAACTTAAATTATAATGATTTAACTGTTACGAAGTCTTATGTCTAACTCTAAATAACTATAGCAGAAGTATTTTGATCATGATCAGCAGCACAATGAAAATATATCTTTCAGTAGACATTACATAATTTCTTTAACATGTCTTAGTTCCCACATTATCAGCAATACTTCTATTTGCACCACACTATTCATAAGTAGTGTTTCTGTAACACACACATGTGTTACAGTAATTCAGATTTGGTTGGAACTCTGTTGACTGAAGGACATACACAAAAGATTTTATTTACTGAAAATTACATTTGCTCATATAAATTATTTTTCCTTCTTTTGAACTTGAGAAGTAATTTGAAAACCAGGTCTATTTTACTAGGTTTTGAAGGTTGCACATATTTGATTGTGCCATACAGTGTAGGGGTGTTACTTGGTTCCTTTGTTCTGATAATGGTTTGTCATTGAAAGGAATGTACTTAAACAGATGCATCCAAGATCAGCAACTGTTGAAATTTAGTTCCTTTTTTATTAATTTTAATAGTAGATTTTGGATTCAGTTGGCATTTCTTTGACCTGGTTCTAAAACATGCATTGACCTTGAACTGCTTTCTAAACGCAGAAGACATTGCCATACATTCTTATGATACTGCATTATTCTGAAATGTGGGTGTGTTCATTTATGGCATACTGAAGTACTCAAGCTAGGAAAATACATCAGACACATCTGTGGAATGACATCCTGTTTTGAACACCATTCTACATGGAATAAAAATCATGTAATTTCTGTCCCAAAGATTTCAGTATAATACAGATGAAAGGAGATCATTTGCATTTGGTGGTTGCCAACACATATAGTAGAATGGGACTTAAATCAGCCCTATGAACACAGTTAGATGACGAATGCCATGTAGAAAGTATAGGACTGCAGGCCACATGGTTGTACACTGACCTTTCCCATCATTGCTCCCTGAGTGATCAGTGTCACTTTGTAAAATTAGCAGGGTAAATCAAGACTTACACATCACAGAGGACCATCTTGGAAGTCTTTGTAATGATTAAAAAAATGCAATGTTGTGATCGTGCAGAAGAAACAAGTGACCAAGATATAGAGCAAGTGTCTTAAAAATATCATGAGATGTGACAGAATGTCTGAAATTTATTTGAATATGTTGATAAAAGTGCTGTTTAAATCTAATAGACAGTAGGATGATTGCAGTGTTTCCAGTGCCAGTATTTTGTTTGGAGAATATTTCAAGCTTTTACCATCATATATACACCACTAAACTAAACTAAACTAAACTCCGTGGCCTTAGTCCGCACGCGAACTATACCGACACACATAATTTTATATTACAATAAATTGCCACTTATGGTTTACTTAATTTGAGCTGTAAAATTATTGAAATGAGTTCTTTGTAACAACAATGAAGACAAGTATTAAGGAACTAAATGTTGGTGATAAAACAGTGAGGAGTGTAATTGGAATTGAGATCGGAATTGAGATCATTTCTAAAATAAAAATTTTATGATGCCAACATTGATTTTAACAAAAGACCACCCAATTTCTTCATTATTTGAACAAATATTTAATAATCTGTACTCTTTATAAGCAGAGACTGTCCACTTATATTCAGGTTTCAAAAAAGCTTTTGGTATGTCATGTTTGAGTGTACTACAGTATCTTAACTGTTTCAAACTGTATAAATATAATTGTTATAATTTCAAAAAAATAAAACTCTTTGTTAAAAATTGCATTTTCACTTGCACATTCAGAAGCATGATGTTCTATTTTGTCCCATGTGTATGTTGTACAACAATGTTGATATTGATTGTATTTGTGATTTGCCTGTTCACACTATGTACTGGATTAGAAGAAAACTCTTGGTCATTCATTTTGTTTCTCCTCAAATTCAAACACTTCACTATTGCAGCAGTGATGTAAAGTCTCAATTGCAACACGAAACCAAACCTATGAAATTTCCAAACACAATTACGTTTCTAGTCAGACTTGCTATGTGGAAGCAATGTGGGAAAAGCGATCATAAAACAGTGCACATAGTAATTCGTTATGCAGTTGTAGTGTAGACCAGTAAAAGATGGACAGCAGCAACAGGCAGTTGCTGAATGTTTTCACAAATGTATGAGCCAAGTTCATGAGACTGGGAATTGTGGTTCTTAGAAGACTGGTTAATAAAATTCATTCCATAAAACACAGTGTGGTTATATTCTCAAAGTATTTCCTTAGTCCTTCAAATTTACCTTTCAGTTGCTGTCATGAAAATGAAGTAGTTGCATCACTATGAAAGTGTTTAGTATTCTTGGTGTTTTACTGCTATTGTGATGTGATGAGAAGTTTTCTGCAGGATAATTATTGTGATGTTTATGTACATGTAAGTGAATGACACTAGAAATACTTTGAGCTGATAACCAACAAACAGACGCGTGCTCATTCCATTTTCATATGAGGTGTTCTGAAACAGCATTTCACTGTAACAGCACTACTTAAATTTGTATTTATTCATCTGTCTGCAATTTAGACTTGTAATATTTTGTATTATATTCCTGATTAATGACAGTATGAATTTTAATACAAATTAAAGCAGTGTTGTGCTTAATACTTGGCTGCAGTTTAGAAAGAAAAGAGGTTAGGTTGTCATCCAAGAAGTTATCCAGCATTCCACATGGTTCAAAGTTCATACAAGCCGTGCGGTTGTTGGTTAGCTCTAATTGAGGTTAGAACAATAATGATGTTCATGTGCACAGATTAAAAGTTGGATGCAAGTTCTCAGGCAATTCCAGTTAATGTTTTAGAACATTGTTCATAATCATCCAAGCATTCAAGATTAGTGAAAGAATAAGAGGGAAGGAACATGGAAAAAAGCCATTACTAAGTACTACTACATGACAGTCAACTTTACAATGCAGTGTAAAACTGCACAGTGTAATTTTCTGTTAAATTAAATGTCAGAACTTCTGTTCACTACATGGACCCCTTTGATGTGGTTGTGTACCAGTACATATGTTTGGGCATGATTTGTTTATTTGGTTAAAACTAAGCTTATATTAAAAACAGTTGTTTTAAAGAAAATTGGACCGCTGCTGTACCTAACCAAAAGAACCATAATTTGTAGAGACAACCTTGATATGAGCTATAATATCAGTTTATTTCTAAATATGCCAAAATGTATATATACACATACAAAATTTATTAATGTATATGTCTAAAGTACATATTTGTAATAAACAAATATGTATAACCTATTTATGTTTCCTATTTTTTTTATTGAGCATTTCATGTAAGTAATTTGATATGATCTATGTAATTCTTTAATAATTATGCACTATGAATGCAATGAATGTGTAAAGTTGTTCTAACTTAATACATCTTTATTACAATACATATTCATAAAATCTAATATTATTATAATGAAAAAATTTTTGCAAACACCTTCCTTGAAGCATAAGCCACCGCTTGACATGGGCTGATTTTTGTACATTTTATTGATACAATTGTAACTGTTGTACTGTTCTTATTTTCTGTTGTATTCCATTGTAATTTTTTGAATGTGTATTGATCCAGTTTAACTGGGAACTTTTCTACAGTTTATAGAGTACAGTCATTCTCGAAGTGTAAAGAAAGTGTTAATTTGAAACGTGCAGTATTTTGTTTACTACAGTTTATTTTTAATGAGTTTGGGTAATTTTAACATTAAAGGAATAGTGAAGTTTCCTGCTGTAATCAAATCTGATTGTGTTGTGTTTGCATATGCATTCAGACAAGGAAGACAGACAATTGTTGAATGTTATGAAGAGAACTTATCATGCATTAATGATGTTTTACACAGTGAACATGATACCATGTCTAAGCTACATTTCTACAACCTTCTTACAGTGAAACCTTGTTGTAATGTTCTAAATGTTGTGATGTATTTCTCTTAATTATGCAAGAATTTAATTATTCTTTTATAACTCTTTGCAGAATTGTGTGCTATTACAACATCAGCTTCTAGAAATTCTTATTCCCTGTGTAAGTAGATCATACTACAATTAAAATACTCTTTTTGTAATTTATACCAAAGGAATTGTCATTACACATGGAAGAGCATTATGGTCAAATTTTTCTTCCTTGTTCCAAAAATCCTTGTTATGATACTTGTTGTTTTTCCTGTAGAAAGTTGAAAATTTTGATTCATACAATAAAACCAACACATGCACTAATGTTAAAATTATATTTTTACACGCAGTTTGTCGTAACTCGTACATGTCTCAGGATATCTTTGCCATCTTCAGGGAGTTACTTAACATCAATACCAAAACATAAACTTGACATCCTCCAGATATGAACCAATATAACAACCTGTAAAACTTAAACATCTCCATCTTATGAACTTGTTCTCCACTGCTGCAAATGAATTTTATATGTGCATACATTTTATGGACAAATTTTAATGTATTTAATTGTCCATCCATGTTTTTACATATGCTTTATTGATGTTAAGTACCTCCCTGAAGATGATCAAGGTAGATCAAAACATGCATGAGTTATGACATTTGTGTGTAAGAATATAATTTTAACATTAGTGTATGTGTTGGTTTTATTGTATGAATTGTTCATGAATGCACTTACATGAAAACAATAAGAATGGAAAATTTTGGTTTAACTCATAAGTTTTGAGGTCATAACTCTTATGTGTGCTGAAAATATGTGTCAGTAATTATTCTCATTTGATTAGTTCAAGGAGTATTTTTGAGCTCATATTGTGATACATTTAAAATAGTAGTTAAAATAAAATTATGGTACATGGCTCACTGTTGTTTCCAAAGAGGGCACGTGCACTTCCTGATAACAAGGTTTTACTGTCTGAAGAACAGGTAAATCTTGAACATAATGCCATAACAAGTATACAGATGTAAAAGTTTTCTTTTGGAGCAAGTTAGTGCTATGGTGTATAACAGCCATAATCACATTGCTCATAATACTAGAGAGCATGCATTCATTTTTCCCATATGTCTCCTTTATTAGCTTTTTAAAGCAGAGTGTATACTACATATATCACCTGCTGGCATATTAACAGGAAGTGTGTCAGAGATGAAATGTGTCTGCTGCGCAGTACAAACTTATGTTCTAAATATTGTCCAGATAAAATTCATGCTTCAAAGGGTTGTGAGTTTAATTATGTCAAGGTTTTAGTTACATATTTCCCAGAAAAATTATTGAGGAATTCCTAGTACTCAGCCATCTCATGTAGACAGTCTCAAGGTGTTTGAAGTTAACAAGCTGATAGTCAGGGTTTTTGTAGTAAGTTTTGGTACCATGCTACTACTGAGCAGAAATTAATAAAATCAGTGTTTACATGTCAACAAGAAATGGCAGTGTATCATAGATTTCAAACTGCAGTAAGTAATTTTGAAGCTTAGTTTGACTGCAGTAAGTAGTGTTTTAATGCATAAATCTACAAAGAAGTAGTGTAAGTGTAAGAATAATCATATCTACATGATCAAGTAAAATATGTACTAAAAATACAGCCATTCATGAGTCCTCGTAAACTTGAGATGGAGTGAAGTTTGTATTTGAAGTTTTAAAGTATATATGTATGTTTTTTTAATATTCTAAATATCTTTGTATGTAATGGGCCATTACTCAGGGTAAAATTATTCAACAAGTTCTGGTCATTTGATGTAAATGTCTGTTGCTTTTTATAATCAATAGACTAGTAATTCGCAACATCTCATTTTTTTCTAGTGACCCATTTTGTTATTGTTGTCTGTGTGTGTGTGTGTGTGTGTGTAATTATTTATATATGTATGTTCTATGGTACTGTTTCGTTAATAGTTAATGATATCTAGATAATAGTAGTGCTAATCAATCATCATAAATGAAGATCAATTGAGCTTCTAAATCTATCTGTGCACCATGCAACCATGTGCAGCAGCCAGCAAGTACTAATGGATGCAGGATACGAGGAGCGCGAGGAGGAATGGTGAGTGAAGTAACAGTGATAAGTTGTTGAGGGAGGACATTGCCGCATTACACTTATCCTCTTCGCAGAAGCACATGTGACCCGTGCCGCTACTTTCCATCATGCAGACGTGATCCACCATGAATAAGTTGATCTGTAGCTGCGTCGTACATGTACGACGTACACTTTCATATTCTGATTTTATTACATTCATCATGATCAAATAGTATTTATTTTGTTTGAAATAAAATTATACCATCAATTAATAATTGAATATTTTAATTAACATGTTTCGGCAGTTTTTTCGTTGAATCATCCATGATAAGATGGCAGCCGTCATCATGATAATGTGGCAGCCATGTTGATTAAGACGTCATGTTGGTGATACAGCAACGTGATTGGATAAGAAAGGAGAAAAAAAAAACATTGTATAAGGGTAAGAACGACAAAAAGAATTTTATACATATTCTACGTATGTTTTCTGAAAGGGTTTGAAATAGTGGTAATGCAGCAGCCATAGCACTGAGCAGAATGACACTTAAAAAGAGCAAGAGAAAATGTGGCAATACAGTACAAGTCACTGGTGATAATGTACAGAATAGTTAACAATATAAAATTAATATATGTACCAAGAATTGTTTGCCCAATTCAGTAATTGCACTCGTGCAACATGAATTTCTATTTGCAAAGCACGAGAGTGGATCTGGATGAAGCAGAAATGATCAGGTTCCATGTGTTTTGAAGTATCAACTGTTGTCTACCAGTGGGCAATTCACTTTTACCTCATTTCATTAAGTTTCTTTGTTGCTCATTTGTTTAGTACCTTGTTGTTCATTGTAAAATTTTTTGTTGGATGTGCAACATATGCAGTTGTTACTTGTTTTGCACAAATTGTGATAGAACCATCAAGGACTGAAGATGATAGTTCTGAACACTTAGTTGTACAAAACTCAGCAGTAATACCGTTAGTTTCCACGTTCACTCTCTTGGCTCATATACAGTTTATAATAATCATATTTCTTTTAACATCTGTACTGCATTTGTTTAAGATCAGTTGAACCAAAGGAGGACAACCATAATTCGTTCTAATTATAATTTTAATCCTTGTAATTTTTGGAATACTATAGAATAATTTTGGAATGTAGGATTGAGCATGAACAATATACATTTTACTCACGTGATCTTGCATTTCTGACCATTTTTACACAGCAGCCGTTACATTTCTCCAGTGGAGGTTGATCACGTGGCAAGGCTGTGTAGTTGAAGGGATCTTTGCAGCGGGGGTCTGTCCAGCTTTCACATTCATAGCAGTGTATGGCCCGTGCTAAAGACATGTTATTCATGTATTTAAAGAAACTTACATGAAAGTGAAAGGTATATGCATTTGATAATGACATATTTGTAAATCTAGTCAAACAGAATCCAAATTCCTGCATCCCTGTTGTAGGCAACTCTACTTTCAGAGTACAAAATAATTTGTGGCATTTTATTCAAACTTTTCTTGAAGTTAGTTGAAAAATGTTTATTTTTAACATAGGAGGACCATGTTTGAAATAAAAAGCATAGGGACACAAACATGAGTACTGTAGTAATCATATGGATTCTCCGTGCATGGACTGTATCTATACAAAAGTAACATGTGTCAGTTGAACAGCATTAAGTTGCAGTTTAAACACAGGAGTCTGAACTTTTTATACAACTTGGCAGATTGACCTTAAAATGTTATCAAGGTTTTTAAGAAAAATGTAAAGTTGACCAAAATTCATGTTAAACAATGTAAATTCATTTCGCAATGCTAACAGTTGCAGGATTGTTTCTGTCTTCACACTATTTCCCCAGTAGTGACAGTGTATTTTTAATGTTTATCTGGGGCCACCAGTAGCTTGAGCATTTTATTCAGGTTTCAGTAGTATAAATCTATATGTGTTATTAGAACTAGATATTTATTAGAATTTTATATTGTAGTATTTAAATTCTGATTAGTTAATAATATTGCAGGTACTCTACCATCTATAGTGTGTGTGCCTATTTGCTGTGAATTTAATTAAATTAAATTGAACAGTTTGTAATCTCCTCTGACCCAGACATGCTATTCCTAATTAGTTTGTAGAACCAACTTCATATGTACTAAATATATTCTTCGTACTTTGTCTATTCTCCAACATGTTTCAGCACACCACACGTGCCATCTTCAGGGGGTTATGTTGCTGTTATCATAATGCTTTTGAAAGGTCCGTTGTACAACAGGTGAATGAATTCACAGTTACATACTCGCGCATATTCTAAAAATTTCAGTTGAAACACATACACTATTTATATATAAGTTTTAAAACACTAGAAAAATGGTACTTCAACCCCTACAGGTCTCACCCATATTTGGCTTCAAGAGTATCTCTGGATAATTACTGGCAACTAACAAAGATTATAAAAGCCATCAACCACAGTTTAAAAGTGCCCTATGGAGTACCTTTTTTTCTAGTGTTTCAAAACTTGCATTTAAATATTTTTTTGTGGTTCAACTGGAATTTGTAGACTGTATGGGAGTACGTAACTGTGAATTAATTCACTTGTTGTACAACGGATCATTTAAAAGCATTATAACAGCAACAAAGACTCTCTGATGATGGCACACATCAGAGAATTGACAAAGTAAGAAGAATATACTTAGTGCCTATGAAGTTGGTTCTACAAACTAATTATCATATTATGCACAGAACCTACAATATTAAAATCCTATTTATAATTTCCTGCTCTAGTATGATCTCTAACATTGGCAGTAGCAACAAACACAAGGGATGTCTAGTCACCACACTCCTAGAATGTGACATTATTAGACTTTATTTATTGTACGTAGTTGTGTATTTCTAAATGCTTTTTATTTTACATTCTGTAGAGTAATAGTACAACCAACTGGGTATATGTGAATTTTAACAGAGGTTAATTGCATGTGTGGCCTTCCAATGTGACAGTAATTGTTTGCATAATGTATCAGTTGATATGTTATCGTCTTTCAAGAATGCTGTTACTGTATTTGTAATAACACAATTTTTATTTAAGAGGGGTTTTGTTACTGTATGCTCTTGTGCATTACAAAATGAAACTGCTTCTTTAATGTGCTCCCAGTCCTCTACATTTGTACCTGAATGTGATCTAGCCTAAGCACAGCATGCTGTGTTATTGAATATAGCTAACATTGCTGAAGCCATGATTATTAGTTTGATTTGATAGATGGCATGTTAGCCTTCATTTATTGGTGTGTTGTTAGTTGTGGAAGGGAGAAGGGAGAATTTTGTGACACCACAGAGAAGATTGCTGCCATCAGTGAAAAATTATGAGAAGTTGGTATGGCTTTGCAATAGGATAAGAAGCTTACCTGTTGCATTAATTTCAGATCCTTTCTGAATATGATCCAAAAAGTATTTTTACATATAAAATAACCTGATAAAAACCTTAATTAAGCAGTGATTTTCTGTAATTTTAGTATTTGTTGTCCCATTTGTCTTTTAGTGATTTAATAATTCATATCTCCGTATGACATCGAATATTAAACATTAAGTTGTTGAGGAACTTTTAATAGGTTTCAAATACATTTATTTTAATTAATATTAAGTTCCTGAGATGTGGAAAAATCAAACCTGTCAGGAAAACATATAAAATCAAGACTGTCAACATGTAGTCATTCTGTGTTTAATCTGCAGCTATGTTAATGTCTGTACATTTCAGCCATATTAGTATTTATGCATGTTCTACTCACTGTGGCATTCCTCTTCAGTTAGTGACACAGCTGCCAGGATTATCACTGCATTTCATGATGTTTAGATAGGAAACAGACAATTCACACATCAGTCTACATATTGTCACAGGTACATGTGTTGTAAGAGGTATGTTGGAGCTAATCTTATCTGCTTGCTGTACAACAGAACTGTATTATTGTGCTACATATTGTAACATGTAAAGCTTTTTAATATTCTTCATAAAGAAATATATATATATATTTTTTGGTTTTGTTTCTAACAGGAGGTACAACAGCATGGGAATCTTTTGTTCTCTCTGAAGGACTAAGCAGCTGCCTCAGTCATTCAAAGTGTTATTCACCTTTGGAAACCAACATCTTCTGCTTCTAGCTGAGAGCTGAATTTATTCACGATTATAATAATATTATTGCTCAAATAGTTTTGGATTGGTTATGTATCGTGCGTCCAGGAGTGCCTGTATCTGGTCCCAATATGTCCAATGTGAAACAAAATTACAAGCTCATAAAATTGTAATTTTCCTAGTTTTTTGTTGCTGTTGTTGTGGCTTACAATTTTGCACTCTACCCAACATTTGACAAGCTTGTACAGTCATAGAAAAATGATGTAGGTTCATAAAGATAGACTACAATATAGTCACTTCATAACTCTAACAAAGACCCATTGGTAAGGATGAATAAATGTAATTACATGTATGGTATCTACTGGATGTAAAATGGACTAAATGGAATGCCATATCTGTTGGAATCAAGATTTTGAAACACAAGTGTAAGAATGGTTTTGTATTGATTTGGAAGTGGCCATGTTATTACATTTGCGCAGACTCTGAGACTGACATGCGTTTTATAATGGCATGTTTGAATAATTCATAGTATTAAAAGACATGCACAAATAACATATTCCACAGTGTAGCTAATTTTGGTTGTTAACTATATTTACTCATTACATGCAAGCTGTATTCAGCTTTTCCCTGTAAATTATATATTATAGAATCTTATTTTTCTAAATGTGTGTCCCAGATTATATTTATGTTTGTTCTTCACCCTAGGTAATGAGCTTTGTGGGTTGTTAAGTGTGTTGGCATGCATGGGTAAGGACCTCACGATCTCTATTTATAAGAATGCTCAGTGACTGAATGTCATTAATTCAAGATTTTCTTTCTAATGTCATTTCTATTCAGAAATTTCATATGTGCATTGGTCTGATCTTAAGGGTTACATAACTATGGATACTTGAAGTTAAAGATTATGTGAACAAACATGATTAATTAAGTTTCTTTGAAAAAGATGAGTATTAATTTACAGTTGAGTTTAACAAATGCTCAAAATGGTAGCATGCATTTATTTATACATTTGTATTCATTTGACCACAGAACATGTAACCTTATGTGGAACATCGAGGCCATTTATGCATCTCACATCATTGAAAATTTGATGTTGTTCATCTCTTCTGTTTACTTTGCATTTCTACACCGTGCTTTTTATATAAACCCATGCAGGTTTTCCCTTGAACATGTCCGTACTTTTTCAGACATGCACTGAATCTGCACAAGGAAATATTACATCTCTAGCTACATAATGGTTGAACAATGTGCCAATGTTCATGCTATGTATATATATTTTTCAATTGACCCAACAAATAAGAAGAAGTTTATGCATGATTATAAGGAACCTCCCCCCACCCCCCAATTTCCAGATGATGAATTAGGAAGAAATCCTTTTATCTCATATTGTAAATACGGTATGGCTTCTCTGAGTAGGATTAATTTCAGGAATATGATTCTTTATATATATATATATATATATATATATAGGGCTTTGTGAAAGTATGTATTTCACCCAGTCTTGCAGATTTAGCATTGCATGTGTGAATCCTACATTGAATTTGTTTTACTAAACTATGGGAGATGATACGGTTACATGACTTACATGTCAAGCAGCAAGCATGGTCTAATCAGCTAGCCAAAGGAGTTTGTAGCCCCAGCATACCTCTACTTAACAGGGAACAGATATGCTGTAACATGGAGATTTACACAACAAACAAGAAGCATTGAGATGTGTTAGACCATCTTAGCTCTAGCCTGTGCGCTCAGTTACAACCCACATGTCGGCAGCATGCTATTTGCCTTCCTACAATAAGGACCATTTCCTTCACTCATGTGATTCATTATTTCTTCATTACACTTCCTGTATATTTTTTGCCTTGTCCTGAAATTCGTATGCTGCCAGTGGACGTGAAGGTTTAGAGCAGACAGCAGAGTCCATCAGCCTGGCAGCAAGGTTGATGACATTAGTAGCCACCATAGCAATAATGTTGTTAATAATGGTAGTCAGAATGCGTTCACATTCCATTTCTGGAATGTATGTGGAGATGGGCAGATGACAGACTAGGGAATAGAACCAAACTGAATTTTACTTTAAGACAGGCATTTTGATGCTGGTGATACATATATTTTTCCTTGTAATGGAGTTTGGTTAAAACAAAACGCCCTTTTTTTTTTCAGGGTGTCAAAAATTGTTATGAAACTTGGCAATGCTTTGAACTCCACTTATTGCACCAACAATGGACCCATATAAACATGGCTTTGATATGATCCTGCTACAGCCCTTTGCTCATAAACGAAGAAATTATGTGTGATTAACCAAATGGTTTATCTGCTCCTTTGAATTCATGGGTTAATACATATGTCAAACCTAGTATCCAGGGCGAGAATAAGGGGTGAGTGAACCAGGAAGCTGCCTGGGGTGCCAAGCTATAAGGGACACAAAGATTTTACATTCATTGTTCTGTGCATCATTATAATTGTTTCAAAATAATAACCAACACGATGACACTTATGGACTATCCTTTATTTCTGGGGTAGTCGTCATTCACTCTCTACATGTTTCGAGATTTCGGGAAGCTCATCATCAGGAGTTCATTTTTCCCTGTACAGGCAGCCTCTGGCATACTGTGTAATCTTTTGCTGTAACCCTCCCGTTCTCCACGTAGGAGAACGGGAGGGTTACAGCAAAAGACCACACACTATACCAGAGGCTGACTGTACAGGGAAAATGAACTCCTGATGATGAGCTTCATGAAAGCTCGAAACATGTAGAGAGTGAATGACGACTACCCCAGAAATAAAGGATAGTCCATAAGTGTCATCGTGTTGGTTATTATTTTGGACACAAAGATGTTACTGAAATAATCAGAAATATGGTGCCAGTAAACTCAGGTTTTAACCATGAAAGATTTTCTTAGGAAATTATCTGCAGTTGGGTACATGCTCTCAACAAGTTTTGCCAGCCCTGTCCTAGACTAAAAATTCTAAAGAATATTGGCTTTAAGTGTCATCCATATGTCTTAGGCCTGCCCTACTAGTATTTATTAGGATTATGTGAAGTTTTTTTTCTTCAAATTTTCATAAAAAGAATGTCAAAGAACTGAACATTGAGAGGTGGAAGAATTCAGTAAGAGGTAAATTAAGGCTGTCCCCTTACAGGCCTGGACAGGCTCTTAGGGCTCCAGGACGTTGAGGCTCCCAGAATTTCTTGACAGTTGGCACATAAAGGTGTCAGCCATATGCACCAGCTGCCTAGCCCTCAAGGAGATACCCCTGGTACTCATTCCTGTTATAGGCTGAGTTGACCCCAGGGTTGTGTGGTCAAAAGGGTTCAGTCAATGAAATATCCCATTGATACCATCAGGAATCATGCCTGCTACTATCTGGCTTGTAACGCAGTGCCTCAACCAACTGTGCCACTGTGGAAGAATCCAGTACCAAAATATATTTCTGGTTAACCTTGTAAGTTAATGGCATTATTGAAGGTAGTATCCCACTTTGTTATGGATTTTAGCCATCTATCAAATGCAGAGCTTGTCTATCAGTAATAGTTTTATGTCAAAGCCGATGCTTCTGTTTGCTTAAGACAGTGAGCCAGTTTTCTCTAGAATGGGTTCTGTGCAAATCTTGTTTTATTTTTCCATATTATGAAGCTTCATAACACACACAATCAACATTGCTGTTCACTGCTTTGATATTTTCATTGTAACACCTAAGATGTACATCTGGTTTTGTGTAATATGTAAGCCTGTAAGTGTAGAGTAACAGAAACATACCCTGAGGTCTTGTGTGGTAGCTTTGCCTGCAGCTTGCAAGAAGCATTGGAGGTCTGTACTAAAAAAAATTAAATCTTCTTGTAAGACTCAGCCCAGATGAACAAATTTTTGTGGCTACAACATTTATTTGAGATTTTTCAGGAAAGTATTTTGTATATTAGATGGAATTCAAGGAAATATATTCTTTTACTCATTGTTTTATGTTTGAAATAGTCCTGTTGCATCACATGCTTTATATGATCATACATATGAATGAGGTGTGGGAAATTGCAAATAATACCTTTGGAAAATATAAGCAGAAGTTTCACTCTAAACTTCACATTGAATCTCTATATAGTAGTCATGAAAGACAGATGTATCTGTTTATATATATATTATCTACCTATTCGGTCCTGAATAAACATAACTCTAAACCTTTAGAAATATGAAAATTCTGCATTAAGTGAAAATAAATGTATGAAGTTTCTGATAGTATGGAGACATACTTCAGGCTGTAAGGGAGTCCTTTGTCAGCACTACACAGGGCAGTGTGAGGTTGCAGGTGGAAGAAACACTCCAGGTGGGTAATAAGGCTGGAGATGTGTTCAGTAAATGTAGAGAGGTCATTCTTCTGCCATGGTTTGGGCATCATATTAAGAAATGCACTGTGAAGTTTTGCTACATTAAAATTGTCAGGCAAGTTTAGGATAAAAAATACTTAAGAAACCTCACATAAAGAGCCTGCAGTTGATTTAGGGTGACATTTTAAAGTGAATAATGGATAAATGTGCTGTAAACATGTGAATATGCGAAACTGATTGAAGATACGGGTGAAGTAGGTATCAGGTTATGCAAGGACAGGAACTCTTTTATTTACTGTATAATGAACTGCTTTGGGAAATGTCTGTAAAATATTATTTGTTAGTTCATTTCTTTGTTATTTGTGGGGAGTGTGTAAACTCTGATAATGTATTTTGGTGCTGCATCAGTTTTTCAGGATACATCAAAGTTTCAAAAACTAGCGTACACACTCAGAAACAAACAATATGCTATACTGAATACATATTGTAAATATTATAAATTCATTGTAGCAACACTAGAAGAAGAGAGGCACAGAGAGATGGTAGAAATAGGAAGCTGTGAACACCCAACAAAGATGGCACTGAAGAAGCAAGCTCACAAACAGGAAAATGCTTAACTTAACGGCAGTACTTACGAGGGAAACATTCCCCAGTTGTGTATGACAAAGATGCTAGCAGAACAACTGCAAAGAGAACAAAAATACCACATACCAAATTTGAGGGAATGGAATAATGAAGGTAATGTAATATAGAAAAATTAAAGGAGGATAGGAGATACAAAAAATGTTTTCAAAATTAGGGACTAAAATGTCACTAAAAGAATTCACTCATTCCAAACTTTGATTCTAATATGGTACAACACTTAAATTATGTGTGTTTGTGGTATAATTGTGCATGTATGTGCATAAGAACACTTGCATAGTTTTTTTTAGCCTAGAGAATATGATCAGTAAAGGTGGTGTAATGTGAAGGAAGGAGTGATGAGAATGAGGGTGGCAAATAAATGCTGTTATTTAATTACAGTATGCAAATATGTAATCAGTATATGTGTTGATATCTTTGAATTCTCACACTTAACTTTATGATATCCACTAGTGGTTAATTGCATTAATCCTGTCCGCCATGTGCATATTTTCATGAGTCACCTCTACCAGGTCACATTTGTGCAGCATTGCACAGAAAAATAGAAACTGATGCAAATAAAAGTGGGATTTTTTTCCGTTTTACTTTAAAATTGACTGAGACACAACAAGACATATTCTTTTTTTGCATAATGTTCTGCTTTGAAATGGAGCAGCGTACAGTAAAGTACAGGAATCCATACAGTGATGAAGAAATGAAACGACACATGGGCCGTTAGGTGGACCTTAGAGCTAGATATTAATAAATGTCAATCCTTGTTTATTAAATTTCAGTCTATAATGACAGGTGACTGTGTCTTGAATTTTGTCTGTATTGTACTCATACATTTACACAATTCAAATTCTTTAAGAACTGGCTGCACTTGCACTTGTTAGTGCACATCAGCCAGGTTTGAAAGGAGCTGTTAAAATTATAATCTGTATTGATAATAACATTATCATTAAAAAAAACAGGTCAACTGATGGAATAATCTTTGACTGGTGACAGTGATTCTTAAAAAAGTGTTTCATATGATCATATTGTCATCATACTTACATACTTTTCTTTTCTGTAAGATAGTGTATTGGGAGGAGCAAGGTGCTTGCATGAGAGAAAGAACTACACACAGTAGAGAATCCTAGTGGGAAATGTGCATGGGGAGAAATGAATTAGATGACCTATCCATAGATAGGAGGATCCTAAAGTTGTGTCTTTACAGGTCTTGAAAGCATATGGGAGACTGAGGTATAGCTCCTTTCATTCTTAATCTTGACACGACATGGAGAAGAATGGTCAGCTTCACGCCCAAGTCACTTTACCCCCTGGAAAGAGACCCTGTTTCTATTGAATAAGAGCTTGGGTGTGCCTCGGTACTGGAATGAATGCTTTGCAGAAGGACAGAAACCTCTTGCCTATTTCGGGAATCGAACTGAGATTTTCGGGGATATTGAAATGGATTGTAAAGAAATAGTGTTTTGCTACAGAGTGGATTTGGAGACCAGTAGTGTGTTTTTGTGAGCAAGGTAATGAACAGTAGGATACCGTAAAAAGAGGGAATTTATGGATTAGTGTGCCAAGTACTGCTCCGTGCATGGGCGCCGGCAGGGGGGATAAACCTGTCCCTGTCCCTGTCCCTGTCCCAGCCTCTCCCCAGAGATTTTCATTAAAAAACATTTAAAAGGTGCATAGCAAAAATTGGCAAATTTTTAACATTACGCGGTTTTCATATCGAGTGTTGTGAAGTTAGTACAGTATTTGCATTGTATTAAGAGGACCGGCTAGATGTACAGGAAAAACATTAGGAACAACAAAAACGAAACATTCTCGGGGTTGAAGCGAGGCTTCTGGAGGGAGAAGATGTCAGAGGGATGGAAAGTCGTAGTTGCACGTGCAGCATTCCATCTTGGACCCGCAGACAAGCTGTCCTAACATGTTTAATATGGTCTTTATTTCTTTCTTTCCTTCCTCCCTTCCATACTCGGGTTGCTCATACTTCCCCCCGCTCCTGATATGCAATTGCGTGGAGTATGGTACCTTTCATTAAGCCACTAGCGCTCCCTTCCAGACCCTTTCCAGTTCCTTTGAACATACCATCATTGATAAGTACTACATAAACGTACGTCAGCACAATAGATTGTGCTGACGTACGTTTGTGTAATACTTATTGATTTTCAAGCACATCGTGATGCCTTCATTCAGAATACCATCATTGACACCACGCAACTGGCAACGTCATTGTGTACCATCAGAAACGAAACCAGCCTAAAATAAGATGGTCGTGAGTGATTAAGAAATTTACGTGACGGATGAAACGCAATCATGCATTCTATTCTGAAAAACCCAATTTCCCTGGACAGCAGCAGCTTATTCGGTACCGTGTAGTATGCAGAAGGGCGTCCAGTAACCAGATTACATGACATGTTCGAGATTTGCCGCATTGTAAAAAACTGACAGTAATTCTGTGTATTTATCTTGGTAATTAACCAACTTGATGCACAAAATTTGTTTTACAATAAGTACAAAAATTTTGTGCATCAAGTTGGTTAATTACTAAGATAAATATACTGCGATGCACGGTCAGCAAAACATCAGAAATTAGTAATTCTGTGTGTTTGAAAGTATAAATATTGCCGCTCAGTAAATTGTGATGATGCCCGAAACCAGGAGTAACGCTACTGTTTCCTTGGCTACGTTAAAACAAATCCCCAACATTTCCTCCTTATTGGCCATTAAAAAACAGGACGTATAAATAGATGTTACAAGGAAAATATACAGAATTACAGAAAAAGACAATGTACGTATAAACGTAACTTTGAGGCGCGTTCGTGTAATCGTCGTTGGCGTGGAGAGTAATGAATATTACATATTCTGAGTGTGTTTCTGTAGCTTTAGTTATCCAACACGAAAGGGCATGCGCCGTGTTATATTGTCATCTGTGGCCTTTCCGGCCATGCCATGTTTCTCCACATTATCACACAAACTGCACGATTTATGTGAGAAAGCAATTGGACATAAAATGCGTGTGGGTGATTTTATCTGCAACTTTGTCTGAAACATCTCTCGTTCTAAGAAGAGCTGAATGAGATATGATAAATGTACATACGTCTTCATGTAAGTACCCGTTATTCTTGTCAGATTTGAATGAAACTTTTATTTTCTCGACATATTTTCGGAATAATGCCCAAATATCTGAAGTCTGTCCAGTTGCAGCCGAGTTCCAAGCGGACGGGCAGACTGACATGGCGAAGCTGATAGTCGCTTTTCGCTGTTTTGCGAACGCACCTAGTTTTTCTGATTCATATAAAATATGCACGTGGTGTGCAGTCACCACCAGTTCCCAAGTCGTCTTATTTCTTATGTGCCCATTCATACGTATCTGTAGATCGGATTTTCTTTAACAGTTGTACAGTACATTGTTCTTCAGGAAAGTATGGGCAATTGCAAAATAAATTCCTATCAAATTCTTCTGTAGGCATAAAAGCCCTCCGAGTGACTCAACATTCAACATGTTCCTTTCCGTCGTCCACTGGGCTTGCATCAGCGAGAAATCACCCTCTACATTTGCATTATGAGGGGGAATGTCAAAGAACTGTGAAATCTTCAACAGTTCTGAGTTGAACTCGCCATTTTCCGAGTTTTCAAAATACTTGGTTCACGGCTGGTTTGCTAGCAAGCCGCTGAACATATTCGTCACTCAGGCGAATTTCGTAATTTTCTTTTAAGATTCCAAAGTTTGTGAAAAAACTTTACGTCATTAATTAGTACTCCCTTACGTATCAGGAAATGGTTAGAAGGTTCTACATCATTCCATTTCGTTGTCAGAGTACCATATGGAGAAACTTTAACAAATACCAGATGGTCTAAATCCCGGACATTTCTGAAATCTCTAAAAAGCCCACCCAGACGGAAAATATGTGGCGTAAAAAAGAGGATATGTCCGGGGAACACAGGACGTATAATAACCCCAAGTAACGCATATAATTTGTTTTAGGGAAATTTCCGGTTTTAATTACCGCCTGCATGCCGAATGTCCTGACATGACCGAGGTGCGCAATCTTTTTCAGGTGAATGCCAGAATATTGCTTCCGAACAGGCCATGACCATTTCCTTTCACATCATAGCTGAATGAGCATTTACCAGCCATTCTATCATTTGACTCTGTATAAGCTGAGCTACTGACAGCGTCGTTAAATGAACAATACACACATAAGCCATGACAGTGCTACCCTAGTTTTTAGTGCACCGTATATACTAAACGCATTTAATCTTTGTATAAGGTACATCGTCGCACATACTCAACAAATCAACCAATGTAAAAAAACATATTATTCTTATCCCCTTTTCATTGTTCTACTGTCCACAATAACAAATACTTGCGATGACCTTCCCTTTGATACGAACATACAAGCATGCAGCTCAGCTACGGAGCAGTAATACACAATAGTTAGGCACAGCTAAGCTTGAGGTGTTGTTGGCTTTGTTATCGACGGTGTTCAGTTGGGCGCCAAAGTTTTGTGTGTATGTGTGTTTTGGCAGATGTCCCGGGTGCCGACTATATCGCGGCTTCACGCGATTTTCCTCTGTCCATTCAGGAGAGACATGGTATTCACCATTGTTGGTCAGACTTCTGGACTCAGCGCTCTCCATTAAAGACAAAATCTTTCGCGATCTGCCGTGGTACACGGTGTATTAATGTTAGATCAGGTAGACAAAGAAATGTTAAGTAGCTAAATAACATCAAACGTATAAAAGCATATCTGATGTTTAATGGACCTTGCATCATTGTGATAACTGAAGAATAGAAACCAACTAGATGCCACTTATTATTTTATTGTACTTCTTATAGGCTCAGTATGTTTCGGGCATTACTATGCCCATCATCAGGAGCTCGTGACTGTGATGTTGATTACCACATTAGCCTGCAGCCCGGACACTACTCCAGCCTACCCGCACCTAACCCCCAACCTACAGCAAATCAATAACGAAACGACCAATGTGGTAATCAACATCATAGTCGCGAGCTCCTGATGATTGGCATAGTAATGCCCGAAACATGTTGAACCTATAAGAAGTACAATAAAATAATAAGTGGCGTCTAGTTGGTTTTTTATTCTTCAGTATAAAAGCGTAATTGTTTAATTTATTAAAATCCATCTTTTCAAACTAAAACAATTTACCGTAATTGAAAATCGTTTTTAAGTAGCCTTTCTATTGCGAAGGCGATGCATGACACTGCATATCTTGCGAGAACTTACTTAAAGAGGGTTCGTAATTACTTAAGCACAATTGAGGACAGTATTGTAAATGTTCACCGGCCAGACGCCTTCGGTATCTTGGTTTAATTATCATAATTTTGGAGAAGGTTTCTTCGTAGTGGTATGTCGGTCCAAAAAAGCTGTCAGACGAAAAGCTGTTGATCGTACCGGGGCGACAAATAAATTTTGACAGCGACCAAAAAGCGGCCGCAGTCTACTGTTTGGTCACCTGTGGTATATATCGTTCTCATATCACTGTTGATTCGCTGCGATAAGAGCCGGTTGGAGACACTTCTGGTACCAAAGCAAAAATAAATTTATCCCCTCCCACTTCGCTCGTCCTGAACTGACGGTACAGATGAAACACACATATAAAATATGTTTGACAAAAAATCTGAAATACAAGCAGCTTTTGCACGTCCCCTCCCCCCCCCCCCCCCCCCCCCCCCCCCCCCCCCCCCCGCTTTTTCCTCCCCCCCCCCCCCCCGGGGCGGGGGCGGGGTGGGCCCCCCCCCCCGTCCGCCGCAACCCCCCAAGACAGGGCACAGCTTTAACACTAGTCATCCCC
>Ga0123354_10002922_pt1 | contig 23170 bp, 10 predicted proteins | sample TergutLab28metaG_2_FD_97872 | JGI IMG/M metagenome (GOLD analysis project Ga0123354, IMG submission 97872) | Labiotermes labralis P4 segment gut microbial communities from Petit-Saut dam, French Guiana - Lab288 P4 | ecosystem: Host-associated > Arthropoda: Insects > Digestive system > Gut ... | reverse complement strand
TTGTAGGTGTTAGAATTTCTATTTCTGGTGGTGGTGGTGGTGTTGGTGGTGGTGTTGTTGGTGATGGTGTTGGTGGTGGTGGTGGTGTTGGTGGTGGTGGTATTGGTGGTGGTGGTGTTGGTGGTGTTGGTGATGGTGTTGGTGGTGGTGTTGGTGGTGGTGGTGATGGTGGTAGTGTTATTCCCTGCAGCGTTAGACCCAGCAGTCATAAATTTGAAATAATAAACGTTGTCAATTCCTTTAGTCTTCACTCACAGTAACGTACAAATCTGAAAGAAAGTACATGAAAAATTATGCAAAGAATGGCTTATTTTTGCAAGGGTGTTGGATTTAAGAAAGAGATAACTTGCTATTGCGAGCTTAGCAAATAATCGTGAAAAATCAAGATCTTGTTGTTTGCAAACAGTGTGTGTTCTATACGTCCTCCAAATGAACTGCAAAGGATAACAAATGAATTCAGAAATTCTAGTGGCATAAATTCCCTGTTATTTGATGTTAGTACGGTTATCCAATGACATAACTTAGGATTGTGTATGGTGAAAAATATTTTCTGAATACAAAATTTTATTTAGGCAAATTTAAGTTTTGAATATAAGAATAAGAGTAAAACTTACCATAGTTTTATATGAAGGAAACTGATTAATTTTCAATAACTGTAAGTTTAAGTCCAACTTTCATGGTTACATGTTCGATAGCATGCGGACCAGTAGTTCAACAACTGGTGTTAAAATGTACATGGTCTATTCTTCTATGTTACCAAAACTTTCCATGGTAATGAATCTAATGGATTTGACCTTCAAAACTATCACTATTCTTTTGTCTTATTCTATTTGTCTTGGGTCATTTACAGATACCGTATGTTCTGCAAGATTAAGCAACATCGATCTCTCCTCTTACATTCTTAATCCTCACAATGAGGTACGCATCACTGCCTGGCAATTCACTAGACCGGAATATTGTATAAATTCTCCTTTGATCATAACCTTTACATATAGCGATGTTCACTGAATTGTGCAAAGTGTGAGGCAAGGCAGTAACAGCAGAAAATTAAAAGATATGCTAGCACTGGTTGTGATTGCCGTTTATTGCCAGTCTCGGCTCGACCGTTTTTAATGAGGCAATTTTGGTCTTTGTACAAGTAAACAGAGCAGAAATTTTATGTAAGACTGAATAGACGTGAAAACTGAAAGTGAAAGATTAAGAAAGAAGATGGTATGTTAGACTTTACTGTAGGAGCTCTTTGATTGGTGAACTAAGGGAAGTGGCTGACTTTATCAATAGATTTTAAAATTTATGCACGTACGAGTAACAAAGAAACATTTATGCATAAGTGTAAATAAATAAATAAATAAATACAATGTATACAAATTACTTATATGTAGGCGTCATGTTATATGCACAGTACAATAAAGCCTTACACCTAAAGAGATCCGGATTTCAGTTAATAGAAAAGTAGATCCTATTTTAAAAAAATTGAAACTTTCACTCAATTTCACAGAGCAAGATCCTTCTTGAGAAGCTGAGGTCGATCCAGCAGTCAATAAATTCCCTCTCTTGTATGAAACGTAATAATTTATTACAGATACTCTAACTACGCATGTATGTAAGATTGAAAGCTTGTGTGTGTGTGTGTGTGTGTGTGTGTGAGTGAGTGTGTGGTAACTTTGCATTTTTGGAAGAATGCGCGACAACACAAATTAAAGTAGCCGAATGCATTAAAAGGATGATTTTGAGCGGTGACCTGAAAAAGGTGTAGAAACAGTAGAAATGTAAACACGGACGGACGAAAAAATAACGAGTATTTTACAGCATTACAACCTGCATGGTAAGTAAATGACTTAATTAACTAAATAACCTCGTCGTGCATGAATTCTGAGGTCGCCAACCAATAAACTGCTTAGATTTGTGGAATTATATGTATCATTATTGAATGACGAAAACTTTCACTTTACGCTGTTCTTTGCCAGTAGAAGCCATTCTCCAAATTGACGCCCTGTTCCCAGTTTCCCTCTTCAATATTATCATCAAATCTACAGGTGGTTGTCAATTGTCGTCTCTCTCATTAATGTTTTATAATTAAACACCTTATTTTAAATAGGCTAAAATAAATTACTTTTTGGGTTGAATATCTAATATTTTTCACCCTACCTCAATCAGGTTTGCCGGTATAAGATAAGTAACTAATGACATATTGGTCTGTAGCCTACATAACAGCTTTTCGGCAGGGCTTTTAATGGTTTTAATCAAGGCTCATTTACTGAGGAATCAGCTGTATGCAAGCTTAAAATGTCTTCCGTATCGTATTAACGCTTCAAAGGGCGAGGTTTGTCTAATTACGTGCAGGCAAGTCTACATAAAAATTTATTCATACTTCACAGCAAATGTTGCCCGTGTCCTTCAAAAGGAAGAACCTGTTAATATTATTTGGGGAAATAAAAATTTTTTGTTTTGAAGGTTATATGAATCACAAACGAACTATGATGAGATCCAATTTCTAAATGTTCCAGAAAGTGGCATGTACATTTACCATTGCGCTTTAAGTAAAGAAGCCCATGTACATGTAGCTACTCCTTGAGTTAGCTCTACTGCTTATTCACAATATTAAGCAAATCTGTCGGTAGGTCACAGCTCTAATCGTTCACGAGTCAATTTCATTTCTGTAACCTAAAATTAATTCGGTGAAAGACTAGAAGAAACAACTTAAAGATTTTGTCACTATATTGGGTTCTCGAAAATGTCCAATCAGAATGTGGGGTCGTTCCAGCCTCTTCATCAACGGATCCCGGGGTTATGACCCTGAGGGAAAGTGGCCGGGTATTGAAGTAAACCACTCGTATATATATATATATATATAGTGCCACGTTAAAAGTGAGTGTGGCTTTAACTGTAGACCCCAGTGGGTTTCCATAGCGTGGTCACAGAAAACTTACTATTTTTAGGCTGTCATTGCGGCCTTTATGTTCTTTGGAACGTAGTTTAAAGGTGGCCAGAACAAGAGATGAGATAGGGCTAGGTGAGTAATGAGATAGGGCTAGGTGAGTAATTCATAACATTTTCTGACTGTTGGTTTTGAAGGAAAGAGGTTTTTTTTGAGTCGCAGGCTTACATGGCCAGATTACATACATAAGAAAAATTTCGTCATCAAAGGGGTTGTGGGGTACGTGAGCTGAATTCATCTGTATCGGGATGAGGTCAATGACATTTCGAGTTCCATAAATCACGCAAAATTTTCCTCTCAGCTTCCCAGAATATATTTTGCTCCAAGTAGTTGATTGGAAATATCTAAAAACCGTGTTCGTTTCTGCTTCTACCTTCAAAGAAGTGAGTTTAGATTCTTTCGGTATGATCTGATACGCGATTTGTTATTTTACCACAGAACTCTGTAATTCAAATAAAGAAAAAAGGTGCTGTAAAATGTTGCTCAAGTGATGCCGGTAGAAGTGGAGAGAGTGTGAGATTTGGGGGAATGAATCAATGCGCCATCAGTCTGATGTGAGGGGAGAGGAAGACCATTGCTGTAACACGAGAGTGAGAGGAGCGTGAAGGAAGTGAGACGGATAGGCCTGGCTCCATCAGGAAAAAGACGAAAGTGGTCTAGCTTCTCGATCTCCCAAGGGAACCATTGTATCAGCAGTGACGGGCCTCCAACTCCTCTTTCTCGAGATGGACTCGCATCGCGCAAGCCCCGGCGCCATGATTGATACCATCCACTTTCCCAACCCTTAAAAGTCCTTTTGCTCTCTACCAAACTCCATCATTCGACCTTCTTGGAGCGGCGGAATGTTTCCCTACCTCCCACTCTTTTTAAAATAAACGCTCACATAAGCTTGCTAGATCCTGAATGTAGTGCACGGATCGCGATGTTGAATTCATAAATAGTATCTCCTGTACCATAAGAGGAAACAGTAGGAATGGTAAGACATTAGCCAGTCCGAATACAAGGATATTGCTAGTCGGGGGGTGGGGGACTGAAACCAGCAACGTTTTTAAAGTTCTTGTGACGTGATATTACTTGGAGATGTAGAAAGGAAGAAACTGGTTGGGAGACCTTGAAATTGGTATAAATGCAACACGGATTAAATGTGATAGCGGTGTTTATGTAGTTTTATGTCTAATACAGTACAGCACAATGCAATAAGGCCCTAGCACACTACCCCCGGGACTTCTACGATATAAAGCTGTACGTTCATAATTTCATGATAGAATAATACCTGTTTCGACACATACCTTTTATTACGCACTTCACTTTCATCCCACCCATGTTTTCAGACCATTTTCTATTAATTTTCCCAGGTACCACATTTCACTCTCTTCTGAAATATATAATTTTTAATTTTATACAATAAACTATCGCAATAAAATTTTCTGTGAATAAATTCTTTACATCAAACTTAGACGTCTCTTCGGTATTGTACATTTTCAATTATATGCGTTTTTAAATTATTATTTTTACAACAATAGTTTAAGAGCTTTTATTGGCATTTTAAGCCTGCATTTGTTCAACTATTAAATTTGGAATTTGTAGTATAAAGAACCCTTAAATATTAATATAATAGAGAAGGTTTTCCGCAATAAAATCTCAGAAGCCCACATTAGAAGCAAGCAATTAATTATATTCACACCAAAATTACGGGAAGGCAATAAAGTTTTACAGCATGCATACAGTAACTTATTACTTTGCCGTAGTTTTGCGAGTCATTTCCTAAACTAAGAGCTAATTATCTATTGAGGTTTCTATTTTTAAACCTGTATTGTTGTAGTAGACATCGTGAAAGAAATATAACAATAAAATCAACAATGATAGAATTTCTTTTATACACACGTTTAATACAATATTAACGGACATTTACACATAGAGACAAACCATTTTAGCAAAAAGGAGAGTAGAATGTTTTCTATTACCGTAAAACTTCTAAAGTAGATTGGATTCCTTGCCTTTTTCTAGATTTAAAAAATGTGCACATATTTCTTCATATTTATATCAAGACAACACAGTCGCGAAGTCATCCTTCTCACATCCCAAATAGTTGTACATGAAATAACATATTTACATTCATATTTACAATTAACATCAAGTAGGCATTTGCTCCTGCAAATTTCTCAGCTCGAGCCCGGTTTATGGGACGCTTGTATGTAACTTCATAAAGCCCTTCAAACCACAAATCACCAAATGTCTTTTAAGATAAAATAAATATTAATTTTCTGTTTCGTATAGTCTTTCGGAAAGGAAATTATTGAAGTAAAACTTTGTGCCAAGGAACGGGACACCGGCCTTCCATCTGATATACGTTCGCAATGGATAAAATATGTCAGTCAAACACAACAATACTAAATTCAAGACATATAATGTGCCAGCAGGGCTACATATTTCGACTCTCACTGAGTCATCTTCAGGCCCTCATGATACAGATCCAAACAGAGAATGTACTATGGATTGTGGGATCCCCAACGCTCACAATATCTGTAGTGAATGACAAACAGTTATTCATATTCACTCTCATTGTCATTTACTACAGATGACTCAGTGAGAGCCGAAACATATAGCCCTGCTGTAACATTATATGTTTTGTATTTAGTGTTGTTGTGTTTGACTGACATATTTTATCCATTGTGTTCTATAAACACTTCGGGATGGAAAACATCAGATTTAAATGATATACGTTCAGTTTATCTTGTACGATGGCCCACTGAGTTCTTCACCTACACACGTCTCTGAACGGTAAGAAAGCCGATCAAGCTAATACTGCTGCTAAAGATAAATACCAATAGATCCATACTCCGCATATCTCCAACGAAAAGTGATGTTTCTTCCTCCAGTCCTATTCCCGGTAGTCGTCTAACCATTCTGCGTAAGCGGCTGTTCATATCGACAATTCAAGCGCACTGAGTTGTTTTTTAAAAGTCGCAGGAGGATAAGAGTAAACAGAAGAGCGAGCGCAACGAAATAACCTCAAGCTGTGTCATCCCCACCATGTTTATGGTTTCTTTCCGTCGTCTTAGTATAGAATTTAATTTTTTATTTCTGAAAAAAATATCCTGTTCCCTTTCTGCAAAATTCGTCAGATTTGGGGATTTAGCCTAGAGCAGATGCCTGCTCGAGTGTTGTGAAGTGCAACGACTACAAAAGTAGACTTTCTGTGGTACTACGTTAGAAGTATAAATAGTCATTAAAAAAAATAAATTAAATTCAAGTGGTTTTTCCTTTATCATGTGGAGGAATATTATTTTTATTTCAACATTGTAGTGTTACACTCCGAGGAATTAGACTATTTGTCTATTTTGTGATTCAATCGAATATTCAGAACAGTAATTTTTAATTCACATCTCCCTTGGACCGACGATTTTCACACTTAAATTATTTCTATACATAGTTCCACATGTGAACACAGGCTTAGAGAGACCTTGAAGTGTTAAGTTGAGCACAGCGAGCCTTGTAGATGTTATAAGTGTATAATCATAGTCAAAGATTTCACACATTATTGAAATATGAGTAAATATATGAGATCACAAATTGTGAGAACTGTGAATAGTAACACTGCTGCAGTCTGGTGAATGATTTTCATAATTTTCGGAAAAGCGTTCCATCCAACTTTGGATGGTGGCAACAGTCAGCTTTGGAGAGTTGTTAAGAGCAAAGCTTGCCACACGGAACTACACTCCAGAAGATACAGTTTTAATAATATTATCTTTATTATAACTTTAAAGAGGACAATATCACCGTGGCCATTAAAATTCAAAACACCAAACACTTGAAGAGTTTTTTTTTGTGTAGATGGTAAACGTGATCTTCAGAAGCAATATTATTACGCTTAAGTCCAAAAAAAAAAGAATTATATCTGTATTATTTATTATTGGCACTTCAAAATCAATTATTCTTTTGGATTTGTTGTAAGCCCCTATTTTAGGCGTTATAAGAAGTTACATGGTGTCATTTACAACGCCTTGTACATCAACCTCAAATCCACCTTCATTTAGTATAGTACAGGTATCATGTAAGTCAATAAAAACAACAAAAAATCACAAAGTATTTTAAAAACGTACTAAACCCTTTAAAGACGAAGGGCAGACTTCTTTATTTAAAGAACCAGTTCGTACCGCGCAGAAAAAAAATTTTCATCTCGGTTATAATAACCAATCAGTGTATGATGTAAGTGGCGCAAGTCGCTGTTTTTTCTCAGCTAAGCACAAAACACAAATACAGTGTGGGCAGAGCGCACAGTTGTTGAATGTTAAACTTTTTGGTGCATCACTTAACCAGTAGGCTTTAAAAGGTTTAAAATCAATAACGTTTTTTATACTAACTCGAACATATAATAAAATGTTGTCAGGCTAGCAGCAGCATCAAGTGGCTGAATGACGAGTAAACCAAAGTTTCGAAGACCATCTTTGTCCTTATAATCAGGGAACTGACGACTTCCGAAATCTGTAGTCATTTCCTTGATGACGAGAAGAGAGATGGTCCCCAAAACGTTGGTTTACTTGCCATCCAAATATCTGAGGTGGCTGCTAACCCGAAAAAAATTCATTGAGTTTGGTAGCCGTGAAATTTTTAAATTGCATGACTAGGATTTTATTAGGTTCGTATCGCCGAAACCCGGAGTCTTTCCCCGGGGCCAATCCTCTGTTGTTTGTGCCAGACAAAGTGATATTCCGGCAGAATTTTTCAAGTTATCACTTCACCAACGCTACGTACTCCTCTCTCGTCATTTTTTTCTCAGGCCGAAATGTCAGGGATTCAGTCTCACCCTGCAGCTATTAGCTAAATATTTCACTTTGTAATCCTTACAAATATCTAACCTTTTTAATCCATCTGAACTCGCTCCTATATGCAGTGAAGTAATTTATGCCTACATCTTAATTTTTTTTACTCCGTGCTCATTTTTCTTGTTAAATGCTCAATTAATAATTTCATATTAGATGTAGAAAAATATCATTCTAATGGCGAATATGGTGGTCGCGGTGCTCACGCTCTTATCATGACATCTACATGCTAGATTTGAATATCGCTTGAAGCATGGGGCTTGTGCTTTTGTGACGCATATTCTGCGTGGTCCTGCGAAGGTGACAATTGTGCGGTATACCTAGTCCCCACCTATGGGGTCCTGTCTCACACGTGAACATTCCGAAATGTTTACGTGTACAAAAATCAAGGCGGAAATTGAAACAAGTTACAGTTTTAAAGACAAGACGTAATTTAAAACATAATATGCTACTTTATGGTTAGCTGATATTTAACCTTTTGGCGCCGGAATTATTTTTTTTAATTTTAGCACACCCTGTTTATAAAATGTGAATAATACAGGAACCAAATATGTTAGAATTATAAAAAAAATTGCATTTTGAAGAAAAAAAAAGGAGAGTATATACCATGTTTAAAATATTCAGTACATATATTTGTTGAATAAATATATAAAATGCAACTGTAGAGGTTAGCGGTGGGGTACGACCACTATAGTTGACATTAGTCTTCAAAAGGTTAAATGTCTTTGAGAGTTTGTTGAAAATATTCAGTTTTTGAACGGCGGATTTTTAACCATTAATTCTACTGTAAAGAAAATAATATAAAAAAAAATTTAGGCTAAATTGTAACTGATGTAACATTCTTAGTTCCTTCCGGTGTAATTCAGTAGTACTTATATTCTTATGTCCGACATAAAATCTTTCCAAGTCTGCTGTGATTAATAAATTATGTTTATATTTAATTTGTAGTACGGATCACAATTTTCGGCGTACCGTAAAACTAGCACCAACTTGTGGTTCAAATACGTATTGCAATCAGGCATGAGGCAGGAATGCATGCAAAATCAAGCCGGAGTATCAACCACAGATGGGAGAAACTAATCTCAACAAATGTAATGTACAGACCATCCTGAAACAAAAGTGTCTCTCGGAAGGGCATATAACTTCCATTTATATTTAATTACAATGGATCTTCCTTCAAAATATGCTGATAGTTCATATGCAAAAAATGTCTTTGTATATAAGAAACCCAATATCTATTTTCGATAAATGTGTTACAGCTCCTTGAGCGTAAAAAACTCATCATTAAGGCTTTTTAAGCGGCATGGAGGGATACCTCCTTATCTCCTATATTTTGGGACAAAAAATTGATGTTCACATTCACGCGTCCTTCATCTCACTAACAGCTCTAATTTCGTAGAAAACTGGGTGCGGCCCAGGGCCTGTCTTTTTGATTTTACAAAAAAAAAATCCTTCTGTTGGGTTTCGAAAGTACGTCTTTCGATCAGTAGCCAGCTACTCGATAGACAGAACTATTCCGGCCCATTTGTTACCTGAAATTCATTTTAATATTATATTCTCATTTAAACCTAGGAGTTGTAACGTTTATCTTCTGCTGATATTCTATGATCGTAATTTTTTTCTGTCTCGTTTCCTCGTTTCATGCTAAAGGTCTCACCTAATGTGTTCTTTTTTGTTTAATAATCTCGACAATTTTTGGAGAAGAATACTGATAATGAAATACATCTTAACGTAATTCTCTCCAGTCCTCTGTTATTTTACCTCTCCCAAGTCCTAAATTCTTTCTTAGCACAGGGTTTCAAAACCCCTAATTATGTTCTTTCCTTACAGTCAAACAACAACCTTTATACCCATGCACAAGCAATACTATTACACTTATTTCAACGTGGTGTTTGTGAAAGGTCAAAGAAAGTAGCTTCGCCCTGTATAGGAAATCAACTTTCAGTTCTTGTACATGTCACAGAGAACCTTCTCCATTGGAGTGTTTCCTATGGTACGTTGGAAGAAAATCTGTTCGATGCGTCCTGTGGTAACGTGCCGAAGCAATGGCAGCATCAGGAGCAACCTGCCGAAACGTGCGGCCTGTCCAGGGTATTGTCCCCTAGTGTGCTGACCCAGCATCACTTGTGCCTGATCCTGTAAGTTCTCTACCTGCGCCGGATCCTTCAGTCCCCTGGTCTCTGCAACACAAATCAGACGGTTACTAAGATTGTTTATTAGAAATAGCGCAATTAATAAAATCAGTTAACTCAGTAGGCTAATAAGCTTCTTTTACCAAAACCTTCCAGTGGACAGGATTGCAATCCAGTTCAGTCTAAATAACATTCTCCCAGCCGATTATATTGCAGCCAATTTTAATCATATCCCCCAGCTCATTTTGTGTCATCCAAGTGGCGGATTACCAACAGATAGACCTACCTCATAAATATAAATTTCTTTCTCTTTTTTCTTCTTTTCCTAAGAAATCCTTTACCGACAGAACGAAGAAACATGGCTCGGATAAAAATAAGAGCAAATAAGAGAATAATATTATCTGCAGATTCGGAAGAACAGTAATTAAAACTCTAAGAGGCTCATGATGATACTAATGGCGACAGTCTCTCTAAGAACAATTATTTTGTTAGAATTCAGTCATCTCATTCACGGTCTTTCAGGTTAAACATTGCACCAAGTTTAACAACTAAAATATGAATTTTTTTTTATTCTAACAGTGTGTAAACTCCTATCAGTGCCATGGATTTGGTCATTCCACATGAAACGGGTTTTTAGTTTAAGTGTTTATTAAATAAGTTCAATGGTTTGTGGTAACACCCTGCGTGTCTTAATATACAGTGGAAATTTTTCATAATTTTATGTTAGTTGCTCCTGTACGTGCTAGATATTTATCATGTATCAGCCTTCAGGATCCTCATTTGAACCCGCAGGTCGTGATCGAGTGCCCGGAAATCCTGTTCCATACTCATAGGATCCTATGTTCAAACATGGCACAGCGAATAGCTGACCTGATCTATATGAATAACTAACTCGAATTAGGTTACCCTGTCATCACTTTTTAATCATCTGAAAATTGTACCTTACAGAAGTAGGCAAAGCTACTGAGAACGTCGTTCAACAAACAATAAATATATCTCACCAGAACGAAAGAGGACGATTGCTTTCAGGCAGGCAAACTCAGCAGGATCAACCCCGACCGCCTTAAACCGCAGCAGTGTGTCATTCAGGATACGGATGTCTGTAGCGACCTGGCTGTCCTTGCCATTTGGCACCCCAGCAGCATGATCAGACACAGAGAAGAGAGGACTGGACTCCAGAGGCATGCACCACTGAACGGCGTTCAGCAGGAAGAGCTCGGCCCACGCTTCCTCCAGAAGGATCACCTGAAAGGAACGAAATAGAATCGAAATGACGTCCACTTTTATCCGAAGAAGTCGCCGATTCTAAGGACACCATGTAGCAAACTCAGCAACTACTAGTATCTCCTTGGAGAAAGATGCTTCTTCAAGAGATAATACCTTATCACTCCACCTTGCATGGAAACAGAAATTTTACTACCCAGAACATTATTCTAGGTCAAAAGAGTAGTGGATCAACTTTACATCATTAAGACATAACATGATGTTTTAAAATACAATTTTACTTGTTATTCCAAATGGTGTCTTCCTTCAAGATTTTCAACCAAACTTTCTTGTAATTTCCTCTTACATTCCTGATACATAACCCACATGTCTGATCTTTCTTCATTTTTTGAATCCTGAAATTGAAAAATATATTATAACGCCCCTCATTCCTTTCAGCTTCCGGTTACTGATCGTCTCTTAAGTTTAAATCAGAATTTCAGCATTCTTTCTAAAATAATCTCAATATATACCCTTCCTCTAATATCAACGATGCAGTTTCAAATCACAATGAACCAAGTGTATGGGAAAAGTTAAGATTTTGAACATCTCAATTTTACATTCTTAGATCGAGCATTCTCTAAAATCCGAAATACCTAGGCCTATATTCCTAGTAAAAAAATTATGAGTAATAATTTAACAGTAAAATTATTTCTAAATAATTTATATATTGCATGTACTTGGATGAAAAAATAAAGGAGTATGAAATTGGAGGGGGATGTTGGAAACAAAGCAGAGATAAGAAACGATACAAGATTTCAGTAGGTAGAACTCTAGAAAGAGAAACTATGGATTTAAAATATTATGGAGGATTTTATTAAAATGAATCCTAAAAAATAAGATGGCAGATTGTGAAATAGATTTCAGTGATCTCAAGATGGACTCTTGTTATCACTGTAAAGAACCGTATGTTTCAATCAAATGTCAAGATCTTCTTGACTAACTGCATAAATATCATTTTATAGACGGCCCTGTTGCGTGGTAATATTTAGTTGTTTAGTTGATTGGTTAGTTCGTTTGTTAGTAATAACATTCTGATCATAAAATTGTTCCGTTCCATCGGCAAATACGTATTTGTGACAAATTTAATAGCTTTACGATCACAGGCAACCTGCATCATCCTTGATTTGATCTCATATGAATATAAGTAACAGTCAAAGGTCAAGTTAATCTACCATGAAGGTTCAGAGGAAGAGTAGATGTATAACTCCACTCTTTCTTTAACCTTGGCGTAGTATGGGGGTGGGTGGTTAATGCCACGCCTCGTCCAATCTACCCGCAGGAATATGAATATCAGCATGGAATATAAATATTGAATTTCTTGTTATTACATTTTCTTTATTGTCTTTTAATTTACCATGGTTAAGTCCAAAAATTTCCTCGTTTTATTACTCCCAAGCATACAAATTTTATGCAGGATTTAAAACTCTTACGGTGGTGAAGATTCATATCCTAATATCGAGAGTCAAAGTTATGGTTTTGTCCGGTTGTTGGGTAGCAAAGGGATGGAAATATACGGCGATCATCTTCAGGCTTAAAGTTTTCGCTCACCTGAAGTTTTAAAATTCTATTAATAGCACAAAAAACTACAGCACTCATCTTAATGTTCAATATATGTTATCAGAGCGACCAAGTTTTACCTCCATGTAAAAGAACACAAAGAATATTATATTTAATCATATTTATACATTACTATACTTACTTACTCCATGGTGCAGAGTCCTTCTTGAGAAACTAACTGGTTTGCAGCTAGTCAAGGAATTCCCCGCATTTCACGGAATCCGAAAGTTCATTACCGCACTCACAAGCGTCCGCCACCTGTCTCTATCCTGGGCCAGCCCAGTCCAGTCCATATACCCACATCCTACCTCCTGGAGATCCATCTAAATGTTATCCACCCATCTACGCCTAGGTCTCCCCATTAGTTTCCTTCCCTCCGGTTTCCCCACCAAGACCCTATACACACCCCTCTCCTCATCCATACGCGCCACATGCCCAGCCCATCCCATTCTTCTCGATTTTATCACCCGCACAATATTGGGTGAGGAGTACAAATCATTTAGCTCCACATTACTATACTACTTAATACAAATATATTACTACTTACTTATATTTTCTTATCATTGACGCATATAACTTAGGAAAGTTTTGAAACACCTTCTACAAATTTCTAAATAAATTTTTACACTTTTCTACCCGTTTGACTTCTTAACATTCCTCACACCACTTTCCAGTTATAGTCCATAAATTATAGTATAATTTATCACTAAATACCGACATAATGTGTGTGAGTACGCGTATAAAATTTATTCAGAAATATGTATTACTCGTAATAGTGAAGAAGAGGAGCAGAAAATGGCAAAAATAGAAACCGTTTGAGGAATATAAGTCTTAAACCTTCTCGAAAAAGATCCATAGAGCTCATGTTAATTTAACTTGATTTTAAAATGCCCCTAAAGGATTGAGTATTTGTGCCTATACGTACTCCCGTCTATGGTCAATTTATATCTAGTTCCAGAGAGCCATCAAAGAACATGTCAAAAGAAAGCCTAGGACTAGTTTAGTCACGTTAACCAATGGCTTTGTGGTCTTATGGCAAGGTTATCGGTTACTACTACACGTGTTTCCAGGGCTCCCCTGTTATCAGCACAAGGACCATCATGAGAATGAAAACTTCTCTATGACAATTCTGTGTCGAAGTTTTCGTACTGACTAGATATATTTAAAACTTTCGTCTGGAATTTAATATTCAATCAGTGGATGAGTTATTTGTGGAAACAGTAGCTTGGGACAGGATTTTACAAGTTTTACAGTTTTATTTTCAATGAATGTATCAGTATGGAGATATTGCTAAGAGAGCAGCAAAGCCATGCAGAGTTTCAAGAGATGGAGCTTATGTGTGTATTACCTGATCCCGGAACGGAAGCCTAGCAAACGAGGGCAGATTCTTAGCCCATTTTACAGCCATGAAGAGCAGTCGAGCCGACGTTTCGTACACTGTCTCTTGGATCGGCGGGTAGATGGCCGCCGGTTCTACAGGACGCTGCTGAGAAGCCAGAGAAGAAACTGTGGGCGTCGGTGCCGAGCAGGTTAATGTACGAGGAGTAGGGGGCAAAGTCTCCTCGTTGGTTACATCTATACTGTCCTCTGAAAGAAAACATTTTTTAAACTCTTAACAAGTAAATCATTCAAATGGGAATAGTTACACATTTGAGATTCGAAGAGGGTGGTAGTGGACCCTGCCAGAATCGTTGGCGTTGTGCCAAACAAATTTGAGCAACAGAGAGGTACAAACAATAAAGGCAGAAACAGAAAGGGTGGGAGGGAAATAAATCAAAAAAAAATGCGCAAGAGAAAGAAGGCAGTATGTAAAATACATATATTCCTTGTGAAGCAAGGTCCAAATTGTTGCCATTGGTGGTTTTGTTTACTTCTCCGAGGCAAATTTCGGAATAGTAACTTCCACATTCATTCCAAATTACCATCAACCAGACATTCGATGCTATATAATCTGAGGTACTAAGAGCACCTTCAAATAATCTACAAATATATACAGGGTCTTTCTTCGGTTTAACGAGGCGAAGACGTGAAGCCACTCATTTCCGTCTAGTTCCGATGTTAAGAACAGGTGGAACAAATCTCCATTCCTGCGTATGCCTTCCTGCTGTGCACTCAGACACCTCTGCCTTTACGATTTTACTTAATATTTCCATAATACCAAGCACCAAGCCTAAAAAGACCGGAGAAAATTTTCGGTTTTGCTAGCTAGTGTCATTGCGTACTACATTAGAACTGCAGTGTCAGAATTTCGATGTTAAAAGGCATAAATATTCTGCGATTAAAGGTTTTTAAAAAATACGTCGTATTAATAACATTCTTAACGAGTGTATTTTATTTGTAATTGCTCAACTTAGTCGGTATGGATACAGAACAGTGAAACTAAGAGGTCCTTCAGATTAGAAGTTTATCTTAAGACAGAAGCAGTGCCGAATTCCGAAAGTAGTACTTTATTAACATTAAGACGATGGACAAAGTCCAAAGAAAGAAAATTACTTCACTAAGTTATACACCAAATTCAGGGTCTAATAGGGTGGAATTATGGCTGAATTGCTTGAAAAGACAGTTCGATTTTCAGCGGATATTTTATTAAAAAACGCTGATTCCATACTGATTCTGGTGTTCTCATTTACTCCTATCCTACGCGCAATGTGGTCTTTTTCCTCTGTAGCAAAAAGTCCAGGGCCTGAACACGATGGCCTACATCCACGTACTACAGAAGATACGAATGAATGGTGGTATAAGCCTACAACCCATTACCCAAATGGTATCGTGTTTAATTAAACACAAGGACATTTTTATCTTTAATTTATCTTAGTACTTATATATTTGTTACCTCAATTTATGTTGTACAGTGAATAATTCAGTAACATTAACAGATAAATTCTGGTGGCCTAAAGGTCACCTGAGGCTCAGGATGCTCCAGAATTAACTGTACATCCCTCAAACTGTCCGTGCCCCTAGTTTTCCTCTTACGTACGTCCACACCGTAAAGGCCTACCCTTCAGTTTTCAATGATGGCATTTTCTAGATATTTAGAGTTCCATCTGATGCGATTGCTTTCCCCGGTACCCTTTCCTTTTCGTACTGCAGAGGATTCCCTTAGTTACATTATTCATCCCCCAAGGAACAACAATTAAATACCTGGTAATTCACCTGGATCGTCGGCTGATATGGAAACCACATATTCAAAATAAACGCAAGCAATTGGGTCTACTGTTGCAAAGGATGTACTGGATTATAGGACGTAAATCCAAGCTCTCCCTGACCAACAAATTACTTATATACAAAATCATACTAAAACCCATTTGGACTTACGGTGTACAATTATGGGGAACAGCATCCCAATCAAACATTGAAATATTACAAAGACTACAGAACAAAATTCTCAGGATGGCGACCGACCCACCGTGGTAAATACCCAACTATATGCTACACACTGATCTTCAAAAACCAACTATAAGGGAAGAAATCACACGGCTTAGTACCAACTATAAAGCCAAAACAGAGATGCACCAAAATAACCTCACGACCTCCCTCCTCGCGAAGCAAGGCCCAGGCAGACTACGCCGTTACTCGCCGTTTGATCTGCCTAACAGATTCATAACTTAAAAGTTCCTCTTAACTGAGGGTATTCACTGGAATACCCCTCAACATGACTCTGTACCTGACTGTTGTACTAATTTCTCCACACAAGTACTAAAGGTCTACTACAGAACGAGAGTATAAATAAAGGGTTTATAAAAAAAATGTTACATTATAGGCCTATGCCAAATTATGTTTGGTTATAAAGAGCGTTATTACGCATCCTCACATCGAATTTATGAAATGTAGAACTTTAGATATTCGGGTGCCATCACAATCAGACTGACCTGAATTCCATACCCACCTAATCTAATGGTTAACAGCAGCCCTCTTACCAGTGGTGCAGTGCTCTAAACGCGATAAAGAAGTTTAACTACAAATTAGTGATGAGATCACAAATTCCTGGAATTTAGTTTCTACGTCCCTATACAATTTAAGGACACATGCTTAGGCACAGATGCTACTGACCTATTACCTTATATAAAAGAGCAGATGGGGTTATTGTCAGCTCTTCCTTAGAGTGCAGAATCAAACCCAACTACAATGTAAACGGGCCGACCAACAGTGTAACCCAGTTCGCCCCACGCGAGCGCTTTCTATAAATTCACTATTAAATGCAGAATTTTTTTGCGAAGAAGATGGCAACTGTTTGTAAAGAATATAAAATATTCACAGAGTAAAGTTTAAACGACTAGACATTAATTCTCTTTCTTCTTCCACTTCTAAATTTTGAGAACAAGGATGAGAAGGCTTATGTTGTTCCTGGAGAACAAAACTGTAACTTTTTGTTTCAGCGTTATATCGTGACAGGAGCTTCCATAGCGTGAAATGAAATCACTTTCTTAATTAATTTTAGTTCCATCGGGAGTTGACACCAATTAGTCATTTTAATCTAGCGTATTTTTCCCCCTGGCCCTGTTCTTTCTCGTGTTTATATTAATCATATCAGGGGAGATATTCATCTGTCAGAAGAGCCCCTTGCAAGAACCAAACGAGGTCGCTGTCACACATAGCAAGATGGGGAAGAAAGTCTCTTGCTGTGGTTATTACACCTGCTTCCTATTAGAAGAGTTTCGGGTTCAGTTCTTGGGGCAGATTCTATCTATTCTACACAAAGTATTTTATACAATCAATCATCCACTAAAAAAAATTTTTTTATGTTACCTTAAAACAGAAAACGACAGTTAGTTTCAACACTCAGTTCACAATCATATTTTCCCGAAACTATGACGTAGTTGAGAAAGTTAAAATCGTTAACCCTTTAAGGACGAAACTGGATCTGTCTGATTTGAAGATCCAGATTATACCGCACAGTAAACCCTCTCCGCCTAAGTTATAAAAACCCGACCAATCAGTAATGTATAGAGAAATAATCGATGTTTGTTCCGAGATCCACAAAAACACATACATGCGTTGTTGCCAGGACATCGAATTTTTACATTTTAAACATGTTGGTACAGAAACTGACCACTAGGCTTTAAATGGGTGGCAAGCAAAAAGCGCAACATCGCCAGGTTTATCGCAGCCGACGAAGGTGTTACTGACAAACACCATCATCATCATCAACCAAATCACCACCATCGTCATCATCGTCAGTACTATCATTATATCATCGTAATCGTCTTCATTATGGATTAAATAATTAGTCTTTCTCCAACATATTCTGACTGTTTAAGCCTATAAATCAGAGTTCAAATTCTTTTCAAAAACAATAAGCATTTTTGATAGCTCTAATACGTAGTAATGTTTAGATCGGTTATTTCTAGTCCGATTCCTTTATAAAGTTCATAATCCTCAGATTCTATCCATAGATTATTTGAGGAAATTAACTATACCCATATTTCGATCGGCAAGAGCGATGTTTTTTTTATGAAGTAGAGAAAATTCTTTGGCCAGGATATTAATATTGTTAGAACATGTAGCCTTATCACCAAATAGCATCAGGTTCCTACAATAATGTCCCTAGGTTTGCTTCTACCTGAAATTTTCGGCTTGCTAGCTGATGATATTGTCAATAGTAGGAATTTAAAGTAAGAAATTTTTGGACCATTTTATGGCATTTTATTCAGACTAAGCTTTATGATGATAAAATATATTTGAATAAAACGCATGCACTGATACACATGTACACGTGTAATACATTGGAAATATACAAAGGCTATACCCACACACATGGGTCACGTGTGTACATACACATGTTACACACATGCATGAAAATATAGGCTTGTATAAGGGCCTATATATTCACGTGATGGGATCTTAACTATAGCATATATTTCTTTCAAGCAAGTAATGAATCAAAATAGAATATAATAATTACATGAAAATAAGAAAAGTTGTCTGTACGATTATTCATTAAGTTATTCTTCACATTGTGTTTATTTTAAGCATTAAATGTTTGAACAATATAAAGCAGACTAGTGTGCACCACATTCATTAAGAACACTTTATTAGTATACCCAATATTTTGCCACACTCTACGTATTTTTCCAATGATTCTCAAAATAAACAGCTAATAGGGCTATTTGGCTAAATAACAAAAATCGATTTGTCTCATAATGGAGGTTTAGCATGAATTGTGTGAAATACGAAATGAATTTGTGAGTACTATTTTGATGAAATTCAGGATTCAAAGACTTAAACTGACAAGCCTGTCGACTATGGTCTATACACATTACTTCAAAGGGTTAATTCTGTCTAAAGCTCTCCGCAGGAGTAAAATAGTTATACAAAGGAAAGATAATTAAACGCGAGGTGTATATACTCTTTGTTGTTGTGCGTAGTGTGAAGGAACGCGAGACAGTTGATCGATGTGACCCCAGGTTCAACCGATCGGTCGCCAGCTCAGCTCAGCGTCACATCAATGTCCCGGCTACAGAGGACAGGTCCCGCAGGACGCCAGCATCACAGCTCGTACCTGGAAAACTCACTGCTTTGTTTTGTTGATGGGTTTGCTCAAGGAAAATGGTTTCACCCGCAGTACAGAGTTAGGTGTAATGCTTAAGACGAATCATGAATATAAAATGGACCGATAAGATTACGAACGAAGATCTATGGAGAATCACCCATCAGAAGTCAATAAAAAATCAGATAAAAAGAAGAAAATGGAATTGGATTGGACACACATTACGTGAGGAAACAGGAGCAGTAGAGAAAACTGCATTAGATTGGAATCCTTAGGGATATAGAAGGAGATGTAGGCCGAAGAGAACGTGACGATGGGCAATAGAGGATGAGATAAGAAACACAAGAAGATCATGGAATGAGGTCAAGGGAATAGATGGAGACCGCAATGTCTGGTTGCTCTTCATGGATGCCCTATGGTCCACAAGGAGTAAAAGGATTTGATGATGATGACAGAGTTATGTGTATGGCCGAGAGAATTGCACGCTTGATCATGATTTGTAATCGGTAGATCAGTGGTTCGGGTTTGGTAACCAGCAAGTTTGTATGGTGATAAGGCTTTGAAGCTATGGTCGGAAGGGACCGGGTTCTAGCCGCGAATCAGTTACAGCTTATACTGGGTTCGAGTGTGTGTTTTCTATTATTTCATCTATTGAAGGTCAAAATACGTCTTTAATTTTCAGTAAGCCTAAGTTCGCTGCAGATTGAATATCTGTTATTAGGCCTATCGTGACACTGTACTTCTTCTTTCGAAGTTGTATAAAATTTTTGCATGATAAAACGCTGTCGAAGAATGTTAGAAGCGATAGAATATCTGCTTGGATGCAGCTAAAACGACTGATGTCATTTTTCTCAGTCCCCTACTTATTTATACAAGACAAATTCCTACCGAATCTTCCCCAACTCATTATCCATAATCGTTCTGCAACTGTGCGTATAGAATTTTGTTTTTAGTTGTCTCATAGTCTGCTGGTAATAAATTAGGGGCCTATCACTATTTTCATACAGACTTGGACACTGAAATCATGTTTTCTTACACTTCTGGAGTTCTGAATGTACGCTTCTTTCTCTGTTTGTGCCGTCAAATGAAGTTATAGGCCATGCAAACGACAGTTCATCTAACTACCAAGTCCTATCAAATATCTATCAATATTTATTAACATAGAGAACTATGGATATTCTCTTCTCGCTGTGGAAGGGAGCGTTCATGTGAAGTTCAGGAGACGGAACGTTTCACTCAGAATTGTGATTATAACATCGGCTGAATATTTTGACAAAAGAGGCTCGATTTTCGATAAAGGCATGGATGCATTTTGTTCTCCACAAAGACCACCCCGAATCTAATCATACTTTCCAGCCAGTAGGTTTCATCACTTCTGTCCACTGGAAAAAAGTGGACGTGGCGCGAAATTTAAAAATCATCCCTCTCTAGCACTGATGATAAAATGCGTGGGGCAGGACTTAAACTAAGTCATACGTCTTCGTGACGTGGCATTTAATTAAGAAAATGAGCAATTTTAACTTAAGCGTTAAATCAAGGGTTACACTACGCTCTCAATAACACCCACCGCTGCTCTTCTGGTAGGAAATGAATATTGTTGAGTGAGAAATTTAAACAAAGAAACGAAGGCATTCGTACGGGGGGGGACAAATATTATTTAAGGTCATTAAGGATTGCCGCTACGTGAATGTATGTAACCCCTAGATGGTTCTCCAAACCTTTTATTGCAAAGGATCCCAGCCGTTAGTGTGGGATGTTTCGCGGACCGCATGTGGAAAAATAGCAGCAAGTAGTGCGCCTAAATGCTTAAATTATCGTGGAAATTTTATAGTACAATCACAGTTTACGAATCTGGCCGCTGGCTGTGGATTGGAGATCCATGGCCTAGTATTTTCCTTTTCGAAAAATGTATTAAATGCCGAATTTATTACCGATATCCGGAAGATGCACGATACAGGCTTTACATTGAATGCTCTTAAAATCATTTCTTAAAACTGTGTCTCTGAATACGAAGTCCAAAGCAATAAATGTTTGGCCAAACCTTTTATTTCTATTTTCGTTTACATGCCTTTATCTCAATTTTGAGGATAAATTACAATTAAACATTTTTTTGTGAGCCTAAGCAACTCAATATTAAGATGAGTAGACGGAATGAAGGTAAACCTCAGTGCTTACTGATTTTCCGCACTGGACTGAAGTGAGCAGTCATCTTTGCTCTACGACTCCTTTACTTCCGAAAGAACATGTGTTTTGCCAGAGAAGAGGAAAAAAACAGCGACATTGCAGAAAATAGAACATTTGTTTCGGATTAGTAGCTATTAAATAAACCAAGAAAAAAGCTCAGTCACTCACAGCAAGCTTACAATGCTACAGATAGCAGCATGACCGTAAATAGTGAAGTAGAAAGAAATATTACGAAGATATCTCGCGGCTCTTTTTAAGTTTCCCTAAATATCACGTTTTACTGAAGGTAATGACGTACACCAAAAAGAGGCTCAGATATAATAACTGGTATCCATACCGAGATTATGAACCTGGACTTAACGAACATGAAGGCGATAGGGTCATAGTTTAATTAACCTTTTGGCGCCGGAATTATTTTCTTAATTTTTAGCACATTCTGTAGATTAAATGTGAATAATACAGGAACCAAATACGTTTGAATTATGAAACAAACTGCATTTTGAAGGAAAAACGGAGAGTATATACCATGTTTAAAATATTCAATACCTAAATTTGTTGAACAAATGTATAAAATGCAACTTTAGAGGTTAGCGGTGCGGTACGACCACTATAGTTGACATTAGGCGTCAAAAGGTTAAGTAGCACGCTTCAGTCGAACGGGAAAGAAATTGTCGAGTGCGGTGGAAGACAAAATTTGTGATCTTATGCAGTGTGATCCATTGTAGCCTTATGCGTAGACACAAACGTATTGGTGAAGCTTTCTCCACTTGTGTTCAGAGACAATGCTCTGAAGATGGAGACAAAATATCTTCGAAACTTTCGCAGGATTACTTATAACCAGACTGCTTGGCATCACGTCCCAAGCACCTGTATTATTAATACACCTTCTGCCAAAACATCAAATGTTATACAAAGAAGGAAGGAGAAAAATACAGAGTTGTAAAAAGTTATCGTGGCCCGAAGATACTTGGTAAAAATCGAGAAAAAAAGAAATTAGTGTAATTCGTTGACATTCGAATCAATTTCCCTACGAAGAGGAGTCTAAATTTTTATCACTATCCAAATGTTTCTTTCCTCAATTGAAGCGGAAGGATCAAAAACGCTTACGACTTATGCAATATCGTAGTTAAAAGCATCAATTATACAGCAACGTTAAATGAACGCTGAATATTTTAAACAGTGAAAGTTCGGTAAACAAATCAAGAGGCCGAAAAATATTATTGCAGACGTTTGGGATTAGGCAGTGTGAGTGGGTACATGGCACACCACTACAGCATCAAATTCAATATCTCAGCTCTCGAATGCCGCTGCCTTTTACCATCAAATCGAACTGCGCCCTGCTGCACGTATAAAAGCTACCGACGTCACAAGCGGATTTGGTTCCGCTTTCAGAGTCGGAAGTAGAAGCAATATTGAAAGCCAGAGAGAGATGGAAAAACTAATCTGTAGAAGAAATTTCGGCCGCGATCATCACAGCTCATGAACAAATACGGTTACCTGCTACTTCTATCTTATTTATTTCTGCAATTCAACTCTTCGTTTAAATAAGAATGTGTGTCAGCTCCATTTGAATTTTATTTTCCTGGACGCATTGGTAGACTACAAGGTGACGTAAATTCAGTCAAAAACACAACTATAAATATATGGCTAAATGATGGTGTTTATTACTTACTCCATGGTGCAGAGTCCTTCTTGAGAAGCTAACTGGTTTGCAGCTAGTCAAGAAATTCCCCGCATTTCACGGAACCCGAAGGTTCATTACCGCACTCACAAGCGTCCGCCA
>Ga0123354_10002921_pt1 | contig 23175 bp, 14 predicted proteins | sample TergutLab28metaG_2_FD_97872 | JGI IMG/M metagenome (GOLD analysis project Ga0123354, IMG submission 97872) | Labiotermes labralis P4 segment gut microbial communities from Petit-Saut dam, French Guiana - Lab288 P4 | ecosystem: Host-associated > Arthropoda: Insects > Digestive system > Gut ... | reverse complement strand
GAAAATCTCGCCCCCCCCCCCACCGGGATTTGATCCCTGGACCTTGCAGCCCATGGTGAGTCGCTATACTGACTACACTATCCCAGCCCACAAAGTTTAGCAGCCAGAGTGTTTAAAAATATATGTTGAATTAAAATTTAACATAAAAATGGATTAAGAAATAGATTATTATTAATAGTCAGTATGAATGTTAAGTCAGTGGATGTGCAAGTTTCACTCTTCACATGAATCCTTGGACCACATTCTGAGAACTTCTGCCAGGCTGATTTCTTGAAGCCAGGGAAACATCAATAGTTGAGGTACTTAGGGTAATGGCTGTGAATGTTATATGCCTTGCAAGATGTGACGTGATGCAGTCCGGTAGAAATTTACCAACAGTTTTTAGGAATCTGTTGCTTTTTCCATTTGTTTACCCTGTAAACTGGGGCAGCGGGTTCCTCAGAAATGATAAATTTGTACTAAACTATATGGTTTCACATCCCAGAAGACAATAATGTGCAGAGAGGACATACTGTGTGTCAATATCTTACAGCACTTGCTGATTCTGACATACGCTGCAGTCTCCTCTGGTAGACACTGTAAGAGAGGCATGGCTGTTGTATCAGTGTATAACAGTATTCATTTTCATTAACAAGTGGTACTGAAAAGAAATTTGTTAGACTTGTAAGATATTTATCACATTTCTCATGTGTGTTTATGTTGACTGCTATAATCATATAGTCACTTGATAGTGAAAACTTCTCTAAATTATGTGTTTCCAGTAACCATACATGGGGATGCAAAACAGATGACACTGGTGAGGTTCTATTGTTAGTTTTAGAAATGTGTGCTTTTCTTGCAATGCATGTATTTCCTGTTTTAAGGTGCTGAGGCATGAGGAATTCAAAGAAGGATGTGATGCTGCATGCAATGGGTAACTGTCAAGAGTTTTTTGGTATTTATTTCATTATAATTCTATTGAAATGTATTCTAACGATCTGGTTACAAACAGCAGTAGGTAAGTTATAATTGATGTACAGTATTATACACTAACAGTTGCATACACTGATGGTGATACTGGCATAAAAACACATTGGTACTTGCAAAAGAGTGTTAAGTGCAAGGCAATGGAGCAAAATAATACTGTACATCGTAACAGGATGTATGTATGTATGGATTACAGTTATAACTGTTTATGTTTGGGCTAGTAATCTTGGATAAAACTTAAACTCATTGACAGGAGTGTTGGGTAGGTGAGAATGATTTATGTCAATTTTGGTACCTGTAAATAGACCATGAACTCAACAACAAGGGTATATGGTTGCAACTTTGCATGTTTGTTTCGTTTTTTCCATATTGGCATAAGACATGATAATCCCTGATTGAAAAGGATTTCAGTGACTGTTAGCTTCTAAAGAAGTACTCTGTTCCATGGATGTAGTTACAGGTGAGTAACTGGGAGCACAAACAAAGCTGACATAGTCTGGTAACTTATTCCTTACACTTCTATAGGAGTACAAAGTCTATAATTCATTAACTGCATTTGTAATAAACTGAAAATGTCCTGTAAATGTAAACGTATGGGTTTACTTTATTTTTCCTGTTGCATGCACTTGTTTTTCTCATAATCTTGCCCTTCAGGGCACCAAGAAATGAGGTGGTACATAGCGTGTTATGTTGAAGTTTTAGTCTGATTATTTAGAAGTTAAGTGAATTGGAAATTAACTTTTTAAGTAACATATATGGAGCTGGAGTAGGGTAGTTGGTACAGCAACTTGGTTGTAGACTGGATGGTTTAGGTTTTGAATCCCAGTAGGTGCAAGAGATTTTTTCCTCTCCAAAATGACCCTCCCAGCTCTGGACCCCAACCAGCCACCCAGTCAATGGTAGTGGGGCCCTTTTACAGAGCTAAAACAGCCGGGGCATGAAGCTAACTACTCATCTTCATCTAATGTTGCGGTTGAGAATGAGTGGCGCTGTATATCTGCTTCCTGTATATCCCTTCACAGTGCTGACACTGAAAACTGTACCTTTAGGTAATATTTACTGACATGAAAGCAATATCAAGGTTTCTGACAGTGGTGATATGTAATATGGTTTCTGGGTGGACAGTTGTAAGTGCTTATGTAGCTTTTTTGGTTTTATCAAGAACTGTGCCACACAGGAAGCCCTGTGTGATGTTTGTGTTCTGTCATGTTTGTTGTAGAAATTGAAACCAAAGGATACATGAACTGCACTGTACTTTCTATTCTTTGACTTTTTTTTTACTTAAGGTATGCCTAAGAAAAAAGCACTGTGATGTAAGTTACTTGAAAAGTAGTGACTAATCTGAAAAATTAAATTAATAAGCTTAGGCCAGCTGTATGTATGAAGCATATGAGTCTGTTACTGACTTTACAGTAGCATCGTGTGCCATCCTATACTTGTTTGGAGTAATAATATCTTTATAACATTATTTGATCTCAAAAATATTCTTTTCACTGGACAGTTTTGAGAGTAACAATAAGGAAAGCAAAGAAAAATTTTTCTGCAGATAGTTCTTGTCTCCCCAGTGTATTCATGGACCACAGGTTAATATCCCCTGTTCTAAAGCATGTTTGCAGTAACACTGTTTCACAGAGATTGTTGTACTGCTTTCAGATGAAGGCTGGCACTTTTTGTGCCCGTAATATTTGTCTTCAAGTATTCAGTAACTTTGTTGCTGCTACATAGACACTTGCAGTTAAATGTTTTACTTGATGGTTTTCCAGAGATGGAATTTGTCCATACGTGGTGGATGAATGGAACATTACTTGCTGTACTATTGCTCATCATTTCTAATCCACTTCTTTTTACTGTTACACCCATCATAACATAAAAAAAAAAGCATTTCAAAGTAATAATAGCAAAATGTGCTCATTATGTGTGTGGTAAATAAAATGTATTCCCTAGCCCCTCCATGTTAAAATTCTGTGTAAACATTGTAAAATTAAGTGACACATTCTTTTCTTTTAGTCCGTATGACAATAGGTGGAGTAAGACCATGGTTGGATATGGCTCAGAAGACACTCACTTTGTGGTAGAACTGACATACAATTATGGTATTACATCATATGAAAAGGGAAATGATTTCTTGGGATTGACAATACGATCTAAAGAAGCAATAGAGAGAGCTAAAGCACAAGGCTGGCCTTTAAAAGAGGAGCATGGGCTTCATGTTTTGGAGGCCCCTGGAGGCTACAAATTTCACCTCATCAATGAACCTCAACCAACACACAAAGGTGGGATACATTGCTTGCATAATTAATATTTTTTTAAAAACTTAGTTTTGTGTTGGCTTTTTTCTCTCGTCCTCTTTCTTTACTAATTTGTATGAAGTGCAGCCTCACACAGCTTTTTATTGTTCAATCTGTGTCTTGCCTGCATGATATGAACACAATGAGTATTAGTGTGTATGTACTTTTCCAGGCATTTGTGTCATGTAGTTGAGGTGGGATGTGCGAGGACTAATTCTGACTTGTAAAATCCACAACTTCTAATGTTCCACGGGAAGGGGGATTATGTCCTTAAAGTCCCTATAATTAATAATATACAATATGTGGTTTACAGTTTCCACACAGTCCACTACTGCATTTAGCACAGAATTCATCCAATAGGAGGTAGATAACAATCTGTGTGGTCATGTGCTGTTGATTTCAAACTTCTGGGATGCATTATTATGAAATTATGCCTGGGAAGTGTATGTTATGGCCTCTGCAATTACCCCTTCTTCAAAAAATGATGGACTTAAAACACAGCACATTTGCATCAAGTTCTGCTTAAAATTAGGCAGAACTGGTAGAGAAACTTTCAGGTTGTTGAAACGGACTTTTAAAGAGGAAATGATAAGCTGAACTGAAGTGTTTGATTGGTTTTCAAAGTTTAAATGTGGTGTGACATGTGTCAAGTATGCTGAATGTTTAAGACATCCTTCTGTGAGCAAAAAAAGCAGAGAACAAACTGGTCTGTCATGTCTCTGTGTGGAGAGAATGACCAGAGAAGTGATGCACTTGAAATAAGTTTTTCCACCATGATGGTCCTACCCTTTTTGTTTAATCTTTGTGGGCATTTTTGACCTATACTGGCATGAATTTGTTGTGCACCCACCATACTGCCCAGATCAAGCACCCTATTACTTTTCCCCCTACCAAAACTCAAATTGGTGCTGAAGGGTAGGAAGGAGATTTTATGATATGAGCATGATTCAAGAACAACTGCAGGCTCCATGTGCTGAGTTCCAGATGGAGGACATTAGCAAATTTTTTCAGAAATGGCAGATATTGTTGTGTTCATTGTATCAACTCACAATGGGACTAGACAGCATAGAATAATTTGTAAATATTGTAATCACTGTGAAAGGAAATATTGTCCAAAATCTTTCTGATCACATGTCATTGAAGAGGCATTATTTCCAGGGATAACTCAGATTTCCATTTCTAGAAGTGTTTTGTTAAATGTTATATTTGTGTAATTAAAGTCTCTTTAATCCTATTTTAAAATGTAACTGAAATTATGGAGTAACTCTTGGTTCCTGCATGCTTGGTTATAGGACAAAAAGCTATGTGACCCCTTGGTGTAATTTTTTTTTGGGTGCTGGCAATGACTGTTGTTTTGGTGGCAGTTGTTGTTGTCATCATCATCATTTTTGTTGTTGTCATTGTTTCATTTTGGGACAGATGTACTGTGTCAGTGGTAGTCTGCTTTGTTATCATGTAGGCCATTATCTTATAATTCTGATTTATAAGAATGTTTTTAATCTATCTGCTCTGTTCTATATTACTGTGTGTTGTTGTCCCTTAATCCTTGCTCTCAAACCAGAAGCAAAATTAAAGTTTTTCATGAGTACATTGTCTACAACATTTATCAGAATAGTGTGTATTTGTTTAATACAAGGAGAGCAATTGAAACCAAACCCCGACAAATGGCAAGCAATGACCTTACATTTTCTCTTATAATATATATAAAATATCCATACCACATGTGAGAGCAGGTGTTGGAGATGACCTCCTTCAACTCTCAGACATGCTTGATACCCGGTGAAGAGGTTATTAAATACTGTTTGAAGTTTTTGTCTAGAAATTACTGATACTGTGTGCCTAGTGAAAGAGCCACTGCATGTACTATTGCTGCATGTATGGTTACATTGAATCAGTCATGTTACATACACACAGAGAAAGAAGATGTGTGAATGCGCATAGCACAGCAGACTGACTGAATATGATTGAGCACCGAATGGCATGCCTGCAACATACGCTGCTGAAAGAGGGGGGAGGTGCTTGTAAACCATATATATATTTTTGCTGTGGGTTAGGAAATGTGGTCACAAAAATGTCTGCATACACACAAAACAGTGGTGCCAGAACCCACAGTTGCAAGGGATGGGTGTATTGTTGCTCTTCAAGTGGAATGGTTACTGGTAAATGCTGGAAGTCTGTATTGACATGTTCTGTAAGCTTAACCTTCTGGTTTGAAATACATTTTACAGAATGTTATGAGTACACTAGGCAGAGTTGATTGATTTATTGATTTGCATTTGGGTTCAGGTCCTCTCGGCCCTGATGCACCTAGGCCTTCATTTAATGGGCCCTTTGTTCCTCATATCAAATCATGGGAGCCCGTAACCTTACTAAAGTTCCAGATGGCCCCCAAGCCTAAACTCTTAATATCCTCCGGCTCCAAGAGAAAGGAGCCCAGATATGCTGTCTGAGTGAGGCCAAAGCCTCGCACTCACAAAGAATGTGGGCCGAGGTTTCTTGTTTCACCACGCACTTCCCGCACAATGGACTGTCAAGCAGCCCTAGTAGGTAAAGATGTCTCCTCAGGGTGTTATGACCCGTAAGAAGGCCAGTTACAGTCCTGGAAGGCAGAGTTACTATTTGAATTGTTAATTTTGGTAATAAACATGACATGTTTGTGTGTGATTGGATATGAGGATCATCAAAGTTGTGCAATGTGTAAAGTCTTTTAATTGTGAAATATCTTGTTAAAGATCCAGTGGAAAAGGTGGCCCTAGCCAGCTCTAATTTGCAACGATCAGTTGATTATTGGAATGGAATTCTTGGCTTGGAAATCTGCAGTCAGAATGACAGCAAGGTTGTTCTTAAATTTCCTTCTGATCAGACTGAGCTGGAATTGGAAGACATTGGTAAGCCTATATTGTTAATGAGTGCCTTTTGGGACACCATATAAGGCATGCAGTGGGGCACCATTTAAAGCACACATTTTAAGGCCCATTTTCTTATATATCATTACTTAAAACTTAATTATGATGTCTAAAATTGTTCTGCTGCAATTTTTGGTAGGATGGCTCATTAATATTTTAAAAATATACTCCTGAAGATGATTTATTAATTGAATCAAAACATGTTGGGTAAGTAATTTACGAAATGAAATACATTGCACATTGCATACCGTAGATGGTGTATTTTAATGTCATTGTGGTGGAATATTACACCATGTTATTTGTAGAGAGGTACTAACATCTTGGAGGCACCTGCTGCCTTCATCTTTCAGGGTAGAAGAGTAAGTCATGTGTGGAAGGCAGTAATTCTGGTACAGAATGGCATCAATCTTAGTCCCACCTTCCATGTTTTAGGACCATAAGACAGTGGTTCTGTGACAGAAAAGCCTTGGTCTCAGTCCTACCTTCCCTGTTATCTTGCCCACTTGGTTCATCTTTCATCATGGGGCTTAGTCTTCTACCCTAACTTGAATCTGCGGGATTATTTTACGGATGTTTACTAAACTGAATTTTATTAAATGTTCTCCATGCTTTGGAATAAGAACTTTTAACTCTGTGTGTAGTAGATGCTTAGATTTTGGGAAATGTTATTATTAAATTACTGAATAAATAGAGTAAATGCATGAATGTCATCATATTTTTTCTTGAGACTTAAAAATGAATGATTGTGAAACATGAATATCCTTCACTTTGGATTCATTCATTCATTCATTCATTCCATTGGCATGTGCAGAATGCGATGATTCCTTGCCATTCTCGGGAGTTTAATCTATTCCTCTCTGTTATATACTTCTTCCTGCAACCGTTCTCCATCAACTATTCTTCCATCATCCCTCACTTCATCATGTCATCTTTTCCTTGGTTTTACCTCTCAATCTTGTTGTTTCCAAATTCATATATAATACTGTTGTGGGAATTTATTTTCTTCCATTCTGTCTACATACCCAAACCAATGTAATGTATTTAACCTTATTGTCTCTCTTATAATGGGTCTTTTAACTGTTGCATAGATTTATTTATTGGTTAATATTCTCCAGTTTTCTTTTTCATTGTCATATACTGCGCCTAAAATTCTTTTATACACTCTCCTTTCAAAAAATTTCATTTGTTTTCTATTTCTCTTTGTTAGTATCCAGGTTTCTGATGCATATGTTAACCTTTTGTCTATTATTGTGCTCTTTAATATTAATTTAATTCTTTTAGATATGTTTTTATTTTTAAAAAATATTTGTTGCATAAAGTATGTTTTGTTAGCATTTTTTATTATTTATTGTAAGTCTTCGATGATTGTTATCTTAATTGAGTATAATTTCTAGATATTTGAAATTTTCAGATCTTTCAAATTTGTATTTTTCTATTTTCAAGTGTCCTATTTTATTTTGTTTTAAACTGTTTTTCCTGTCCACTATCATGTATTTTGTTTTTTCTTGGTTTATCTGTAGTCCTAACTTTCTGGCAGTGTTTTCCATTTCTACAAAACATTGTCTTATTTCTATTTCATTTTTTCCAATTATACAATGTCATTGGCATATGCTAATATATTCACGTGTTCTTTACCAATCTTTATACCACTAGGATTATATACAATAGACTTAAAGAAGAATTGGAGCCTAAAATGAGACCAGAAAAAGCTGGTTTCAGGTCAAACAGAGCGTGTGTGGATCATATCAATACGCTCTGAATAATTGTTGAACAGTCAGTAGAATTTTGTTCACCCCTTCAACTGGTTTTTATATATTTTCAACAGGCCTTTGACACCTTGGCATGCGATGCAATTTGGCAGGCCCAGAAAGAAAATGGTTTACCACCAAAAATAATTTCTATCATAAAAGCTATTTATGAGCAATCAACATGTAATATTGTACATAAGAATTTGATATCAGAACCGATACCGGTGTTGAATGGAGTAAAACAGGGATGCACTCTTTCACCCCTGTTGTTCATTGTCACTTTAGATTATGTGATGTCCAAAGTAAATAAAGAATCTGAAGGTACAAGATGGGGAATATGGGATAAACTGACGGATCTAGATTATGCCGACGATATATGTTTGTTAACCCACTCAACACGAACTATGCAAAAAATGCTCGAGAGATTAGGGAAAGAAGCCGCAAATGCGGGTTTAAAAATTAATGTAAAGAAGACTAAGGAGATGCGAATTGCCCTGACAAACAAAGAGCCCCTCTATATACACAATGAAATAATTGAAAAAGTGACACAATTTAACTATCTGGGAAGTATTATTGATAACACGGAGAACGGAGGTGGACATCAAAGCTTGTGTACGAAAGGCCCAAGTAGCATTTAGTGTACTGAACAAGATCTGGCATTCAATGACATACTCAACACAAACCAAACTTTGCATCTTCAACACGAACGTGAAAGTGGTCCTACTCTATGGCTGTGAGACTTGGAAAAACTCGAAATATATAACAACTAAACTGCAAGTCTTTATTAATAAAAGTTTGAGGAAAATACTAAGAATTTTCTGGCCAGACCGGATAACAAATAATGAGTTGTGGAAGCACACGAAACAACCAAGAATAGATTTGCAGATCAGGAAATGCAAGTGGGGATGGCTGGGCCATACACTGCGGAAACCGATTGATGATATAACCAGACAAGCCATAGAGTGGAACCCCCAAGACAAACGGAGTAGAGGGAGGCCGAAGAACACGTGGCAAAGAACGGTGCTTGAAGAGGCCAAAGGAGTAAAAAAGACCTGGGCAGAGATTAAGTGTGTCGCCAAGAATAGAGTGCAATGGAGGAATCTTGTGGATGCCCTATGTTCTGCAGTGGAATGATGGGACTATTGATTGATTGACAGATACCACTAGGAACCATTTTTATACTTTGTATCACTTTTTGTAATGCTAAATTGAATAATATTGGTGATAGAGAGTCACCCTGTTTTATTTTTGAAGGAAGATGACAATGCTTCTTCTATTCTAAATGCACTTCTTGTCTTTTTTACACGTTTTACATATATTTATTAATTTTGTAGGAATTTTAAATTCTTCCATACATTTCCATAGTGTGTCTCTATGTACAGAGTCATATGCCTTTTGAAAATCAGTAAATAAATATTTTACACACTGATTATACTCCCAGATTTTCTTGTTTATTATTTTCAATGCAAATGTGTTGTCAGTTACAGATCTTCCATCTCTGAACCCATTCTGATAGTCCCCTGTAATTTTCAGTATATGGTTTAATTTTTTCCAATATTACTCATATATTCGACAAAATTTTGCAAGCTGCATTTCCTAATGCTATTCCCCTTTAATTCTCACACATTTCTGTCTCTCCTCTTTTGCGTATAGGAACTATTATTTTTTTTCATGTTCTTCAGGTATTCTTTCCTCCTCCCAAATTTGTCCTACTAGTTCATAAATTCTATTCAATAGTTTATTTCCACCATATTTTATTTATTCTGGATGTATTCCATCAGTTCCAGCTGCCATTTTATTTTTTGAGTTTCTTATTGGCTTTTATTTTGAATTATGATACAAAAATAGTGTAAGGTTACTACAGTATCACGCCAGGGCTATTCAAAGGTTTGTGAAATTGATTTATGCATTGCCATGGGAGGACAGTATCGAAAACATTGATAAGTAAAACATTTGGGGTTTGAAGGTTTGAGTTTCTTTTCATTTTGAAAGAGCAGTGCTCCATGATACATTTATGATTCATGTTATTAATATTTAATACCTTTATGTGTAAGAATATTGAAAGTGCTCTTAATTACAGGTACTACTGTGAATCATGCCAAGGCATATGGGCGCATTGCCTTCTCATGTCCTTTTGAGGAACAACCACAGATAGAAGAAAAGGTTAAAGCCACAAATCACAAGATATTGACACCTCTGATATCACTGGACACACCAGGGAAAGCAACAGTGTGTGTCGTCATATTAGCTGATCCGGTAAGGGCAGACAGTTTCTGTGGTTGGAAGGATCTTCATACTTGAGTATGTTTATCTAGGACATCACGAAGATGGTAGAATGAGGCCTCTTACCTTGGCATACAATTTAATATTCTGAATTACTGTTAAGTAGGAAAGATGGAAGTTTTCTTCAACAGAGGCATTTACAAGTCAAAGTTCTTTTTGTTACCCACTCCAGTAGTGGTAGGAAATAAACAAGAGTACTTCATTTGATATATCTTGAAACTCCACTGGGTGTTGTTTTTATTCTTTGTCTTGCTCATTTATACAGTGTACACCTAACATGAGTTTTAACTTTGCTGCCGTGAGTGTTCAGAACTTCTCTAGTATGGATGGGCATAGAATTATTGTTTTTATTGTAATCATAATCAGTTGCAGGTAGAATGTCTTCAGACAGCCGTTCTAGAATGTCACGAGTGTTACTGCCAAACTTTTGTGGTCCAAACTGCCATTTACTATAACAAACCTCACTTTTTGTCTGTGTATTTGCTGGATCATGATGTTGACCTCATTGATGTTGAGACTGAGTAGAGCTGTAGCTGTACTCTCTGTCTGTGCCTGCATGGCACACGTGGAACAACTTTATCTGTGCACTGTTCTGAATTGAACTTGTATTTTTATAATTAGATACATCATATATATAAGTATATTCAGTTTCCTGGTATCCACAGTGTTTGTACTTTCAGGTTGGAAATAAAGTACCATGAGAGCGATTCATGTGTATAAGGTACTATGTAGTCTGCACGAGACAGCTTCCTGTGTGTACTGTACCACATAGTATACACAAGATAGCTTTATTTGTGTACTTTGACTGAAGCGAGAGATATGAGTTTCTTCTTTTTCATTTGAAATTAGTGGCATAATAGCCCTCTGTTAATCCAAATTACCAGGTATATTTTTTCCGTTCTCTATCACAGAATTCTGACCTAAAATGAGAATGAAGTTCCATTAGTGCTGTTAAGTAAATAACATTAGGACAGCAGTGAAGTAAAAGAAGGTGATTAATTACATTTTTTTGAATGTGTACACTGCTCAAACCAACATGAAATTTAATTTCTTTGTAGGATGGTCATGAGATTTGTTTTGTGGATGATGAAGGATTTCGTAAGCTATCTGAGTTTGATCCAGAAGGAGAGAAATTGCTGGACCGGTACATTGCAAAAGATAAATCAAGAGAATGAGTGAACAAATGAATGACAAATACCAGTGAGCAGAGAAGCATGTTTGAAGTACAGAGTTTTCATTGAAGAAGCAGAGTATGGAAGTAATCTACATTACATGTACATGAAGTGTTGGTTATATGACACCAGATGTGTGAAGTAAATCATGCTTGCCCTGTCAAGTATTTGTATAGCTTATCTGAAATTTGTACAATACAGATGTCACGTGGTTTTATTTCCTGGTGTATACATCTGGTACTTATACATGATATTTATATATGCTGGAAACAGGGTGTTTATTTTTTTACTGTATTTTATAGCTTATATTATTCAGAGGATGTATGTCTGTTACATATGAAATATACCATAGAATTGTACATTTATGAACTGCTTGGTGAAGGAAAGTTATAAATGGGTCTGTTAAACTAGTAATATTACTAAGAATTCTCTGAAGTGAAATTGGGGGGTCTTGTAGAAATTTATTAGAATTTCAGAGGAACCCACTGCCTCCATCTTCAGAAGATGGTTTGTCCTGAATGTCAGTAAGTTTCTAGTAGGCTACACAACTTCATGTCAGGTGTTATTACTTCACTAAAGATTTTTTGGTAGTGGTTGATTCATATTGTGATAGCTGTCATCCATTTATATGAGGTATATATTATGTGCATGATGTAGTGAGGGTTGGCTGTGTTTTGTCTTCAGCTGGATAGTTGCATTTATACTGACATATTCTTTTTATAGCACATTCTCTGCATCTGAATCTATGAACATTAAAGTTCCTACAAGTAAGTGCAATGTAACATGTTCTAAAGTACTTGATAAATGGTGAGGGTTACTAGATATACAGCTTAATTTTTCTATGTTGCTGAAGCCCAAAGATTTTTGTAACTGTATCAAATGATTTTCATTTTTCAGTTAAAATGCTTGCAGTAGCCATGCTGTGTCTCCTTCCTCTCTGGTGTGGTATGTGTAAACAAATCTGTCTCATCTCTTCCTAATTGCAATGAACAATCCAAAATTCCCTCTCCCACTGCTCTTTCATTAGTGCATCTGTTACCTCCGGCAATGATTTGATGGGTTCATTCAGCATTCATAAGACTGATAATTTACACATCAAACATAATCTTCCTACACCTTTGCCATTTCTGTTCCTGAAAAATGTTTCTGCCCATATCCCACTAAGTTAATTAGACCTGAAACTTGATTTCTGACTGATGTTTCTTCTGACAGTAATTTAGAACAACTCTTCAGATCTGCTGTTTCATTAATCCCTCTTCAGATTATTTCCGTGAATTTCTTATGTACTGTATTTGTTTGTCACTTTCTGTGTATCCTCTTGAATTTGTATTAAAGTAAGGCTATACCATCCAAATTCATGTGATTGAAAAAAAATTCATGTATATAATATCCATCCTAATACAACATAAAAGTCATTTTATTACAAATATGGTTCTTACTGCTCTACAGTTGTCAGTCCTAACACCGTTATTGAGAGCTATGCACAACACAGCCACTTGTTACTGAGATTTGCAGTTTAAAATCATATCCATTAGACTTCGTACAAGTACATAGTAATTCCAAAACACCAAAAAATGTACATTTGTTAAAATTTGTGAGTTTATAGGTTTTTGCATAGTTTACATCTTCATTCTTCTGAGATATGCTGCATCACCGAGTAACTGATTCCTGATTTTTTGAGTTGATGTAGTAGTTACGTCTTGATAGGTCGAAATGTCAGAGAAATGATGAAAGTGGTGGACGCATGAATACTAGGTCAGTATAACCAACGATTGGCTGACTGGAAAAGTTAAGCACTCCAGTCATGGAGCAGTGGGGAGGGGGACAGGATATACCTTTGTGGAATTTTAACAAGGCAAGATGGAGGTGTTTGAATTCTGATCACCACCAGTGATGCGCATGAGAGCAGATGTTAAGAAATGGCCACACAGAAACACACAGAAATGTGATGGAGGAGCTTCTACCACTGGATTGGGCTAAGCCAAGTGGCTGACCATACATTTTGCTATGTAGCATCAATGTCACCTACCTCATGGTTAGCTGTCTAAAAACAAAACCACCCTTCTGTATAACTACAGGGGCCCTAAAAAGGGCTGGGACTGGGAATGAGTGGGTTGAAGTCAGGTGAAGTGTGCAGGGCAAGGACTGTCAGCTGATGGGCACTATAAAGCTTCCAGCAGGGCATTAGTAGGGGAGGAAGAAGTGCTGGAAGTGAAGGGCAAAATAACGAATAATTTTTTTCCTTTTTTTCCCCATATATATTTGCTAATTAAAAAAAAAAACATATTACTTATAGATAAGAAGTATGGCGCATAAAATTGATGTTTCATTTTTCTCTTGAACTTTTATTCCAAACATACCTTTATCTGATTAATACATGGCGAGGCAAGCTTGATACATGTGCGGAAATACACGGTCTTCATGTAGAGTGTTAAATTTTAACCAAAGGTGGAATGGATTGATGAATTTCAGTTGAACTCCCTAGTATCAATTTCATGAAATTTCCTATAGTGGTTCTCAATTTAGAGCATACTGATGAACAGAGCAACTTTAGTAAGCAATTAGTACGGATGTAGGCATATCTAAAATGCAGCCATATTTGGTGTAGCATCTTGTATGCAGCTATTACTTTGTAACTGTATGGATAGGGTTGAGTTATTTGGAGAAACAAGGATACATAAATTACTAAGATGGTCAGATTCCATAAATTTATATAGGGATTTATATTTATTAAGGGTGATTGATAAACCAAACCATAGGCCGCACATAATGTTGTAGGTGGAGAGAATACAAGACTAGCAGCTACTGACCGGACAGGAAATGGGGGTAGAAGACTTTAACAAGCACAGAAAAGCAGATCTTTTGGAAACAGCAGGGGGTTAAGTTGACAGGCCAGCAAGCTGTAACTCTTGGTGTAAGGACATGTGTGCTACCTTTGGTCTGTTAAACGACCTATGAGGGGTTGCTGAATCAAAATTTTAGCCAATGAGAACCTTCAGATTTTGTTCAAAATTCAGAAGTGTAGGGAAACTGGGGGATGACGCAGATAGTTGGTGGAATTTGATCAGTCAGAGCGGATGCGAAAACAGCGTACTTTATTCAGATTTTTAAAAATAACTGTAGTCATAATTAGACATTGTCAGGTATGAAACGGGACTGCAGGAAAGTGAAATAAAGTGAATGAAAATGGGCTTGTACCTGAAGTGTTGATGTGTCTGCGAGGTTAAAACAATACTGTTTGTGATAAAGTGTATTTCGATGCCATGAGACAAGAGTTGCCATCAAGAAATTGTGATTCATGACGTGTGTAGCAACTATCATTTTGTTCAAGTAAATAACTGTGAACTTAATTCTTCTGGCTGTTTTAATTAAAACCAAGGACTGGGTACAGCACCTCTGAAAACATCCCCATAGATTCTGAGTGGAACTCAGGACTCTATGACTATAGCTAGTAACCTGTCTTACATATATTTATCATAATTATTATATTAATTACAAGAATTCGGACAGGTGAACGGGACATAAACAGTGTACTTCAAGAGATGGAGAAGAAGACAACAAATCAAGAGGTAGGTCGGTTGTAACTTGACACATCCATGGTAGTGCTAGTTCTTCTGTTCAGTCAGGTGAGTCATGCATTATTGTTTGTCTGTTTAAATTTTTTACATTTTCGTAGTTAGGTGCATCCATAAAACTTGCTACTTTCAGATTGAAGCTTGGCTGACTTGTGAAAAAGGCAGTGAGAAATATTTGTACAGATGGAACACAGCCATTTGTGAGGGAACTGCCTGCAGTTTTTAAGTGAATAGCCACTGGACCACAGCGTGCAAGTCATAAAGGAAGTTTCACAAGAACAGGAAAATTCCAAACATGTTAAAAACTTAAGACAAAGCTGTAAGATCTAGTAACTATATCACCACTTATTACATTGAAGACTTAACACAGCAAATATTGCAACAGATTAATAGTATTCTGCAACTCACAGAGCTGTCATAAGGTAAAATACAGCTCTATACATTTACACTATGGTTTGAAATGTTGGTATTTAGTACTAAACACCCCACTCAGTTTTTGTTGTTATCCAATTATGTATTAGTCCAGTCAACTGGCTTAAATTGAAGATATCTGTCAAATAATAAGCTTTGTCTATTACTTAATGGTGTGTCTACAGGAATTTTATCCAATTTGAAAAGAGCCATATCTACACAAGGCATTTTGGCTAATGTGTACAACACATTTTCTCTGAAATCATATCTTACTTGGTTTAGGGCATTGGCCTTCTCAAGGTCTGGGACTGTGGATTTGATACTGCTTTTGTGATATATATGTATACATGCACACACAAACTTTTGATTTAGAGGCACAGATTGTGCAACAAGTATTACTGAACATGGTGACATACAAAATGCTACACTGTTGAACTGTTGATTGAAGTGATAGAAGAGGGACAAGACAACAAACATTACTCACACATAGTGTTCATTTCCAGGCTATGCGGTATCAAGAATATTATGCATCTTACATGGTATTTGATACATAAAGTGACTGTTAAGTCAATTTAATGCATGTATTTTGTACAACAATACTCATCCACTAAGGGACCATTCAGGCATGTACAAAACACAATTGAAGAACATTCACAAAGGTCTGGACAAGCATAAGGAAGCTCTGTGGGAAGTCATGAGGTAAGAAAAGTGCTATTAGGTTTTCATGTGTTTGTGGATTAAGTAGCACAAAATATTAGCCTAACAGAATGCAAAGTGTGACTTGGAACTTAGGACTTCATGATACTGTCTGAAATTTGAAGGCACTTGTAGCAGAAAAGTAAGCTCAACCACCTTGTTTGGTAAGTACTCAATGAAACATTTTACAGATTTATTAGTTTACTGTGACAGGTACAAATGCAATTTATGTGAACCTTAGATTTGGTTATAAGGTATGTGTGTATATGTCCATAGTAAAGTAGTATATTACCAAAGTATTCCATGGAATGAAGTGTGAGAATTACTGCTGCATTATAGTTGTAATAAGTACTGTACTGTACAAGTCACATTCTGTAGTTGTTAGGGTAATTTGTGTATAGGATTTTTCGATGCAGTAAGGCATGCATCACTATTGGTTGCATTAATTGGTACCACTCAGTTCTTTTATTTTTGGCTTTTAGACCTCAACTGTGAAAAGTTTCCATTCATCTTGGCTCAAACTCACAAGTTGAAAGTGAAGTCACAACAATCCCTGCAAAGATTTAACAAATATAAACTTCTGAAAGTGACGTGGTGCGATAAACATAGGACAAACACTTTATCTGATCTGTAACTTGATCGCTTCACAAGTTCTTCAAATCTGCAGTGAGAGGGTCCATTGGTTGTACTTCAGTGCACTGCAGTCAATGTTAGGTTTTTACTCACCGCATTTAAAGGTGCTGGAAATGGTTTCCTTGCTGACATGCATCATATCTAATAAATGCAGTCATTTTAAGTTGCAGTTTGGCTGGTGAAAATGAAGTTGCTACATTCTGAGCCATTATCAGCACTACATCCCTTCATGAATGTTTTTTCAGACCATCTTCATCATTATCCAGTAATATGTCTCACAAGTAAGAATTACATACATTCTGGCAAATGAGGTTACAATCCTTTGCTTATTGTCACCAAAAACAACCTGTCACTAATGCATAGAATTTTTTTTAGAGTGAGCTGTTGCAATGTCTTGCTGAAAGTCATGGGGTACTGTCATAATTGCACAGGTATTCAGAAAATGGTGTCAGAACGTGTGTTCTGTAGAGTGTGAATTTATACCCCCAGAGAGAAAAATGGGAACAATAATCATAGTCTCACACAAACCACACAAGAACCTTGTTATTTAATGACACGTTTTGGATTAACATGGAATATTTCTCACACTGGTACCTATTATTTTGAGAGTTCATGTATGCACTTTTTTGCATCAAGCATCCCATGAGAGTACTACTACACAAAATGTGGTCTTGCTTCATTAGCTGTGTCATACAGTTGGTATACCACAGTTTTCTTACGTAAATATAGACAGTTTTGTTTCAGTATGTGATGATGCAGACACCTATTTCCTGTGCAGGTCAAACCAACAATTTTCTTGAAGGGCTCCACTTTAGTACCAGTTTTGACTAAGATGTCCTCAGCAGGCTGTTCTGTGTTCTCTTCCTAAGACAGGAGCTTATTGCTCAAAACCTTTTCATGTACTTATAATTGTTTTAGTATTTGGAACAGGCACATACCGGAACTTTCATCAGAATTTATTATGGCGCTTCTTGTAGGCTGTCTTATTCAGCATTTGTATTGTACAGTAAAATATATTGGTTCATTAGAATTTCCATTGCAGCTGATCACCTACTGTTGATAGCTAGAGACCAGACAAGCTGTTTTTGGTAATGTGCATATGGCCACGCTGCCAAGTGTGCTACAACTTATGCAATCGGTGAGCCAACAAGAGTAACCAATGATATGGATCAGATAAAACAGGTACCTTGTATTTAAGTGGAAAGAGTAAATCTGGATTAGAAAAACAGTCTGATAGAAAAATAAAGGCAGAGACAGCTTGCAGGGCTTAAAGAGTTTGGTTTTTGGTGACTTCTGGCAGAGCTAAAAACCACTAAAAAAACACAAGGAACATTGTAATGCACTACTTGTGAATTCAGTCACTCAAATTACAAAAAGACATTTGCATCTCCATGATGAAAACTCAAAAAAGGTACTATAAATACCAACAAAAGAGGAAAAACATTTACATTAAACAAATTTCCAATAACTGTGCACAATCACAACTTTATTTTGACAATTGTGAATGTAAGAAAACTGCCTGAAGCTAGTACTGTGAATGATGTTACTAATGATTTGCTATGAATGAAGTTTCATATTACTATTGGAAAATAAAATTATTCTTGATCACTGCCAATAAGTCTGTAATATTCATCATTATCAATTTCAATACGCAATGGTGACTTCTGCATTGGAGTATGCTGCCTCATAGTCTTCTTTAAGTTCAGCTTTGATCTAAGGTCTCCTCCTTCAAATTTTGAACTGGGTTTCTTTCCCTGCAATACCGAGTTTCTAAGATCAGCATAACTGTCTTCAAGATCATTGTTATCAGAATCACTATCACTGGTTTCTTTTTCCCAGTCAACTGTATCACCTGTACGATGGTGTTTCAGTCTTTCCCACACTGTTGAAGTAACAACACTCGCACCTTCGCTAGTTTTCCTTTTCCCATCCCTACCTAACCTACTCCGTAGATCATCATGATTCTTTGATCTTGAATCCCTCTTAAAGCTGTCAAATGTTTCACTTTTCTGTTGACTAATTTTTTTGTTGCCAGCTTGTGACCTGGATCTCTCTCGATGAACATTACTGCTGCTGCTTCTCCTGTGCTTCCTCCTATCTTCAGAACTTGAGATCTTCTCATGATAGGTTTTCATATCTCTGTCTATTTTTCTTTTTGACTGAGCTTGTACTTGAGCTTTGCGACGCTCTATGCGAACCTCTTCTTCATCGGCATACATTCTCATGCGAGGAATCTTGCTTCTCTTTGTCCATTGTGATTCCTCATCACTTGCATTTGTCTCAGAAGCCTCATCTGAATCTGACTGCAGCAGTGGAGCTGCTGCTGCCACCGTTTCGGTTCGGTGAAGAATGGACCTACCTTGCTGTTCATTAGAGCTTGGTTGTGTAATAGGAAATGTTCTTGGCTGAGATGATGATCTTGTATCATGTGAGTCTGCGGACAAAAAGTGACGATGAACACACTGTACAGTACATAAATTATAAAAATATGGAAAAAGAATACATTTCAAACAGCAACAACACACTCCATATTATAACTTTGTAACAGACTTCTATGTATATATCTCAATACTGCAACTACTATATCAAATCAAGTTCAAAACAGTTAACATCTACATACATACATATAAATGCGTTAGCAGAAGAGAAAAGGTAAAGTTATCCCTATGCATATCAGGAGGTACATTAGTATAACACCATGTATTCTTCATCTGGAGGAGAGTGCTAAGATTCACCCCTGACTTCCTGACTACTCGGGAAAGTGCTCCCAGTACCCATTGGATAGTACATGAGGTGCACACAAGAGCTAGTCTAGGTATTTTGGAGAGGAAAGAAAAATCTTATTCCTGCAAGGAAATATAACATTATTCCTTGGTTGTGCAGCCCATAGCCTATTTACTGTAGCAACTACACTACCCAAGCTTCAACAAAGTGTTGGTATACCACATGAAATTATCTGAAGTATCTTTGTTTACTGTATAATGATTGTAACTAAATCGGGTTCATTGTACCTGAATTTCTCCTGCTACGATTTTTGTCTAGGTTGCTCCATGATTTTGCCAAGTTACCCCATGGGTTCTTCCCATCACTGAAAACTTCAATGAAGTCTCTCTCATCACCTCTGTCATCTTCAAAAACTTTAACATTATGTTCACGCCACTGATATTGCCGCTTTCTGGATGATGTAATTAGACCTTTGATTCCTGGAATTATACAATATCAATGTGACAAAAGAAAAATTTCCAACAAATCAATAACACATGCAACAGCATTTAATTTTCTTGTATATTTAGTGGAAGCTGTTTCATCACTCTCCGACAAGGAAGAAGGCAGTTTGTGACCACACAAACAAAAAACAGTAGCAATGCTTATATCCCATTTAGTAGTTTTTTTTCAAAGTAAAAGACAAGAATGCCTTAAGTGAAGAACATGTCTCTCCATCTGTGGCTTAGTATCAGTGACTAAACCATTTGTCAGATTCTCATGAAATTTGGCACAGGGTTTTTTTTTTTAAACAAAATGTTATCCAGCACACTAACACTTCCAAATACTCTTTTATTTCATTGATAAAAGCAATGCTTATGACTATTGTGCTAATATAATAATAAGATATATCACTGTTACTGCCTCCTTCCTTCCTGCATCTTGTAGATTTCACACCGTACTGCATCAGGGTTTGCCAACAACTACAGAAACTCAAGTGACAATTGCCAAAATCCATAAAAACGTCATCCACGGAGATGAGTTTTCATATTAATGATAAATTCAAGTCAAGGATTCCAACATAAATACTACAAATTATATCCAACTATCTTGGGCTTCAACTTTTCATGTTAAATGTCCGAAACTCTATATTAGCAGACATGACAGATACAAATGATTATGTTAGCATATTTATTCCTAAATATTGCTCCTGTTAGGTAAGTAATAGTAGTTTGTTGTGTCAGTGTCAAAATAATTACAAGCTGATCATTCATTTTGTGCAAAAGTACAATGAATTATTTACCTCCATAATTAGGATTGCCATATTTTTTATAATATTCACTCATTTTCTCTGCCTGTGGCCGTTTTTTATCAGTTCGAGTTGAAAACCTCAAAAGAATGCATTTGGCTTTGGGGTGTGATATGCCTTTCCTCCATCTTCCAGGTGGAATTGGAATTGGAATATCAGATGCATGAACTACATCACTGTCCACGTCCATCTGAGTTTGTTCTGTGACCTGAAAGAGATACTAATTAATAATGAGAACTGACGTCTGTACTCTAGAACTACTGGGAACATCTCATTTCTTTCTACATACTGGTCTGCTTCTTTCCATAACCATGATAATGTCATCTCCGTCTGGCTCTTCAATCTCTTGCACAACCACCACCTCCTCCTTTTCATTCTCTTTATCACTTTCCTTTTCCCTTTCCTTAATAAATGGATTGGCCTTGGAATGAAATTCTTCCAAGCCTTTAACATGTTTAGAAAGTCCAATCATTGCTCTGGCTGCAGACAGATTGTCAATCCAAACTACATTGCCTGAAATGAAGGACTGGTACATAGCAGACAAACTCAGAAATAAGTAGTTTTCATTTTACTACTGTATTTATGTAAGAGAAACATACATGAGTAATCGTTAATCCATTCGATGGAAGCAGGCCCATAATCTTTGAAATAATTAAAAATATCCTTGGTGCTCATGTTTTCTGTACCTCTCACATGCAGTGTATTCAGTCGGAAATGCTTTTCAGTACCTTCTCCTTCCTTCATGCCCAAACTGCAACAAGTTCTCAATGTAAAATACATCTGCTGTTATTAATGCCACACGTAACTTTAGGAATTTTGTATTACCTTTTATACAACTCAGCAATTTGCTGTTCTGTTACGGGTTTTACATCTGACGGATCCAGACCAAACCTCTTTGCGCGTTCACCTAGTTTAATTTGTTCTTCCTTTGCAAAAATATTAACACCAGTCACAAATGCTCCGCCTTTGTTTTCATAGCGTTTCTCTCGGTCCTATGGAAAAAAAATAGGTACAAGGCAACATAAACCAAAATGCCTTACCAAACTATATGCGAACTAGAAGAATTTACAGTACATAACAGTACCCAGACTGGTTCACTGGTTGTTGACATTGCAAGTCCAAACAAGGAAGGTTTTTCTTCTGTGTCAGTATCCTTGGAGTCGCTCAATTCACCCTCTTCCGGACCATCTTCTTTGGAAACCTTATCCTCTATGTTATCGTCATCAATTACCATCGTTTCCTCCAAATCATTTTCTATTTCGATTTTTAAGTTCGGTAGCTCACTACCTCCCTTTGCAATCGCCATTTTGGACGTACATTCGTTTGCGGTCCTTGTCGACAGTTGTCGGAAACGTTCGTGCAGTAATCAACGGGTTCAAAGTAACCAACGTGAAAATTATGCTTACACACGTGTGCTAATATGCCATTTGAAATAAAGTATGCAAATTTTGGAGACATAATCGGGCTTGTTTGAAAAATGGAATAATGAAAGGGCACCTTAAAACTGAGTGTTTATGACGACACATAATTATTTTTGCATTAAATGTCTATATGTATCTGATACACTGCACCGATGATGTTGTCAGCCTGAGTGTATAAAGATGGTGACTGCAGGAGATACGTTGAGCGTAAGTGCACCTATAAGACAAATTTACATATATTACTGCGAAACGTCTTATTGTAAATTTGCAGCAGATTAAGTAACTATCATTTTAAGACTTCATTCCACATTTAGTATGCATACTGTCGTTTATGGAGAAGATGGTTGGGTTGCTCCGTACCTCATAACCTAGCACGTTGATGTTGAGTACAAGGTAAATGAAAAAAAGGCAAGTCCGTGAGCACTCGATGAAGGGATATGTGGAAGAGGAGAAATTAAAGTTCATCTTATTCTAAACCTTGACAGTGGATGGAAGTGAGATTCCTGTCGGGAGTTGTTTAAAAATTAGGAACTCTTTCCTCTACAATCTACAATTTTCGTTATTGTTTTTTGTTAAGAATTTTTTTATTTGAATTCCTTGTTTGTTACAATCTGTCCGGAGACATTTAGTAACCGTTGTGTAGATAGCGCTAGAAACATGTAGGAGATACTTCCAGTGAGGTTTTCCCTTCTATTCTCAATCGCAAGGATTGATGTTGTCTCAGGTGAATGTTGCTTAGTTAGTTAACGATTAGTGATGAGGTCAGTAGGATACAGTCTCTTAAGTCTGCGAGTTCCGAACTGCTCTTGAAATAATGTATTTGCTAGGTTGTTGGGGTCAGTGTCGAGTCGTTTTCGGTATTTTGCACTCAATTTTCGTGCTTCTTGTTTGACCGTTGGTATTTGTAGGTCACTTTTGATTATAGTATTAGGAACATACCATGGAGCATCTGTTATTATGCGTAGCACTTTTGACTGGAATCGCTCTAGTATCTCTAGATTTGAGTTCGATGCAGTTCCCCATAGTTGAATTCCGTAGGTCCAGACTGGTTTTAGGATTACTTT
>Ga0123354_10002919_pt1 | contig 23190 bp, 21 predicted proteins | sample TergutLab28metaG_2_FD_97872 | JGI IMG/M metagenome (GOLD analysis project Ga0123354, IMG submission 97872) | Labiotermes labralis P4 segment gut microbial communities from Petit-Saut dam, French Guiana - Lab288 P4 | ecosystem: Host-associated > Arthropoda: Insects > Digestive system > Gut ... | reverse complement strand
TTTCTTCATTATCTTCAAACTCTTAAAACATTCAGCATTAGCATCATCTGCTGCCATGGGGAACATCACTGGGCGAAGCACCAGTATTATGTTATCACATCAGCCTGTTACTGATGTTAGGTAATAGAAACGCCAGCTGTTTATATTAAAGAAATGTTGCCATGATAAATTTACTAATTGTCCAACAAGATGCAACTGTATTCAGTTTATTATATTTCTGTAGGCAGCTCTACATGTTTTGAGTCTTGACATACACTCATAACAAGGCTAAAAACACAAATACAGCACAAAGCTCACATAAGAACAACAAAAGAAGAAAACAAATAGGGCAGACTAGTAGAGACCTGACACAGAGGTACCACGAACACATCTGCTCCATCAGAAATAATGACCCCCATTCAGCATATGCCCAACATATTCTAAGGAACCAACATGAATATGGGACCATTACAGACACTATGACTTTACTTAAACCAATACACAAGACCTCAGTGCTGATACCCTATGAACAACTCTTCATACACTTTTCATCATAATGGTAATCTCATCACAGAACAAAGCAGAGGCAAACAAAATCCCCTATTCCAGCTAGCCATTGACACCGGTCTTACATCACAACCCTTCCATAACAGATGAACACCTACCGTACGATACACATGAATCAGTTCCAACTCGACAACAAGAGCGGATGGTAGTAGACCCAGGTATGTAAAGACTATTTTAATTTGATCTCAATGGTGTTATTCCCAAAGTGTTTTATAATAACAAAATCAGGTATGCACAAAAGTGTATTAACTGACTTTGGGTATTGCATTTTCTGATAGAATTTTACCATAACTAAAATTATGTGTATATTTTTAAAATACTCCTTTTAACTATCCACCATTATTTTATATATCTTATCTGTCAGGGCTAGTAACATTCAATATAATCAATCTAGAATTTTAAATTATATTTAGTAGCAGCAAATTTTATTCATTGCAGTTGACCAATGCCAGAAGCTGTAATTACAGTTACATGAGCTCTTGATGATGGATGTCAACACCCGAAACATGCAGAGCTGCCTACAGAAATATAATAAACTGAATACAGTCACATCTTGTTGGACAGTTACTAAATTTGATTCACGATGCACGGACTCATGAATATAAAATTCATTGTTGCCATGATAATTACAGTACAGTCACTTCTTTTTCTCTTTTATCTGTGCTAAGTGTGTCTGTGACATTTCTGTAGTTATCAGTGTTTCACTTTAGATGCTACCCTTGAAACAAAAATTGTTATGAATATTTAAGAAACATGGCTATTTTCAGTTATAAAGTCAGCCAATCAATTTTTTGTTATATCCGCTGCATTAAACACAGCTACAACTTGTATTTCTACTTAACCTTTGCTAATATAAACTACTGACCATAAGTTTATTGTCATATTTTCAACAAGAGGTTAAATTATGTTATATACAGGATAAATAATGTTATGTAGTACACATTTCAACTTGCATGACACAAGTACTATACAAGTACAAGCAAATTGATTATAACAGTACATCAATTTGGTGGTTGTCCTGTTCTCTAAAAATGCCAGTTTTTAAACCTATCATCATACGGTAACTATATGGCCACATGGCCTGCTCCAGCATCAAACACTATACAGTAGAACTATACTTATCTGGATTAATTGGGATGTTGAGCCACCCAGATATGAAGAAAATACAGATAATTGAATTTTTCTTGAAAATAGGTTACAATGGCATCCTGAAAATTGGCGGTTACTAGTTATAGTATGTACCTGCATCTAAACCATTTGACCACACCTGATTTAAAGCTCTAGAAGCCATAACACTGTACTGTACTTGATCCAATAACCAATAATTTCAAGGCAAGTTAGTTTTGTAGAATTCTTGGCAAATTTACCTCAAGGGTCAAGCTGATCTGGATAATCAGCGATCTGGACAACCAGCATCCAGATAAGTGGAGTTCCACTTTATTTTGAACTGCTGTAACCTAGAAGTGAAACACCCTTCTTTCTTTAACAGACAATCCTGATGCATTCTTATGACATATCCATGTCACATTGTTTGGCTTTCTCTAATTGCAGATATCAATACAGAAATGTTTAATTTACATACAGATATACAAAGTGTCCTAAAAGTCACTTTTCTGGGATTATGCTCAGTTCCAGGAAAACACTACTTTACTTACAACCAACCTCCACCAGAAAGTGACAATTAGGAGCTACAGAAATTGTTGCCCACCACATTCAAGACACATTACTTGTCTTATAAGCACCAATTCAAAAACTTGTGCACAGAGTCTCTCATCTGCATTTCAACTGCTAAATTCCACAGGGTTTGTTCTTTCTTTTGAAAACATGAGGCGACTTCTTGTTACATACTTTGCCTGGTTGTGGTCCATGTGGAAAAATCACAAGGTGTAAGATTAGGGGACTTTTGGGGCCAATCAACTGATCCATAGCCACTAATCCATATTGGAAATTTCTCACCGGGAAGAGTGCACACACTGCACCCAAAATGGAGTCAACCTCCATCCCACTATGAGACCAGACATCTTAGGTGATGGTGCCGTTCCACATTCACCATCACTATGTTTCAGAGAAACTTCTCGGCAAATGCTAAAGTTATGCCTCGTGGCTTTTCATTTTTCTTCCACCATTAAGAATGGGTGGAGTTATACTTCTATGCCCCCTATATAACTTCATGGAATGTAAAGGGACAATTTTACCTTTACCTTTTGTCCCTTTAACACCAGCAAAACTATCTGCTCTTTTGTTGATTTTCTAATCATATTTGAATGTACACACACACCAATGACAAAAGAGCAGACTGAAAAAAGTGCTAGTGTAACAAAGCGTTGCCACTGCTGAAAACACACACTCTACACAAGTGAAAAGAATCACCACTATCTCAGGACAGTGACTGTAGGCACACTTGGTATGCGCACATAGGCATATGTGCCTATAAGTACAAACTTTCAGATACTGAAAAAAGCGTGTACGTTTGACAATGGCCAAGACTTCTGACACAGTACAAAACCATCCTACCATCAAAGTGTTCTGTAACAACTACGTTAACGTTTTAGAAAGAAGACTCCACACCAAGGACTGGCTAATCATGTCATATAATTCCTTGGACTTGGAGCCTTGTCTACATGCGTCTGAAGTATAATGGGAAGAAACCTACGCCATGTCCAACATGCAGAGCCTCTGTAAAATCACAACTAATGGAACCTACTCTTAGATCAGAGAGGTTAGGTTAAGTAATGCTAGGCTAGGTTCAATGTGCGGCAGGATTTCATTATCTAGGGAAATCACAAAAAAATATTCAACACAAGAACATTCCAAACCACCTCTTGATGTTTCAATACTTTCACTACAATCAAAGTAAAAATTCATACACAATTCCTGTTCCTTACTCTTTTTATTTCACTTTTCTTAATATCTTCTGGATTTATTTCCTCCGCGTTATACCGAAGAATAGGATCTCCAATTTGGCAAATATGACTGTACGGTGGAGGAGACAAGGGTGGATACCAAAATTCCCTATATAACTCACGAAACTTGCGAAGTGTAATTAAATGTCTTTTAATTAACACAACTGGAAAACCCAGCAATGATTTCGAACGGTATTCGCTTATAATCCTCATTGTTCCTCAACATACACAACAAACGAGCACCTATGGCTGAAATCCTCTGTCAACACACTTCACCCAGTATTACCACTCCGCCACTTGATAACCACGACCATTCTATAAACAAACGGCCGAGCAGACGAAATGAGCGTGACATGGCATGCCGGTGCCAACGTGTCTCAATGAAACACGGAACGTCGTTCTCGACTTGGCCCCACGGGTCCCTAACCATTGGTACCCCTGACGTGTTCGTTTCGCGGCAATTCGTGAATAACATATTTGTTTTCATGCCGCTTGTTTTCAAGTTCGAGTAAGAAGGTTTCAGTTTTGATTCCCTTGGAAGTATTACTTGTGATTTGTGTTTCATTCGTCATAATTTCAGCACAAGTAAGTTTCATGACTTTATCAACAACGTATCATTTTGGATTTGTATAAATTACTGTTGCTACAGAGTATTTCAAATCACGTCCAAAATATACACTTTCCAGTCTGTACTAATTGCTCTCAAATGACAGTAGTTTTTAAAATATACCATCTGAATCTTCATACGAATTGTAGCCTCCACTTCTTTTCCTCAAATTTGTCAGTGTAAGCAGGATTTAGCAGGCACTGAAGGAGTATGACAGGGGAAAAAAAATGGTTGTAGTACACTCATACTGCTCTCCCACGCCATCCCATTTTTCCCTTAAGAGATCTAGGGTGTAGTAAGGGCACAAATTACTTCCTTAGTAATACCAAACCATTTGCAGTCCTTCACACACACAAACTACTAACTGGGAGTTGCATGTAGCAATAATATTTAGGTATGCAAATGACAATGCATTGCAAGTATACTCATGTAACTGAACCACCCTGCTATTCATGTCTTGTACAACACTGGTTCATGCACACACAAAGCTACAGCCTACACCTTTGTTCACAGAGAAATCCAAAACTAACCTTTGTTCACACAGGAACCTTGGTTTATACACAAAATACTCAAAGCTCAATATTAGTTTATACCCATACACACACTTTACTGGACCAACACTATATAAACTAAGTATTTCACAGCATCATTAAACACCATATAAACATACCATACTGGATTATTTGTGCTGTTTTTTGAATGTATACTGGAAGCTATGACCGGAGCTTTTGGAACCCTGACATAATATGGCAAGAATTGTGCAAGTCATGGCATGTAATACACACACAAAGACATGTATGTATACTGATCACATATGCTGTTCTGTTGTAAACATACTCAGTTACAGAAGTGCAATAATAGTATTCTGAAGTGGAGCCCTGAAGTGTTAGTGAATAAAGAACTATAATCCATTACCTTGTATAGCAAGACTCAAACCACATCTCTACTCTACATTAATGCACCCTTTAGTGCTGAAGTTCTTCGCATTTTCAGCCTCATTTCAACATCCATATTTATCAGAGGATTTTTTATTGTACCATTTGCATATCTTTATTATTCTAGAGCAATGGTGTAAATTATAAAATGCTCCATCATATTTCTGTGTTCGTGTCACCAGCCTTCTTACCAAATTGTCCTTTTTGACCATGTTTACTACTTAAAATTTATGACTCTGGTCCTCATCCTGTTGCCCAGCCAACTTCTTTTAAAATCACACATTCATTACTAGCTTGACTGGAGCCTTAATCAGCTGTTTTTACTTGTTAGGCCTCACTCTTACAACACCAATATACAGTATAGAAGTGTCTACTGGCTAGGTTGTTTGAATAAAACAGTCATTATTCAGGGGATTGAGTTTTACAAGTAATTATTAAGTGATATAAGCACTTAGCAGTAAGAGCATGTGTAACTAACAGAACCAGGAGGCTGCTACCAGATATACTTAAGGGTTAAGTATAAATAGTGTTAAAAACTTAGTCATTTCAACTCTGCTGTAGCTGAATTATCCAAGAGTTTAGTAATGTGAAAACTGCCCGGGTATTTTCTGATGCAGGATACCAATTGCCATTAAAGTACAACAACCATAATTCATAAATCCATTACGGTTTACCTTTATTTCAGCAACAGAAAAGTACAGATTGCTTATTGGCTCTACATTCACAGTTTACTAAAAACTATTATGAGCAACACTACTCTAAATAAACAAAAAGAACACAAAACTTCTTACAATGAATAGTTCTGTGGCATTAAACACTGTTCCAAGATTACATATGTGTTGTCTGAAAGTTGTATGATATGCAACAACACACAATACCCAAGTTTTATGTTGAGCACTTATCAGTGTTTCATTCTGATTCCACTCCATAAATATGATATGTTCTCACATTAGATGTAACACTAAGTTCTCATTTCTCTCTCCTGGGTTTACCTCAATAAAGAAACACATTCTCTGTTACTCTCACCAGTGTTACATAATGATTACTGCTAGCCAAATGGGGATACTATGTGTATATCATGTAAACTGCCCATGGCACACACTTGATCAGCAACAGTAAATGGAGAAATGAAACTTTGCTGCTTTTCAGTTCTATTAACCTATTTTATACTGTTAAGACGATCCCCCCCTGATAACCTGAAGCAGTTCTTGAAAATGAATTCAGAAATTGGCTATGTCTGTGTATGAGTAACAATGATAACTTATGCATCAACATTTATTTTGGATTATATAATCCATTAATGCTTCCACATTCATACTGCAGCTCATTTATGCAGTCCATTTCAGGCATCTGGTATCCAGATGAGTTCCAAGACATTTTACACTACAGTATCTTGCTCCACATGGAATACACTTATAGTTGCTTGTGAAACCACATACAGCACAGAAATGTCTTTCGGGGATTTTCGATGGTGGAGCTTGAGCAGACATGTAATTAGGTGGATGCGTACTGTAATTTTGATCTTCTTCTACTAATTGTGCAAATGTCTTGCGAAACCTGTAAAGGGGAATGGTGTCTTGAAACATACTTACTGAGGGAAAAAACAGCAACACTTACAATATATTGAAATTATTTATTATATGTACACTATGTATATTCACTACTTATTCATGTACTTTATTCTTTTTATTCTTCTATGCACTGTACTTTGTAACAAAATTTCTGTTACACATTCAGAAGATTGCTGGATAAACCCCAGCCAGCAGACCAACTGTCCTGACTAGTTTTGTAGTACACTGAAAATAGATTTCATGTTCTCTGAACCCATACTCTCCTCGATTTTACACACGTTTCTACCAGTCCTGCCAGAACTTCCACAAGAACAATGTTTATTTTCTTGTAACACACATCTGTGTTCTCTACCCAGTTCCTCAGTTATATGTTCAAATTAGGTGTAAATTGGCATCATGCTGTTATTTTAAGTACAACATTTACCTAAATGCAATGACATATTTTCTTCCTTAAATTTTGCAATTAAATGTGTGGGATCATTGTGTCACATACAAAGAGCCAAACTGGGCAGTGCTGGGACAAACTAAGGTGTAAGTTGCCAAAGTGTCACGAGTGTAGCCAAAAAAGGAAAACACACTATCTGTAGCAGTTATAGTTCATTCATTGCACTGCTAAAAAAGTCTAAACTGGATCACACAGAGTCATGATATCAGCTGATTAACCATGCTGAGAAGACAAGTAATTGTAATGCAGCAAAGAAGCTTCAAGGCTTCAGAAGAGCATTTTCAATTGTGGAGGCAACCAAAGGAGAAGCTGCTAAATGTGAACATTACTCAATAATGTTGCAGGACACAAGTATGGCCATTCTCATGAACTAGAACAAGGAACTGCTGAGTCTGTGTTCTTAGAAGAAACAATGAAATAGATATTACATATGAGGTGATAAAATATAAAGTACAGAATGTGCTGAATCAAACATCACACAGCATCATTTGAAATCCAGAGCAGGTTATCATGTATATAAGAATCAGAGGAACCAGTTCTCTCTCCACCAAAGAATTCTGCTTTGTCAGAAGTGAAACTAAAGTAACATTTGGTCAGCAGTGGAGTTAAAATGGCACAGTGAGGAAATACCTCATAAAGTTTGATGCCAGTAACACAAACGTTGACCTCAGCAGTACTGAGAATGAGGTGTACTCGGCTCACCAGTAAATGAAGAAGCACCAACTTACTTTAATGGACATGTTGAAGAAGTGAATTAGATAACATTCTTAATGACATACATTCAATTGTATTACTTTCTAATGCCATATAGTATTAATTTACCATATTTAATTTCAATAGCTATGCATATTTTTGTTTCCTTGACTGTACATTCATTTCATATTGTTGCTTCAGAAACATAATATCCAAGCTTCATGGTATTCCTCTGTTACACCATGCAATTTCCAGGAAGAGTATCCTCTTGTTATTCTTCTGACTGTACAACTACTACAGTTTCATCACTATTAAAGCCTAGAACTACACATAAAAATAATCTTACCTCTGTTTGTAGTATTCTGCACTGCGCGTTTTCTTCCTTCTTCCACCTCTAGATTCAAGCGTCTCCTGAAATTTTGGAACCTTTTTACTCATCACTGTAATTTAAAAAGAAATCAACACAAAATATTTAGTAGAAGGTCTATTAAAATAGTGATATTCCAATCACAAGTGAAACATGTCTCAAAATCTTATTACAAATACCTAAATCAGCATGAGGATCATCATGGAAGTTGTCTTGCTCCAATGCTTCCAACGCCTTTCTTGTTCTTCTTCGGCGGGCTGCTTCATCAAGAATCCTCTTCTGATTTGCATCTTTCAAACGTCCAGATTCTCTAGATGTTGCCATTTTGTTAAATATAATTCTTTACACTTGCACTTCAGTTTACAGTCCTCGGTCAGCCAAAGGAAAACTAATCTGGTCCATTAAGTCATCAACACGAGATTGTAAGGTTTCCAGGATATCAGCTGAAATGAACAGATGGGTCTCATCTAAATCTTGGAGAATAAATTTCCTTCCCAATGCCATTGTTTCATCCAGATGCAAGAGGAACTGTTTCATGGCATGATCACTGAAAAAAGAAATGTATTCATGATGTACATAATCTGAAATTCTGAAATGTAATGACAGTGACATGTTACTGTTGTTATTGTGGGAGTCCAGTTGAATTTTATTCATTTCTTCATTAAAATACAGCATTCTAAACCATCTGTCTCCATCCCTGTCCTAAAAACATAAATAGGGTAATCTACTTTGTTGGGGAGCCAATTAAATAAAGCAATCTTTAGCAGAATGTTGCCCTCTTTGGGCCATATAGCTTTACAGACTACACTGCATTTGTCAATATGCTGAAATAACACCTCTTTATTAGGGGGGGGGGGGCACTGATAACTAATAATATCTCAAACCATTCACTTCTGAAATGTGTTTAGTGCTCAACAACAAAGGTTTAAAAAAATCTACAGGCCATCCCAAAATTAGACACAAGAAGGTGAATTCCATACTAAGGACCCACAAACTTTAAACATCATCATACAAATGCAATTGCCTTAGTAACCTGGCACCCAGGATTTGTGTATCCCTGGTCCAGTAACATGTATGGTTCAGTTTGCATGCTTTGAGTATCTACACCCAGTACACACAAGGATTCACATTACAATGCAAAGACCCTTGCAAAATTGTAATCATACGTAATAAAACAGACAACACTACTCAGATAAATTAAAATTACATGTGCAAATTTACAGTAGTCCTGATGGACCAACCAGATTAAAAGCATAAATATGGAGTAAACTTTTATAAAGATTATCTATATCAAACTGTATTTACCTACAGGCAAGTCTCATTATATGCACGTCCATTATTTGAAGTTCGGTCTGCCTGCCACTTTCACCCAAACATCTGAGTTACCTAACACTGATAACCCAGCTGCCTTCAACAAGATCTACTCCCGATGCACAGTCATGATTTACTACTTTTGAACATATGTACTGCGTTAATGTTTTTGTGTTCTGCCCTGCATAGTTGTTTACTGTTGTGATTCAGTGTGTATGAAAAGTGTATTCATGTTTAACACAGTCTTGAAAAGTCAAACGCTTGTGTGTTTCGAGTACAACCCCAATTATTACATGTTATATATCTCCTGCTTTGCATGATTTTGACAGAAGCAGGAAACAAGCATCACATGACAATAGTCATATTTATAGCTTAGAAATGGAAGACATGATTAACTATGTAATGAAAGCTACTGCTAAAACAGAGGTTATGACAGCTCTGTCCATTAAATGATGAGGGGACATGCTGAATTACTGAGACTTCAGGGTTTGCAGGGGTACAAGATTTATTTTTTCTCCAAAGCTCTGCCTGTGGAGTGCACTCAGCCTCATATCTAGTGGGTATCAGAGGCTTTTTCCCTGAGGGAAAACCAGCTGGGGCATGATGTTGACCATTCACCTATACCTATAGTGAAGTCAAGCCTCTGTACAGCTATATCTCCACTCCCCCATATGCCTTCATGACATGGTGCTTTATTATACACAAGCACAACTGCAATGCTGAAATACATATGGTATATTTTAATAAATGCTCAAAATGTTTCATTTCAAGTTTCTTTTTACAGTCTTCAATAACTGGCCAGACCATGTCAAAGCAGAGAGGGGTCAGTGCTGAAGAAAAACGAACCAGAATGCTGCAGATATTCTATGAGAAAAAGGAATTTTTTCAGTTGAAAGTAAGGATGTCTGAAAAATGGATGTCAATTACTGTTTGATTTTGCATTTATGCCTGAACACAGAACACATTTTCTCTTCACAGGAACTGGAGAAAATTGCTCCAAAAGAGAAAGGAATTACTGAACAGTCTGTCAAAGAAGTGGTTCAAAGTTTGGTAGATGATGGCCTGGTGGACACAGACAAGATTGGAACATCAGTGTATTTCTGGGCATTTCCCAGGTACTCCACACAGCTACTACATATGCTGAATCGGTCAAAAGCTGATCCTGAATGGAGGGAAATAATTGAGCTTTCCAAGAATCTAGCCTGTGCAGTCAGTGAGAACATAAATTGGGACTTTTTTAATATTAACCACTACAGTATTAAACCAGACTCTAAAGATAACGTATACATTGTTGTCTATTATATACCAAAATACACACAAACAAGTACTGTAATTTAATAGAAATGTTTTATTTTATTAGCAGGTTGTACAATGTTTCCACACCTTCCTGCACCCATTTAACAATTATATTATCTTCTTCCTCCAGTTGCTCCTGTCATTCCAGTCTTCTTCCATTAATCCCTTTTCTCCCATCAGTCCTCTAATCCCTTCTGCCCAGGTAAGTTTAGGTGTACTTCGTTTTCTTCTTCCTGGGGAACGCCATTTCATAACTTCTTTTGGCAGTCTCCCCTCTTCCATTTTTTGAACATGTCCAAACTATTGAAGTTGTTTGGTTTTAATATCGTCTAAAAGAGACCTTACTACATTCATTTTTTGTTTAATAATAGTATTCCTAATTTTGTCCTTCCTGGAAATTCGAGCTGAGCGCCGCCAAAAGCCCATTTCTGTAGAATTTAGTTTTGCTACCGTTTTTGTTTTTAAACACCACGTTTCTGCTGCATATGTAATTGTACTTTTAACTACTGCATGATAAATATGAGTCTTTGTTTTGGGGGTCACATCATGGTCCCACAAAATGCTGTTGAGCTTTGTTATAGCTGCTCAGTCTGTATTAATTCTATCATTAATTTCTGGCTTGTGATTTCCATCTTTGGTTATTCTTATCCCCAAATAAGTATATTCATTTACATGACTTATTATCCCCTTCCCGTCTTCTAGTTGTAAATCTCTTGATGTGTCTCCTATGGTCACATATTTAGTTTTTTTTAACATTTAGTTTTAAGCCGCACAATTCATATTCATTTATTAGTTTCCTTGTCATGTATTCTAAATCCTCATAATCTTGTGCAATTAGTAATTGGTCATCTGCAAATAGCATTGAATATATTGTCGTTTCCTGAATCTCCAATCCCATATTTGTACATTTCTTCCACCAATAGAAATTTATGGTATTTATTTGTGCATATGTTGGTATATAATAATTTATTATTCAATATGCATGGTATGAACATAAAAGTAGAGTAGGGTCGCATTTTACAATGGTTCGTTTTACAACGACTCACTTTTATGACCCTTGTCGAGTCGGAAAAAGCACTCCTGACTTGTGGTGCAACACTGTCGCAACTTAAGTGTTCTTTCTCTACTGAAAGCACTTCTAGCTCTTTTCCGGTGTGCATGTGTTTCTTTTTTTTCTATTTTAGTGCAGCTCTTTTAAGTTGATTGTGATTTTTCCACCCATGACGTCCATCAAAGAGACAGAAAAGAAGAAAAAATAAAAACAGTTGACGTTACATTCTTTCTTGATGTTTTCTGAACCGTGGCCTGGACCTTCTTCAACAAAATTAAAAGTGATTTGATGGATATTTTTTTCAATTATCTGTGTTTTTTCTATATACCTAAATCATTAAATTAAAACTGTATGTCATAATGTGAAGAAATATTGTAACTTATGAAATTATTTGACTGATTCATTTGGCCCATGAACCTATCTCAACTTAAACCATTTAAATAGTACTCGTTTTATGATGATTCAATTTACAACCAAATATTTGAGAACGTAACCCTGTCGTAAAACGAGACCCTACTATACATACTCTGTTGTTGATATTGTGGCTTTTGAAGACCGACTATTATGAGTATTTTCCTCAAAACACGCTGTATTTATATGCTTAAAACTTGCAAAGTGCTTGTTTTGAAGAATACTGTACACACTAAACTGAACTGTTTTGTTCTCTACATACAAAATTATATGCATTTTCTTTCCTTCAGCAAAGCTAAGCATACCAAAATGAAGCAACTGGAGAATATAACAGACAAATTGAATGATGTGAACAAGAAACTGAAAATATCACAGGAAAATGTTAAAGCTACGAAAAATGGACGAGAACCTACAAGAGAACGTGAAGATGTTTTAAAGAACGTGGCCCAATTAAAGGCAGAAGAAGAGGCCTTGCTAAAAGAAATAAAGACTCATGAAACATGGGAGAAAATGAAAAAAGAATCCGAGGTTTGAAATGTAGTCCTTAAGATGTCATTTATTGCTGTATTCAATGACCCATTTATCTTAGCTCTTGGTGCATGTAATGATACTTTCAATAGCTCTGATTATATATCGTCAGATGATAGGATCATAAGCGAACAATAAAATGGAAAGGGTGTTGAAGCACACAGTCAAGGCCTACTTTGAGGAACTATGTTGGTGGTTGCTTGGAAGGACTGAGGAAAACCACCATTGCGGAAAATGAAAGTACTCTTTAAAAAAAGTGTTGTCCCAGTGTCCCATCAACTACCACAGTCACACATGGACTGGCCTGGGATCAAACCCGGGCCTCCAGAGTGAGAGGCCAGTGACTAACCACTGATGCCATGGCACAGAGTTACCAAATACAGTGACAGTTACAGATAATCATGCAGTGAGTATGTTTCTGCAAAACTCTAAGAACCTTTGTTTTAATTAATGCCTATTACAGTTCCTTCAAGGTTTTTTGTACTGCTCCCTCTAAATTTGAGTATTGTTCTTAAATGACTAAAACTGCCTCTTTGAAATTTTTCCATTTCATGAGCTGTAATCCCTGTTAAACGCATACAGCACCATGAAGTCGCATGCTGAAAGGTAAAGGGTAAAGTTATTGTGTAGAATAAAGCATCATGCTGTGAAGGCATATCAGTGAATGCAGGTATATAGCAATGATCATACTTAATGTTTGCACTAGATGGAGGTGAGTGGCTAGCTTTATGCCCTTGCTGGTATGCACCACAATTCCTCTGTTGTCCAGCCTGCATCTTAGTTAGTTTACAGAATGAGCTATTACACATATAAAAAATTTACCATGGTCCAGATAAACACTTGCTGTTTCTCACAGTAAAATAAGATGAATCATATGTTTGCACTGAGTCTGTTGCATTTTGGGTTTATATTCACTCTCATTTCACTGCATTTGTATTTTAAATTGTGTATTTCTTTTTCAGATTGCAAAAGAAGCAGCAAATAGGTGGGTTTCAAATTTAATGCTCATTGTGTCATTTTGCAAGAACAAATTTTCTATAGATGAGAAAACTTTGGATGAGCATTTTGGAATTAATAAATATATGGACTACCTTGAGTGAAACACATGTGTTAATCTTATATTACAAGATCTCATTCTAAACTTTCAGAATGTAATAATATGTAACATTATATATACTGTATAGCAATGTAACCGCGTTTTATAATATGCTGATTTGTAAGCCTATGTAATGTACATGTAATAAAACATTCCCTAAAGGATAATATCACTCTCTTATCCAGGCCTATACCAAGACATTTGGAGCAACTTTGACACTAGATAAGCTGAATGGTAACCTTCATGCTCTGGATGCTCCTGGCTCTGTAATATTTATTATATGTGTAGCTATTAAGAGATAAGTGCAAACAACTTCAACTCTGTCTTAATGTAATTATGAACAAAAGCACAGAGTTGATTTACACGCATCTGTTGGTTTCTGGAGAGAGAGAAACACTCATAATGAACAAATGTGCATAATTAAAACTTCTATATCATGTTGTACAAACTGTGTCTGAATGACTTTCATGTTCAGTAAGTAAAAAGAGAGTCTCACATATTAATGTCTACCTTCAATTGACATTCTAATTCCAATTGGCTATGGTACTTTAAAGTGCAATCTTAGACTTCAGTGTGACCCAAAACTCCCAGCATTAAAGTTAATTAAATTTGTAAATTAACAAACTTCTTTTGTGAGTAAGCCATTCATCTTCATGCAAAGTACACGTCAATCAATTCTGACGAGTTTAAAATATTCAATTTAAGAAAAGATTAACTGAAAGAAAACATTCATGTACATCACCATACAGGGTAACATACACTCAATTGTGTATGGTTTCAAATTACTGAAGTTCATACAGCCCTACATATGAACATTATAAATGTATTTTCTTTTGGGTAATTCCCTGGCGTCACAATGCTAATAGCCGAAGTTTCGGAATCCTCTATCAGTTCCATCTTCATAGGCAGGTGGATACTTCATCCACCTGCCTATGAAGATGGAACTGATAGAGGGTTCCAAAACGTCGGCTATTAGCATTGTGATGCCGGGGAATTACCCAAAAGAAAACATATTACATACAGGACACGGTGAAAGCTTAAAATCAAGAACATTATAAATGTTATCTTTAAAGCAGAACATCTTCATGTCCCAGACTTCCTGCACCTTAATTCCAGTGGTAAGTTAACCCTAAACCAGGAAGAACCAGAGGGGGGGGGTTTGAGGTATATCTCTACTCTTCCTTTAACCTCAGCACTAGATATGGGTGGGTAATTAAAGACATGCCCCAGGCACTTTACTCCCCTGAGACATGATACCCATTGCACAGGTGACTGTGTGGGCCCCAGGGCTGGTTTGGTTGGGTGTGGAAAATCTCACCCCCAAATGAGATTTGATCTCTGGACCGTTCAACCCATTGTGATCACTATAACAACTACACTATCCTGGCCCACAATTCCAGCAGTACAAATTGCAAAGTTGATATTTGAAGTCATATTGGAGAAAATAATATTTATATTCTTCTGGGATGTCACAATGTGTAGGTACCAACACTAATGAGACAGTATGCTTCTCTGCATGATGTCAGCCCACCTTCTGATCTACATGGTGTCACATCTCACTGTACAAAATTGAAAATAGTATATGCAAAATAATAAATAACACTGTCAGTTTCTTTTTTGACTAGGTGTGAAACAGGGTCTCTTACATTCATGGAATACATCACAAAAGCTCTGAAAAATATTCAGACCTGAAAAGGACAAAGTATGAAACAAATTATAATATTATACATCTAGAAACTTTATGATTCTGTGTGTGTCATACAGAAATCTTGGAATTTGGAGTGGAGGAAGCGAGAAAAGTACTATAATATCTGCAGACCTTCCTTAATTTATGGTCTGGAATTCGCAATGGGTATAATGAAAATCATACTTAATGAGGATTTCCATCATAGTGACTAATGTACATAATGGTTGCCAAGGCAAGCAAGCAGCTTGGGCATAGTAAACTCATTTCCTTAACATGAAGACTAAGTTTCTGTATGAAAAGGGAAACACAAAAGCACAACCTTTTGCTGACATGAAAAACTGGCCATGATGGAATACAGTTTGTGTCTGAAATGTATGTTCAGAAACATCACTTAAGTTTCTGTTACTAACTTGAAACCTCAAAGCATGACGTTGTTGGTTATAAGAAAGGCATGTTTTGTTGAAATAGCTTTACATGTATGCTGGCAATCAAAATCAAACCTCGCGGCCTAAGTGAAAAGAGTAAATGTTCATGGTTTTCAGGTAGGCCAATCCTGGTTACTGTGATATGGGTTGGTATGAATATTATGTTGGCAGCATCCATCAAGTCTCAAGATGTGTACGACTGAAGAAGTAATACAGACTGTCATCACAGTGTATGTCATATTACTATTTTCATTAAAATACGTTACTTTGGTTAAGATAATACAGCATCTGGGTATTCGTACATGACGATTTGTGAAATGTCTCATATCAGGACAGTAATACATGGGGTTCCAATTCAGAATTAATCCAAAAAAAGAGCTCCGCACTTTTCGGACATATAACATTTATAAAATATCTTGAATGTAGCTATTATCACAACTCGGTGAAGAGTTCCTCTAATGCAGAAAGTTCGGGAACATAACCTATTGCTACAAGGATTTCTCGCCGGTAAATTTATATGCACTTACCATTCTATTAAAACACCTTTCATTACATTCACCATGCTTTCATTAATTTATCCTTAATACTGAATTCGCTTTATACAGCTACAATCTAAAGTTCCATAAAACAAATAGACAAACGCACCTCACAACTCTTTCCTTCGTACAAACTTTCCAACACGCGTTCCTGCATCTGTGACTTAGCGTCAACTGATCCGTCATCTGTGATATGTGCCACAAACAACTCGGGATTAATCTGTGCTGGCATCACCGCCAACCTCACGTATGTAATGTATTTTTTTGTGTAGGCAGGACATAAACGTACTCAGCGGCGTTGTACTGTGCTCAGGGGCACCGATATCACAGGGGGAACTTGCGCAGCTCCGCTGAGCTGTTGGTGCCCGTAGTTTGAATTGGAACTATCGCAGATCATCTGGGACTATTGTGTCCAATTTTGGGCAAACTACGTAGCCAAATACAAGGAGCAGCTGGTCGTAGTTAGTACTAAGTAGTAAAGGCAAAGTAGTTTTGTTATATATTTTACTTTCACAAATCTGCAGCTATATTTGCATTTATCTGTGCTATCTAGAATATGCGGAGTAACTTCCAAGGCCCTGCATGAGAAGGTTGAAAGGTGAAACAAATACTTTGCTTATCTAGTACTTTGGACCGTTACTGGACTTAGTAACGCGAAGAAATTTATTTGGAGTATTCCTCAAATAGCTGTAATGCGATTGACCATATCGAAACAATTTTCAGGTTCTTAGCAGACGTCATTTACCATGGCTCTCCCATTTCTTGTGCTGAATAGGTATTTATCCACCTCACCAGCGATGGCAGCTGCTATTAAAAATGTTACGGTGATTGGTGGTGGTTTGATGGGCTCTGGAATTGCTCAGGTAAGAAGTTCTGTATTTTAGGGATTAGGGCTGATAGGAATACTTTTTCTTTCGTGATAATGCAACAGTATATTGGTTCATTTCTTATTGAAAAAGGTTTAAAAAGTGACGAATTTTTCTGCTAGTTTGCCTACATTACTATCTTAATAATTCATGCCTGTATTAAGGTTTAAGTCTTCTCCCTAGGTGGCAGCCCAGACAGGCCATCATGTTACCATTGTTGAAATTAATGAAGATGCAATAAAGAAGGCAAGGAATAGAATTGAAAGTAGCCTGCAAAGAGTGGCGAAGAAACTGTATAAGGTAATCACTCTTAAGGTTATATTTATTATAAACATTTGCACTAGTTAACAAATACAAGATTCTTACTCCAACATGTTTCAGCTATTGATATTTGTCATCTCCAGGAAGTACCATTACAGAAAGGAATTGTATGGTGTTAAAATATACTGTCACAAATAGTAAGTGGTAAGTAGTCCATTACAATGCAACACACCTACTGTTTTAATGTATATTATCTGATAAAATAGGTAATATTATGCACTAAGACTTATGCAGAATTTTAACCATTTTTTAGATAATACCAAATCAATCTTGCAGTTGTGTTACATTCTGATGGACTGTTTACCATTTATTATTAACAATGGTATATTTTAACACCATATACTTTCTTCATGTAATGGTGCACCCTGAAGGTGGGTAATATCAGTAGCTGAAACATGTTGGAGTAATAATCTTATATTAAATAGTGCAATTGTTGGTAATAAATATAATCTTATATACTGTTGCATGGAAAATGTGTAATATTGAGTTTGTGATCATTGTTCTTTACCTGAAGAGTTGAAAAGACAGAAGTTGCAATCCATTATAAAAGTGAGTGTGTGTACAAAGCTCTCTTCTCAGGTCAGCATGTTAAGGATGGTTGGAAAACGCATGGTGTAAATGGAATAATTTTTTTTTTACACCAGTCTATCATAGTTGGTTTTCTGTGTGGTTATTTTGTGATTAAACTGAAATGACTTAATGACAGTGTTTTACAACATTGAATGGAACATGGTGGGACAGGTAAGAGTGATGAATTAGTAGGAAATTACAAGGATGAGGCCATGGTTTGTTTCAAGATTTTGCCCTATTATTTGGTGAATGTTGAAAACCACAAATAGCTTAAGGATATCCAGTCACCCCTTGAGTGAGTGAAACATACTTCTATAGTGACAAGGCATATAACAATTGCTTTTGTTACAGGAAATACATTTTTTCTAACGAATTTGGAGCACCCAGTGCTTCATACCTTACTGTGAATAATTATAATGAAAAATACAGCCTCTGAAAGAAGTAGACTGAAGAGTAATTCAAAGCATCTCTCTGTTATTTGTAGGTTAGAACAGTGAGGTCTCCCACACAATTAAACAGTAAACACTTTGTAATCCAAGAGGGCAGTGATAATGAAATGAGTCATACCATTCCCATGTTTGTTATCGTGAGATAGAATAACCTTCCCTGTATTGCATGAATTCCCTGTTACAGTTGAATTTTCCATTTGATTGCCAATGTTTAACTCTCGGGTAATATAACAGAAATGTTAAATGTTGCATGACATTGACAAAACCCTTATTTTAGTATCCAAATGTATATTTGTAATTTTTTATTTTTTTATTGAGTGGCCTTTTTCAGATTCTCCCTCTAAAATTCTTTATACATTCTTGCCTGCAACATCCAGCTATGTATCCAATCCAGTGTAAGCATTAAAAACTGCTATGTGATCTGCATAAATGATGTTTGTAGTTCCTTCTTATGGGATACTTTTTATTTTTCTTGTTATGCAATAAAATGTGGTTAATTCGCAGGACAAACCAGGTGAGGCAGAGACATTTGTGAAGGAGACGCTGAGCCGGTTGAGTACTTCCCTGGACCTGAAGGAAGCAGTGAAAAACACTGACCTTGTAGTTGAAGCAGTTGTTGAGAATCTTGATCTGAAACATAAGGTTTTCTCAAGCATCGATTCGGTATGTACCATACTATTTATAATATTTCCACATAAATGTCTCTAATATGTAGGAGATGTCACTGCATGCTGTTGTAGGTGCATTCACATACATCCTTGCACAGCATCTATTGCAATTAGTTTGTCTGTACGTCCGTCTCCCTGCTTAAATTGATGCTTAAAAACCCTAAAATATCTCACAAAAATGAATTTACTAATTATACCAAGAAGTGTGAAGAGAGTGGGCAATTTTCATTGCCCAGAATAGAAACAAAAATGGATACTTTTAACTTACCTGTTGTCTAATTTAAATGCAACTCATATTTCAGGTTGCACCAGAACATACGATATTTGCTTCCAACACATCGTCTTTGTCCGTTCAAGACATTGCTTCTGTTACAAAGAGGAAAGATAGGTTTGGAGGATTACATTTCTTCAATCCAGCTCAAGTCCTGAAACTTTTAGAGGTAAACAGTGAAATAGTGCAACTAGTTTAAGTTAGTAATATAAATTTCCTGATATAATCCTTCTGCGATGAAAATAAGGTGGCTCGGAATGGAGGGCATTCAAATTTAAAGCAGTCAATAACTTTCTACTACATTCCTAGATTTCTATTACTATGTAGAATTACAGAAAAACTACATCTAGTCATGAGAGTGATGGACATGTTCATAATTAAATGATAGTTAATAACTTCTTCAGAACTGTGGCAAAGATCAGTCATTTGGGAAAACACTATCAAATCAACATGCTATATTTCCTGGTGTAAGACATGTTTTTACTTGTAAAAGTTGCTATGAGAATTACAGCATGTCTTTGATATCAGTGTTTAGATGAGAATGTTATCTCAATTTCTCCATCCAAAGCCATTATACTTCTTGTACAATGAAAATTACAGTATATTTACAAGGAAATTAAGAGTAGAATACATCTGGGGCATAACTGCAACTATTCATACAGAATCTTATGTTTGATTGTCTTCTATTTAAATATTAAAGATTAAACCATAGAAGACTATAGTTTCATTTATTTTATATCCATATGCAACTTGGCGTGTCAACGCAATATATGGACAGAAATTGAAGGCGGTGTAGAAGAGGGTGTTGAGAAGAACATTTTGTACATAATACAATGGAAGTAAGCGGTGGCTGGGAGAAAACAACTTAATAACGAGCATCTTAATTTGTAGTCTTTGGGAGATATTATTAGGCCATTTGATGGTCACGACATGTAGCATGCATTGGATAGAGCTCAGAAATACATACAAAATTCTGAATGGTGGGGCAGAGACCATTTGGGAAACTTATGGATAGTTTGGAGGATAATATTAAAATGCATCCTTCATAGGGTTTGAGCATGTGAGCTAAAATGGCCCAGGGCAGGTTCCAATGGTAGACACTTCTGACCAGAGTAATAGACCTCTTGAGTTCCATAAAAGGTAGAGAATTATCTGACTCCCTGAATGACTGCTAGCTTCTCAGTAAGAACTGTGCACCTTGGAGTAAGATGGTTTTAGTACTGCAAATGACTATAACTGAATTTACTTCCAAAGTTCTTTTCAGAATGGTACTATTATTCCAGTTGATGTGTTTAATTTATAGTTATGGGAAAATATTTTGGAGAAGTAAATTGTGTGAGTTTATTGTAAAGGTTATCCGTATACCTGAGACCTCTGACGAAACATATGAGAAAATAACAGCATGGGGAAAGGCTCTTGGAAAGACAGTAATCACATGCAAAGACACCCCTGGATTTGTGGTTAACAGACTACTGGTTCCAATGTTGGCAGAGGCTGTTCGAATGTTGGAAAGGGGTAAGTTATTTGATGCAACATAATCGTACCACCAGTGTGAAAACACTAAATTACAAGAAGGAATGAATAAAGAACCTAAGGTTCTGTGAAGATACTTGTTTTGATCATAAGCTGTGCATACATCCAGATAAATATTAGTGGTGCAGAACAAAAAGTACAATTTATGAAATGGTACAGTCCTAACTATATTGTATTCTGTATAGTATTTTACTGAATTGGAATGAAAATCTAGATTTTTCATTATCCTAAAACACGGTTTGTCGGGATTTTCCTTTTTTAGTGTTAAATTACTTCAAACATACTCAGATAAAAACAAATATATTCAGCCCTTTGAACCTTTAATTCAGGAGATTTTATGGCATGTAGGATTGAATACATAGATGGCTATAAGAGTAAACTTAGCCTGCAGTACTTGTATCTTGAAGTCTCTGCCCTGGAAGTATGGATATTAACTGAAACTCCCGCAGAACTATTATTTTTATTTCAGACTTCATTATTTTTGTGTCATTTCTAGATTGTTGTGTATAATTTTAATGTATAATGCAGCCTGTCTGTAAAAATAAGCTTAAAAGTTTGTGATATGCAGCGGTCATCAGCATTACTTGATATTATGTTGGTTGCAGTAATACAGATTAAAGGAATATGTTCATTACTGTCTCAAAGGTGAAATACAGTACTTTAATTTTGGAATTTAGTTGATTCTGAAAGAGGAATTTGTGTTGGTATAAACAAAGCAAGTAGCAGACACACTGATTTATAGGAGTTTCCTTTATATTGCCAGGTGATGCTTCGGCAAGGGATATTGACACTGCAATGAAACTGGGTGCTAGCCATCCTATGGGACCATTGGAACTTGCAGATTATGTTGGTAATGACACAACCAAGTTTATTCTTGATGGTAAGGGACATATTTATCTGTATGCTACGGCATTGGCATGTATAACTGGACCCATTTTTTTATGGGTAGTGTAAATTGTATATGATACCAGAGTTTGCTGCATTAAGTGACCACATAAATCACATTGATTTTTGGTGTGGCTTGCTACTTACATGTGTGTTCTTGTGGAAGAGATGAAAATGTTGGCCATTTGAAGATTACATAGGGTGATGGTAAAAATTTAACATAATACTTACAAACTATAAATTATTTTATAATTTTTCTTCTACACATGATACCAGCATGCTAACCTGTCATCTGCATTACATTTAACTGAGAGACTGCAGACTTACATTGTTGAAATATAACACTAACCCTCATTAACATGTTACCTGTTTCCATTCTGACAGCTGTACTTTATCCCCTGTTCTAAATTCCTTGGCTCTCTAAGTATGGAATGCATTATGATAGAAAAAATTGTCAAAATATTGCATCAGAACAGTATTAAGATTGTCACAGATTGTCAGTAATAATGCACTGAAAACAGTCAAGGAAGATGACTAAGACTGTAAGCTTGTGCACTGGGAATGTAGGATTTGTGAGTTTTCATGAAACTGGTTGTCCATATTTTGCAATGAACTGCAATGTGTTTGGTGAGTTGGACTGAAAAACATTTGGTACTTCATTTGCTTTAGGTAGATTTTTTTGTTCTAGGTTGGCATCAGAAGTACCCAGATGTTCAGTTGTTCAAGCCTGTTCCTCTGCTGGATAAATTAGTGGAGGAGGGGAAACTGGGATTGAAGACTGGAGAAGGGTTCTATAAATATGACAAGGGCATGGGCACAAAATAATATCTTCTCAATTTTGAATTTCAAGATGCGCAAGCTGAGCAAACAGTGCAAAACAGCTGTGGATAAGGATAGTCATTTCAGTACAACATACTTTGATCAACATTGTGATGTTAACGAGCCATTTATGTAATGTATTTACAGTTCAGACTGCCATGTTACTGGCTGATGGGGTGTAGATTTTGTTTATATTGTTTCAAGTTTAGCCAAGTTTCACAAATGTAAAAAAAATACAAAATCAGTGGTTTGGCTGTGGGCTTTAACAGTTTATTGACTTTTTACATATAACACTGGTAAATTTTTATAAAGGTTATGATGCCAAGTTCCTGCTACATAACATTGTTTGTTTAAATGAAGTATAGCACATATTTTTACAAAGGAATGGGCAAACAGGCTT
>Ga0123354_10002918_pt1 | contig 23192 bp, 16 predicted proteins | sample TergutLab28metaG_2_FD_97872 | JGI IMG/M metagenome (GOLD analysis project Ga0123354, IMG submission 97872) | Labiotermes labralis P4 segment gut microbial communities from Petit-Saut dam, French Guiana - Lab288 P4 | ecosystem: Host-associated > Arthropoda: Insects > Digestive system > Gut ... | reverse complement strand
TTCAAAATACATCTCGTTTTTTTGGCTATAGCATCTTATTTTATTGATTCTAATTCAAAGCAATCTCTTCTCATATAAACAAAAATTATTATTATTCTATCTTCATTCTTGATGAAAAGGAAGCTCGTGAAATAATTGAGGCGGACCCAACTTAGATTTGTTCAGAGGTAGCTTCTAAACTCAGCATATCAAGCCATAGCCTGGAATTACCTCCAATGACCTCCAACATTGGGAAAAGTGAAAGTAGCCAGATAAGTGGATCCCTCACAAGCTTGAGAATGCTGAAAAAACGATGACTTTTTTCATTACCTGGTAGAATTAAAAAACTGGGATATAAAATAAAAACAATATTATTGTTTTTAGCAAATATTTTTGTCACTGGTTTTTAGGGCTATGGCGGAGAGTAAGAAAAAATGCAGACAGTATAGTCAAGATTATCTGAAATTTGCATTCATTGCTTCACCTATGAATGAGTCAATTCCCATGTGCCTACTTTGTGAAAAGACTTTTAGCAATGATAGCATGAAGCCTTCTAAGATGAAAGATCATCTGGAAAGAATTCATTGTGACAAGAAAAGCAAGGAGCTTGACTATTTCAAAGCACTAAAAGCGAAATTCCGGAGCCGACCACGCTTGGAAACATTTTTCAAGTCTCCTGCAAATGCTGATCTTCAAGGAGGACAGAAAGCCTCGTACAACATAGCCCTCAATATTGCAAAGAAGGGAAAGCCTTATGGCATCGGTGAGGAAGTGATTGTACCTGCTTTTGAAGAGGTTATTAGAAATGTGATGAAGACAATCCCAGTTCCTGTATTGAAATCGGTACCATTGAGGCAAGTACAGTGAAATGTCGAATTGATGAGATGGCCCACAATGTGGGAAAAACTTTGTTATCAGAGCTGCAGTGCTCCATGTTTTCACTACAACTGGATGAGGCAACGTTTGGCAGTTCTAGTGTACTGATGGCTTTCCGAGTCTGAAGTGTGTTTCCGACGAGTTTTTGTTCTCAAAGTATATAGAAGGTGATTCTAAAGGAGAGACTATTTTCAGATGCATGGAAGATTATTTGCAAGAACAGAACATTAGTTTGGAGAATATCACTGCCATGGCAACAGATGGTGCACCCGCCATGGTCGGTAGATACAGAGGGTTTGCTACCTTGCTCAAACAAAAGGTTCCACATGTGGTAACAGTTCATTGTGTTCTACATAGAAATCATCTTGTAGCTAAGAAGCTTAGTGGTGAGCTGCACGAAGCACTGATGATTTGTATCAGATCGATCAATAAGATAAAAGCACACCCTCTCAACTCTTGAGCATTCGCAAAGTTGTGTGAGAAGAGTGATGAAACTGCTAATCTGTTACTCATGCATACAGAGGTGAGGTGGTTGTCAAAAGGTGATAGCTTGCAAAGGCTTGTTGACATCTTTGACTCTACAGTGGAGTTTCTGGGAGAAGTTGCTCCATTGCTGTGTCATGAACTAAAGAAATGTAAAAAGCATTTGCTTTATCTGGCGGACATTTATTTTAAATTCAATGAGATCCAAAAACGTTTGCAGGGCAGGGATGTTACAATCATTCAAGCACGGACAATCATTATGGGTTTTCAGGTGAAGCTTGGATTGTTAAAAAATTCACTGGATCGCGGAGATTATAAATATTTTTCGAATTTGAAACATTTCTCCACGAGTTTGATGGAAGACCACAGCATTTCAGACGATGATATCGAGATCTTCACCAACCACCTGGGCAATCTGCAAGATGATTTCCGCGTTCGGTTCAGAGACCTTGAGAACATGACCATACCGGAATGGATTATCATACCCTTTGACATGAAATTTGAAAACCTAAGTGTTGAACCAGAATGTGAATATGAACTCGCCAAATTGAGCATGGACATTGCAGCAAAAGCCGTGTTCGAGAGCAGAAGTCTGAGTGACTTCTGGTACAATGTAAACACCAGGGATAAGTACCTAAAACTCGCAGCGGCGGCTGAGCCATTCCTTCTGGCATTTCTCAGGTCATATATGGTGGAAGCTGGCTTCAGTCACGGCAATGCGATCCTCAGTAAGCAACACAACCGCTTGAACCTCGAGGAACGGGGCGATCTAAGACTGAAGCTTACCAACATTCAGCCAGATGTGAACACTTTGGTTCGTGCACACCAAGCACATTCTTCACATTGATGACCTTAAGTTGAGGTGTCATGGAACGAATTATTTTTTAGCTATAAATATCCTGATGCTTCTTCCAACTTTTCTTATAAAGGCAGGTAATTTGTTTTCTTTTCTTTTTTTTTTTTTAGATTATTATAGTAGTAGAGATTAATAATTTTGCATCGATATTAAAAAAATATTCATGAAAGTTGCATTTGTGTTTTAATTGTTGACATCAATAGGGGTTGATGGGGAATGAAGGTATTTTAAAGGGGTTCGCTGGGGAATGAAGGTCTGGTCAAGGGGGTCGCTGCTTAAAAAAGTTTGATGACCCCTGGTTTAAGTTCATGTTTGATGACTGGACTCAGCTGCACTGTAGGCATAACAGGATAGGAAGTGAGTGTAAGGTTTGCCTTTCATCACCATTTTATACTCTTAACTCCTCATGTTCTCACAGTTTCATGTTTGTTTCCAAGTTCTTACATTTTGTGATCATGAATTTGTTTCTACATTGATTGGAAGCTTTCTAGCTAAGAAGACATACTTTTGGTCTGCTAAATGCAATGGCATGTTCTCAACATACAGCAGAAAATATATTCCACTTAATTGCATGATTTCTGTGTGGTGAGGATAACTGAATTGAAATTATAGCAAAGTAAAGAAGGAGGAAGATAAAAGAGAAATCTGGTAGAAGCTACCCTGTGTGTGTGTGTGTGTGTGTGTGGTATTTCATGATAGAGTTGTCTTTTCCTAGAACGTAAGTTTTTAACTGGTAACTTTTTTCTTACATTTCAACACTGAATTCCATATGTGCTACTTTTGTGGCTGTTTTGCATATTTACAAGGGTTTAGAAATGAAATGTCAATATACTTATTATGTACTGCATCTTAAGACTTCCAGGAATGTTGTTAACATCTGTCTGCCTGAATTGTAAGTATTTTTTGTACTTTTTGGCATAAACTAGGTGATTAAGACTGGGGCAGTAACACAATTTTAACTGGTCAGATGCTGGGACTAAATTTGAATTTCTGCTCACTTACCATGGAAAAACATTTAACTCATTTAATCTCAGCCACCAATGATGGGATATGCTAGAACTGTGTCACACACAAGGTGATATTTGATGAAAATCTGTTAAAAGTTAATTACTGGGTGAAATAGAAAAATGTCAGTCTTTGTTTTCATGCTGTTTTGATATTTTTTGATCTGAATGCTGCTGCATTCTTGTGGGCAAAACAGTGGCCAGTAGTTCAGCCAGTGGTGGAGTGTGCAAGTGCATCTGTGTTTGACCACCTGGCCAGTGACCTGGCCTTAGAAGGGTCATTGCTGATTGGGATGCTTCTAAACATGCTGTGTTGTTGGACCAGGGAAGTACAAGCTAAAGGTATAAAGTTCATTATATGCTGCATATAAATTTTTTGTTATGAAGGAAATCTGTCCAGACCAATGTTTGAGCTGTGTAATTATTTTCAGACTTTAATTTTAAGGGATTTCATCATAAGAGGAATTTGCACCATTTCTTGACATGCATACAAAGTTTCTGTGCATCGTTTTGAACATGTTAGTACCTGGATGATATCAACTGTTGTTCATGCAGGGATTAAATTTTTGTGTTAATTTTGTGCATTATTTCTCATTTCATATTTATTACTAAAGTTGCATCATGTTACTGTATTTCCTAATGTCTACATAACATTCCCAGGGCATAGGTAGATGATGTAATCATCACGAGACTGTTCCAGAACACTCCTGCTTATGTGGCAGGGATTTCACTTTTTTTATCTCAAGCCAGGATATGCAGGCGAGTAGTGTCGTTTGCTAGTTAGTTGACCAACTCCACATCAAGGAGAGGCGTAAGGGCATGTCTTCACCAAAAAGGGTAAAGCCATCCTACAATAAGTGCAGTTTCAAGGGAGAACCGTACTAATGAAACATGTACATAGGGTACATTACAGTGCAACAGTCATCAAGAATTGTGGTGTTAATATTGTCAGTAATTAATCACCAATTGGCTCAGCGTCTAACCAGACGTGTAGATTGCATACTGCATGAGGTGGTTGCAACTTATACATAGGTTATCATCTGAAATATGTCCAACTGTTATAGGAAGTGTTGTGCACATATTATCAGTGTTAGTACTAGTGAGTTCATCTGTAAGTCCATGCCACTAGGGCACATATAAGTTTGTGTTCTGCATGAGGCAAAACACCTGCTCCTACTACTTTATTACCATATAGTTAACAGTGTAAACTAATTACAAGAAACACTAACCAGTTCTTGATAGTACAAATTACATCATTAGTGCTTAATAGTAAAATTAAATTACATTTGCTTTGACTGACATTTATTTATGAATAGATTAATTCTGTTCACATTTATATGTCCCCCTAATGACTGTAAATTATTAAATTTGTTTTTGACTCCTGTCAAGAGCCAAAGGGAAACTTACGCCATACTTTATGAATTGTATATTGAATTTGTCCACAGGACTTTGGACATGCTGATAACACATGTTAAGACAGGTGATATGGAAACATCTGGCCCTTGTATTAGCCTGGTGTCAAGGTAAGAATATATTTTGTTACAACATTGTTCAGCTTAGTCCACAATCTAGCGCCTTTGTTCACAAATTGAGGCAGTCTTTTGTCTGATATAATGCTGCCAATAGCTTGGAAATTCCGCTTATCTTCTGTTACAGAATTTGAAATTATGATGTATTTATCCTTTTAAAATCTTGTGCAGATTATCAGTAACAATCATTGCAATTATTCATGGGCGTGATGGTGGGAACAGTGAGGGGCCGGCCACTGTGTTAGTAGAGACCAGCAGACTTCTTCAGATTTTGCTGTTTCCATGATGGCAGTAGGGTGAACTCTGCATAATCCATCTTGAATACTGCTTTGAAGTCCTCTTCTGACAAATGCAGCTGTTGGAGTAAGGACGATTGTTAAAAACTATTAAAATACGTGTTCATCACTTCTTTGGCTGTTTTATGTATCAACTGTGAAGGTTATATAGTATGTGATGAGGATAGGTAGAACCATTAAGCAGTAAGGAAGTGGAAGGGAGTACTCATGGCGTGTTGTGAAGTACTGTACTGTGATGATTGTTACCTAAAAGGCGCAAAGAAGGCCACAGATGAGTCAAGAGTACATATATTTTCTAGGTATGTTCATTGCACATTTGAACTTCATTTTAATCTTGCTTAGTTATCAGTACAGATCATTTCCTATGTTTTATGTTTCTTGTTCCAGAAATAGGTAGTAAAAATTAATGTTGTAGATAAGCTCTGCCATTTTCCTGGCAGTTAATTGCCAGCTTCTCACAGTGGAGGCTGGGGTTCAGTTCCAGGCCAGTCTGTGTGGGATTTATGGTTGACAAAGTGGCATTGGGGCAGGTTTTCCTTGAGTACTTCCATTTTCCCCTGACAATGTTCTTCCAGTGCTTCATATTCATATTTTATTAATCTAAAACTGATTATATATGTAATAATTGAGAGCATTGTTAAATAAAATTATTCTCTGTATTATATAATATAGATAAAGCACAATTCATTGATGGGCCTTCATTTAGAATTACAGATGTGCATTGTATTTTTGTTTTATTTAAGAGTTGTAATTTATAATATGGTGTGTATTATGTCTTATTGGAATTTGTATGATGAGTCAATTTTTTAGGAAATAGTTCAGTATAAGTTTTGCAGTATTGGGAGTTATAATGGACTAATACAGATAAAATTAAATTCCACTGACAGTTTTGGTATAGATGCTGTATAAATTTCTTCAAAATCATTTTGGTGGTTTTCAAGGTGAAATATTAGGGTTTCTGGCTATAAATGGCTTTATAATCATATGAAAATCTTATGCAAGTTATGCAAACTTGGAACTAGCTGTGTTTTTGATTCCAGGACTTGCAGAATATGAGTGTAATGCAAGTGTGAGTACTGGTATCTGTTGACATTAAGAGATGCAGACTTTTCCAGTTACTGTGTTGTGGTAGTAGAAGTCTACAATTCTCTAGAACTCTGATGATGGTATATCACATTTACAACCATTCAGTTCCTTAATTTTATGCATTTTACAATCAAAAAGAAAACAAAAAATGAAAAATAAAAATAGAACAATTACAATAATTAAAATAAACAGCACTTAGGAGACAGGGAAGTCAAACAGAGTTTGCTTCCAAAATATTTCGAAATTTTGTACTTTTAAGTACTGGACAATAGACAAAGTCCAAAAATTGAGGGGCTCAGTAGACGACTGGTCAGACTGCAGTAATAGACTTGAAGGTGATTAATTACACATGATGTTTTCTGATCTTTGGGTACTTCACATTGCTGTTTTAACTACTGAGATTATGTAATGTCACATGATGTATGGTGAGATAAGTGTGAGTGATGTTTGAGGAGACAGAAGTACCACATTTTAAGGTGCTATTCTTGCCTATGCCTGGAGGAACTAAGAGGAGCCATATCCTCAGACTACGTAGAACCTGTCCAATATTATGTAGTAGCATGTAGAAACAGACTATAAATAGTTAATGTTTCATAAGTTTTTTCAGTGTAAAGTGAAGATGAAGTGTTGTCCATACCTCTCTGCGTGTCTTGTCAACTTCTTCAGGCAGGTCATCAGGTGGGCTCTTCATCATCTCCAGTGGGAACTTCTGGATGTCACTAAAGCTCCTTGTACCGTCAATCAGACGAGGGTCCAGTTCCAGGATGGGATTTTTTCCCTCCAGCTCACGACGCACATCCTCAAATGATTTGTTCTCCTGCACAAAAAATGGTACTGTTGTAACTAGAGACAGAATGAATTTTGAAAAAGTCTTGGAGTCACTCTCATTCGTATGTGATTTCCCAAATTTATGGCACTTTGATCCAGCCATTATTTGTGATTTCAGTGCTGATACAGTTTACAATTTCTATACAAATACCAAGCTTCAATTTGAGCCCCAGTCACTGTTTACAATTGCCTTGCTAGTTCCCAAGTACTATTTCAAGCCTGCATAGTGTGTTGCATTCTCTTTGCCTACTTCAAAACTTGGCTAGGCTACTACAGTATTTACAGTTTCTGTACCAATACAAAGCTATAGTACAAAACTTGACTCCTGTCTACAGATTGTTTCAGTGTGCTATCACAGTTACGATGTTGTTGGTGTTCAGTTGAACATTTAATGCTCTTAACATATCTATTGGTCTCTTAACAAAACACCTGTTTTGTGTAAAAACAGTTCCACCAGAATATTTTCATTGTAGGTTGATGTTTCAAGAAGCACATAGACCCATTTTCTGTTTTTATGGCTTTATAACTCCGACCATGCACATTTGTTATGAGTAATGATGTTAATATATGGCTCACATTTGTATGTTTTGACTACCTGTGATAAGGTTTACTACACCAAAACACACCAGTGTTGTTGCATAACTTACATTCCATAGTGATGTGTCCCAGACTCCAAAGAAACCAGTGAATGTGGGAGGTTCATAACCTTGCTTCAACATCACAATGGCTGTGTTGTCATCACGGTTTGAGGGATCTGTGGTCAGAATATTAGCCATGGTAAAGCTGAGTAAGGGCATTGCACTAGTCTGTACTTACCTCCTCTGGATGGTCATGCAATTGGCTGAAGAGTGTGTGAAATATGCTACTGAATGCATGTCCAATATCTAGTAGTAGTGGTAGGAATAGTAGTAGTAGTAGGAGGAGGAGCAGGAGTAGTTGGTATTCACTATTCACCCTGATGGGGCAATGCAAATAGAGCTGTCAAGTTCTCCTTTCCTGCATGTTACCCTCTGCCATTTTTTGCATATATTTATATGTTTAATCTGAAATATGCTACTGAATGCATGTCCAATATCAGGTGGTGGTGGTGGTGATGGCGGTGGCGATGGTAGTGGTGGTGGGGGGGAGGAGGAGGAGGAGTTGGTACTACTCACCCTGATGGGGCAACGCAAATAGAGCTGTCAAGTTCTCCTTTCCTGCATGTTACCATCTGCCATTTTTTTTTGCATATATTTATATGTTTAATCTTCTAACTGGCCACCTCTTTGCAAACTGACCTATGCCCATAGTCACTGTACCACTCTCATCTATGGATTTAATGTGTACATGTTAAGTTTGAAACATTTATTCCATTTTGCTAGTGTTATATTTTTTTCTTACATATAAACACACTAACTGTACTCAGCTCCACCCTTAGAGCAGGGATCTTTCCTGTTTTTTTTTTTTAAATCATCCAACTTCTGTGTCATTTCAAGAAACTCGGAAATGAAGGCCAAGTGGTCTCTTCTCACTTCTGTATGGAAATGTAAAGGCAGTGCCTACACCATAAGTCATGTACAGCCATGTCTTGTTCTTTATGGGGTCCATGTGGCACAGGCACTTGAATGATCATGCAGGCTGTGGTTTGGGTGTGCTTGTGTGTCATACTACTGCTGACTGTGATGTAATCAACCCTGTAGACCTGTAGCATCTGCATGACATGTAGCAAAGAGCCATGGGAGAGGAATAAAGTAACAGAAAGCCAATCATGTATGACTTTCTGTTAGGCTTGTATTTGCTAATAAAATTGTAGAATTATAACTACTCTGATGTTTTTACTGAGATCAGGTTGTGATGGAGGTCGCCATATTATCTCACTGGAAGATTGTGATGTCTTCCTCTGTATCGCCACAAAGCTTAGCTGATCTTGCCAGTTGCAGTGAGAACTACATAATCGCTCATACATGTCCAGTCCAATTACATCATCACACTAGTAAGAACATGAAAGTTTTGGCAGTTAAAATTAATGTGACTGTGCTGGCTGTTCAATTCATGTGTTCTTTAAGATGGGTGTGTGCTCATTGCTGATCTTATTCTTCACATTCTGCATTATACAATGCAGTTTGACATTGTGCGCATACCTGATGTTAGCAAGTCCCCTTTTGATATGTTGAGCTTACTGCAGGTGGATCTTGGAGTCAGGGGGTATATGAAGTTGGGAGATTGAACTGGCTCACAGTTGCCTCTGGTGGCAGGTTTTGATGTCAGCAGTATTAAAGTTTGGTTCTGCTAGTTTCGTATTAGGTGAGGCTTTCCTGTGTATTCACAGTGTTATAATAGCACAGTCAGGCAGACACTTCAATAATGGATGCAGAATCCAAGCACAGCAATTAAAATGTTAGGCCTGAGTTGCAGTGCCATACTGGGTAGCCAGAAATGTCACATGCCTTTTCTTGGCATATGCAACAAGGAAGGTGAAAGACAACCAAGAGAGGAATGGGACAAATTGATTTTTGGTTTGTGCTGATGATGTTAATTCTGTGGGTAAAAACCTTGCTATATAGAAAAGGACAGAAGCTTTGTTAGTCATTAGGGAGGAGGTTAATCTAGAAGTATGTGACAAGAAAATGAAGTGTATGTTTATGTTCTGTCAGCAGAATGCAGGGCAGCATAAAAATAGTTAAGTCAGTTACAGAAAATGTGGCAGCATTCCAGTGCTTATGAGTGATGATAGGAAATAAAAAATTACATTTGCAAATTAAGAGCAGTTTAGTGTTCGGGAATGCTTAACATCATTCAGTTTAGAGTATTTTTCCTCCCATGTGCTTTTGTAAAAACAAAAACTTAAATGCACAAAACAATTTTACCTGTTATTCTACATGTGTGTGTGTGTGTGTGTGTGTGTGTGTGTGTGAGAGAGAGAGAGAGAGAGAGAGAGAGAGAGAGAGAGAGAGAGAAATCTACTCAGACATAAGGGAAGAATACAGATTCAGAGTGTCTGAGAACAGGCTGCTTCTGAGAATATTCAGATCTAAAAGGAAGTGACAGGAAGCTGGAGAAAACTGCACAGTGAAGAGCATTATAATTCATACCCTTGATCCCATAATGTTTGGAAGATCAAGTCAGGATGATGAGATACTGGAGGCATAATGGGTGATGTGAAGAATGCAAACTGAGTTTTGGTCAGAAAACCTGAAGGTAAGAGACCACCTGGAATATCATGGTATAGATGGGAGGATAATATTGAAATAAATCTCAAAGAAAGAAGGTGGAAATATGCAGACTGGATTCATTTCACTCATGATGGGGACCAACGGCAGGCTCTTTTAAACACAGTACTTAGGAACATGGCATTACAGTGTTGGGTTCCATGTAAAATAATTTCTTGAGTAGCACAGCAACTATTAGCATTTCAAGAGGGGGTTTGGTGTTACTTATAATGCCTATCATCTATCACATACCTGCTGAAACCTTGCAAAGGGGGGCTATGATGAGGCTGGCTGGATATTGTGATGTCATAATTACTTACAGTCACATCAGCAGTTTAATCCCATTATAACTATTCACAAGAAAGGATTTAGGCTATGGTGTGGCTAGTCAAGCATTATGGTTAGAGGAGGCTTTGTAACACTTTGCAGATGGTTCAAAGACCTTTGAATAGACTGATTTATAAGGGTCTACAAACAATATGGCGGTATTTAAGGATTAGATAGACTGGCGTGTTTTAATTATGATGTTAGAAACTGATAAGCTCTCATAATTTTACTTTGTTAGCCTCATAAAGCAATACTTCAGTGTCTAAAGGGCAGCATGTTTCCTAGCCCTAGTCTTAGACTGGTTAGTATGTTTCAGTTTGAATAGCTGGTATTTCACCAAAGGCGCAAACAGCTGGCGGAGCTCAGTTCTGTCTGTTGCCAAGAACTGGCTACTGTGACTTGTTCTTAAGGTTTTCATCAGTCCCACAAGGCAGCTTGCTTACTGATAGGGCACAACCTCCTGTCTATCTCTCTTTCCCAATTCTCACCACCATTGTATGCTTTTGCTTAATAAAGCATGAATAATTAAACTATGAAATTTTGAAGACCCTGTGCTCATAATACTTATATATTTTGTAATCACCTGTTTTGAGATATTCTATGGCCATCTGGACAGATTTGTCACGTTCTTCCTTATTGGAGTCCTTTCCAATCCAGAGAAAAATAGTGTCATAAGCATCCAGCATCATTACATCTTCAGGTATGAGGTCAGTCTGTGTGAAGTTCGTAATCTCCTCCACTGTGGAATAGAATTGCAGTAATTTAATAAAAAATGTACTGTGTAAAAAAAGCTAGAATTTTGCCACTAAGCCTAAAGGCTAAGGTATTAGAAATGATTGTGGACGGTGGTTCAGGAGAGACTGAGTAAAACTTTATAATGTAACTTAGTAATGTATGTAGCTTACCTCTCTGTGAGCGTGTTTATGATAATGTGTAACATTCAAAGCATGTTGATAAAATTGTGTAATATCTGCAACAGTAATCTTGGTATTGTCTTTAGAAATCAAGACGTACCCTTGAACACTCCAGAAGCATTGGAACACTGGAACAGGCGTGCAGGCATCGTGTCTGAGGAATCCGCTAGGCGCTTGTCACTTGCGTACTCTTCCCGACCTCCAATAGCTTTCCAGAAATCAGGCTTCTCTTTACCTGCAGAAATTTTAATCGCTTTTGTAGACTACACAAGGCCTTTGAGCCCACTGTTGGAAATTTTTAAATCGCTGAAGTGAAAAAGAACATATGAACAGGCCAGTTTTTATATAATGATTAATGGTACCCTTCCTTTTGGAAAAAAAGATTTCAAACTTTATTTTGTTGCCACTCTGAAACAAATTTTTCACACAACTCTTGTAGCCCTGTTTGTGGTCTCCTGCCTTACCACACATTCTAGACTTCTGTCGGCACGTGAGTTAAAGTGGATGGCTGATAGTATGGTTGTAGATGGGTAGGACTTTGAGAGAATGGTTGGTTAGGTGGGTGAGTGGGCAGGTAAGCAGTCAATTGAACGAATGGGTTTGGGTATGGGACAAAGAGAGTGGGTAGACAGGTTGGCGAGGAAGTGCAGGTGAGAGTTATTGTATCAATGGGTGCATGAGTGATTAGTCATTAAGGAGGCAAGAAAGTGAGTGAATGGATGAAATTTTTTTAGGTTTAATCTGAATCTCAAAGGATTTCATTATGGTTGAAAAAATCATGTTATTCTTATGTGGTGGTGGTGGTGGCGGCGGCCGTGGCAGCGGTGGCAGTTGCAGTGGGGTTGTTGTTGTTGTTGTTGTTGTGAAAGTTCATTTTCTGCAGTCTCATTCCTTAGTTCAGGGGAAGTGTATTGATGTTTCAGATGAACCTACTGCCTCCATTCTCAGGGTATTCCAACTTGCTGTTGTGTCTACCTGATCAAATAAGTTTCATGCGAGGTGTATGTGTGCGAGGAACAATTCTGATTCACCAACACGTCAAATCAGCAGTAGGTTGCATATCACCTGATGCATGGATGATATACACTGTCTTAAGAAATTCCACTATACCTCATATTTCTTCTTTCCATTAAATTTTTTTACCATCATTAAATTTGCTACATCAAAAACCAATTTTCCTTAATATTCTTGGAACTGTAGACCATGATATCAGAATAGCCTATTTGATCCTCTGTAACTTCAGTTAATATTGCTGCTGTGGAATATTTCCTTGTTAAAATATATAAACGTTTGACACTCCACATTTTTATCATAGTAGTTCATAACCATGACATTATTTTTCCTTTTCTCTGCTTTTCTGGCAGAAGCAAATACTTCATTTTCTGAGGAAGAGTTTAAATCTTCCTTGCATATTTGTTAACAGTGTCATGACCTACACCACACAGTTTTCCTATTATTTCTTTTCTTATTTTTTTTTAAATTCAAGTCACCAAAATATTTCAATTCAGAAATATCTTTGAGAGGCTGAACCACATTGCAAGTGGTACACATATTCTGCCTTCTTATGCCATGTGTTACCAATCTTCACAGCTTTACTGGCATTGTAACAACCAAGGATATTTCAGAAACACTTTAATGCAAGATACAAACTGTAATGGATGCTATGAACTTCCAGAAATAAAGAAGAAGTTATAATAAGTAATGCAACATTGTGATGGCAAGATTACTTTTCTGCTTGCTCATACACAGCTGCAGCTGGCAATGCAGCTCTTCTAATAAAGATGTGCATGGTAGAGTGGTTCTGCTCATACCTTGTCTTTGAAACACATAATTTTGTGATGGACATTATAGTGCAAATACGTATTAGACAGTCCATGTAATGAGAACTGCATGAATTCCATACTTACTTTTCTCCAGCTGCAAGTATGTCTGACATGCATCTGGGGTATTATATTAAAAAACTGCTTTCAGAGGATAATGAACATACAGAAAATTAGAGGAAGGAAAACAAAATGAGTGGATAAACATGAGACTGTGAAGTTTTTTTACAGGTTGAAGACTGAAGTATTCTGGGAAGATACCTTGTCAATTTGCACTTAGTTATGAAAGTTTTGGAGGAGCTTGCTGCTTCTGTGTTCAGGGTAGTTTTTGGATTTCTCTAAAATGTTGGTAACTGAATACCAGTTGACACACTGACTTATGCCAGAAGACTTCAGCCTTCATTAACAATACTGTGAAAACCCCAAATGACACATTATTATAGGTTCATTAAAGGTTTGATTATTAAATGGACTTAGAAACAAATCAAGGAATAAGGACTTTTTGGATGTCGTCAGGTCTTGGGATAATTTATGGTTTCAGAAATATGGGCAATAGTATAGGTCTAGGAGACTGGTACTTGAAGGGACTGCAAATGTACAAAGTGCTGAAGAAATCCATGGGTTATTTATTTGTATTAGGGATGATTTTAATGAAAGAGTTAAGACAGAAATTGTAAATTATGAAAAAAATACTGTGAATGGGTGTCGAAGACAATTTCAGAGGTAGATATGCAGCAGTTTTGTTTATAACATGCTATACACCTAACAACTGTATAAACCTACCTTTACAAGGGAATTAGAAGAATAAATGAAGGAACTGAGGAACATGCTTCAAAATACTGCATCTGTATTACTACTTGCTACCTCAGTTTTCAGGATATTCTACCCTAAACATGCATGCAGCATATTCCTCCAAAACATTTGTGTGTATCTACTAGACTACACAGTATCATGTCAGTGTCCTCATATTCACAATCATAATAACCTCAAATTGCTGGCAGAAGTGCTTGTACCTTCGTATACTGTTTCTTGTTCTACTGGAGCGATGACTGCAGCAATCTTCTTGGCCATTTCTCGCTCATCCCCTGTGGATCCTTTACCACACCATATGTACTTATTTCCACCATTTTTCAACAAAAACACATCATTGGTGTTTAGTGATGCTGCTCGGAGGTCAACCTTCAAAAAGCATAGAATATCATTTTTATTTGTGCGTTAAAATGTAGTCATCCTAACTGTCAGATGGACCCTTGTCTTTCCCTTTACATGTCATTTCCACAAATATTAACTTTCAGACTATCTCCATAGTGCTGATGAGGTAAAAGTTGTAGGATATGTATTAAAGCCTTTCCTACATGAACAGGCCCTCTGCTAGAAATTTAAATGGTCATTTAATATTGTGAGCCAGCCTGTTTTTTTTTTTTCCTGTTTGTCTAGATACAAGAAATTTTGCTATCCCAAAAAGAAATAGTTATGACTCCGAAACTAACAGATGTATTAGTGGAACTTGAAATGTACCTTTACTGATGTTTAAGGTTGTAACCCAGGTAATAAAAATGATAAACAGTCTATATTTTTACAGCCTTACATTAATATCTTGCATTGCTGTATTATTGAATGAAGGAATTTCGTTGTTAGCTCAATTCAGTTTCTTGACACTGTAGCATTGCAAGTTGACCCACTACATGGACAACACTGGTTTCTTTGTTAAGACCTGCAAGCATCCACAGTCACAAAACAACATTCTCACTTCCTTGAGGAATTAATGGGTTACAGAACCGCATTAAATGTCTGGCTGTGCTGAGCAGAAATTTTTTATGTATCTGTTAGTTTTGGGGGTATGTGATGGCACAGTTGGTTGAGGCACTGTGCTGCAAGCCTGAAGATTGTGGGTTCAATTCTCGATGGTGTCATTGGAATTTTTCATTGACATAATCCTTCCAGCCACACGGCCCTGTAGTCGACTCAGCCTCTAACAGAAATGAGTGCCAAAAATGTTTCCTGGGGTGTAAAGGCAGCTGGTGCATAGGGATGACAACCTTACCACCTTCATGTGCTGATTGTCTAGAAATCTGAGAACCTCAACCTCCTGGAACCCTTAGGGTCTGTTCAGGCCTGTAATAGGATTGCTTTACCTTTTTATCTGTTATTTTTAACAACAAATATTGGCATAAAATTGTCTGTAAAGAAGAAACGTTTCTAATTTGATGCTCAGGTCCTCTGTCATCTATAAAATGAATTTGAATTGATGTGTTATTACTATCTGACACTTTATGGTGTGCTGTTTATTTTGGGGCCAGCACTGATAGTAATGTGATTTCACCCATATCAACAAAGTCATTACTACTGCTGCCACATGCAGTCTCTAGGAGCACTGATCACATGCTGCACACTGATCAGCATAACATGAAATACTGTCTCATTCTGAATCACTGTCTGTGTAATTTCACTTTGGTTTAGGCACTTTTGCTTCAGTCACATGTAAACTACTGTTGTAAACTGTATGCACATAGCTATTCAATAAATGAAAAACTAAGAAGGGTTTATCAAATATATTTAATGATTGATGCAAGATCAATTCTTCCAAGAATATACCATGTCCTATGAAGAGCATATAGCAAAGGGTTGACAGCTATTACAAAACGTTTCAGAGGCAGGTTAAACATAGCATAAGACACATTTTGTTCTATGGAATACTTTCATAAAAATGGTCTGAGTGACATTTGGCAGGGAATGTGTTAATGGCAATCTGACCTTTACATGGTGCACCTTATTTTCAGTGGAGACCAGGACAGTGGATTCAGCATAGTGACTTTCTATGATCTGGACAGTTCAGGATTCGAAGCCCAATGGGGGCAAGATCTTCCATACACATCCAGACTGGCCCTAAGGCCCACCCTCCTGCCTCTACATTGGATACCAGGGCTCTTTCCCAGGCGTGAAGCAGCCAGGGCGTGACCTTTATTGACCACCCACCCCCATCTAGCACGAAAATTAAGCAGGGGCAGAGTTATACCTCTACTCCATGTCTGCCAGTCATGGCATGTTACAGGAAGATTTTTACCTATACATGTACCTTATTTGCAATAATGAGTCTCTAGCTACTGAGATAATTATAGAGTGGAGAAAATTGCACTGCTATAGTTATGTTGTGTGGTATATTGAATTTGGAAATAACAGACTGTATATTTTTTATATTTTCTGAGTCAAACAACCTACCACAGTCTTCTGTGCAGGAGCCAAAACAGAGGGCACAAAGGTGAGGTTGATAGAAAATTGAACATAAATAAATGTCTGTTTAAATTTATGAGATAAACAGAAGTCAGAATTATTCCTTGTATAATTTACAGAGATTTAACTTAAGCCATTGTAAAGTCTTGGTGTGTAATTATAAAAAAAAAAATTGTCTGAAATACAAGCATGGTGGAAGAACTTCAATTGAAGTGACAAAAAATAGTGATGTTGGTATGACTGGTGTTTTGTATTCAGAACTACTGTGACCAATGCTACTGCTAAAATCTCATTCCTTGTTTATTTTAAGGAGTATATCACTATATATGGTTGCATGTAGCCCCACCTCAGTTGCTCGGGTGTTATGACTGTCATTGCCTCGCACTTGCAGCAAAAAATTCTCAGGAATTCCGGTGTCCACAGCTTTTTCACCTGCAATTGAAATTTATCTGCATTGCATATGTGAATTATATTTGATTATATTAGACATACTGGTGCAAGATTTGAGAGCTTCCATGGTGATTAAACACACTAATATCTTTCAGTGATCACCCATGTTAAACTTTCATTAAAACCAGTGTTTGGAGACATATTTTCCTCATCAGGATCTATGCAGAAAGTGACTATGTTGTTGATACATGCGTACACAAAAAACTGAACATGTTTGTGTTCATTGGTTCAGTGAAAATACTTGTTGTGAGGAATTAGATATGTAATGTTGCAATCTTGTGGAATTTGACATGGTGTGGTCCCATAGATAATTACCAATATTTCAAGGACACTATCAACCAAACTAGACAGCACTGCATACAAGAGACCATAATCTTCATCTGTGTGTTAATTGCCACAAAATCCTCAAACATCATTATCAATAATAGGCACTAATTCCATTAAATATTTAATTATTTAGTATGAGGCTAATAGAAATTATAAAATACTGATGAGAAGAAACTTCTTCATGATATCAAGAATTATTCAAAAATAAATAAGAAAAAGTATCATATTGAAATCTTATTCTATCCTGCATTATGAAGGCTTTTACTTTTATATAGCATGTTGTGGTATTGAATAAATTATAATAGAAAAAAACCATCAATCACAATTAAAATTTTTATTATCATTACTTAATATTTATTACATGTTTTGGCCAAACTGGCCAACCTCAAGTAATGCAAAACATGAAAATGGAGAAAGGATAATTTCAACAGTATGTTCTAGAAATAGGAATGGAATCTCATTTTCACAATGAGGGTAGAAATTCTTAAAGTTTTATGTTTTGATCTATTTGTACAGTTACATGTACAAGGCATGTGAGAATGGTGTCTTGAAAGTGTTACTACACTTTTTTGGGGTTTTTGTGCTGAGTTTTTATTATTGATAAATACTTTTCAGTTTGAAGAATTGTTATCTGTAAAGTGTTCTTAGGTTTTATTCTATTATAATTTATTATGCACGCTGTTGTTATTTAATCTGCCGCCAGTATAATCTGATACTTTATTGTGATCACATTGGCCACGAAAACATTGCTTGTGTTTGACTGGGATATGCAGGAGGTAAAGGATTTTCTTAAGCAGTGTGGAGTTGGTAGCTTATGGTTCATAGCAATAAGTCACCTTAAATATCTTGTCAGTTAATGTTTGATGTAGTGGTTATTTATGGTGTAGTTTGATGGTTATGGTACCTTCTCTATTAGGCTGCATGAAAAACCAGAACACACATCTAACAGTAAAGTAATTCTTGCCAGTAGCCCACATTCCAAGCTTCAGAAACTGCAAACTGTATTTCGGTTATTCTGTAATGGAGTCTATTGACAATTGTCCTCAGTCTTCCAAACTCAGTGGTGAACAAAACGTGTTTCATGATATTTTCAGATAATAATGTGGCTCTCTATGTAAAGTGTAACTTTCTCAAACATAATATGGCAGAAGTTTTATAATCAGAAACACTGAAAAAGTTGTGATATTGAAGCAAAAGTGAATTAAGCTTCTCCATTTTTCATATTACTGCAGTATTTACATTTACAATTCTCAAATTGAGTGGGAGACAGTCAAATTTGGCTCACTTGAAATCGGTTTGTAAGTCATAACACCTTCAGCACACTGAAAAAATCTAGGAAATTATGTGTGAAGTAATTATTAATGAGGTTTTCATGCCTTTTTTTTTATGCACACAGCATGTTCAGGCAGTGAATATAGTTGTTAAATGTGTTAACAATTTTTAAATCATAGAATTGCTCTCATCAGAGTCACTGCCCTAATATCACTTCAGAGGGGCTTCCCCTAACCTGTCAAAAGTGTAATTCTCAGCCCTTTTTCTCAAACTAATGCTCATCAAATCACAAATTTTGATCATCAGAGAAATGGTGATTCTGGATGTGATTATGCAGATGAAGAGTGATATAGTTACCATCAAATGAAGATGCCTTGCCACCACGCAGAATAATCATCTCGCCATTGAATATGGTGAGAAAATGTGCTGGCTCCTTGCCCTGCACCACACGTACTTGTACGGCTACACCACCAAGCTCATCATCCAACTCCACTGTCTTCAGTGCTGCAGTACCCTTCTCATCTTGTGATGAGTGTTGACCCTGAAGGCAACAGCAGCAACAGCTCATTGTTTTAAGATGTTTGTACGGTAATATTTTGTGCAAATGTTTTAGAATATATAGTAAGCTGGCCATAACTGTATTTTTATACCATTTAAAATACTGTAATGAAGTTCAGTGTCAGAATATTAACAGTAAATACTGTCAAGTAATTTTCATTTTGGACCCTCTCACTCCATTATAAAATTTAACTTAGATGAAAACGAAACCAAACCTATAACATTGCTCATAACGGGCTCATCAAAGTAATAATATGAATTCTGACAGTAAGGTCATTCCTGTTAAGTTCCACACTGTGAAGACTTATGACAGAGTGAAGGTAAATTCCATGGATTCTCAGTGGCAGAACTATATGAAGGCAAGGGATCAATGTCGTACTTGAAAGACAAAAAAATGTGAATCAAATTAAGATCTGAATCTTTCACCTGGAACACTTTCCAACCTGTTCATATCCATGAAATGTGGAGAAGAGTTTCGTAGTAAGGTACATTTTATACAGCAGAAAATGAAACTGTGTTCTAAATGGTACTGGCATTTGCATAGATGGGTAGTTACTGTACTTTCTTAACTCAGTGTCATAAAATATACAAACATGAAAATTTCTGCTAATCTGCAACTTGAGAATGAAACTAGTGGCTTGCAACATAGGATGGTAAAATGTTTGATGGTGAGAGATTTGTGAAGTTTGCAATGTTCATTCAGGTATATTTTGGGAAAAAAAAATAAAAAAATCATAACTGTAAGGTATGTTTTGATTTGGTGATGATAATTGATACAACAACATAACTAGTCATATTCATTTAGTATGGTGACACAGATATCTCTGCCTGATCTTTTGGAACCCTAGAAATCATCATGTTTTTAATATTTCTCTCCTACGGACGTGACTGACTTCCAGCCCTAGTAATATAAGACAACTCACCAGCCAGAAGTAGATTAAGTACTTCTCAGAGCCTCCAGCTGAGTATTTGTACTTCACCACATACGAGTCACCAGAGAAAAACACACCAAGAAGTGTTTCAGGCACAGGGACCAGCTGGAATTTCTCAACGCGCCACACTGTTCGCTCTCCTGTTCCATCATCCACAAGCTGTGATTCAGCAGCAATCTTTGGCTTGTCATGCAGTGTAGCAGCATCAAATTTGGTGTTGATTGTGGAAGTGATCTTGCCAACTGAAACATCAACAGCTCTCCAGGAATGGACAACAAGCACTGATTCTTTGGGTCACTGAACTGTTTAACTGTTACCTTATTTTTTGAAGGTAAGCTCTATGTGGACAATCCAGATTATGTATTTTGCAAATAAAAGAAAGAATTTTGAAAATTTCAGTAAAACAGTTACCCAAATGGTAACTTGACCTGTTTAATCAAGTCCACATAACCACATTTATTTCTTGCTAAGCTCTATTGCATTCTTAGGTCTTCAGACTCTCCTGACTAAAGTGTTGTGTTTCTCTGCCACAAGAGCCCAGCCTGGACATTTGAACCTCCTGCAATTAATCACCCCCATAATAATTGGTTAACTTCAAAATTATGCTGCTTCTCATGCATTTTCCTTCATCATTGTAGTATTTCCTTCCCCTTAGGTCCAGATATTCTAAAAACAAGTTCTCGAACATATTAAAATTGCTTTCTTGCCTTAGGGCGAGAAGCCAGAGGTTTCTCAATTTCTACACCATTTTTGAAGTTCATCAAATTTTGATAAACAATAATATTTTTTATTACACAAAAATCAGCAGCATGCACTAACAGCCAGGTGGTGGGCGTGCCTCATTTCACACAATACTGACACCCACTGTGGACTGGTAGGTAATTGGATAGATGTATGGATCGTATTTGGTTAGAGTCTCAGCTCAGGTAACAGCTACATTATGATTTTCTGTAATTGTTGTTGTCCTTCCTTGCACATAAAATGTAATGAGTGCCTTTAAAGGTGCTAAGTCGTTGCAGTTTTTTCTACATTTATTTCCAGTTCACCATTCGTAATCATCGAGCCCCATACATCTGCAGTTAATATGGAATTGTTAGATGTCTGAAAAATAACATCAAAGAGTAAGTACATCAGTGAAATATTTCTAGAATGGATCTTGGTTAAGACAAAATTAAAAACATGCATGTGGAGGTTGTGAAGCCAGTTAACAGCTGAAGTGCAATTATGTTAGAGGATGAAGGACTTCCTAATTAATACACTGGCTGTACTGGGCTGTGTACTTATTTGACTTGCTTGTTGACAGCTGGTTTGCAGACATACTGACAGTTTAAAATTGCAGATAACATACATATTTCACACCTAATACCTGTATTTTTTTCTGTGCATATTATTTATTGGGTAAGGAGCAGGTGCCTCAAAGTGTAAATGCTTATCTCAAAGACAAATTTGGTTAATAAGCCAATCAGAACACATGAAAATATCATGCAAAGTTATGTTCACAAGAGAACTGTGTTCTTCTGAGTTATTTTACAGCATGTAGTGGTAATTCCTTACTGACATTTTGGGTTTTTTTTACTTGACCCTGGAAGTTGGGACCAATAAGTTGTCTCAAAACATCGGTAAGGAATTACCACTACATGCTGCATAATAACCCAGAAAAACACAGTTATCATCTGCTTTGCAGTGGCAACCTGATATCACATGATCACATTGTGATTATTTTCCATTATGGCCATACATTTAGGTAACCCGGCACAAAGAATTGCACAGAAACTTACCAGTATGTTGTTTTCCTAGGCCAGTTGTCTGGTTTTGTTCCTTCCAGGAAGTGAACAGCGCTTTGAATTCAATGGGCTCCCCTCCATCCACTACTCGTGTCACTGGAGTGTTGCTTGGGTAACCCTTCTTTATCACATATCCCTGAGCATTACGTATTGCTTCAGTCCTCTCCTTGGATGATGCTTTACGGCCAACCCACACCCAGATGCCTGCAGGACCATTATCAACAATGAAGGAGTCCTGCCAAGGGAAGAATGATATATCATTGCATGTGTCAGCAATCTATTTATGAACTTACAGCTCTTTGTTTTTGTATTTATCTTGTTGGCATTTATTAAGATAAGTTTAAGTCAAAATTATTTAGAAGTGCATGGGTTGATCAGAGACTTTTATAAATAATTAGGTGTTGTTTACTTATGACTTGATGTAGGTACCATGCTTGTAACTTTTTCTGTGCAAGGACTAGGCCTAATACCATTCCTAAGAGAGGAAGTATGTATTGATACATGTCATAAGTCAAAACTGACACATATGACTTAAGTTCTTCTTGCCTACTGATAAAGACATACTGTTACATAGTTACCCACTACTAAACAGCAGATTAATTGGGAAGGATGTGGGATGAAGGTGTTTTGGGATATTTGAAGGTAATATACCAACACTTACATGCACAGAGGGACAAAGGGACGGGAAGAATAACTCAGAATAGTCAGTTCTTGGCCCAGTACTTGGTCCTATGACTTCCTAAGGCTGGGAAAATGTACTAACTACTAAACCATTACAAAAAATGACTGAATGGCATTGTGTCATAATTGTTTGAATTACATTCATTCATTCATTTATTTAGTATTCCAGAGATCCATCAGAGTGGATTTAGAACTTGTCATTAGATAACAACAGGCATAGTACAGAATGAGTCTTGACAGTAAGATACATATGATAGTAATTTGTGATTATGATACATATGTAACAGATAAAGTATATACAAGGAAATGTAATCAGTTCAGAATATACAATCAATTAAATACAGGGTTATTCATAAGTCCCTCCGGGATTTCCGAACTCGACTGCGCAACAACCAAGACAGACACGGCAGAAAGGAGCATATCAATAGGTAGAGAATCTCTCCAAGTTTCTGTCATACCTTACAGGTGCTCGATATATGCACCCTTGGTGATGCGGCAGATGTCAATCCTGTAATCAAGTTCCTGCGACACGCGTTGCAACATTTGGTGGTCGATAGCAGCAACTGCCTCCACGATCCTTTGTTGCAGCTGTGGTAAATCACGTGGCATAGGAGGCACATACACACAATCCTTGATGTAACCCCATAAGAAAAAATCACAGGGGGTTAGGTCAGGTGACCGTGGAGGCCAGGGAAGAAGAGGAGAGTCATTGTGAGAAGCGCGCCCAATCCAGCGACCGGGAAGATTAGCATTGAGGTGAGCACGAACATC
>Ga0123354_10002916_pt1 | contig 23201 bp, 21 predicted proteins | sample TergutLab28metaG_2_FD_97872 | JGI IMG/M metagenome (GOLD analysis project Ga0123354, IMG submission 97872) | Labiotermes labralis P4 segment gut microbial communities from Petit-Saut dam, French Guiana - Lab288 P4 | ecosystem: Host-associated > Arthropoda: Insects > Digestive system > Gut ... | reverse complement strand
TTTTTTTTTTTTTTTTTCTTTTTTTTTTTTTTTTTTTTTTTTTTTTTTGTTTTTTTTTTCCTTTTTTTTTTTTTTTTTTTTTTTATATTTATTGTTCTTCCAAAATATTTATTTTCAAGCTATTTGTCATATGTGCCTTATTTTTCCAAGGCAGAGATAGTAGCATTGTATTTAGAATCTTATAAATTCATGCGTGACATCAGAATATCAAATTTTCCAGAGAATAGTGTTGGGTGGAAAAATCCCTCTGTACAAGAAAAAATACACATGTGTAGGGTTAAGTATCTATGAATGGAAAACATGTATGTCTAGCTGTGATGTTGTGCCAGTTCTGTCACCTAACATTGAAAGGTTCAGTAAATACAAATTTAATTGTATGGGTTGAATATGTAGTACACATGGAAGAACACCTTAAAATGAATGTAATATTATTGTTGCCTTTTATCCCTCAGTCCTTCAAGAGACTGGCCTCATCCTGACACAAACTGTGCATGGATTTCTTCGTGTGGTCTGTACACAAGTCCAATAATATATTTTCAGGTAAATGATGCCAATACAATGGTCGGTACACCCGGTGAGATGCTTTCACGTCGCTGCGTGGCACTACTGAAGACAGCACTGAAACCTGATGTGTGGCCACAACAATGTGACCTCAAGCTGAACTGGTTTGATAAGGTGTTTGCATCTGTTGAGTCAGGCTCGCCAAATTATGGCAACATCTGCACAGCCCTGGAGCTCCTGACCTTCCTTCTAGGGGTGATGAAGAAGGAGCAAATCCTGGCAAGTTGCAAGCCCTTGCAGCGAGGCATTGCAGCCTGCATAACCTGTTCAAACTCAAAGGTGAGGGTTTTGATGATTATGAAATAAGTCATTTTTCATATGATGAATTAAGGTAAAGTCCTTGGATAATTGCACAATCCTACACACACTCACACATGTACTTATAAGTCATTGCTGTTTACTTTCTTTACTGTTTGTTCCAATAGATTGTAGACAAAAATGAAAAAAGCAGCCATTTCTATTTCCTCAAACCACATACTTGTATGTTGTATTTGTGCCATAGCTATTAGTGGTGAGGTTGGAAATAAAATAGGGTATGATACAGAATGAATAAGTTTATGATATTAGCACTAATGCTTACCTTTCATATCTGATGTTGCTTATTTTAAAGGTTCTGTGGGATGGGAAAGAGTTGAGATCCTCTGCAGATTTTCTGTGTTTGTTTATTATCAGTGCAACTTCTCGATTCGTTAGTCTAAGTAATATACAGTGTAACTTCAGTTTATCTGACTTGGATGTCTCAAAAAGACTTTCAACATGGATTGTGTGAGATGGATATATGGTGTTGAAGAGCTTTCATGTTTTGTTTTGCAGGTTATACGCCTTGTTCATGGACTCCTGTCTCGACTTATGAGCATATTTCCTACTGAGCCAACAAGTTCTAATGTGGCATCCAAGTATGAGGAACTGGAGTGTCTTTATGCCTGTGTTGGGAAGGTACATCTCTGATATTGGAGATAGTAATTATATGAGGATGGAATTGGAGCAAGGCAACAGATATGAGAAAATTCATTATGATCGAGCATTTACTTGGTATTTCAGGTTGTGTTTGAGGGGCTTGCCAACTATGAGAAAAATCCTGGTGCAAGTCCTTCTACATTGTTTGGAACACTGATGATGTTGAAGGCTGCCTGTGTCAATAATGCCAGCTACATTGATCGCCTCATCACACCATTCATGAGGGTCCTGCAGAGAATGGCACGTGAGCACATCACACCATCACCACCTCATGAAACAAGTCCAGGTGAATACCTTACATGTGTGAGGTGAAGTTTTCACTGCTGTGAAGTTTCGTCTTACGGTGCAACCTCGGTAATCTAAAGTGCTTTTGACCAAAAATTTGAGCCTTGAATTATGCATTTCCAAATTGTCCAGTTTTTCTTCTCATTTTTCCTTTGCAATATTTATATGTGTTTTGTTTGATTCTCAGGGTAAGCAGCATCTGTATCTCTAATAGGCAGTAGGCAATTTGTACGTGTAGTGGAGAGGCATTGTGTTTTCTTTGAGACAGAAATTGAATGGCTGAGGCAGTTGAATTGAAAAAGAGATCAATACACTGCTACAACAAGCGATTTGCCAGCCCAGATTCAAACCTGGGCCAGTCCATGTGTGATTGATAGTGGATAAAGTGGTAATGGGTCAGGTTTTTCTCTGAGTACTTCAGTTTTCCCAACAGTAGCACCAGTGCTGCAATCTCTTCTTCGTCTATGTGGTAGTCTTATCGGAAGAAGAAGGGGACAAAGTGTGAGAACTTCCAAAAAAGCAGTCATGCTCTTAGAAATTGGGCAGCATTGCACTGAAAAGTACTTCACTTTCAGGCTCTAAAGATTTAATGATTATGTGGTATTTTACAGCCTTCACTGTGGAGAGATATTCAGGAAACTGTAATGTCATCATGTTTCCATAGTTTAAGAGAAGAGATTGAGTTGGTTGATGAGGCTGTGCTTTTGGTTCCAGTGGCCAGCGAACTGCTGATCTTGAGTCTGGATCTTGTCAAAAGCCGAGTTGTTGTGATGGGTGCAGAGATGAGGAAAGCTTTCATTGGCACCGTTCTTGTTGGACTGATTGAAAAGAGTCCAGATATAAAGATTATGAAGGCCATCACAAAGGTACATGTTTCTTCCAACCTGTAAGTGGTTGGTTTAGTCTAGTGGTTACCCAGTTTTGGCTCTGTACAATCTCATTCCTTAAACAAGTTCTTTAAATATTTGAAGTTTTAATAGTGGTGAAGATTTATGTTGTAGTGTTTCATTTATGACACCACTTTATTTTGTATGTGAAAAACAGCAGCTCAAAAGGTGATATGGTGAAACCAGTCTTAAGAGGAAGCTAGATAGAGCAGAAACCTATATTTAGCAGAAAACTAAAGTCCCAAGTATCTTTCATAAAAAAAACTCAATGCTATCTCCTTTAATAAACAGAAACTAACAGCGAAGTAGAAAGTACGGACAATACGTTAGTGTAAAGTGTTCGTGTTTTATTTAATTTTGTTATGTACTGACTGTCAGCATGATCATAGCCTTCCATTGTCTATTGATTGTCAGGGGTGAGAAATAGTGTTAGGAAGTGCAGCTACCATTGGTGATAGAATATTCAAAAATTTTTACTTCATCATTTTGTCGTAGCCATGGCCTGCAAAGAAAAGAGTAGTTTTTGATCTTGTCACAAAGTAAAAGTGATTATAAGCAGGTGATAAAGATAAATTTACAGTAAAACAAATTGTGACAATGTTTAATTTTGGGAAATCTCAACATGTGTGACATATTAAAAGCTAAGTCAGAAATCAGGAACAGTGGCTAAAGTGTGGTAGTGGTTCAGTGAAGCAGACACTAAGGAAAAGTGGAAATGAATACAGCAGTGAGAGTGTGTGGCAGTAGTTTGTAAGTGTGAGAGCTAGAAACCTTCCACTGTCAGTAACAGTGCTGCAGGAGCACGCAAAAGAAGTGGCTAAAAAGCTGGGAAGAAGAGAATTTAAGGTGTCTAATGAATGACTAGGAAAAATTGTATTTAATGAAGTCTGTGGTGAAGTGGGTGATGTTTGTGAAGAAATGGTAGCTGATTTGTTTAACCAAACTCCATGTACCTGTATGAAATGGAACCTGCCTGCAAGAAAAAAACATTATGGTGTCTTGCAGTTCCGTTACAGACAGGATTCACTGTAGCAGTAATTCAGAGAACATACTACTTCATTGTTCAGGACAGAATACATGTAGGCCACTTTCATCCAAAATGACAGTACCCACTTGCCAGACTAACTGTGTCTTAATTTTGAATACCACAGTATGTTCTTTTACTCTGTATTGAAACTAAAATTCTAGACCACAAGTACCGTATTTAATATAAAGCAAGAATTTTTCCTGATATATCATCTGACAAATTGGTGATCACCATTCAACTGTGCAGTATGTTAATGTGCATTGGTATTTTTCTGAAAATGTAAGACTGTGAGGTGTGGTCGTCTTATGTGCAGGGTCATTATATATTGAGGTAAATGATTTTTGATAGAAGAAACTCTTGATACTACAGACATTTTCATAGCTTAGTCTGTGCTTAGGAGAGAATATCTTGCAATGACTGTATGGGACAGATAAATACTGTATTTATATTTTCTCATTTAAGAGCAAGTTTAACACCTCAGGTAGACAGTAAGATTCAAGATGTCTCATTATGTGATATTGTTGTGGACGTGCATGTAATTTGTAGTCTGTAGTGTACTTGAGCAGCCTGCATCGTTCTGGTCTGCATTGCAACCTTGTTGTTTTGTCATAAGAGTAGTAGCATTTTCTTAATGCTGCATATTCATTACAGATGCTGGAAGACTGGATAAAAAACAAGAACCCAATTGCAGTGAACCAAGCTCCAACACTGAGGGAGAAGTCAATCCTGCTGGTCAAATTGATGCAATATGTGGAGAAGAGGTTTCCTGATGACTTGGAGCTCAATGCTCAATTCCTTGATATTGTCAACTTCATCTACAGGTTTGACATTCCTTATACATCATGTGCTATCCTGTTGTGGAAGCTGTTAAAGATAAAAAAGAACCACATATGAAAGAACAAGGACCGAGATAAGTCACATAGTCATAGTTAGTTCTGATTTGGACATTTTCCTTTATATAATTTTGTAATAAAGACAGCTGATTCTGTTACTGTCATAAGCCCCCCCCCCCCCCCCCCAAAAAAAAAGGGCTTACTGTGAGATGTCTGTTGGATAGAGCTAGTCTGAATCACCGGGCTGAGACATACTAAACTCTTTTGAACACTTCGCTGGACAGAGACAGGCTCTTTCCAATAGATTATTGGACATACAAACTAGCTCTTTCCAACTGGTTGCTGGACTGAGACTGTCTTTTTTCCAACAAATCACTTGAGTGAGACATACACCCTCTTTCCAGCAGATTATTGGACTGAGACAGACTAGCTCTTTAAAACAGATCATTAGACAGAGGGTGACTACTTCTTCCCAGCTGGTCAGTGGACTGACACTGACTAGCTGGCCAGGAGATGTCGACTGTGGCAGACTATCTCATGCTGCCAGACCCCTCGCTTTCACTTTTACTGGAAAAGAAAGAAGCAGAACCACTTTCCAGAACTTTGCATTTTAGTACAGAATCTGGGTAATATATAATGCTCAATGTATATAATCATCAGTTACACAGGTTTGTCAGTCACTTTCAGAAATTAATCATAATATTCATGGTGAGATTATTCAACATTGTAGTGGGTGATGTACTGAGCAGGTACTTGTTCTAAGTTGCAATGAGGTTACTTATTACCCTGGCCTATTCATGTCTTTTCTGTCTGACCATACAGGTGTTTGGGTAGTACCTTCAAATTACAACCACTTTCTGCAAAATGCATCCACCGACTCTCCACAATCATCATATTGTCTCATGTGGTGTTAATGTAACATCTGTAATTAGGGGTGTCATTAAATTACCAGAAGTATTGTAGGATTATTATGAATAGTGAACCAAGAGGAATGTGGCAAGCAGCAATCATTGTCTGACCTTTATTCAGATCTTTATATTTAACATGCTAACACTTGCAATTCAGTCATCATGTTTGTTGCCAAGTAGCTTGTAAATAGGAGGTGAAGATGGCAGCAGTAAACTGCAGTGGAAGGATCTGCTTGAGTCTGTGTTACAGTTTCCACCTTTGCTGGACAATGTTCATAACATAGTCTCTAGATAGTAACACTGCTTATTGCATATTGCTGTTCTGTGTGTAAATGTAGCTGTCTCTCCAAGACTTTTCAGGTTATTGAAGTTAGGTATCCTTGCTGAGGTTTGTTTTTTTGTAGGAAAAAGATATTGCACATTAACAGAAATTGTATTATCGGTAGATTTCATGCTCTCACATCATATGTGGTGTTAGTAATCACAACACTTCCAAGCTGAAATTTCAGCAGGCTTTGTGTTGGTATTTTAATGTGTGCTGTCTCAAACGGTGCAGTTTAATTTGTTTGAATTTTGGAAAATGTGAGACTGAATGTGTGATTTCTTGAATGCAGGGTTAAAGTGGTGTCAGTTCCAGCTAGGATATAAATTTGGTTGTGTGTCCCAAATATGAGCCATTTATGTTATTGTTTAACCACTGTGTGCAGGGAGTTCATATGATGTTTGAGAGTTCAGATAAATGGTCAAAACTTCCATTTCATGCACAGTTGTAACAGTGAAGTGTTTTAAATTCTGTGGGATGATTTTGTGATTGACTTGCAGAGATGAGACACTGAAATGTTCAGAGCTGACAGTGAAGCTAGAACCGGCATTCCTGGCAGGACTGCGGTGTGTCCAACCAACTATTAGAGCAAAGTTCTTTGAGGTGTTTGATGCTAGCATGAAACGAAGGCTTCATGATCGTCTGATGTACATCACATGTTCACAGAACTGGGAACCTATGGGACCACACTATTGGATCAAACAGTGCATTGAGCTCCTTGTTGTCACTGCATGCTCCAGTAAGATATTTTGTCACCGAATGGGAAAGTACAATACATTATAACTGGTCATTGTACAAGATTTGCTTATGGACTGATCTGGGCAATTTGTTGGTCTGTGTTTCAAAACCCTCTTCATATCAATATTAGTAAATATATATGCTTCTTCTGTGTGTGGTGTTTTCTAAGGAGAGGCTGTTACTTATCTCATTTTGGATTTGAATGTTTTAAATTTTCTGGCAGTAACACTTTCACCCAGGGGGTAACAAAATTGTTATTCTAAAAATCAAGTACTAAGTCATTTTGAATGTGTACATGTGCTGTTAAAGGAACAGAACATTAACCTTTAAGTGACTGGGCTGGTATTTAAATTTTTGCGTGACCAAAAGCTCAGGTATTATTTGAACAGGAAAATGTAAAATTATGAAATAAATGTCATTTTGTAGACAATAAAACACAGATTGTGCAGCATGTCTTAAAAAACTAACAAATTTCTTTGTTGTCTAAATGTACAAAATGATTTTCTAGATGTATTTTTTTAATGTGCATTCACACTTGTGAACATAAATCATATAAAGATTAATATTGGTAATAATGTTATGCATTTGTTTCTGTATGTTGATTATTTAACTCCATGTTTATGATCAGATAATATTGCCAGTGTTGTTCTGCAGGGTAGACAACATCCAAAAAAAAGGTCGTTGTGCATGTACAGTCAGTTTTCCATTTACATCTGCACAGTAACTTTACCACTGACCACTGGATGGGAAGGAAATGTGTGGGCCCCAGAGTTTTTATATTCATGAAGTACATGCAATAAACTGTGATGGATTTTCCCATTGAAAACCATTACAAAGATTCTAGTAATATATTTTTTATCTAGCTTTACATGCATTTCAAGGTGACTCTTGTATGTATGTACTGGTGTACACCCTAAACTTCTTGTCCCTGAAAATTACTTGATAAATTACAGTGCCAGTGGTTTCTTAGATGTGACATAACGTTTCAGATACAACAATACGAATGTCATCAGATACCCACCTGTTACCTGGTATCACATCAGTAATAAACATGGCTGACTCAGCAGAAAAGGACTGTTTTGTCAGTTTGGTGAATGTGAAGGAGGAACCAAGTGACATTCCAGATGGACTGGATTCCCAGGAGAAGGTGGTGTGTATCATCTGTGTGCTGCCCAAGTAGTTGCCTTCACTGCTGCCAGTTCATAATTTTCTTTTCTGTTCTCACTATGCTATGTATAACCTCTCTAGTTGACATATATTGTTTAAATGACAAAAAGACTTAGATATTTAGAGGCATAAGACTGTGGTCTTTTGATGTGTGATGCTGTGTAGATGAGTAGGTAGTTTCCAGTGTTCGAGAGAAATTTGCTCATGGAGGCAGCAGGTTGCTGTGAAGTATTAACACCAGTTTGTTAACCCTTTCATGCTGAACTTAACCACATTGGATGTGCAGTGTGCATTCAAAGTGTTGAAGTTGTTGAAAGTCATCACCCAATAACATGCCAATAAATGGCAGCCATTTAAATTCTCATCACTTTCAGAGCACCCTGACATTTAATTATGGTACAGAAGGTTTAAACTACACAGTGTAATGCTGTAGAAGGTTGCAGTCTTAATATTCACAGAAACAGTTCTGTTTGTAGAATTTTGTCATGTGTGTGTGTGCATATTTATTTGTTTATGCTGTATATAACTATTGAAGTTGTGTAGTGTTAAGTGAAGCATAACTTGTTGATTATGAATGATGAATCAATATGAAGTGTTTGTAGCATATTTCCTGTTACTGTCCAACCGAATTGTGAGCAGTAGATGCAGCTCCAACCTAGACCAAAGCTGCTGGACTAGTCCCACTTTCACTGAGATAATGATAGATGAATGTGTATCAGGATGATTGGCAGGTGACAGCCAAAGTACTTTGACAGAAGACGATCCCTATTCCACGTTCTTTGCAACAAATTTCACTTGTTGTGCCATAGGATTGAACCCAGCCATCAGCAGTGAGAATCTGGTGCCTGAGTGGCCAAAGGTTTCATTTGCCCAACTGTCATGTTTAATGTACAATACAGAACCGTAATTTGTAATATTCATTACTGTTGGTGTTTTAATGACGGCTGTGCTTTCTTAGGTTACTTTTGTACTTAGATAATCTTTTTTCTCTGTTTTGTTTTCTGTTTGTTTGTTTGTAATATAGGTAAGGCCATCCTGTTACAGGCCTGGGCAGGCCCTTAGGGCTCCAGGAGGTTGAGGCTCCCAGAATTGCTATACATTTGGCACTTGAAGGTGGTAAGCTTGTCAGCCCTTTGCACCAGTTAACTTAACCCCACATGAGATATCCCTGGTATTCATCTGTTAGAAGCTGAGTCAACCCCGGGATTCTCAGAGGAATCGTGTGCAGAATGTTACTCTTTATTATGGATGTTTGTAGGATGATCTTGATATGGACCTCCATAGTGTTGGAACAGTGGACCAGAAAGGTGAGGAGCACGCAACAAGTCGGACCCGCAAAGCCGCTCTGGCACACCTTATCATCCGCCAGTCCAAAGTGATGGAGTCTATCCGATCCACAAGAACAGTTCAGTTCCTATTTGCCACTGCCCAGCTGTGTCACATGGACACAGCTCTAGCTGAGAGGGTATGGTTAGACTGTTTCCCTCGCCTCTGGAGCATTCTCTCAGAAAAACAGCAGAGTGTGAGTAGTTCATGTATCATTCCACTGCACCTTCCACCCCCACCCCACATTTTTATATCTTCACCTGCTTTGAGGAACTAAATGCCCTGAAACACCACCTATGCAGCATGTAATCCTGTGACTGTCAATACAGTGACTGCAGGTGCAAATGCAACGTGCCACTATCCAGTCTGGATGTTGTTTATATGTGTGTTTATGAATGTTATATACATGTATAAAGGTTGTACAACCATGCATAACACTTCATTACAAACCCCTCTGCACCTTGGCTTGGGCACAGATATCTACTGTGATGTTTAGTTTTATAACAAATTGTTTTGCATATATGCCCATTTGTATAAAATTTGTAATTCTGTAATACAACTTTATATTGTTGCATCATTTGCTGTGTATATAACATGTAGTTGTGCAACCAAAAGCAACACAGTGCACAAATAAATATGTATAAAAACTGAAGTTTTGATTAGAAAACATGAAGGAAAGAGACCATCTGGAAGACGTAGTCATAGATAGAGGGTAGTATGAAAATGGAGCTTCAAGAAATGGTATGGCAGGGTAAGGACTGAATTATTCGGACTCATGATAGGGACCCTTGATGGACTGTTGTGAACATAATAATTAATGTTCACTTTTGCAAAATGTTGGAATTTCCTGAGCAGCTGAGTGAGTCTTAGCTTCTCCAGAAAGCTGTGCTTCATGGGGTATCTTTAAATCATGATTTGGAATGTGACTTATTGGTATGCTTTTTTAACATACTGTAGGTAATTTTACGTAGTATTGTCTGTTAGTCACATGGTCATCACCTTCTGATTCTGCATTCTCAGCAGAAATTTTCTGATAGGAATGAAACTGTGTTTTCAGACCCTGTTAGCAGAAATGGTGCCCTTTGTATGCAGTGGAGCTCATGTTATTCAAAAGGACTGCCATCCCAGTGCTCTCAACACTTTCATTGAGGCTATGTCCCATTGCAACCCACCAATCCCCATCAAACCGTAAGTGCAGTAGTGACATCCTTGCATACATGTTACAGAATATTAAATGTCAAAATAATGAACTATTATTCCATTTGTTTGCAGAGTCCTTATGAAATACTTGGGGAAGTCACACAATCTTTGGCATCGTATGACACTGAGCCTTGAACAGCTGGCCTTTGAACATGGAAACAACAGTCAGCTTAAGTCAAAGCGTGATATTCCTGATTGCTATGAGTTTGAACCAGTAGTATCTCCCCAGCAGGTGAGCCTAACCAGACTGGCTTGTTGTAATATTATTGCAGTAGTAGATTTCTCCACATAACACTTCCAGTGTTAAGACTAAAAGACAGCACAGTGAAACCTTTATCAATCATTTCTCAAAGACTAAAAGACAGCACAGTGAAACCTCTGTCAATCATTTCTCAAGGGGTTGCAAGAAGTGAATGATAAGTACCAGAAAATGATGGTTGTGGGAAAGCTTTACAGCATTTCCTACACACAAGAAAACAAGAAAGATATGAAAATAATAAATTTTCCACTCATGCCTAAAAGTAATAAAGTGAAGTGTTACCATAACACCTGCATGCAAACTACTTTTTTTCCAAAAAAATGTGTAATTGATACCTGTTCAGTTGAAGCATTATTTTTCACAGCAGCACCAATTCTGAGTTCAAAATTTTCTGTTCTCTGTGCTTGCTAATGCTGTGTCATAAAAGAATAATTTATAAATTGTGTAAATGGTATGTGCTGTGGTAAAACTGGGGCACTGGTTTAAGGTCGTGTTCATCTCCCTCTTCATTTTTGCCACTGGCCTCCTAACCCACACTGTCGTCACACATGTTGTCGATTCAGGATGGATGAATGTTGCAAGGGCGTACAAACACAAATAATAACACTGGATCACTCAAAACCATTACTTGTGAAAATCAGTGAGACACAAACAAGATGATGCAAGACAATGTTACTAATAACTGTGGAACATGGGGCTCAGGTTTGCCACCTGACAAGTTTTCCTTTCACTCACCCTTCTTGCTCAACGAACATTCTACACTTACGTGACCTGTGGTGACATTTCACAAGTACAGTTATGACTTAATTCAGTTGTCAATATTGGCAGTTTGGTGCTACCAGTGCATTCCAGAAATATCACGATACTTTCATTACATACTTGGTTAATGTGTGACACTACTGTACATCCCCCCTCCACCCCTCAAAAAAATCGGGTTACTTTCATTGTGTTTTTCTCAAACGATCATTCCAAGAATACTATGGGTCAGGACTTGGAATCCTGAACACTGATATGGGAAAACGCCACTTCAAGGAATGTTGCATCCGATATAATTATACATTGTTCATATGGGCAGTTTTTCAGGACTGGAAGACATGAACGATAATTGCAGGAAAATGACGTACAGGAATGATGGATAGGGGTTTCATTATATACACAAAATGTACCTGCATTACCAGTTAACTGTTTGCAAATGTACACCTTTCCTTATTGCCTAGTTTTCTGGTAACAAGGGGGATCAATTCAGTATGCTGTAGCAGACAAAGTGTTTTAGTTTTGATGTTCCATCTTGTTTGGTGATATCTTTTAATATAATATATTGGCTAGGAATCTTTTCCTAATTTTCCTGTAAATTTAATATTTTGAATATGAGGTGATCTTATATTAAGTAAATACAGTAGTTTATGGTTTACTTTTATCTGGGTATAGGCAGTTTTAAATTACCTGGTAGTGTGGCATTGGCAGCCAGACTTTAAATGGGGAATAATGGTATTAGTATTGATGAACTGCAACATATGGCCATCTGGTCTATTCAGATTTACATTTCTGCAGTATAATGCATGACTGCTAAAGATTAATACTGGTTTTATTAATCATACAGATGAACATGTTCTTAGAACCTGAGTAGTATTATACATTGCAGTGCTATTATCATACAAGCAGTTGTCTGTTCTTAAGATAGGGTAGATCGTAACAGTGCTTTATGTGGCAGTGATGAACATGCATTCCTATTGTAGGAGATTTTGGACTCACTGTCTGATATGTACTCATTGCTGTGTGAGGAGGATATGTGGAGTGGACTATGGCAGAAACACGCACGTTACCGGGAGACAAATGTGGCCATTGCTTATGAACAGCAGGGCTTCTTTGAGCAGGCACAAGGGGCATATGAGGTGGCTATGAGCAAAGTCCACAATGACTACTGTTCAAGTCCTGCTCCTGGAAGTGTACGCAGTGAACTGAGGCTGTGGGAAGAACACTGGATCAGGCAAGTATTTTGTACTTTACTGAATTATGAAGTTGTAATGTCTGTTGATTTCTTTGCATACAGGGAATTGCTGTATTTACTCGAGTGCAAGACGAGGTTCTTTCTTTAAATTAGGCACTTAAATATGTATGAAGTGCCGAACTAGATTGCTTGGAACCAGGCCACGCGGAGCCAAACCAAGGTCTGTGTTGCCAAATCTTGTGAGATCTATGCTCTTCTGAGATATTATGCAGCATAGAATCATAATTCCACACTGATGTTTCAGGATAACCTATCTGTCCCAGCTTCAAGGGTCAAGAAATCTAAGAGAACACATCACAACAGAAGTTAACTGATACAATCTTCTTTTTTGGGACTTTGTCCATTGCCTGATTTCTTATAGATGCATGACATTTCAGAAGCCAGCTCCATTTTTGTTTTCAGGCAAAGAAGCACCTGACTTGGTGCGCCCCTTAGATTGAGCTATTCTGAATCACTGGGCACCACAGAAACAGCAGCTTGTTACGACATGTACATGAGAACAGATCTAGTTTAGGGAAATAGCTGTGGAAAAATTAAAAGTTAACTACTGGACTCGAAAATAAAACCTAAACCAATCCACAAATTAAAATCCATAAACAGAGTCATGAACTCAGACTGATCAGGCCACAGACATAACACAAAAATCAAGAACATATGTATTTAAATTCTTAACACCAGTAACACCATCTGTGGAGAAAATTGTTAATCTTCACAGGTTCAGGTAAGTTTATAAATCAAGAAATATAAATGTATTATTTAGTCTCGATCATAACGGCATGGCAGTGCATCTCACCAGAAATGATTGTGAAGGGTTTTAGAACGTGCTGTATATCCAGTGCAATGGATGACACTGATGATAATATTTTATGGAATGACAGTGAAGAGGATGGGAATGTAAGGAGTGAGTGTAAGGAAGGTGACACTGACCCAGAATGTGGAGACAGTTACACTGATTTGCAAAGATAGATAGAAAGAATCTGACATGATTTTTATATTAAGTGTATGAAATTATTAGCAAAATATTTTTTCTTAGTGGACATTTTAAATTTGGTGGGTTGTCTTAGGTTAGGATAAATACATTTTCCGTTGGCAGATGTTTTTTTGGAGGGGGGTCGTCTTGCATTTGGGTAAATTACTTAGCATCTGTTCCCAGCATCCACTCTGGTTTTTCTCCATCCTATACTGTTGTGTATTACATGGTATTTAACATGAGCTGTGTCGTAGTTATCATCAAATACCTTATATAAAATTCTTACCATGAAAGAGCCCCCAGTATGTTTCTCTTTGATATAAATTTCACTTTTCCGGCACCCATCAAGGACTCCCTGTATTAAAGTAGGTCTGTGAAATCCCTGCCCTGTCTCAGTATTTTTTTTCCACTACTGGGATTTGAAATTAGTATTGTCATAGCTTTGGGTCTGTTGTGCAGGAGACTGTTCATTTTGTTAGCAGTTCAAAGTATTTTGTTTGCTTCCTAAAATAAAAAAAAGCTGTAACATTCAAAATATTCTTAAAATATATCCATAATCATACCTAGTCTTACCAGTTGTTTTATATCACTTTGAAACTTGGTCTCTGACAGAGCAAAGAACATTGACTGAGGCTGATGAAGAAAATATTCAGGCACAGGTGAGAGAAAATAACAGAACTGAAAAAAATAGGTGGAGGTTTAGTACTGTTAGGTTGATTGTAAAGGATGGTAAAGCTGGAAAGGATATATGCTGTGTATGTTGAAACAAGGAAGATGGATACATAGTTTTGGGTGCAGTGCATCATAGGAAAAGACCAGTTAGGTGACTGAGGCATATTTAAGAAGATAATCCATCTTTAAGAACTAAGTAATTAAGCTTTATATTGAACTGAATTGTTTCAAAATATAGTCACTGGCCATCATTTATGAATGTGATAGCAAACATTTTTGTTTTAAAAGGTATTGATCACAAAGACAACCATTAACTGTGGAAGGTACAGGGTCTGTATATCAGACAACTGTCCTTTGTCACTTCCTGCCACAGTTCTGACATGCGTGCATGGTTAACTGAATACACTATGTAAACTGTTTCATGCTGTGTTGAATGTCTGCTATAGTTGATTCACTGTGTATAGGTTAAAGAGCCATTGTCATCTAATATTGTTGACAGGAACATGCACAGTAATGAAGGTCATTTTCATTCTCATCTTCTTTAGGGTACTTCCAGGCATGTAATTCTGGCACAAAAGGGTTGGTGCAGTAAATGAGCTGATAAGAAGTAGCATCTGATATTGGCAGACAAAATAATGAACTTGTAGTTTGTGGATCATGCAGATGCTTAGTATTATTGTGCTTACAGGTGTTCAAAGGAGCTGAACCAGTGGGACCTGCTGCTGGAGTGTGCACGTGACAAGAATATCCATAACCCATTCCTGATTCTAGAGATTGCATGGCGAGTTCCTGACTGGAACCTCATGAAAGAGGCACTGGGTCAGGTAGAGACCAGCTGTCCCAAGGAAATGATGTGGAAGGTGAGTAGGTGATGTACTGGTCACTTGATGGGATTTGTATGAAGCAGAAGGTGAGCAAGTTATTTATTACTCAGTGCCTTGAATGTCTGTGAGGTGAATAGTAAATAGGTGGTACACTAGTTGATGCAATTTTTATGAGGTGAATGGTTGCAGCAAATGTAGCACATTTCTGATGATTTTTTAAGACTGACAAATCACCTGGTAAGTCATAAATATCATGTTAATGAATATTCAAGTCTTCTGGGACATGATGCTTTGTTGACTGGATTGACATTGCATCATACCACAGAAGACTTGAATGTGCATCAACACCACTGAGAATACCTCACATCTGGCAGCATAGTGTCATATGATATCACTATTAGCCCTTTGGAGCTGGAATTAAGTGCCCAGCACACTCTGTAAAACACTGTAATTCAAATAGCCTACACATTACTTTTCATTTTATAGCCCAACACTTGTATTGGTCATTTGGCTTCCTTAGAATTCCACTGTGCAATGCCTATAGTCATTTGATGCCAAAGGGTTAATTTTTCCTTCAATTAGTTCCAAGGTTCGCATGCAGTGAATGTAAGAATAGTCATGTAGTATGCTAGCATATATACCTGTCTCATTGTTATATCCAGTTTTTGAGGGCAGGGTGTGTCTGATAAGGGCTGTCCTTCATACATTTCTTCCATATTTCTTGTATGACTCTTGGTGACAGTTATTTTTCCATAACCATTACATCCGATGTGGACCAAATGAAAACACAAATTGCTTTGCATTGGTTTTAATTTGATGCTCTATGAGCTTTCATTGACCCGATGTATCAGGTACATGAGTTAACTGCTTGGCCTTTTACTGAAGCTGCCTGTCAGATGTTCCACGCTTACGGTTAAGGTGAGATTTGAATTTTTGTTTTATGTGTTGTCATAAATAGGCTAATTTGTGTACTAGATTCAAGTGTAAATGTACAACCAATCAGATTTTTTATTGCCATTTAGATATAATCCATTAAGTACCTACTCAGCTACAACATGCCTCAGATATTATAATGTGTGAAGCATTATGTTGTACATCAGGTGAACCTGTATCGTGGCTTCCTTGCGATATGCCACCCAGATGACCCACACCTATCTGTGGTGGATCGATACGTGGAGCTGTCCAGTGGACTGTGCATGAGAGAATGGCGCAGACTGCCTCACATTGTGTCACACATCCATCTGCCTCTGCTGCAGGCTGCACAACAGGTAGGCCTGCCAAGGCATGTAATGTTGAGTAAAGAGTTTGGGAGTCCAGGGTTATATGAAGTGAAGGTGATGTACTGGTTGTTGGGTGGGATTTTGGTTAGGTAGAGTGTGAAGAAGTGATGTACTGGGCAGTCAGTGGGCATGATTTATGTGAAGTGGAATGTGAGCAGGTGATGTTTTGGTGGGTGGGATTTGTGTTAAGTAGAATGTGATTAGGTCATCAGAAAGATGGCAGGATTCATAGCATACAGTTCACTGAGCTAAACGTGAAACTCCAGGTAGTAGCGCGTTCGCTGACGTGGCTGTCAGAAATACAGTAGAACCACTGAAAAATGCACTCCTCAAGTCTGTGAATTAAAAAGCGACATAGATCCTCCATTTTGCTGCACTTTGGTTGGGTGGCCTTCATTATTTTTGCTGTTCATAAATATAATTTCAATTTCATTTGTTTAATATCAACTAATTACATGTAATTACAATAATATTAGAATATCTTGCTGCACAGAATATGTAAAACATTATAATTTCATTTATAAATGCCATTTTTTGGTAAGTTGGGGTTCATGTGATAGTTACCTCCTTGTCACTTGACTCCTTCTTCCATTCCCCCCCTCTTGTGTCTCCTTCCACTCATTACTTTTCCTCCCCCCCCCTGTAGCCCCTTCCTTCTTTGCTGCTAATTCAATCTTGTTCACCTCTTCCTTAGCTGCTTTCTGTTTTTCCTTGATGACATATTGCAGTATCCATTTGTTTGACATATGCAGTAGAGTTTGATTCATGTGCCATGTTGCAGATTATGGAGCTACAGGAAGCAGCACAAATCCACCAGGCACTGCAGCATGGCCGTAGTAATTCACTGCATGACATGAAAGCTACCATAAAGACATGGCGCAACCGCCTTCCTGTGATTGCTGATGACTTGAGCCATTGGAGTGACATCTTCACTTGGCGACAACACCATTACACCTTCATAGCCTCACACTTTAACTCACAGCATGACCAGACTGTCAATAGCACACTTGGTGTACATGCCTCTGCTCAGGTGGGTCATAACTTGCCCTAGTCCCGGTCAGAAATGGTCTGCCATGTTTATGGTTTGCCTCATTCCCATACCAGTAGTACTTAAGTAGGAGATGGGCATCTAGTCCTGTGCCTGTTATGATTTATCCTAGAGAATTAATTATGAGGCCGAGATGCACTAGAATTAAACGGCAATGCCAATAAGAAGGTTTTTGTTCTTCAGGTGTTCAAACAACATACCAAGCAGCTGATTCATGATTCTGAGCCCAGTGCACACACCTGTCATCCTCACAGTCAGAAACTTTTATAGAGATTTAGGAAGTAAACAGGGCAGTAATGTGTGAGATAAGAGGTTTATATTTTGGTGATTATGACTGCTGTCATCAGGATGTGATGCCAAGAAGCTGGTGGAAATTGACCAGTGTTTTGGAGGTAGACAGTGACTCCATCTTCCATGCCAGAATACAGTCTTTAGGACAGTGCAAGTTCTCACATGATTAAATTATACTGTAGTATACTGTAGGTGTTGGTCGTGCTCTAGTCTTGTATGGAGGAGATGCCTGCTTTGAGTCGTTATTATGGCATCAGTTATCTTGACTGAAGTTCCTTGTGGTTTTACTTAGTGCTCCAGGAATGCCAGAACAGTGCCTTGTGTAGGGCATGGTGCCTTCTATCCCAAATCCTCTCCAGTTCATATAGTATAAATACATTGACTTATATAATTTATTCTCATAGGCTTATCATGAGCTCAGTGTTTGTTTCCTCTTGTTTCCAGGTATTTAAACCATGTTTCCTTTTACAATACTAACTGCTTGTGATTGTGTATGGTAGGCAATCATCCACTTTGGCAAGATCGCCCGGAAGCACAATCTGCCAGGGGTGTGTCTTGACTCACTGTGCCGAATTTATACAATTCCAAGCCTCCCAATAGTGGACTGTTTTCAGAAGGTCCGTCAGCAGGTGAAGTGCTACCTGCAGATGGCAACAGTGGTCGATAAGAATGAGCTGCAGAAGGTGAGTTTTGCTGAAACTTGTGAAACACTGATGTCATTTCAGTTGTCAGTACTGAACAGCTTGATGTGAACTTAGGTGTTAGGTAACCATTTGGCATCTTAGTGTGTCTAGGTGAACTCTGGAGCTGTACCTCAAATACTGCCTTTACTATGTCACTTAATACTTTTACCTACTTTGCATTTGTAATTGTCTTTCTATCCCACTCAGTACCTAACCCTTAACCACCTAACGACATATATATACATATATATGTTGCGCATTGAGCCCATTAAATAGCCGAATGGCCACTAAAGTGGCTAGGGGGGTGGGGATTTAATTCTGGCGTCAAAGGGTTAATAACTTTTACATTTAGCATATCATTGTGTCCTTCAGTACTTATTTAAATGGCCCTCTCCATGCCCTTGCAGTTGCTTTGGCAGCAGGTCCCTGTTGTTACAGTGCTATCCTGTTTCAGATATTGTTTGGTGTGTATCAATAAATAAAGTCTGTTCTTTGATCAAACACAGACATAGAAGAACACAAAGCATGCTGTCTGTTGATTATGTGGTGAAACAAGAACACAGTCTAAATTGGAACTGTAGAATGCATCAGAGACATGTGGCTGCTGTTTGTAAAGTTCAACTGACCATGCAGCACAAATTATGCTTGTTTACATTATTAGGTTAGCCACAGGAGTGATCATCACAACCCACAGTCTCCAAACTTTATACTGTCTTCACCACCACATGGTGCACCATGTTGTCACCTTGGTATAACCATAACATCTGTCTTGTACGAATCTTATTCTCAGGTACTACAATTTGATTCAGGCCTTGACCACTTTAACTGTGCATCTCCAGTGGCTCGTGTCTGGCTCTTCATAATCATTTATCCTTGGATTTGTTAGGTTCTCTAAGTGGGTCCTGGGACTAACATAGTTGTGTTGCAGGCACCATCATTGTTGGACTGTGGTAGAAATGAGTTGTAGCTGTACAATTGAACTCCTTGTATGTGATCTGAATATATACAAATATTTTGTGCTGTGATGATTACAGTCTTGTGGGATATGACCATGTGGTTTTGTAGAAGATACCAACATTTTGGAGGAATTTACTTTATCTGTCATCAGGGTTTTCTTCTACCTTGAAGACAGAGGCAGCAGGTTTCCCCATAATCATTGATACAAATCTGCCTGTCTTAATGTACCTCCATGAAAACCTCTGATCTTATTGCTGAATGATGTTGCAGGGTTTGGATGTAATTGAACTGACAAATGTCAAGTTGTTGACACGAGAAATGACTTCCGAGATCTATGCATTGAAGGGCATGCTGTTGGCACAGCTTGGGCGCTCAGATGATGCTAACAAGGTGTTCTCAGCAGCTGTTCAGATGCATGACACATTAGTCAAGGCCTGGGCACTGTGGGGTGACTACCTTGAGCAGTTGTTTACACGAGATGCGCGACAGATTTCTCTTGGCACTCAAGCCATCACGTGCTTCCTACATGCCTGTCGCCACCAGAATGAATCCAAGTCCAGAAAGTACCTGGCCAAGGTAATGTTGGTTACTGAGGTGTGTGTCTTTGACCTTCATAATGGTTGTGCATGGAGAAGTCAGGTTTATGACCAGCAGATGATGTATTACCATGTACATTTGGCTGAAGTGCAATCATGTCTTGTGAGGACATGTTAATTCTATTTTGCAAATTAGAATTTTTTGCTGTGTTTTATCTTGTTAGAGCTGCGCATAAATTGGCTCTAATCTTGTTACAAACTGAATACCTAACTGAGATGTTTTTAGCAGGATCTGTGTGCTATCTCTGCAAGCTTCACCTTGAAACAAGGGACCCCAACCCACCCTCTCAAGGTTGAAGCTTTATCCCTGAGTAACAGTGTGTGTTACAGCCATGCCAAGTACAACAGATTGTTTTATACAATTTCTGTGTGCAAGTTTGCTGTGTGTTGCTTAGGTTCAGTGGCTGTGGTTGTATCTTGTGTGACCATTGTCAGGCTGATAAGCATTCTGTTTCTTACATAGGTTCTGTGGTTGCTCACATATGATGATGATAAGTCCACTCTAACTGAAGCAGTAGACAAATATTCAGTGGGAGTGCCTCCAATCCAGTGGCTACCATGGATACCTCAGCTGCTCACATGCCTTGTGCGCAATGAAGGGACTCTGATTCTCAATCTGTTGAGTCAGGTAAGGCCAGTGGAGAAACACAATTTCAAATTGAATCCACATCAACATGTAAGTTGTTTGTTCATCTCATAGAGCGTACAACTGAAATATGGAAAGTATCCTAAGTATATGAATTCAGTAGTTCTACTACCACAGTGCCTTATATTCCATTGCAGGTTGGACGCATGTTCCCTCAGGCTGTATACTTCCCAATCCGTACACTATACTTGACACTGAAGATAGAGCAGCGGGAACGTTATAAAAGTGCAGAGCAGGCAGCTGCGATTGCTGGCAAGCTGGCTGCATCCAGTCAGGTACGACTTCAGAAACTCAGTGTAAGTAGAACTTGTGCACTTGAAATGTAGCTATTAATTAAACAGACCTCAAATTATGAAGTAATTAGCCTTCCAATAGGGACCAGGAAAGGGTTAAATTTAAAATGTTGTTGGCACTGAAAGAGCCACTGTATAGAGATTCTCTTGATATATTGCCATTACCATGAACCTTGGCTTGTTCTTTTTACATTGCATAGCACCACTTATCTGTCCATTAAAATAACTGTTCTAAGTTCATGAATATTTATAAACTTTTGACGCTTTGTATACATTAAAATTTCTAATTTATATTTGATTTGGAATGTTATTAGCCCACCATTATTGCTGGCGAACAAAGATGAAAACTATGCTCTTTCATTACTTTATTTAGTTCTGATGAATTATAGTGGAGATAGAATGTATAAAAATTTGTCATTCTCCAACAAAAAAGGGTGAAATTAACATCAAATATCTGTCATCTTCTGTCTTGTTTCATACATTATTTGATTTTGATGAAGTCTTGTGTAAATAACGTACAGTAATTATCATATGAACCAGTACCAGTCTGTTACTGTTGCCAAGTCAGTTTTGTTAATTGCATTTGTTGTGGTAATGTTGTAGGCGCAACATGCATCAGGCAGAGGAGATACACAACAGCAAGGTACAGTATTCTGTTGTAATCTCTCAAGACATTTACATATACATAGAAATGTCTGTGTACAATAGCCAACAGTGGTATTAATTGCAGGGGACCAATCGGCATCATCAACACAGCCTCAGCAGCCACATGGCAGCCAGACAGCAGGTGGGGGAGAGACTGGACCCATTCGTGCCACACCTTCCATGTGGCGCTGCTCTCGAATAATGCACATGCAGCGTGATATTCATCCAACTGTTTTGTCCTCACTGGAGGGTATAGTTGACCAGGTGAGTGATGAAGACAATTCATCTAAAGAAACTGTTTGAATTTCAGTGTCAACCTCTAAACATGCACACATTGGTAGCAGTTTTTAGTCAACCGTACATTTCCAGACAAAAGATTTTACTGCACAGTTGCAGTAATGGTAGTGATCCTAAGAGTTATAGAATTTTGTCAGTCTGTTATGATTCCTGTCAGTTATGAGATTAATCCTTATTTTGAACATAAATACAGATTAAAAAAAAATTGCATTGTATTGTTAGGGGTATACATTACACAGTGAGTAGATGAGTAGATGAAAGATATAATCATGGAATCACTGAAAATTTCCGCTAACACAATTTAACCTTTATCCGACGAACGCACCAGATCCTTTTAAATCAGCATCTTACGAATGCACCAAACCGCTGGCCATTTAAATGCCCCACACACTCATGTAGAGGCTTAGAATAATAGCCCCACTCATTTTCTCCACATTATATAGTGGTTTGTGGTCAGATTCACGCTCCGGCCAATTTACCCAATAACGTACATATGTGCCTCATGTATACCAAATTTTTGGTCAGTCTGTACTATTCGAAACAGTTGTATGTTTGCTTTTATACTAAACAACTGACTCCTTTCATTTCCTTCTCACCAGAGCATCGACTACGAATTCCAACCCAACAAGCCTCAAAGCCTCATTCACTCTGAAATGCATTGCTGTTATAGGAATTCTGTTTGTGATGGCGTGTTTGCGTGCTTTGTATAACAATTTGCTTGCTGTATACTCTGCTTTGAACTAAAGAATTGCTTATTTGGCGACCCTTCTATAGTCGCAACAGAGACGCACATTATGTTTGCGGTCACAGGATATATTACTGCTAAAAGGGACTAAGCACCAACTGTCTGTATATGATAAAATGCAAATATTATATTGGTTGTCTATGTCAGTCTTCCATTTCACTTTGGTTTCTGGTCCATTACAGAAGGGTGGTTTGAAAAATAAAATAAACAGGATGCATAAACTCGCCCACACCAATAAATTTAGGCAATTAATGGCTATATTGTGAGGTCATGGTTTTCCCATGCCCTACTTGTATATTGAACGCGAGAAACCACACTCTGGCCATCTCCACTGGATTATTATTCCAATTGCAGTTACACGAATAAACAGACTGGTCTCTAAATAGTCAGCCATAATATGGCATTTCACTGCGTTAAGCCGGACTGAATATTTTTTTGTCAGCAGCATGGGCTATGTGGATAAGGGAGATAGAATGGCAAATTCCTATTCTATCAACCATCGCACATGGAAATGGACAAAGAAACTCTTATTCAATCTGTTTGACCTGCCCATTCGGAATGGCTACATCCTTTTTTCCTCACTGGGGGTAAAAAAATTTCGCATACCGATTTTCAGAACATCCTACTGGGGAAATTACTGGCACACGCTGGACATAACGGAATGTGCAAAGGTCAATAGGAAGATCACCTGCTGCTGTCACTCAAGTCGTTAGATTTGAAGAACGTGGTAAGAAACATTGGCCTATTCCGTCTGCCACGCGAAGAAGATTTCGTGT